>Ga0315904_10004254_pt1 | contig 20523 bp, 19 predicted proteins | sample LakEriMetagenome_6_FD_203529 | JGI IMG/M metagenome (GOLD analysis project Ga0315904, IMG submission 203529) | Freshwater fungal communities from buoy surface, Lake Erie, Ohio, United States - Buoy 12 MA120 | ecosystem: Environmental > Aquatic > Freshwater > Lake | place: USA: Lake Erie, Ohio...
GCGGTCGCGGTTGCCCACGGCGGTGTAGGCCTGCTGCGCGAAGGCTTCGGCGATGGATGACTCGGTCTTGGCTCGGCGATTCCGGCGTGGAGCGCAGCGCAACGCCGGACAGGCGAGACTGGGCCGAGCCATCCGTCGCCTTTGGCTAGTGGAATCCTTGTGTAGAGGATTACATCCACTTTACTTTGCCTTTTTCGAACTTTTCTTCGATGATCGACCGAGTGGATTCGACTCACAGTAGGCTACTGCTTTATGAATCAAACCTAGAGTTTGATGATTAGCCGCCGACGACTGGTCACGTATCGTTTCCACCAGGGAAAGAAGCTCATTCACGTCGAGCTGTGCTGAGTTTTCAAATTCCTTCACGGTCCTGGCAAGAGGGATCTTTTTGGCACTGAAGCAAATCTCTTTGTCTAACCGCGATATCATATCGAACGACTCCTTCCTGATCCTCCGATCCGCAACCTTTAGCCCCAGTATCTTTCTCTTTATGTCAATCAGATGCCTGATATCGCGCATGATTGAATCGGTCGATTTCGTGAAATCCACGGCAAGCGCCAGCGGGTGCATCTGGATTTTAGCAAGACGCCGATTGAGAATGCCGAAACTCAGCCAAGGATAGGTTATCGGGTTCGTCTTTCCTTGGGCGAACGAACTGACAGATTCGTTGAATTTTTCAATCCCGGGGCGCAGTTTCGCGAACTGCTTCAAAAATATGGTTTGATGAGGCAATTCGTCGAATACACCTCCAGAGTCCGAGCAGGAATTCTGACTCCCCACGCCAATCAAGAGATCGAAAGCGGCCGCAGCCGAGTTCTCCCCGATGTCCTTAAATGGCTCCGGCGCGTCAGGTGGTTTTGTTGGGACGGTTCCCCTCTTCCCAACCCGATGCCAAAGATCGACGTAGAATCTCATCCAAACTTCCTTGGGTTCCTCCGGGATCCGATCGAAAGAATGCTTCCAGCACTTCCGCAAAACGTCCAATACCCTCTTCACATTCAGCCCAACCTCAGTTGTCAGCCGCACCGAGCCTTGTTGAGCACCGATCAGTTTCTCCTCGGAAAGGGTCATTCCGTCAGAGGCATCTGTTGACAGAGCCGATAGGGCGTCAATCAGCTTCTGCGCCTCAGGATACCGCCTGAGAGCCTCCCATAGGAACCCTGGATGAGCCAGGCAGGTGAACGATTCGCGCGGTTCGACACTTCGAGTTGCCTTTCTTGCCTGCGTTTCTTTGACCCAGTCTATTCCATCTTCCCACCAAGGCTTGGAATGGCCGGTCTCGAACTCCTCAAGGCACCCATACCAAGAAAATTCCTTCGCACGCTTAGATGGGGGTCTCCCGCTTTGCGCTTTCTTGCCGGTGCCATCTGATGAAGCCGCCTCTTTCTTGGACATGACCAAGGGTAAAGGAGCGCCGATTCAGAAGTCCAGCCGGGGTAGAATGAGAATGCAGGCAGGATCCGCAGCAACAAGAGACCCCACCAGACAGCAGAAAAAGAGACGAGCAGGAGGTGAAAAAGGATGACAAAAGGATGACAAGCCAAATTTGCTCTAACAAAAAAAGAGCCTTCTGGCTCCCTAAGTCATTCAAAATGAAATGGTGGGCAGAGCTGGATTCGAACCAGCGTAGGCGTTAGCCAGCAGATTTACAGTCTGCCCCCTTTAGCCACTCGGGCATCTACCCTTACACCATCCCGCTTGCGCGGGGGCGGAGGTATGGGGATGGGGCCAGGTTTTGACAAGGCAAAATCTCGGGCCGGGAAAATTCCCGCTGATGCGATCAGGACTCTCCCGGCGGGGAAATTCCGCGGTTTTCGCCCGCACGCTTGAGCATTTGGCCGAGTTCCTCCGCGAGCCGGGCGAGCCGTTGTTGATCGCCGGGGTCGGACGGCGCGGGATCGAAACGCAGGCGCTGGTGCAGGGCGATGGCTTCCATCAGCGGGCGTTCGCGCGGAAGAAGCGGCTGCAGGCGCTCCAACCAGCGGGCGTAGGGCAGGCCGGGCGGGCGCTCGCCAAGATGCTTGCGGGCGCGGATTTCCAACTCATGCAGCGGCGTGCGCAGCAGCGGTCCTTGATATCCGGGCAGCCGCGACCGCGATTCGAGCCTGCGGCGCGAGCGCCACAAACGAATCGAAATGTAAACGCCCAGAAGCACGCCCACACCGATCATGGTGCCGGATATGGCGAGACGGTTGTCCGGGTGGTTGCGCCAGAGATAGAAGTCCTCGCGCACGCGCTTGAGTTGGTCGCCGAATCTTTGGACGAGGGTTGGCGCGGTTGCGATGCTGGCAGTCCAGTCGGGCGGCGTGGGATCGAAATCGAGCCACATGCCTGCATCCCGATCCCACACGCGGCACCATGCATGGCCGTGCGTGCCGCGGATGACATGTCCGCCGCGCCGGTTATCGCGCTCGATGACCATGTAGCCGGTGGCATAACGCGCGGGGATGCCGCACTCGCGCAGGATCAGCGCGGCGGCGGTGGCGAAATACTCGCAGTGCCCGGCGCGCGTATCGGTTAGAAAGCGGCCGATGGCGGTGCTGCCGTCCGCCCGGCTGGACGGGTGGCGGATCGTCAAGCGGCGGGTGTAGCGGAACCCGTCTCTGAAAAAAGTCTGGATGCGGACGAGTTGACGGGCCACCGGCATGTCGGCGCGCAGGCCCAGCAAATCGATCACCTCGCGGATCGCCTCTTGTTCGGAAGGCGGCAGGCGCAGGTCCTCTCTGGGCGATGGCGGGGATTCCGGATTGTTGCCGCCGCGCCAGAATACCGTGCCATCGATGACGGGATGTTTGGGAAACACGCGCACGGTGCCGAAACTGTTCCGCTCCACGCCATCGAGCGAAAAATCGCGCAGGGCGGCGGTGTCGCCGGGCAGCGGCAGGGGACTCTTGGCGTTGACCGCACCGCGCAGCGCGAAGGATGTTAGAAAAGACGGATCATTTGCAATCCAGTGCTCGTTGAGAAGATAGTAGGCGTTCTCGCCGATGAGCCGGGTGTCGAGATCGCGGAAGTCGGTGTAGGGCACCCGCTGGTTCTGCCAATTCGAGCCGAGATAGGTGTTGAACGAGGCGGTGCGCAGCAGGCGCGGCGGCTCGTTGCCGGGCGCGGCTTTCAACCGCCAGAGGATCTCGGGCGATTGTTGGACGACGCCGGTGGTGCCGATCAGCGTGTTGGCGAAGTTGGGATCGAAGACGCCGCGGTTGTAGCCGCCCGCGCGGCCGATCCATTCCTCGGCTTGTTCAAGGATGAACCTGCCCGCCATCGCAAGCAGGCCCGTCACCAGCAGCAGGGGGATCAACACCTTGAGGCGGCCGCGCCCGGACGAGAGCAGCATCCATCCTGTTAGAGCAACCATGCCGGGAAGAAATAACGGGGTGAATGCCTTGGGACCGACCGCCGCGGAAACCATCGTGACGGCGAACATGACATTGCCGAAATTGAAATAAGGAGTTTCCTCGATGAGTCCGAGACGCTGGTTGCGCTGGTGGCGGCGGCGGGCCAGGAACGAAAACGCGCTCAACGGCAGGGTATCGCGCATGCCATAGGACTGAAGGAACTGCATGGGAAACAGCAGAGGCGGCAACCATGTCAGAAGGACGGGCAGCGCGGTATAACGGCTGCCATCCAGCCAGATGAGCGCGGACGCCAGCGCGATGCCGATGGCCGTGAACTGCCAGACACGCCCGCAAGTCGCGTCATCAAAGTCCCAGCGCACGCCCGTCCAGTGGCGGCCCTCCACGACGAGCGCGAGCAACAGTCCGATCAGGGGTCTGTCCGTCATCGCACCCCAATAGAGGAACGAGATGCCTAACAGAAGCCGGGGCGGTGTGTGGGCGCGATTGATGGCGGTGCGGTGTTGGGTTTCAAAGCTTCTCCGGCAGACGCCGCAGGTCGCGGGCGATGTGGCCGGTTTCCAGCCAGTGGCCGGGCACGTTGGCGGGGCGCGCGCCGCGGCCGATGACGACCGGCACGCAAAGCACTCCGCCCATTTCGAGCGAGCGCAGCAGTTCGGCGCGCGAGTCGTCCCATCCGTTGAGGATGACGATGCACGAGGTGAGGTCCTCGCTGTGGCGCAGCACCAGGCGGGCGAGCGGCTTGTGATCGCCATTGCGGGATGGCGTGACGCCTGCGAGCACTTCGAGAAGTTTCTCCGCGCGCTCCACGCCGCGCCCGGCGGTGACGATGTGCGCTTCGTTTTTGATGAACATCAGATCGAGCAACGAGTCGCCGGTATCAATCTCCGCAGCGAACGAAGCGGCTACGGAAACCGCTTCCTCGAAGATGTCGTCATTGCGGTCGGTGGACAGCGTGTCGAGGACAAGCCCGTAGCGCGGATAGAACGTGTCTTCGAGTTCCTTGACGATGGGATGACCCGTGCGCGCCCAGCTTTTCCAGTGGATCTGGCGCAGCGGATCGCCGGCCCGGTAGTCGCGCAGTCCGACGAATTCGCCCGAGTTTCCGATCGCGTTGGTATTGGCATCACCGCTGATTTTAAACGCCGCGCCGCCGGGCAGCCTCACCGGTGGCAGCGAATAGCGCCGCGGCAAGACTGTTAGACTGACGGGAGGCGCGGAGACTTTCACGCACTTCTGGAACAAGCCCAGCGGATCGGGCAGGAACACGCGCAGGTCGTGCAGGCGGATCACTCCGCGGCGCGCGGGCGTGAGTTCGATGAAAACGCGCGCCTGCCGGCCGGGAGCGATGTCGATTTCATCCGTTGACAACCCGTCGGAAAAAAGCCGCCGGCGCAACAGCAGCCACTGCCAGCGGAAGTAGGCGAAGCAGCGGTCGAAACGGTTGCGTTCCTCCTCGCCCGGTTCGCGCAGTGTGATGAATTCCACCCTGTCCGGCCGCGGGTCCGGCGGGGATTCCGCGAGCCATGCACGGCTGATTGGCCGCCGTCCGAGGTTGCGCACGCGCACCGCCAGGCGCAGCGTGACTCCGGCGGTGGCATGGCGCGGAACCTCGCGCACCGCTTCGAGTTTCGCGCGGCGCAGCAATGCCCAGGGCAGGGCGATGGACAACAACCCGAAGCTCAGTGAAAAAAGCTGATAGACCGAAGGCCGCGAGTGACCGATGCCAAGGCAGGTGGCCAGCACGAACACGATGCACACCGCCACACCCGCCGGACGCATCCGGCGATGCAGGTAGTGATGCACGCCGGAGCTGCGGAAGTAAGTGCGGTATAGCCAGCGCTCGAAACGTTCCCTGCCCGGAGAAACCACGGAATAAGGAGCATGGGCCGAGTTCGCATTCATCATCCGGAATGCGGGATTCTGCCGCCGCGCCGGGCGTTTGGCAAATGCTCATCCGCCGCTCAGACGTAATGCAGCTCGCGGGCCTTGGACTCGATGGCTTTTTCGTTGTCGAGCAGTTCCTGGATCGGGTCCCAGCGGCCTGAAACCAGCGCGTCGCGGGCGGAGTCCGGCATGGTGACGGGAAAGTCGAGTCCGCCGGAAGTGGTGACGCGGAGTTGGTCCACATCGATGGCCACCACAGTGGCTGGATCAGCCTCGATGGCGTCGCGGAGTTTTGCGATGTCGGCGGCGGAGGCGATCACGCAAGGCATGGCGAGCGTGGTCGAGTTGCCGAAAAAGATTTCGGCGAAGGACTCGGCGATGACTCCGTTGAAACCATATTTCCTGAGTGATTGCGGCGCGTGCTCGCGCGAGGATCCGCAGCCGAAGTTCACACCGGCCACAAGAATGGACGCACCGGCGAAACGCGGATCGTTCAATGGATGATCGGTCTTTTCACCGGTGTCCGGGTTGAAACGCACGTCGTAAAACGCGAACTCGCCGAGCCCGTCGAAGGTGACGCACTTCATGAAACGCGCCGGGATGATGCGGTCGGTATCGATGTCCGCGCCGGGAATGAAAACAGCGCGGCCGGTGACTTGTTTGACGGGTTCGAGAGGCATTGGAAGAATTGTTTGTTAGTTATTAGGCGACTGCGGCGGTCTTCTCAATATGGAAAAGCTCGCGTGCGTCCGAGATGCTGCCGTTGATGGCGGCGGCGGCGACCATGACGGGCGACATCAGCACCGTGCGACCGGTGGGAGAGCCCTGGCGGCCTTTGAAGTTGCGGTTCGAGGATGAGGCACAGAGCTGGTCGCCGACGAGTTTGTCAGGGTTCATCGCGAGGCACATCGAGCAACCCGCGCCTCGCCATTCGAAGCCGGCTTCGGTGAAAATCCTGTCCAATCCTTCCTGTTCGGCCTGGATGGCGACAATCTGCGAGCCGGGGACGACGATGGCCTTCACGCCAGCGGCGACCTTGTGGCCCCGGATGTATTTTGCCACCTCCCGGAAATCCGAAATGCGGCCATTGGTGCAGGAGCCGATGAAAGCGACATCAATCTTCACTCCCTTGATCGCCGTGCCGGCGGGCAGTTTCATGTAGGCGAGCGCTTCTTCGATCGTGGCCTTTTCCTGCGGCGTGGAAGCCTTGGCGGGATCGGGAATGGTTTCGGAAATCGAGATGCCGTGATCGGGCGAGATGCCCCAAGTGACTGTCGGTTCGATGTCGGCGGCGTTGATGCGGACGATGTCGTCGAAATGGGCATCGGCATCCGAAGCAAACGACAGCCAGCGCGCGGCGGTGGCGTCGAAATCACTCATATCGACATACGGACGGCCGTTCAGGTAGGCGACGGTCTTGGCGTCCGGGTTCACATATCCGCAGCGCGCGCCGCCTTCGATGGACATGTTGCAAACGGTCATGCGCTCTTCCATCGACATGCGGTCAAAGACATCACCGGCGTATTCATAGGCATAACCGATGCCGCCCTTCGCCCCTAACAAACGAATGATATGGAGGATCACATCCTTGGCATACACGCCGGGGCGGAGGTTTCCGTTCACTTCGATGCGGCGGACTTTGAGCGCTTCAAGGGCCAAAGTTTGCGAAGCCAGCACGTCGCGCACCTGGGTGGTGCCGATGCCGAACGCGATCGCGCCGAACGCGCCGTGCGTGGCGGTGTGCGAGTCGCCACAGGCAATGGTGGTGCCGGGCTGGGTGATGCCCTGCTCGGGTCCGACGACATGAACGATGCCTTGTTTGCCGGAGGCGAGATCGAAATAGGTCACACCGAAGTCATCCGCGTTCTTGCGCAGCGCCTGCATCATTTCCGCGGCCAGCGGGTCCTGCGGCGCGTCCTGATCGATGGTCGGCACGATGTGATCCACAGTGGCGAAAGTGCGTTGAGGAAATTTCACTTTAAGCCCGAGATCGCGCAGCATGCCGAAGGCTTGCGGCGAGGTCACCTCGTGGATGAGGTGGGTGCCGATGAACAATTGCGTGCGGCCATCGGCGAGAGTGCCGACGGTGTGCGCGTCCCAGACTTTTTGGAAGAGGCTTTTACCCATGGTTGATGCCGCCGTTTTTCCTCCGGCGGGGCGGGAAACCTGCATGGGAGGGCCGGGCTTGTCAAAGCCGCATACGCCCCGCGCCGCCTCACTGCATTTCGATGTAGAGTCCGGCAACAATCCCGGCGAGGGCGAGCACGGCCAGCAGGAAACCAATGACTTTCAACCATTTCTTGGCGGAGACGGGCCGGCGACCGTCGCCATAGACCCACTCGTCCCATGTCCGGCGGTTCTGCCCGCCGGAACGATGGTAGTGACGCAAGTGTCCGCCGAAGCGTTTCTTGTCCTCACTTGGGAAGTTGCGTTTCATCGTGTTTCGCGGGTTGGAATGACAGAGCCTTCTGGAGATGGGAAGCCCGTTTTCGCCATCCCAATGACGAAAGCGGAAGGACCTGCGCCCAGCGGGAAAACTCGCGGTTTGCAAATCCCCTCACACAACACATGCTCATGCCGCCATGATTCGATTTCTCCACACCCGCATACGAGTCCGCGATCTCGACAAATCCGTCACATTCTACCAACACCTCGGCTACGCGCTGCGCGACTTCAAGGATTCGCCCCAGGGCAACAAGCTCGCCTTCCTCGCCCTGCCCGGCAACGACGTGTTCCTCGAACTCTGCCACTCGCCCGAATATACCGCCACCTGCCCGGAGGACCTGATGCACACCGCGCTCGGCGTGCCGGACATCATCGCATACTGCGACAAGGTCGAAAAAGCCGGCATCGAAATCTGGCCCTCCGGCTGGCGCGATAAATTCTCTTCCGGCGCGCGCAAGATGGCCTTTGTCACCGATCCGGATGGCTACGAGGTGGAAATTCTGGAGCTTTGAAGCAGGGTTGTGAAACTTTCCAAGGGTTTTCCCGGATGCCGGGGTATCACTTGCCGGGAACTCATCCTGTAAATCATTATGAATGACTCCGAGTTGGATAAATTGCTTGAACTCGCGCAAACCGGGGTGACTCCGCATGCCGGATTCCAACGCGAGGTTTGGATGCGCATCGAAGCGGCTGAGGCACAGCCCTGGAAACAACGCATGAAAATGCTCGCCGAGCGTTTCCTGGGTTGGTTGGCGCTTCCCCCAATCGCCCTTGCCACCTGCTCGGTGACATTGGCCGCCGGCATATGGATCGGCTTGGAATCCGGTAGGCCGACACCACATGGTAAAGTGGCTTACATCCGGTCCATCAGTCCGTTCGCCCAAACCCACAGCCGATGAAAAAGGGACTCTTGATCCTCGTCTTGGCGCTAATGGCGGGCATCGCCGCATTTCTGATCGCGCGTACCCACCGGCAGGCCATACACAGCGAGGTCCTGCTTGACGGCTTGCCGGAGTTGGCGTGGTTGCGCACGGAATTGAGATTGTCCGAAGCGCAATATCGGCAGGCGAGTGATCTACACGCCGCCTATCGGCCGGTTTGCGAACAAATGTGCCGCCACATCACCGAGGCCCACACCAAACTCGCAAGCCTCGCGCAAAGCGGACGCGGAGTCACCCCGGAACTCACCGCGGCCATCCAACACCACGCGCGCGTCCATGCCGAATGCCAGGAGAAAATGCTGGAGCATCTCTATCAGACAGCGGCGCTGCTCGATGACAAGCAGGCGGCTCGCTATTTGGAAACCATGATTCCACACGCGCTGGACTCATCAATCACTGGCGGCAAGCCAAGCTGCCACAAGGACTAGCAAGAGGCCTGTTTCACATGGAAGCCTCCGATTCCGAACTGATGTCACGCCTCGCCGCGGGCGATGACTTGGCGCTGAACGTGCTCATGACGCGTTGGAGCGCGCGCGTTTCGTCGTTTCTCTTCCGTATGACCGGACAGCGCGATACCGCGTTGGATCTCGCCCAGGAAACTTTCGTGAAACTTTATCAGGCGCGTGAAAGATACAAACCGCAGGGCAATTTCAGCACATGGCTCTTCGCCATCGCCGCAAATCTCGCGCGCAACCAATCCCGCTGGAAATCCCGTCACCCCATGGTTTCACTGGATGCATCGGAGCCGGACGGCACGACTGCCTGGCCCGAGCCCACAGATCCCCACCCGTCTCCGGGTGAAGCCGCCATCGCCAGCGAAAGTTCCGCCGCCGTTCAGCGCGCCATCCTTTCGCTCGCGCCGGACCTGCGGGAAGCACTCACGCTTTTCACCTACGAGGGACTCGGCTACGCGGAGATCGCGGAACTCAGCCGCTGCAGCGCCAAAGCCGTGGAAACCCGCATTTACCGCGCGCGCCAGATCCTCAAGGAACAACTGAAGGAGCTTCGGGGATGATTCGCAAGAGGCGGCGCGCGCCCGCTTGGCAGGCTGCTGTTTGTTTCAAGGGTTTGGAAACGCGTCGGTTTATTAATCCATGAAAGCGGTGTTCAAGGTCCACAAGGAATAACCCTGAGTGGGACACCGCCCAATCAACAAAACCATATTATGAAAACGACACGCATTGTGAGTTTGTTCGCCGCCGCCATGTCCATCATTCTTGCAGCGGCGGCTTCAGCCGCTCCCGCGAGCAAGCGCTCCGGACCCAGTCATGCGTCCGCATCCGGCAGCAGCGCCAATACCAGCACGCCCGTCGTGCACAAGACCGTGCATCGGGTCGGCCCTCCGGGCAAAGGTTATATCTGCAAACGGTGAGACACCAATTGCCCGTCTGTGCGCCCGGTGGCATCAACCGCCGGGCGTTTGTATTTCACCGCAGGAGCAATCCAGGCAGCCGTGTTTTGCGCAAGCCTGGCAGCTCCGCAAAAGTTCCTCGCGCGGATGCTTCCGCTCGGTGACCGGAGGTGGCGTGGCCGACCGCATCAATGGCCAAGTGGTTCTCGTTGGGAAACCTGATTTCCTGAGGAACGAGGGAGTCCACGACGTGGCAGCCTTCGAGTCCTCCGCCATCGAATTCCGGAACGAAAGCAAGACCTCTCTGTTCATGGCCATCGATGGCAAAGCGGCGGGCATTCTAACAGTCGCCGACACAAACAAAGACACCGCCCCGCATGCCATCCCCGAACTGTGGGTCTCGCGATCAGAATAGTCATGATGACTGGAGACAACCGCCGCAGTGGCGGCCTCGCTCGGGATTGCCGACGTGGAAGCGGAGATCGATCCTGCGGGCAGTGCCGGCCTCATCCGCAAACTCAGCATGGAAGGCTGCATCCGGCCATGGCGGGAGACGGCATCAACGACGCACCCGCACTCAGCAAGGCGGAAGTTGGCATCGCCATGGGCAACGTCACCAATGTGGCCATGCAAAGCGCGGATATCACTCTCGTGCAGGGCGACCTGCGGAGCATCGCGAAAGCCGTCCGCCTGAGCCGCGCCGTCATGCGCAACATCCGTCAGAACCTGTTCTTCACCTTCATCTACAGCGCCGCAGGCATCCCAATCGCCACCGGAGTGCTGTATCCGATTACCGGCGCCTTGCTCAGCCCGATCATCGCGGGCGCGGCGAGGGCGATCTCCCCGGTCCCGGTGATTTCCAACGCACTGCGGCTGCGGAATCTCCGGCTTCGTTGAGAAAATGAAATGAATCCAAGGGTTTCGCCGCCCACCGGACATTCACCAGATGAACCAGCCAATCCAAACATGAAAACCATGCCCATCCGCAGATGTTCCCAAATCGGCGGCATGAAATGCCCAACCCGGAGAAATTCTTGGAAGAATCCCGCAATCCGCTATTTTCATCCCTGACATGAACGCCAAAGCCCTCATCACCCTGATCCTCGGGCTGGTTTTGCAGTTGGCCCAGATGTTGCCGGCTGCGGTGGCCGCTTCACCATGCTTCTCACAGGAAACATCCTGCGCCTGCTGTGAAGGGCCGGATTCCTGCCCTTGCGCGGATAACAGCGAGCCGGAACAAAAACCCGCTCCACTGTCTTCTGACTCCCCAAGCGTTTTGAAATTGCCGGCGGCCAGGGTCGGCGACACCCGGATTTCCATCGAATCCCCCACAGGAAGCCATACCTCCCCCGCCGTGGAGGCATCGCCGGTGGCAGGCCCGTCAAGCGGCTATGCCGGTGTGCGCCTGTCAGTGGCTTTCTGTTCATTTGTCATCTGAGTCGCCGCCTTTCCCAGGCGAATTGTGTCCGCCCGTCTCCGCCGCACCGGTGCTTGTGTGAGAGCGGGAAATTGGAATCCAACTCCAACGACCATGACTCATGAACTCATTACAACATTTTCTTGCCGGTCTTGCCGTGACCGGAGGCCTGCTCCACGCGGGTGAATCACGGCTATTGAACGACGGACTCCTCTCCGAGGTGAGAGCCGAGGCAGCCCGTGCGCATCCGTCCGCCATCGCCGGAAAATACAAAGCGCAAGCCGCCGCCCACGAAGCCCGTGGCGTGCGCTTGTGGAACGATCCGATGTTCGACATCGGCTTCATGGACGCGGAGGAAATGATGCAGATGGACGACGGCGACATCATGATCGGATTTGAACAAGCTCTGCCGAAACCCGGCATGTTCGCCGCCGAACGCCGCAAGATGGAGGCCATGCAGCGGGTCGAGCAGGAAAACTCGCTCGGCTCCGCCGACGCCGCCGGCGCGCAAGCCGCCAAGGCCGCGATCGAACTCGCCCTTGCGGACGAATCGATCACCCTGCAGCAGGCTCAGCTCGAATGGATGAAGGCGATGGTGGAAAACGCCAAGCAGATGGCTGCGGACCCGATGGGTTCCAGCGCCGATGCGCTGCGTATGCAGACTGAACTGGCGAAGGATCAGCAGATGCTCGACGCCGCCCGCCGCAGGCGCGAGGGCTTCGCCAGAATGCTGAATATCACACTTGGACGTCCGCTGGATTCACCGTGGCCCGTGTTGAAACTTCCCTCCGCGCCGCCGCCCGTGCCGGTAGCCAACGCCGAGGTTGCCCGCATCCCGCATGCGAATCCCAAGGTCCGCTCGATGAAGGAAATGGCAACCGCCGCCAATGCGGACAGCCGCATTGCCGACCGCGAACGACTGCCCGAGGTGGCTGTCGGGGTGGAAACCCGGATCTACTCGGAAACCCGGGAAATCAGAAGCACCACCGTGGGCCTGAAACTCAGCCTGCCATGGTTCAACGATCCGTCCTACCGGGCGAAGATCGATGCCGCGAAAAGTCGTGAACTCGCCGCCACCGAAGACGTGGAAACCATGCGGCGCGAGATCGCCGGCATGGTCGTCATGGCCACCACCGAGGCTGCCAATGCCGCCGCCGAAGCCAGAGCCTATTCCGGTGAAATCCATGACCGCGCCGCGAAGGCAGTCCAGTCCACCGAAGCCGCTTGGATCAGTTCCAAGGCGCCGCTTGCGGATCTGCTCGATGCCGCCCGCACGCTCTATTCCATCCGCCTCCAAGGGCGGCGCATGATCGCCATGCAACTCGCCGCTCTCGAAGAACTCCAAACCCTTGTTCCAAACCGTTAGAAAAACATGAAAACCTTTTTCACCATTCTCATCAGCGCCGCGCTGGCCGCGACGGGCACTTGGTTTGCCCTGAAGAAAACCGGATCCGCAGCCTCCTCCGCCACGGGCGAACGCAAGGTCCTCTACTATCAGAGCGCCATGCATCCGTGGATCAAAAGCGACAAACCCGGCCGCTGCACCATCTGCGGCATGGAACTCACCCCCGTTTACGAGGGCGAGAAAGGCTTCGATGACGCCGGCGGGGAAAACATCGTCGCCCTCACGCAGAACCAGATTCAAGTGCTGCACGTGCAGACTGCGGAAGCGAAAACCCGCCCGCTCGTCCGCACGCTGCGAGTCGCGGGGATGATCGATGACAACGCGATGCGCCACCGCGTCATGTCCGCCTACGTGGACGGCCGCGTGGACAAGCTATATGTGAACTACATCGGCGCGGAAGTTTCCGAAGGCCAACCGCTGGCCGAGTTTTACAGCCCGACACTGCTTCAAGCCGAACGCGAATACCGCCAACTCGGCGGCGAGTTGAGGAAAAACACCGGCCTGCGCCTCCGCCAGATGGGACTCACTCCCGCACAGATCGAGGCGCTCGATCAGAAACCCGCCGATGCGCTGACCTCGCAGATCCTCGCGCCCATCAGCGGCACCGTGGTTTCGCAAGCGGTCTATGAAGGCCAATACGTCGCCACCGGCCAACAGCTCTTCGAAATCGCGGACTTCTCCACCATGTGGTTCATGTTCCGAGCCTATGAACAGGACATGCCGTGGATCAAACTCGGCCAGTCGGTCACCGTCACCACGCCGTCGCTGCCAAACAAATCATTCACCGGAAAAATCGCGTTCATCGATCCGAACTTCGATGAAGCCACGCGTTCGACCAAGGTGCGCGTCGAGCTTCCGAACCCGCTCGTCAACGGCCGCCGCGAACTACTCCACCGCCTCTACGCAGACGGAATGGTAGAGCTTGAAGCGCCCTCCGTGCTCACCGTTCCTCGGTCGGCGGTCATCCAAACCGGACCGGAGGCCGTCGTTTACATCGACCAGGGTGGCGGGGCCTACGAACAGTCGGTTCTCAAGACCGGCCGCCGCGGCGACACCAACATCGAGGTACTATCAGGACTGAAGGAAGGCGACGCGGTCGTCACCAACGGCAACCTGCTTATCGACGGTCAGGCCGAGATGAACCGCGCGTTCATGACACCGCCGGAAGCCACCACGCCCGTCGCCGCGCAGGCCGCGTTGAACGAAGAGCAAAAGAGATCCATCGCGGAATTCATCAAGGTGGCCGACGCTATGGCCGACGCGCTCGCTAAGGACGACCTCGCCGCATTCAACAAGGCAAGCGAACCGGCGATGAACGTGACGGGTGCGATGGTGAAACTTCTCCGACCGGCCGTGGAGAAAATCGATGACCTCGACAAGGCCCGCCATTTCCACGGGTTCGAAGACCTGAAAGCAGCGCGCGCCGCTTTCCACAAGTTCTCCGTGGCCGCCACCGCCGCGCTCGATCCGCTGCGCAAAGCCGGACAAACGCCGGAGTTCCAAATCTATGAATGCGGCATGGTGGATGAAGCCATTCCCGGCGTGCCCAAGAAGGCCCGATGGATCCAAACCGGTGGACGCGACATGGCGAATCCGTTCTTCGGAGCGGAGATGCTCGAGTGCGGCAAGGAAATCAAACCCTGATAGATCATGATCGAGAAAACCATTGAATGGAGCTTGCGCAACCGCTTCCTCGTCATCTGCGGCGCGCTGCTGCTCATCGCGCTGGGCATCCGCGCCATCCGTCTCACGCCGGTGGACGCCATCCCGGATCTCACGGAAAACCAGGTGCTCGTTTACGCCGACTGGATGGGCCGAAGCCCGCAGGAGGTCGAGGACCAGGTGACATTCCCGCTCTCCACCGGCTTGCAGGGGCTTGCCGGAGTGAAAGAAGTGCGTGCCACCTCAATGTTCGGATTCTCGCTGATCACCATCATCTTCGAGGACAAGATCGACACCTACTTCGCCCGCGCCCGGGTGCTGGAGCGTCTGAATTTCCTCCAAGGACAGATGCCGGAGGGCGTCACCCCGCAGCTTGGGCCGGATGCCTCAGGTCTCGGCTGGGTCTATCAGTATTATCTGCATGTCGATCCGGAAAAGGCGAAGGACGGCGGCTATGATCTGGCGCAACTCCGCTCGCTCCAGGATTGGAAGATCCGCTATGACTTGGCCAGCGTTCAAGGTGTGGCGGAGGTGGCCAGCATCGGCGGCTTCGTAAAGCAGTATCAAGTCGAGCTTTCGTCCACCAAGATGCGCGCGGCGAATGTCACGATGATGGAAGTGATGACCGCAGTGCAGAACGCCAACCTCAATGTCGGCGGCAAAACCGTCGAGGAAAACGGCGCGGAGTTCGTCCTGCGCGGTGTGGGACTCGTCACCGGTCCTGAGGATCTCGAACTCGTCACCGTCAAGGCGGTGGACGGCACGCCGATCTATCTGAAGGACATAGCCAGCGTGCAGATCGGCGGCGACTACCGGCGCGGCGCGCTGGATTTGAACGGCCACGAAGCCGTCGGCGGCACCGTGGTCATGCGCACCGGCGAAAACGCGAAGGCCGTCATCGAACGGGTGAAGGACAAGATCGGGGAAATTTCCGGGAGCCTGCCGCCCGGCGTGACGATCCGGCCGTTCTACGACCGCAGTGAGTTGATTGATCGCACCATTGACACGCTCAAACACGCGCTCATTGAGGAAGTCATTCTGGTCACGCTCGCCCACATCATTTTCCTGTGGCACTTCCGCAGCATCCTCATCGTCACACTGCCGCTGCCGATCTCTATCCTCATCTCCTTCCTGCTGATGAAGGAGTTCGGCATCACCAGCAACATCATGTCGCTGACGGGCATCGCCATCGCCATCGGCGTGTTGGTTGACGCAGCCATCGTGGTAACGGAAAACGTCATCCGGCATTGCGAAAAAGCGGAGGAGGAAAAGGGAAGACCACTCACCCGCCTGGAAACATGGGACACCACGCTTGCCGCGTGCAAACAAGTCGGCCGCCCGATTTTCTTCGCAATGGCCATCATCATCCTCGCCTTCGTGCCGGTCTTCGCGCTTACCGGACAGGAAGGAAAACTGTTCCACCCGCTGGCCTTCACCAAGACCTTTGCGATGATCGGTTCCACGCTGCTGGCCGTGACGCTGGTGCCGGTGCTCTGCTCTCTGCTCGTGCGCGGGCCCTTCCACTCCGAGGACAAGAATATCGTGATGAAGTTCCTCCTGCGGATTTATGAACCCACGCTCAACTGGGCGCTCAACCACCGCCAGACCGTCATCGCGAGCGCGTTCCTCATCCTTTGCTTCGCATTGTTAGAGGCGTTCGGCCTGCCGCGTGCCACGGTGAAACAAATCCGCGACGCCGGATACCCGCGGGTCGCCGCGCTGGTCACGGGTTTCGGCCGCGAGTTCATGCCGCCGCTCAACGAGGGCAGCCTGCTCTACATGCCGGTAATGATGCCGAAGACCGGACTCAAGGAAATCCAGCGCGTGATGTCATGGCAGGACAAAATCATCGCGGAAACTCCCGAAGTGGAAACCGTGGCCGGCAAGCTCGGTCGTTTCGAAACCGCAACCGATCCGGCACCTACCGAGATGTTGGAAACCACCATCATGCTCAAACCGGAATACATTCCAGACGGAAAATTCCGCGTGAAGCGCAATCCCGCGTGGCGCGAGGGCATGACGATGGACAAGCTCAAAGCCGAGCTGACGGAAAAGATGAAACAGGTTCCCGGCTATGTGCCCGCGCTGCTCCAACCGATCGAGAACCGCATTCTCATGCTCTACACCGGCATCCGTGCCCAGGTCGGCGTGAAGATCTATGGCGACAACCTCGATGCCATCCAGCGCAAAGCCTTCGAGATCGAAAAGCTCATCAATGGCATCGAGGGTGCGGCAGGCGTTTCCCCGTCGCGCGTGCAGGGCAAGCCGTATCTCAACATCGAGGTGGATCGCACCGCGATGGCGCGTTACGGGCTGAGCGCGAAAGACGTGCTGGACGCGGTGGAAATTTCCATCGGCGGCAAGAACGTCAGCACCACCATCGAGGGCAGGCAGCGTTTCCCCATCCAGATCCGCGTCGAACGCGGCGAGCGCGATGACATCGAGAAACTCAGCCGCATCCTCATCGCCGCTAAGCCGGGCATGGCAGCTCCCTCTGCCACACCGCAAGGCGATGGAGGCATGGGCGGCGGTATGGGTGGAGGAGCAGCGCCCGCCGCGGCTCAGGCGGCTGCTGGTGGAGATGGCGGAGACACGCCCTACATTCCGCTCGGCATGGTCGCGAAGATCACGCGCCAGGTTGGCGCGAACGAGATCGCCTCGGAAAACGGACGCCTCCGCAGTTATGTGCAGGCCAACGTGCAGGACCGCGACCTCGGCGGCTTCGTTCTGGAGGTGGAGCGGAAACTCAAGACCGTGAACTGGGAAGGCATGACCTGGAAAATGACCGGTGAGTATGAGAACCAGCGCCGCTTCGTGAAAACCATGCAGATGGTGTTCCCGATCGTTTTGATGGTGATCTTCGTGCTGCTTTATCTTGTCTATCACAGCGCTCTCGAGGCGGCGCACGTCATGCTCGCCGTGCCTTTCGCGCTGAGCGGCGGCGTGTTGCTGCAAAAACTTCTCGGCTACAACTTCAACGGCGCGGTGTGGGTCGGCTATATCGCCCTCTTCGGCACCGCCGTGCAAACCGGCGTCGTGATGGTCGTCTATCTGGAGGAAACCGTGAGGGCCCGCATGGCGGAAAAAGGCGCGGCATTTTCCAGCGCGGATCTCATGCAGGCCGTAAAGGACGGTGCGCGCCTGCGCCTGCGTCCCAAGGTGATGACCGTGGCCACCATCGTCGCCAGCCTGCTGCCCATCATGTGGAGCAACCGACAAGGCGCGGAAGTCATGAAACCCCTCGCCACCCCGGTGATCGGCGGGATGATCTCCAGCCTGATCCACATCCTCATCGTCACGCCGGTCATCTTCCTCTGGTTAAGGGAACGGGAACTAGCCCGGAAGAAGGTGTGAAGGGCCGCTCAAACCTCGGGCCGCGCCTCGACGAGTCCCTCGGCAATCGCCTTGATGACCTCGCCGGACTCGGTCTCCACCAGCGGGCGTTCGAGCATCTGTTCGTAAATTTCAATATAGCGCCGCGCCACTTCGTGATGGCTGAAGTCGCGCGCGCTTTCCTTCATCACGCGGCGTAGTTCGCGCTCGCGGATGTCGGCGGACAGGGCGTGGAAATCCATCGCCCGGTCGATCGCCCAGCGCAGACCTTCCGAGCTGTAATGGTCGAAGCGGAAACCATTGCCCTGCGAGTGATCCACATCGAGCTGGCGGATGGTATCATATAATCCTCCGGTGGCATGAACCACGGGCAGCGAGCCGTATAGCGGCGCCGTCATCTGCGGCAGTCCGCAGGGCTCGAACAGCGAGGGCATCAACATGAAGTCCGACGCCGCATAAGCGAGACGCGACAAGCGTTCGTCGAAATCCACCACCGAGACACGCTCGCTCAGGTCAAAAGCCGCGACGATGCTCTCGAACCATTGCTGGTGCGGGCCGTTGGCCACCACCACGATCTGCAAGTCGCGATTCCAGTAATCGGTCACGACCTGGTGCAGGATGTCGGTGAGCAGTTGCGGGCCTTTCTGTACGGGGTCCAGGCGCGAGGGCCAGAAGAAAACGGGGGCGTTGGCATCCCGCTTGAGCTGCAGTTCGCGCTGCAGGGCCAGCTTGTTGGCCGCCTTGCCCTCCATCACGTCCGTGGAGGTGAAATTCCGCGCGAGCGAGTCATCGGTCTCCGGATCGTATGAAACATCGGGCGCGTTGAGAATCCCCGCGGAACAGCCTGCGAAGTATTTGTTGCGCAGCTCGGTGCGAACCGAATCCGGCACCACCGAGTGCCAGCCTTCGACGATTTCCCATAGGAAGCGCGGACTGACGGTATTGATATAATGCGCCGCGAAGATGCCGGAAGTGAGCAAGTCCACCGGCACATGCGAACGGGCATGATAATAGTTCACCGGATGGCCGCAGAAATAGAGATTCATCCAGAATTCCGCCGCATCGATGCCGGCCTCCTCGACCTGCGCCAGCGAGACCTGGCGGGTGTGGATGTTATGAACCGTGAACAAACTCTTGATGCCGCGCCGCCGCGCCATGGCCGGGATGAGCGCCGTCATCCAATCGTTGCAATGCACGAGATCCGGCCGCACGCGCGGGATGATGTGGTTGATCACCTCCCGCTGGAAGATCAGCGCGATGCGCATCGCCTCCTCGTTATGATTGCTGTATACCTGATCCCGGTAATAGAAGATGCGGTCCTCGGCCAGATGGATGTGGGTGTCCGGCAGCACCTCGTGATATTTGCGGAGCTCCCTTTCGTGCAGGTTGAAAATATCGCCCTGGAACATCCTGCGGTAATTGGGCAGGGCCACATGCACGTCCGCTCCGAGTTCGAACAACGCGGAAACCAGCGACGCCGAAACATCCGCCATGCCACCCGCTTTCGCGGACATGCGCTGCGTCATGTTTCCCATGCCCACCGGCAGGTACGTGATTTCCGGTGTGACGATCAGTATCCGGGGTTTGGCGGGTCTGGATTTTGCAGGCATGATGGGAGGGGAAAGGGTTTGTCAAACCACCTGAGGGCTTATGAGCAAAACCCGGGCCATGCGCCAACCGAATCTTGCCAATGGTGCGAAAATTTCAGGACATGCGGCTTCCGGCAAGATGCCTGATGCAGAACTGCGACCAGGTTTCCAGGCTCTCGAAACGCGGGCCGTCGAGTTCCGCAAGCGGGCTGAAACCGAGATCCGCGAGTGCGTCCTCACGGGACCTCACGGCCGTGGTTTTCAAATCGATGAGATGCACGATGCCAAGATGCACTTGGCCGACGGCATTCGAGTCATCGTTGAGCAGGGCGATGATCCGGTGCCCGTGTTCTCCGGGCAGGTCAAGTTCCTCTTCGATTTCGCGGGTCACCGCGGCGTGATAGGCGCGCGGGCCGGTCTTGCCGCCCCCGGTGTCCACCGGATTGACGTGGCCGCCAACACCGACTGAAATTTTCGCATGAAGCCGGCTCTCACCGCCGGATTTCCCGCGAGTATAGTGCAGAATCCGATCGCCGCAGCGAAACACGCAATACGGAATCAACTGCTTGTGGGACGGATCATCCTCAGCCGCTGCGCGATCCATGAAAAAATGATTCGCGGGGTCCAGCAAACGCGCCACCGCCTCATCCATACCCTGCGTCCGGATGCCCTCGAAATGACCGATTTCCTCCAACAGCGCGCGCGGCACCACCAATACCTGCTCTCCCGCATACTTCGACATGCGGCGCAGCATAATGACCCGCCGGATGCCGCAAAGTGAATTCTGGCGGCAGAACACAAGACATGTCGCGCACCGCAAATTTCCCTAAAAATCGTCTTGCCCGCCCCCTCATCCACCCCTAAATCTCCGCCCCACCCGTGAGGGGCGTTAGCTCAGTTGGTAGAGCACTTGCATGGCATGCAAGGGGTCAGCGGTTCGAATCCGCTACGCTCCACTTTTCCATTCGGCCCTACTGCTTCCAACGTTTTGAAGCTTTCCCGGAATCCAAGGCTTCCGATTTGTCCCCTAAAGTGTCCCCTACTTCTATTTGCTCATAGTGCTTGGCGGACTGGCGGCCATGTCTTGAAATCCACGGAAATGAAAAAGCTCGTGGTGGTATTTTTTGCGGCTGGCTT
>Ga0315904_10004257_pt1 | contig 20516 bp, 19 predicted proteins | sample LakEriMetagenome_6_FD_203529 | JGI IMG/M metagenome (GOLD analysis project Ga0315904, IMG submission 203529) | Freshwater fungal communities from buoy surface, Lake Erie, Ohio, United States - Buoy 12 MA120 | ecosystem: Environmental > Aquatic > Freshwater > Lake | place: USA: Lake Erie, Ohio...
CCAGTAGGCCCTACATCTCCTGTAGCACCAGTCACACCAACAGCACCAGTAGGGCCTACATCTCCTGTAGCACCAGTCACACCAACAGCACCGGTAGGGCCTACATCTCCTGTAGCACCGGTAGGCCCTACATTTCCTGTAGCACCGGTAGGCCCTACATCTCCTGTAGCACCGGTAGGCCCTACATCTCCTGTAGCACCGGTAGGCCCTACATCTCCTGTAGCACCGGTAGGCCCTACATCTCCTGTAGCACCGGTAGGCCCTACATCTCCTGTAGCACCAGTCACACCAACAGCACCAGTAGGGCCTACATTTCCTGTAGCACCGGTAGGGCCTACATCTCCTGTAGCACCAGTCATACCAACAGCACCAGTAGGGCCTACATCTCCTGTAGGCCCTACATTTCCTGTAGCACCGGTAGGCCCTATATCTCCTGTAGCACCAGTAGGCCCTACGTTTCCTGTAGCACCAGTAGGCCCTACATTTCCTATAGCACCGGTAGGCCCTACATTTCCTGTAGCACCGGTCACACCAACAGCACCAGTAGGGCCTACATCTCCTGTAGCGCCAGTGGGGCCAGCTTCTCCCGTGGCACCAGTAGCACCTGCACCTGTAGCACCGGTAGGCCCTACATCCCCAGTAGCACCGGTAGCGCCAGCATCTCCTGTAGCGCCAGTAACGCCTGCACCAGTAGCACCGGTAGGCCCTACATCTCCTGTAGCACCAGTAGGGCCTACATCTCCTGTAGCACCAGTAGCACCGGTAGGGCCTACATTTCCTGTAGCACCAGTAGCACCAGTAGGCCCTACATCTCCTGTAGCACCAGTAGGGCCTGCACCAGTAGCACCAGTAGGGCCTACATCTCCTGTAGCACCAGTAGGGCCTACATCTCCTGTTGCACCAACAGCACCAGTAGGCCCTACATCTCCTGTAGCACCTGTGGCGCCAATAAGGCCAGCAGCACCCGTGGCACCTACATCACCCGTGGCACCAGTGGGTCCCGTCACACCAGCACCAGTGGCACCCGTAACCCCCGTTGCACCAACCTCACCGGTGGCTCCCGTCCCTCCTGTGGCCCCGACATCCCCCGTAGGACCTGTGGGGCCTGGTTCACCGGTGGCACCTGTGACACCGGGGTCACCAGTGAAACCCGTTGGACCCACATCACCGGTCACACCCGTGGCGCCAACATCTCCGGTGGCACCGGTGGCGCCCACAGCACCCGTGGGACCAGTTGCACCAGATCCGGTAGCGCCAGTTGCTCCTGTTGCACCCACATCACCCGGTTCACCTGTAGCACCCGTGACACCGGGATCGCCTGTGAAGCCGGTTGGGCCCACATCACCGGTCACACCAGTAGCACCAGTGGCGCCAACATCTCCAGTGGCACCAGTCACACCCGCAGCACCGGTAGGCCCAGTAACACCCGCACCAGTGGCACCAGTGGCACCCGTTTCTCCCGTGGGTCCGGGTTCGCCAGTTGCACCAGTCACACCGGGATCGCCTGTGAATCCTGTAGGTCCGACATCGCCAGTAGGACCGGTTGGTCCGCCAGAACCTGTCGCACCAGTGGCACCTGTTGCACCAGCTCCGGTTGCACCAGTTGCACCCGTGTCGCCTGTTACACCGCCTGCACCTGTTGCACCTGTGTCACCTGCAGCACCGGTGGGCCCTGTCACACCTGCACCGGTAGCACCTGTTGCACCTGTGACACCCGTTGAACCTGTAACACCGGTCCCACCGGTTGCACCTGCATCACCGGTGGCACCCGTTGGACCCACAGCAACAGCACCTGTGGCTCCCGTGGCGCCAGTCCCTCCTGGTGGACCTGTTGCACCTGTGCTGCCAACACCAGCCGGACCCGTGGCACCTGTTGCACCTGTCGATCCCGCATTACCCGCAACTCCAGTTGCGCCAGTAGGACCTGTTGTGCCCACACCAGTGACCCCTGTGGCACCCGCCGCACCAGTGGCTCCAGAAGCACCGGTAGCCCCCGCTGCACCTGTGCCACCGGTAGCACCTGCCGCGCCGGTTGCCCCCGTTCCACCATTTATTCCTGTGGCACCGGTCACACCCGTTACACCAGCAGCTCCGGTAGCACCCGTGGCACCCGCGCCAGGCGCGTTCGTCCATATGGCCTGGCCGCTTTGATTTCTGTAGAATATCAAGGTATCCCCGTTAGACACATTGGACGTTTGTACGTCCGACAAACTTTGCAATCGGGGACGTGTAGTGAATTGTGACGTCATTGTTGATTCGCGATTCGACTATATACACTTGGTTTTTTTTTTAGTAAGTCGTCTCCTTTTGCCAAAAAGCAAACTCCTGACGCGCCAGAGTTCGAGATTGATTATGCTCATCTCATCATAAAATAAAACACATTGGTTCACTTGTGAGAGGAAAACTGAAATGGAGATCGATAAGACTATGGTGCTCGGCGACCCCGCTTGCATACATTTCGTGTCGACATGGTTGGTCATGAAGGATGTATGTGCAATGTCAGCCACTTGCAAGGCCATGCGGAGAGCCATTCAGCATTCGCCCATATGGATGAACCTCCTCGGAGAAAGCGATTCGTTCAGGGCCACGTTGGAGGAACCGAGCCCCTGCGTTGACGTGGGGACGCCCCTTGAGTTGCTGCTGCGTTCTTTCCGTCACATAGGGGTGGTGGTCATGCTGACCACCGAACCCGTCAAGAATCATCGATACATAGTCCCCAAACAAACCTACCTGATAAAAGCGAACAGGAAGCTGACGGTGCGACGGTTTTGGAAGCGCGTCTTCGAGAAGGGTTCGGCCTTTCCTTGGAAATCGACGAGCTTATCTCAAGTCGAAATCGACGGTTGCAAGACCTGTCGGCGTCGAATGACCATGGAGGAGGTGATGAGGTTTCGCATCGACGATTCGCTCGTGTTGAACAAGGACCCCGACCAAGAAAAACATTGCTGGGCGGTACAAATCACGTACCTGCCCACGTGGCCATTGGAAAAGATTGAGTGTAGTGTGCGCTTCATGAAACCGAGCGCGTACGAAGCATATCTGAAAAAGAACCCCCCGATCCAACAAAACGCTTCATTCCGAAGCTCGCTCCATCGCAACGAAATGTTTTATATGGATGCAATCACGAAAATAACACCACCCGAGAAGAGAACCTAACGGCAACAAAAGAAGAACAAAAATGAACGACAGCAACGCAGTGGGCAACATCATACCGAACGTCCCGGTGGACATGAACGTCCAAGTGGACGTGACGTTCAACAAGTTGTGGCTGGTCGTGATAGCCATAGTCGCCGCTTTGTCAGCGATGTGCATGTACATGTGGGTGAAGGCCTTCCAAGGTTAGGGTTGCGTTCTCAGGGCTCTCACTTTATCGGCCAAATGAAGTACAACAAGATGAGGATGGGGATGAGCATGACGACGTACTTGAGGATGGGCCACCTGGCGACCGGATAGGGCGAGGGGTTCAGGCCGCACTTGTCCGTACGAGCGTACTCGCGGGAGGAGAATAGAGAATTCGCCACGTACATGACGTTGCCAGCGGCGGGTTCGCCACGGCGCACGACCACCCTCAACGACGACATGGGAGGAAGGGATCTGTAAAAGTACACCGTGTTCTCTCCTCGATCCACGTAGAAGACCCCAGCGTCCCTTCCTATGGCCGCGTTCGCCATCTCGCCGATCGTCACCTCCACCCCATCCTGGTTTATGGGGACGCTGAAGAGCGCATCGCATTCAGGTCTTTTCGCGGGCTCGATTTTGGAGAACCCCTTGGCCTGGGGGTCGCCCATCACGTCGACGGTACCGTAGCAGAGTCCATCATTCTGGCAAAGAAATTCGGGGTTAGAACAACTCCTGTTCACACACGATTCGCCGGACGGCAGGAGCACCTGTCCTTCCCAATACCCGTCCGGGTTCTTTTGTATCGAGCTGCTTTCGAAGCGACAGTCGCACATCTCTAACTTCCGTTTAGTGATCGAGACATAAATTACGCAAGGAGATGTACGAAGTGTTGGGTTATCGAGGTCTGCCGCTAGACACGTACGATAAGAACAGGCCCAAGCCAGCCTACTACGACCAGAAAAGGCTCCCGCTGCTCTTGGACGATGGAAAGATGGCTGTGGGGGTCACGATCAACGTGTGGCGCGGTAGTGAATGCGTCTGGCAGGACAAGCGTCTGTGGATGGTGAAGTACAAAGATCGGGTGATGGACATGATGCGCGAGGTGACAGCTGCTTCGGTGATGTTATCTTGCAAAGAGTTGGTCAGGAACAAGAGCGTGGAGGAACGAAGATGTGCAGCATACACCCGCACGCGCACCACCCATCGTATGGAGTTGTTTGTATACTACGGCGAACAAAGGCCGCTGGTGCGCCTCAATTCGTGGGCTTTAAAGAAGGCCAGATTCCTGGGTCCCGTGACGATAGCCCACAAAGCTTCACCCGAAGAGGTGCAAGAGAGTCCTTACTCCCCTCATGCACATCAAGTCACGATGTTTCACGTTGGAGAATTTAGATTGGACCTGTACGAGGTGGATGAAGAAGGTGGTGATAAACAGCAAGAAAAAAAAGATGAGTGTGGCGCTGATGGTGAAAAATTAACATAAAACATTACGAGAGCAAAAGAAATAGAAATATGTCTTTATTTAATCCTTTCGCGTACTACTCTTCCAACTCATATACGTGTCCATGTCGTTTTCTCCTTCGTCTGCGATAGATTGCCGCCACAATGCAGCAGTGACCGTGATGGGCCAAAACAATCCGGCACAGAAACCCATCCACGCGCCGAAAAGACCGCAGCCGAACCCGTCCATTAGGTCGTCGAAGTGGATGATATGTTTCGGAGTGTCGCTGACGATCCCGATTGCGCCTCCTATCCAGGCCCCCAAGATGCCGGGAATGAATATAAAAGCGACTTGTCTAGCATGCCTTTTGTTTTGCGTACACAACAAAGGACCAACGCGTGAGGTGTTCGTAGGTATGGGGGGAGGCATTGTTGTGTGCTGGTGTTGTGAAGCTTTTTTTTTATACAATAGAAAAGTGCAAAACGGAAAGAAAAAAAGAAGGTTGACGACATACAAGGGCTTTCTGTCGTCAATAGTCGGCATTCAATGTCAGCTCTTCGGCTACCCCGCGAGCGTACTCGGTGACCTGGACTTCAAAGAAGTTGCCCTTCTGCTCGCTCTCGCTGGCATCGAACCAGGTGCACGGGTTGGGCGTGTCCCATATCTTGCCTATCCCGCAGAGCACGGCGGTGGAATCCCCTTGATATTCGACTGCCTGCAATGCCATCTCCTTCGTGAACCCGAGCAGCGCGTGGTGCTCGAAGAGGTACTCGGCGTACTTCTTCTCGATGTCCACCGCCTCGCGGATGATGATGACGGCGTCCTCCCTGGTGCACACGTCCTCCTCCTCGTCGATCGGATGCCTGCAAAGTTCGCAGTACGCGGCGCCACCGAAACGAGCGTGCAACCCTTCGTCCCTGCTGATGAAGTCGTTGCTCTCGAAGAGCGCCGTCAGTTTGGGTTCGGTGGGGTCCTTGGCCGGACGCTGCTTGTAGAAGAAGATCGTGTTGAAGCTGGTGGAGAAGTGGATGTTCTCCACGCACGTGAACGCCACCAGCAGGCGGTACCGGTTGGTGGTGTTGAGCCACTTCTTTATCCACCGGTTCTTTAGGGCCAGGAATGGCGCCTCAAGGCCCTCGCGCATCAACTCGTCGTAGCGCTCGGGCGCGTACGTGCGCAACAGCTTCTGATATATCTCCGCGTGCTGCAGCTCGATGAAGAACTGCACCGAGTAGAAGCACGTCGCCTCGTTCCACGTCTCGAACAATCTGAGCAGATTCGATTTCAGGTTCTCTGCCACGGGCCCATCCCCGCGAGCAAAGAATGTGAGCACGCGCAGCAGGATCTCCTTGTCCGCTACATCCAACCTGTCCCACGCCTTCTTGTCCTCGCCCACTTGAACCTCGGGAGTGATCCACAACGCCCTCCTTGCCTTGTCGTACAAGGACCACAGCTGGGGACGTTGGATCGATAGCAGATCCATGTCGGATATGCCACAGCTTTGGGCGGATAACATTTGTTTCGCAAACTTCCGCGCCGCCGATTTCGCCAAAACTTTTTGCTGCGAGTGTTTATAAGAAAGCGGTGCGGCTTCTACCGAAGAAAAAAAAACTACTTATCTTAACCATCAAAAAAAAATTAGACATGCAAGCCAGCGAGCCAATGGCATTATTGCCTTCCTTCAAATTCTTCCAGACCCTGGTGGATACATTCGCCGTGACCGTCTGGGCGCCCACCGCCCTGCCTCAAAACGAGCTCAGGTTGGATCCCGCAAACATACAGGACATGATCTTGCACATGCGTCAATACCAAGACAACTTCAACATCGACATAAGCATCCCGACCAGACCGACTCTCGTGCCGGTCACGGTGGCGAGGGTCAAAGTCGCTAAAGCTGACGATGGGTCCATCGGCGTTAATATCAATTGTCCTCGCTGGCAGTACGTCCCCGCGGCGTCCTTTGGTGAGCCGTTTGAAACCGTCCAAGGCGAGAAGCTGTTCATTTACGGGGCGCCCATCGCGATCTTGATGACGGCCTTCCTCCTTGCGGCTTGGAAGGAGGAAGGCGTCGGTCTACAGTCATGGTCTCGGGTCACCGTGATAGATTTCGGGTACACCAGCAGCGCAGGGTTCCCCCGAATAGTCGAGCAGGTGCGCATCAACAAAGGCGAATCCATAACATGGGACGCCGAAGTCCACGTCAACCACAAAAAACTGATGGACTTCGCGACGGAATGTTACGATCACCTGCAAGAAAACCCCGACTGGCGGAAAGTGCGCGATACCCCGCTGGCATTGGCCAAGTGCCAGGTCCTCGCCTACACGATCGCCTGGGAAATGTACGGAGCGGAATTGCAGAACATCGACGCCAGAAACTTGTTGCTGGCAGATCAGATCGCTCTGGAAATAGCGAAACGCCCCCCTACAGCAGCTCCCGCTCCTCCTCCATTGGCACCCCAAGGCCTCTCAACCACCCCAGAAGCCCAGCTATTTCAAAGTAGGGTTGCGGAAGCGGTCGGAATCGCGAACAGCTTCAGGAATGCGCTGATCGGCGGACATACCGAGGCCATCGCGAGTGTCCTCAGTTTCGAGGATAAGATAAAGTTCAACGACACTTATATACTGTTGGACGGGTTGATTCGAATGTTCACGGTGGAGTTGATGTGGTGGGACGAGGCGCGCAACCCCTACAGCTTCAGGCCGAACGACCTCATGACGATGCTCCTGCTGTACCCGCGCCACGAAGACGGAAGACCTCGGGAGTATGTCGTCATGAATTTGATCGTGCGCGACCACCCCGAAGCTCCGGAGATGGTGTTGGGGAGCGCTGTTTTGGCGGATTACGAATTGGGCGCCGTGGCGGATATCACCATCGTCAATACCAAACCGGTCCCGTTCCGGATAGCGGGAAGTCAGCAGTACCAGGACTATGGAGGAAACAACAGCGGTCTAGAAGACTGGCACACCGCCATCCCCACGCCGGTGCTATTCCTACTGTCCTACTACCTCTGGCACTACGTGTACGAATCCAACATCGCGCTGGTTGACATTAACGACATCCACGCTACCGACAGGATAATGACCCATCTTTTGCCAAGCGCGGACGGATATTGGTTGATTCGGAAAGCCCAGTCCGTCACCGACCCTACCAGGACGGCCGATGATGGTTGGCAGCGATACGAAGTGACGCTGAACGAAAAGAATTTCGAGGCGCTGTGCAACGTGGTCTGGCAGTTTCTGCGGGGTGAAGATTGGAAGGGATGGCTTTTGGTCCGGGATAACAGCGAACTGCGGCACCGATTTCAGGAGACGGGCCTGTGGTTGAAACTGCTCGAAGATATATACATGGGCTTCGAAGAAATCGGTGGAATAAAAAATGACAACGGCCTGCAACAGTCATACCACACATCCAACGAATGGAGGAGCAGGGGCAAAGCGCTCCCGAGAGTGCCAAGCTACAACGACACCTATCGTATCGCGACCCCCTCATCCTCGCGTCCGACAAGTTCGCGAGTTCCTGCTACCACGTCACCCCTTCCAAGCCTACCACCCGTCACACTCAGCCAACTGGAGGGATCGGATGTACCAACCGCGGCCGATCTTCTTGCATTGCCTTCGCAACGGGTCATCGACTTCACAAGCCCCAATCCCAGCCCCGCATCTTCGTTTCGTACCATCCCACGCAAGCGCCCTGCTGCAAACACGAGCGCAGACCTCATTTTTGTGGGTCCGCAACCCTTCCTATTGAGGAGGAACATCGTGCCAGGTCGGATTACTTCCACAGGACCAGCGCAACTTCCTCCGGTAACAATCGGCGGAGGACCTCCCACTTCTACTCCCGTCGTGCCCACCCCGAGCGCTGATGTACCACAAACAGAAAAAGAAGAGGAAGAATACGAAGGAACCGTGAGACCGCCAGAGCCTTACGTACAGGACGAGGATGCCGTGGTAAAACGGTTGCTGGACGAATACCAGAGGCAGATCGAGAAAGGCAAAGAAAAGTGGCAAAAGTTCCCCTCAGTCCCCCAAACAACGTCCGGCGCCGCCCCTGTTCCCATCGGACTGAAAGTGAGCGGGGTCGACGTATTCCCGGCCGAGATTGCGTGGGCTAAAGTTCAGCAGTCTTATCCGTCCAAAACGAAGATCCAACCTTCGGCGATCTCAGGCACGCCTAAACGGATCTACCAGCTGAAACCCGTGGACCCTTCTCTCATTTGGCCCACATATCCGCGAGAAGATTTGATGTATCCGCGATTGGTCGATCCGGGCAAGCCCGTGTTCTGCTTGGACAGGAAAATGACGCCCGAAGAAGAAAAACGGTACGCAGGTTACGGAAACAGATACAGCTGTCTGCGCGCCGGTGTCGCCAGAGGGTTAGGACTGGGCAAGTGAGTAAGGTTAATTTGGAAGTGGAATGGAAAAGAAAGATGCGGCGCAAAAAGTATTGGGAGGTTCAGAGAGAGATGCCCTATATCACATACGAAAGTGTATCGCGGAAGGCGGATGCAAAAGCGCGTTGGACATCCACCGAGAAACGGGACTGTCCAAACTGGAGGTGAACAAGAATTTGTATACACATCCTGAATACTTTGAGCGAGCTCCCGGCACCGCTCTCCCGCCGATTTGGCGCACCGTCGGCCTCGGAACTCGATCCAAAGAAGGCGAAGAAGTGCCCCCAACGTCACTACCCGCTTTCGCTATGTCAGAAGAATTGGAGGAGTTTGAGAAAGCGTGCAGAAAGACCGTTATCGCGTGGGTACTGGGGCGCTCAAGCGGTCAGACTAACAACATAATCAGCGACGTCTTCCTGGTCGACACGGGCAACGCGATGGACATAATGCGTCGCTTGAAGGATATGAGCGACTCAGTGACAGCTCAACAGGATGCCAAATACGTCCTGGCCGTTACCAAAAAGAAAGGAGTGACCAATGAGACGGTGATGCTGATGATCGATTTCTTCTATGGCGCCATGTGCATGGCGCAAAAGTTGACGGTCATCCAAGACATGACTTTCTATTTCTGCACACACAACAGCATCGCCGAGACGTTCTCCCAGCTGCATCCAGGAAAAGTTGTGGTGTGTTCAACCGTGGAGCAGCTGATGCAAAAAGTTGTTTGAATGTACAAGCGCAATCGAGGTTGATTTTTGGAATAAAATGTAAAGAAATGATTGTAAACGCAAAAGTTACTTCGCTGCGCTCATTGAACGATGGCACGCACGGCCACAAGCACAGATTACGATTTCATATGCAACGATGCGAACTTCGTGAACTGTCTGATTGAGACGACGGACTCAAAAGGTTGGCAATACTACGTCGTCCCACAGGGTACCACCGTGTATCACGGCACCAGCGTGGATGTGACGGGCACCATGATCGGGGAAAGGGGTAACTACTTTGGCAGCTTGTCGACTGCGGACGCGTACGCCCAGAAATGCATCAAGATAAAGGACTCGCATCTGTTGGACAAATGCGTACACAAATTCCGATTCAAGAAGGCGGTCAAGCTGTTGCGCATGGATCTGTGTTCCAACGTGCAAAAGCTGCTGACTGCTGCGTTCGAATTGGGCGAAAAGGATGTGCTGGTCGCTATCGAGCAGGCGTACAAGTGCACGGGAGACGAATTCGGAGCGGCAGAACCAAAACGCACCAGCCAGTACGAACCGGATCGGGTGGTAGCGCGGTTCATATCGCGTCTGGGGTTCGACGGATTCGCCACGAAGAGACAGCGCATCATAAAGAAATACGCTTGGGATGTCGTGCCGAAAAGGTTGCGTCCGAGGTTGCCGCCTCACCGCTTCTTCCATCCCGAGCTCTACCTGGCAGAGCCCAGGCGCGTATTACGTCACGTGTCGTGGAAGAAGTGGCCGTTGAGCTGAAGCATGTTCAACATAATTTGTTGGCGCTAGGGTATCGGTAAGTGAAGTGGTTCTATAAACCTCTAACCCTAAAACCAACCCAACCCAGCCCCACTTCACTTCATCCAAAAAAAAAACAACAAAGAGTAAGAAAATCAAATAAACGAGAAACTATAAATGTCGGATATCTCTTTATCGCGAGCCATGTGGAAAGTGGCCACCATTTTCGCCAACAGATGGACCGATGGACTGTACGATAGGTTAGATGAGTACGCCCCGCGGCCCGCGATCGATGCGCCCTCCATCACTAAGTGCTTGTTCGAATTCGCTTACGAGAATATGATAAAGAAGGGCTTGAATTTCAAGGACACGATTCTGCACACGGCGGGCATCGAATACTGCGCACTGGTTATCCATGACTACGCGAAATCGATTTTGCCCAAAGAAACCGTCGCACCCCAAGACGACCACCCGGTTTGGGGGTGGGTGGCGGTGATGTTCCTCCTGCTGATGGAGAATATCAGCTTCCCGAACAATCGATGCATCGCCCTCTTAGAGGAGTATCTGCCTCACGAAGATGTCGCGTTCTTTCATGCCTCACGAACAAAGCTCGACTGCCAAACCATCATGCAGTTCTCTTTGGGATCCGCGGGGTGCAGCACGTCCCTATGCAAATCGTTGCGCGTGATGTACTCGCAGGGAGAGCGAGTGAACTACTATCGCAAGCAGTTCTCCGATTCCATTCTCGCGCTCGCCAACAACAAGACGATGGACATGACCTCATCCCTGATGGCAACCATCCACTTCCTCACGACCGACGCGCCCAAGACCGAAGCGACGGTCATACGCATCAATCTTATGGCCGATCTGGCGCCACTGCGAGCGGTCAAGGACATTCCCGATAGTTTCGAAAGATGGAATTCGCTGCAGCGGTGGGTTATGGATGCCAACCCGAACGTGGCGTGGGATGTGTCAGGATTGAGGTTAAATGCGAACGAAGATGGAGGTCTAGGAGCAAAACTCAGAAAGTTTGGTACAGCGGTCTACAGAGAAAGCAAGGATACCACGCCGATGACCAAGGGCGACTACGAAGCGCTGAGAAAAGCGGACGTCTACATAGATATAGGCGACCTTTCTTTCTTCGACGTGGACGTTGTCGAAGAAGGGGATGGAGATCCAGGTCCTTTCGTACAACCGGCACCTCTACCTATAGCAACGGATGGAGGCGAGAAAGAGGAAGAAAAAGAAAAAGAAAAAGAAAAGGAAGAAGAAAAAAGAGAGGAAGTGGAAGAAGAAGAAGAGGAAGAGGAATGGGAGCCAAGAACGATCGCTCCAGGCGGCGGTCCACCCCCATATGTGTCGCCCACGACTGTGCCGATGGAGACGGAAATAAGGGGAGATGGTGGTGAATCCACGTCAGAATATGGAGATGGAGACGCGGACACGGATGATGAATACACGTTCGAATATGGAGACACGGAATCCAGTTCAGGCAGCGACACTGAAGAAGAAGAGGAATACACCGAACCTAAGCCTCACCCTAACCCTAACCCTAACCCTAACCCTAACCCTAACCCCAATCCCAATCCTAACCCCATCCCATCCATCGAATTCGAGAACCCTAAGCGCAATCCACCCGCCCTTCCCATCCCAGCGGTTATCGAAGGGGGACACGGTCAGTATGGGCTCACACCTACACCCGGTCCAACCCCTCCTCCTACTCCCATCTTCATCCCCACACCAACGCCCGCCCCCGCGCCAACTCCCGCTCCTCTACCCCCACCCACCCCTCCCATTCCTATTATCCCCATTCTGCCGCCGACATCCACGCTTGCGTTGGAAGAGAAGTTCAACAAGTTGGATGAGAAGATATCGGAATTGGAGAAAACCGACGCAGAGCTCTTACATCTGACAAATAGAAACCGCAATACATCGGTTGGGGAACGTGACGTAATCGTGAACGACATGAAAAAGTTGCTGAGCAGGCTAGAGAACGCAGAGAAAGAGATTTCGGTGGGCAAGGAGGCGTCGCGGCTAGCCCTGGAGAAGTTGAAGTACGAGTTCAACGTTGCAGTCCAAAGCCTGGCCGCCAAGTACACAGCATCTCTGGACGCATTGGCGGCAACTTCAGAACGACTCAATCGGGAAGTGCAAAAGTTGCAGCTGGATGCCTCGCACAGGCCCATACCTCCCGGACAATTCGTGGAGGTGAGCGAAGAACGCATCAGACTGCTGCAAGCCGCCCTCCAAGAGGAGCTTTCGGCCAAGTTGAGCGAGGAGCTGGGAAGAAGAAACGCGGAGATCAGAGACGCTGTGCGAGCATACGTCGACGAACAAAGTCGCAAATTGTCTGAAACCGTAATCCAGCAGCAGCAGGCCTCCAGAGGTCCGGGACTCCTGCCCACGCCCGTCATCGCCTCACCGCGAACCGTCAACAACGATCGCGCTTTCCTGGACCTGACAGCCGACTATACAGCGCACAAAGATGCAGCCAAATTGTATATGGATAAGTTGGATGCGATGGTATCAGAGCAGAAAGCAGGATTCGATGAGCTTCGACTAACGCAGGTGCAGCTGCAAGAGTCGGCGACCAGAGATTTCGCGAAGTTGCGCGAAGAGATCGCGAGCGGGAAGTTGGCGGATGCCTCGGAGTTCAACAAAAGGGTTGATGGGATTCTCTCTCAACTCGACGAGAAGGTCGCAGAGCTGCGCGGCGAGATCCGGAAAGCAAATTCGCAACCCAAACCAAGTCCGAGCGCTACCCCCGGAAACAAGGACGAGCTGACAGTGCTCTTAGATGAGCTGAAACAGAAGCAAGTCGACATCCAAAGTCAGTCAGGCGCCCACCCCGGAGGTGCCGTCAACGTGAACTGCGTCAACCACGGGAACAAAGTTCACGTCCACCCGACACCTGTGCACATTCTGCCCATCCCCGCATTCGCATGGCCGTCGGGTCCGGGTGGCGGTGAAATCATGCCGGGTGCCGTCCATTACCCTTTTCCAAATGCGCCAACCTACACCCCAGGTGGTGAGGGTGAGGGTGATGGCGATGGAGGTGATGGAGGTGAAGGTGGTGGTAGTGGAGGTGGAGGTGGTGGCGGAGGTGGCGGTGGTGGTGGCGGTGGAGGTGGTGGTGGCGGTGTTCCAGAAGAACCCTTCATACTCATCAATCCCCCTCATCCATCCGAACCCCAACCACGCACACCGGAACCCACCAAACCATCTGGCGCCAAGGAAACACCATCTAGGGTGCTGCAGGAACCACACACAATACCTACTGCTCAGCCAACGCCCATGGACATCGATGTTGGGCCGCAACAACAACCCGTTGCACCATCGGCGCTACCACAACCTCAGCTCCAACCCACACCGCCGGAAGTACCCCAGCAACCAGAACCGCAGATCGTACCGCCAGTAGAAGTTTCGGATGTCGAGTTGGAGCACATACCGCCTCATTTGCGCGAAACGTTAAGCCCTGACGAAAGGCTTGTTGTTAAAGAGTTTTCCGGAGAGCCGCCCGAAGTCATCGAGCTATTAAACCGTGTCTTGGAATTTCGTGTCAACCCGCCACTGCCTAGCTTCCCCGACACGCCAAAATTCGATCCGCTGACCACATTGCCGCCTGTTACTACTGTTAACCCCCACCCTAACCCCACCCCCACCCCCACACCCCCATCAAATCTGCCCGTCCCACCCGCGTTACCCGTCCCAACCCTACCAACGCCAGCCCTTACCAACCCACAACAACAGCGGACCGAGGTATACGTCGATCCGGATAAAGGAGAGGACGTTGACGCGAGCGAACCGATCCCCATCTTTTATCTCAATCAGAAAGTCACCGCAGACGATACAGGGAATAAGCCGCAGATATACTGCGGGGGTCGATTCTACAACGAAGCCGTTGAAGGGATCGTGCCGGGTTCGCGCGGCGATTGCTTCAAAAAAGGATTGCAGGTGGGATACGCTAAAAAGAAGAAAGGTAAATAGAGCAGATGTTGTGTACGTGTGCGTGCGAGATGAAAATATAATGAAGCTGTTTGTATGTAAAAACCTATAAACCCACACATCTTACGTAAAGAGCCATGTTTGGTTGCAAAAGCTGCCCTTACGCTGGTAAACAGTCCATCCAATTCAATGCAGTCTACCCAGGCTACATGCCCGTACACAACATCCACCGAGCTTCGGAGGGTTTGCTCGACATGATGTACTCCTCATCGTCGGTCCCTCGCCAAGTTCAAAGACTCCCCGCGTTCCAATTCCCCTGGGGAATGGACTCGGACAACGTGCCTCGTTACGTCCAGACTCAAAAGATCTTGGATGAGATGTACGGACTCGCCAACGTCACCGCCCCCGTACCTCGAATCTACGCGCTACCCCATCCGGGTCAGAACTTGTACGTGGTGGATCCCGTGATCGCGAGACTGCCCGTACAACCGGATTTGAGGTACTGAGCACCACAACTTCATTGCGTGTGGGTGAGAAAACTTCATTTGTAAGAGACACCAAAAAAAGTAGATAAATATAGACAACTTGCCAGAAACCGTTTTTTCTTGTCTTCTTTCCAACCAAAAGACGCTGTGTCCAAGTAATAAACAGAATTGGGGGGACGTAGCTCAATTGGTAGAGCATCAGGCTCCAGACCTGAAGGTTAGGTGATCAAAACACCTCGTCCTCACTTTTTTTTTACACAACCCCCATTGCGTCAGGGGAGAGAATTACTTTCCCTTCATTTGAATGAATCAAAACTTAAGGAAACCTATCTACAAGTAACCCAAAGAATGCCGCTCAAAGATCGTATTCGCAGAGGCGTAACGAACAGCCACATAAGCGCGACGTCAGCGGATATCGGAGTCATCAAATCCGATACCCTGAGTGCCGACCAAGCGGGCATCCGATTGGGAAATGGGGCCGGGACAGGCGGGGATGGATACGTTCACTTGGGTAACCAAGCAGCGCCCTCGGACGAGGGTACAGACAACACCATCATCGGCGAGTCCTCCGCCTTTGCCCTCACCACTGGCAACAGGAATACCGTCATCGGCTTCTCCTCCGGTAACGTGGTCAGCACCGGCAACGGCAACACCACCGTGGGTGCGCTCGCCGGTCCGGGAGGCGCTGGCTTATCCTACTGCCTTTGCCTCGGCCACGGGGCGGTTCCCACCCAATCCAACACCTGCGCAATGGGTAGCGCCACGAATCCCTTGAGGACGGTGAATGCACCTCTCGGTGCCGGCGGCGCTGCTGCTTTGCCCCCCAACCCTGAAGGCTATTTCGTGATCTGCTTGAATGGCACGGAGTACAAGTTCCCCTACTACCCCTGATCTGGGTTTCCAGTTGCAGACAAGTTGACGTGGTCGACAGAAATTAATAAAAATTATAAAAAAAAAGCCGCGCCTATTTTTTTTTTTTGAATATTTGTCTTATCAGTCAAACACGCAAAACTCATAGCCAAAAAAAAACAAGAAGAATGGAAAGCAAACCTCTACTGATTAGTGGTCCAGAAGCGACACACCTCCTCTTTGCCCAAGATCTGTACTACCGCCAGACATGCGCGCGGGAGCTATCGTCCGAGGTCGACGAGATGCATGGATTCCAATCCGTGGGACAAAATGACCACCAGCTGCTCATCCTTTGCAGCGACGGCGGAGAGGTTTCGTTGTACCAGATACCTCCTGGCCAATCGTACGCCACCTATCAGATGCTGTCGCGCTGCAACACGCGCTTCTACGAGAAAGCTGGCGATATGGGGCATAGGCTGGCCCATTTGTTGGGTCTCAATGCTTACCACGACCTGACTCTGGGAAGGGGTCGCATGCTTGAACCCGAAACGGAGAGGAATGATTTCGAGGAGTTCAGGAATACTTGGCAGTGGCAGGAGACCGCTAAACGCTACAAGTTGGATAACGAGCCGCTGTGGTGGTACGGCAGCTGGGACGCGTTCATCTTGAAACGCTCCAGGGTCACCGGCACATACATGACCCTGCCCGAAGAAATCGCACCGGCCAAATACATAAACATGGTCTACGCAAACCCTCTAGGGTCCTGTAGTCTCACAGAGTAAGTTTGCCTTTTTCCCCCCTTTCTTCCACTTCATTATCTTCTCGTTCCTCGCATACTAATAAAAGAATATACACCCACTTTACATCTTGTTATGTTGTCATCTTTTCTAATTTTGATCCCTTGTAGTAGCGCATCTACTTCACAACTGGACGCACATGAAGGGCTGCAGAAAACTCGTGGCTCTTCGGTCCTCATCGTGTTGAAAGAGGAAAACGAATACAGCTTCTTCGTCATACCCGACCGACACCTTACAACTCAAGACAAGCTGATGTTGGCGCACTGCAACGGCAAGAGTTTGGAGGATTGCAGAGTCTACGGCGAGCGGTTGGGTCATCTCCTTGGGGTGCGCGAGATGGACCTCGGCGACAACCTCCATGGTCGGCCCGTGAAGAAGCTGTCCCAGTTCCGCAGGAGCAAAGAATGGCAGCTTCGGCAAAGAAAGTACAGCTTGGACCAGGCGCTCTGGTGGTACAGCGCGTGGGAGCAATTCTACATCCGCCAAAAGATGGATGTATTGCGCAGTTGGCAAAGGTTGAGCTACGGCATCACCGCACCGTTCGTTTTGCAGGAAGAAGTAGGGTTTGTGCATTTTATTGAAGCCAAAAAATAGGAACACGAACAATTAAATAAAGGAAATGTTGTTGTTGTACATTCAGGCCGTTTTCATTTACTCGTTCATTGCAAGTAAGGCAAGCATATCCAGTTGCCGTCGCCCACGTACTTCACATCGTAATCCCAGACGTCCAACAATGCGAGAGGCTTATTAGCGCGCTTATCCTCCGACAGATTAACGCGCTTCTGCGTGTGTTCGATGAAGATCACGGGTCTGAATTTGGCGATCGTTTCCTGTGCCCCAAGTAAAACCATCCCTTCCGCACCTTCGACGTCGATCTTTATGAAATCAACCCTAGGCAAATCCAATGCATCCAGGCTCACCATGATGGCATCCTCTCCTCTTTCGCCCAGCCCAATGCCGCCGTAATTGACAGCCTGTTCGGTGCCATATTGCACCTCGCGACCCTCCACACTGTGGTGCATCTTCACGCTGGACTGCGTGTGACCCACCGCGTTGTTGTAGCATTTCACCCTTCCGTCCAACTTGTTGTCGCTCACGTTTTTCGCAAGCAGAGCGTAGATAACCTTCTGAGGCTCGAAAGCCAGCACCTCAAGTTCCGGGTTCATGTGACACCACATCAATGTGTGTCCGCCGATGTGCGCTCCCACGTCCAGCGCCACCTTGGAATCGATAATGTGGTTGACGAGAAAGGATTCGAAATAGTGTTGTTCCCACACCAAGCCCACTCTTAGGGACGCGACGATCCACAAGTCTTGGACCAGACACCACAGTGTTCCATATTGCGTGGGGTACTTATGTATGGAAGCTCCCAGCCCCTCCAGCCATTTATCGACATCCTCTGTTGACAACAACATAGCGACATCATCCCCCTTCTTCTTTCCAGCGCCAGCGACAGCGGACACATCAACAGGCAATTTGTACAAATGCCGGCCTGTCAAGACATCCGACTGGCGCTGCAAGGGGCTCAACGAGCTCTTCGGGGGTTCCATCGCGGAAAGCTACACGGTATATAAATTTATGATAAGGCGCATGGAATCGAGCCTTTATGAGACGTTCGTATTCGAAAACGTGCAAACCAATGAACTCGTCGCGTGTTGCACGTGCGCCTTGAGCTTCGCCCTGGGTAAGACGCCGGTGTGCTACGCCGTCATCAACGAAGTGCGAGTGAAGCGATCTTTGAGAAATGACGTCCAACTGACGTACGTCATGGCCTACAATATCGTGAGACACCTGCAAAGCAACCCAGACATCGCGCACGCCGTACTCAACGCCACCGAATGGCAGACGCGTTTGAACAAATCAGTTCTTCTGGACATGGGGTTTCAAGAGAACTTCTTTAATGGGTTGTTGTACAAGAGAAAAAAAGACGTTTGGTAAAAAAAATGTGTGCATGTCCAGTTCCTCCTCAAACGTCATCCCCGAACGTGTTTTCCAAGCTGTACTCCAGCCAAATTATACCATCCCGTTCGCCCCACTTCCTGTAGCATTCGGCCATCGTCATGGCCAAGTCCTGCGTGCCCATCACGCTCCTGCTCTTCGTCTCGGGGTCGACCGTCATCCACACGAAATTGCGCGACGAGCTGGCCCCGCCATCCAGCACCTCCAAGAACATGGTGCTGAAGGTGTAGACCATGTGGCGCAAACAGTTCTGTCTGTCGCATAGGAACTTGTATTTGCTCTGCTTGAACAGCTCAGGTGTCTGGCTGGCAAGAGGGCGGATGACCACGGGAACGTACGACGGATTGTTGCAGATGATGTGTTGGGCGAACATGGCCCTGTGTTTCGCGCACATCTCCCACAGAGGCGGTAGCGGCCTGGGCGCATCGGTCATCTGCTGCACCTCAGTCCCAACCGGACAGCATCGAGGTTCCCGCTCCATTGAAGTGCGCAGGTTGGCTTAAAAGATAAGGATCGTGTGCAGCCAAATCCAGAGAAGGGTTGGGATTGAGAGTTAAACTTCCTTGGCCGATGGAAGAACGCGCGGTGGTAGCCCCCGACCAATTGGCGCTGACCGCGGAAGGCGCTTGTCCGGGCAACCCATCTTCCTTCTCGAACGTCTGCTGACCCCAACCGCCCACTATCTGCACCACCCATTTGAACGGAGTGCCCCTGAACAGCCCGTCGGCGAAAGGAGGTTTGAGTCGAGGCATGGGCGATTCGTTCGAAGTCCAATTCACCCCGTCGCCGCTTTGCATCTGCACGTCCTTGATGTACTGGCCGACCTGAGACTGCGGCATGTAAGAGCCATCCTGTAGCACCGCCGAATAGGTTATCGCCGTCGCCTTACCACCGCTTAGCTGAAGAGAAACGTCATACCACGGCTGATTGTTGCAGGTGGGAGACGTACATCCATCGGTCCACAAGGCCGTGAACGAAGAGACTGAGGGGATGCTGATATCACCTGTCACGAATGTATAAGGGCCGGCACCGAATTGATTGACGGCAGCCACGGCCAGCGTGTACTTGCCGGAAACGTAGGGCAGAGGGATCAAGACGCTCTTGACTGTGGTCTTCTTGTCTTCGCCCAAGACTTTACCGTCCGGGCCGCGAAGGGAGTAGTCGAACCAGACGTCGTAACCGTTACCGGCTCCCTCGGATGGGAGGGACCAGGAGAAACCGTAGGAGGGAGATTCCGCTCCAAACCTTTCGTGGAATTGTGCGATAACGGCTCCGGGCGCTTGCTTGGAATTGCCGCTCCCGCTAAATGCGAAAAGGAGAAGCACCAAGATCGCCAAACCGCCTATGGCGTACAGTATGTGTGTAGTCGTAATGCCGTCCATCAATCGAGTCTTTTTTTTTCTTTTTGGGCGGGCAAAGAAAGTTACAACGAACTCGTGCGTGTCTTGTTTATTGGATGTGAAAATTTTTTGCCGAAACCAGCGGCACTTGCTGCAGCAACACTGCGTCGCCCACTTGGGCCAGAATTAAACCTTGCTGATCGTACTCGCAGTAACCTTGCAGCTCTCCTTCATTCGAATAGACGCCGTAGTAGGACATCACGCCATTGACGTGGTACTTGCTGTATGGACCGCACGGTTTGCCGCTTGCGTACTGACACATCTCCTTTATGGACCCATCCTCCCAGTACCGCTCGCAAAAGCCGTGCATCACCCCCCTACGCGTGGAAACCTTTTCGCGAATGCGACCGCTCGGATAATAGGATGTGCGTCCAATCCATCGTCTGTTTCGCTTCGCCGCGTGGTGCATTTCGGGTTCGACGCCTTCCATTGGATGTTTGCGCGTTCGTAAATTTATTTCGCCCTGTTGTCCAACCGAGGAAAATTAATGTGTACCAGGTAAATTGAGAAAAACCAAGAACGAACAGTCGTTCAGGAAAAAAAGATCTCTTTCGACCACCTCCTCAACTGTAAACGTGCATGGGAGCGGGAGCGTCAGGCATACAAGCGCCCACCGGCGCATTAGAAAGTGCAGCCAAGTTGATTGACAAAATCAATCAGCAG
>Ga0315904_10004260_pt1 | contig 20514 bp, 22 predicted proteins | sample LakEriMetagenome_6_FD_203529 | JGI IMG/M metagenome (GOLD analysis project Ga0315904, IMG submission 203529) | Freshwater fungal communities from buoy surface, Lake Erie, Ohio, United States - Buoy 12 MA120 | ecosystem: Environmental > Aquatic > Freshwater > Lake | place: USA: Lake Erie, Ohio...
GATAACCCTCTAACTAAAGAAGGCGTATTGTTAGGTAGAAGGTTGTTTTATGACCCTGTTTTGTCAATAGATAGTACTATTTCTTGTGCCTCTTGTCACAAGCAAGAAAATGCATTTGCTGATGGCGGAAAGGCGTTTAGCACTAGTGTGTTTGGATTGACGAAGCGCAACTCTCCACCGCTATTCAACCTAGTCTGGATGAAAGATTTTTTCTGGGATGGTCGCGCCAAAACTTTACCTCAACAAGTAGAAGATGCGCTCATACACGAGCAAAATTTTAATGCTGCTATGGCGGTTTCAAAGTTGGAGAAAGACTCCACTTACGTGGCTCTTTTTAAAAAAGCTTTTGGTAAACCCGGCAACATTACTCAACAGAAAATTGAGAAAGCTGTATCACAATTTATGATGACATTAATCTCTGCTGATTCTAAGTTTGATAAAGTGATGCGCGGACAAGCTACCTTCACTCAATTAGAGTTTGACGGCTTCTATAATCTTTTTATGAAAGACACCGGAAATGTAGGTGGATTTGGCGCGGATTGTTTTCACTGTCATGCCAATAGTAGTGGAGCCTCCAACTTGACGATGATGGATAATAATTTTCATAACAATGGGTTGGATTACGCAGCTAATTTCAATGACTTTACTGACAAAGGATTAGGGGCAATTACCGGAAGCTTTACAGACAATGGATTATTTAGAACACCACATATTAGAAATATTGAAGTAACAGGTCCGTATATGCGCGATGGGCGATTTAGTACTTTAGAAGAAGTTGTAGAATTTTATAATAGTGGATTGAAACTATCTCCAACTGTTGATCCACAAATGAAGTTTGCTCATCAAGGTGGTATTCAGTATTTATCGTCTTATGACAAGCAAGCATTGGTAGCCTTTATGAAAACATTGACAGATACAACATTTCTGAATAACCCAAAATTCTCAAACCCTTTTGAGCAGTAACCTAAAGAGGTTCTTGTTGGCTCAAGCAATGGAAACTTCCCAAACCCCAAATGATGTCAGTAGAGTCTAGGCCAACCACTTTTCTTGTACTAAAACATGCTTGAAGAGTATCTAATGCTTTTACATCATTGCGTTCGTCTCTAAATGTAGGAGCCACCACATATTTGTTGCCGATGTAGAAATTAGCATATGAAGCCGGTAATCGCTGACCGTCAAAAATAACCGGTTTTGGCATCGGCAATTCAATAATGTTTAATAGTGCACCACTCTCTAATTTCATCTTTTGTAAACTGTGCAAATTTTCTTGTAGCAGAGCATAGTTTTCATCTGCTTTATTTTCTTCGACTACTGTCACTACCGTATTTTCATTCACGAAACGAGTGATGTCATCAATGTGGCCATCAGTATCATCGCCCACAATGCCATCGCCTAACCAGAGTAGGTGCTCTACACCATAGTAATCTATCAAGTATTTTTCGATTTGGGCTGGTGATAAATGAGGGTTTCTGTTTTTATTTAACAAACAGGCAGTGGTAGTAAGTAAAGTTCCTTTGCCGTTAAATTCTACACTTCCACCTTCCATCACAATGCCCGGATGAAAAACCGGCAACCCCAATTTTCCACCAATTAAAGTCGGGATTACATCATCCAAATCATAAGGTGGATATTTATCGCCCCAAGCATTATAGCCCCAATCCACAATGGCTTTTTTGCCACTATCTTTATGAACTAAAAATGCAGGACCGTGGTCTCTGCACCAGGCATCGTTTGTTGGATGGAAAAAGAAATCAATCTGCGATAAATCAGCTTGCGCTTTTTCCAAATAGCCCAATGCACTTAACTTCATGGCTTCATTCGCCACATTGATACAAACCCGCTGACCTTCGGCTATCAGGCTAATAAATTGAGCGTATATAGGGTAGATGGTTTCAATTTTGCCGGGCCAACTGGCTTCTTTGTGTGGCCACGAAAGCCACATCGCTCGTTGTGGGGCAAATTCTGCCGGGAAGTAAAACCCTTGTTCTTTGGGGGTTAGTATCATATTACTCGCCATCTATATATCTTTTGGTAATCGGTTGGTAAGAATCAATTCTTCTGTCGCGCAAAAACGGCCAGTGTGTGCGATAGAAATCAGTTTTGCTTAAATCTATTTTTACTACAGCTGTTTCTTCTTCATCGTGCGAAGCTAAATACTCTAAAGAACCAAATGGATTGGATACAAAACTTCCGCCCCAAAATTTCATCAATCCATTTTGTTCAATACCCACGCGGTTCACGCTCACCACATGCACACCATTGGATATCGCATGTGCGCGTTGCATCGTTTGCCAAGCGTTGTATTGCTCCATGTTGGTGGACGCGTCTTGACTTGTAGCCCATCCGATTGCGGTAGGGTAGAAGAGAATTTCTGCACCCATGAGTGCTGTAATGCGCGCAGCTTCAGGATACCATTGATCCCAGCAAATCAGCACTCCAATTTTGGCAAACTTCGTTTCGAAAACTTTATAACCTAAGTCGCCATGTGTGAAATAAAATTTCTCGTAATAAGCCGGATCGTCTGGAATGTGCATTTTACGGTATTTACCCAAGTAAGCACCATCTGCATCAATCACAGCTGTGGTGTTATGATATAGGCCTTCTGCTCTTTTTTCAAACAGTGAAGCAATGATAACTACACCGAGTTCGCTAGCTACTTTGCCCAAGGTTTCGGTCGTAGGGCCAGGAATCGCCTCTGCCAATTTGAAATTTCCATAATCTTCCACATCACAGAAATAAAGCGAGGTAAACAACTCTTGCAAACACACAATTTGCGCGCCTTTTGCAGCCGCATCGCGAATACCTTTGATGGCACGGTCAATATTAGGTTGTGCGTCTTTCACACAACTCATTTGCACTAAACCTACATTCACATTTTTCATGGCTAAATGATTTTTATAACAGCTTTGTTTACAAAGGTCGAAAATAAAAATTGTGGGAAGTAATACTATTGGAAATAAAAAAGACGAGCCCGTTTCCGAACCCGCCTCGCTTGCTAACCAAAAAATTATATAATTTGACTATATTCTATACCGAAGACGCTATTAGCGTTTTTTTATTTTCTGGTGAGTTTCAAATTTAGTAAAAAACTTGCCACACTTTACCTATTTAACACCGGAAATCGGGAAACAGCTTGATTGAAGGTTAATGTATATCACTGATAATTTGAATTCATAAAATTTCGGAGTTGATTGGTTGTTATATGTCATAAAAAAGCCCTGACATTACTGTCAAGGCTTTTTGTTGTTCTGTCGGGGTAGCAGGATTCGAACCTGCGACCACCTGGTCCCAAACCAGGTACGCTAACCGGACTGCGCTACACCCCGAAACTTATTTTATCGCTTTGCTTATTCAAGCGGTGAAGGAGGGATTCGAACCCTCGGTACCCTTTTGGAGTACGACAGTTTAGCAAACTGTTGGTTTCGGCCTCTCACCCACCTCACCTGGATAATTTATTTAAGAACAACACCTCTTTCGTTTGAGGGACACAAAAATATAAATTCCATCAAATTCAACAAGAGATTAAAACAAAAAGTCCACTCTTTTTTTGAGTGGACTTTTTATGATAGCATTTTTAGGTGATTATGAAATGCTCATTTGGATTTTTTTCTGAATATCGCTCACAGCCTCGCGAAATTCTTGATCGGTGTCAATTAAGTTCTGAACGGCTTGGCAGGAGTGAATAACTGTAGAGTGATCGCGTCCGCCAAAGTGTTTGCCTATTACTTTTAAGGAGTTTTTGGTGTAGCTCTTCGCTAAGAACATAGACAATTGACGAGCTTGTACAATCATACGCTTGCGAGTTTTTTCGCGCAGCATATCTACGTTTACATTAAAGTAATCGCAAACCGTTTTTTGAATGTAGTCAATAGACACTTCACGAGAAATGCTCTTTACGAAGTTTTTGATGATTTTTTTAGCTAAATCTAGGTCTACTTCTTTTTTGTTTAAAGAGGCTTGTGCTAGCAAAGAGATCAATGCAGCTTCGAGCTCACGCACGTTGGTGTTGATGTTGTAAGCCACAAACTCCACAACTTCGCGAGGTAACTCTATACCATCTGCATACATTTTCTTTTCTAAGATAGCGATACGCGTTTCAAAATCCGGAATCTGCAAGTCGGCACTCAATCCCCACTTGAAACGAGAAAGCAATCTTTCTTCCATACCTTCTAAGTCGCGCGGAGGGCGATCAGAGGTCAACACTAATTGCTTGCCGTTTTGGTGAAGATGATTAAAGATGTGGAAGAAAATGTCTTGGGTTTTTTCTTTGTTGCCAAAAAACTGGATGTCGTCCATAATTAATACGTCTATCAATTGATAGAAATGAACGAAGTCATTCACCGAGTTGTTTTTTACCGCATCAAAAAACTGGTTCGTAAATTTTTCGCTCGATACATAAAGTACAGTCTTGTTGGGGAAGTTGGCCTTCACCTCGTTGCCGATGGCTTGCGCTAGGTGCGTTTTGCCTAATCCGACTGCACCATACACAACAAGTGGATTGAACGCAGTGCCGCCAGGTTTTTGTGAAACTGCATAACCTGCGCTACGCGCCAAACGATTGCAATCGCCTTCTACAAAAGAATCAAAATTGTAGTTAGCGTTGAGTTGCGACTCGATGTTGATTTTTTTAAGCCCCGGAATGATGAATGGGTTTTTGATTTGATTGCCGGTCAGAAAGTAGGGGAAGCCTACTTCCGGGTTGTTTGAGTTACCTGAGTTGTAGTTTGGATAATCCACAGTAGACGGAGAGTTGCCGTTTGATGAGTTCTCTACCACTATTCTGTATTCGAGGCGTGCACTGTTGCCCAACTCGCGCTTAATCGTTTTGCGCAGCAGTGATACGTAATGTTCCTCTAGCCACTCATAGAAAAACTGAGATGGCACTTGAATAGTGAGTACGGCAGCTTTTAAGTCTACAGGTCTTATCGGTTCAAACCACGTTTTGAAACTTTGTGCACTTACGTTGTCTTTAATGATTTCGAGACAATTGTTCCAAACTGAATTAGCCGATTTTTCCTTCATGCTCACGTGTTGTTGTTTATAAGGGTGTAGTAAATAGTGTGTATGTTAATATACGGTGTGAAAATGTAGAAAGGTTTGTGTAAAAAAAAATTTTTCTGCTATTGTTTTAGAAAAAAAAATTACATCAAATTTTTCACGGAAAATTGTTTTTCGGAAAGTTTTGATTGTTGAAAAAAAAATTAGAATGTGGCTAACTTGTTTTCACGAGCAGCGGTAAATGCGCGGACGAAACTATCTTTTTTTTCGGTTCGAAATAGAAATCAATTCTTCCTAATTGAATACCGGCCCAACCTACTTGGTTAACTAGCACTTTATGCCCTTTCTCATTGACGATTTCATCCGGCTGCTTCATGAATGTATGTGTGTGACCTCCCAAAATTAAATCAATATCGTTGCTGATATTTGCTAGCACTACATCACTCACTTTTTTGTCATCATACTTATAACCTAAGTGTGAAAGGCAAATCACTAAGTCGCATTTTAATTCATCCTTTAAATGTGCTGCTGTTTTGTTGGCTGTTTGAATAGGATCGAGATATTGCGTGTCGCCATACAAATCAGTAGGTACTAATCCTTTTAGCTCTATGCCTAATCCAAACACACCTACTTTAATACTATCCAGCGAAAATATTTTGTAAGGTTTTACGTGTTGGTGAATAGCAGTGCTGCTGAAATCGTAGTTGGCACTTAAGAAAGAGAAATTTGCCGTAGGCATATACTTAGCGAGTCCTTCAATACCTGAATCAAAATCATGATTGCCTAGCGTAACAGCATCGTAGCGCATTTCGTTCATCAGTTTGTATTCTACTTCCCCCCCAAACATATTGAAGTAGGGCGTACCTTGCCATATATCGCCACTATCGAGCAACAATACATTTTTTTCTTGTTGACGAATAGCGTTGATTAAAGTAGCTCGCTGTGCAAACCCACCAAGCCCTTGATGTTTGCCTCCATCCATCGGAAACGGTTCAATACGACTGTGCTGATCGTTAGTGTGAAGTATTGTAAGTTTTTTGATGCCGCGCTGCGCAAAAGCTTCGAAAGGGAACGCATTTGCCCCGAGCATTAAACCCGTAGTTAATGATTTTTGAATAAACTCGTTGCGTTTCATAAGGTTTAATTTATCTTACTCACTCTTCCGTCTAAAATACTGTGAATACGCTCGCCCTTAATATTTATTTTTTTTATGCCATCAATCAACATATCGCGCATTCTAATTTTTGTATCTATGAAAGGTTTTCCGTTCAGCATTTCGCAGTTGTCGCCTCCTTGCGCGAGATAATCTGAAATGGCTACGGTGTAAATGCGGTCTTGTTGCAATGCTTGGTTTTGAATGGTGATATCCACTGCTTTTTCTTGAGTCATTCTGTAGCGTGCTCCGCTTACCGGCCATCCGCCTTTTGTGGCCATTAAATTGAAAAGAGAATCTAGTGTTGTGCCATTTAGCTTCATTAATACAATTCTGTTTTCAAACGGCATTAGCTCGGTGATTTTTCCCAACGTAACTGGACCTACCGGCAAACCCGGCAAACGGATGCCTCCATAGTTGACTACGGCAAAGTCGATGGGTTCTTTGCTCAATAATTGACTTTCCGACAAAATAATTTCACACATAAAATTACCTAAATCACTCTCGGGTTGTTTTTTGGTGAGACTTTCAGCAGCATAACCAATTTCAACATTCATTATCTTATCTAAGGAATCTTTAAACGGTATTAATATTCGGTTGACCGACTCTGCGGTGGCTGTGGTGTTCGATACTTTTTGCTGCTCGTAATTATATTGCGTAGCTACAAAGTGTTTGTTGCACGAAGCGGAGAGGAGCAGTAAGAATAAAAGGTGTTTGTAATTAATCATGTTTATCCTTGATATTCACCATAAATACTCCTTAGTGTGTCAGATATCTCGCCTAGTGTAGCATATTGCTCAACAGCTTCAATCACCAATGGCATCAAGTTCGTATCGGTTAATCCTGCTGCTTTGATTTTTGCCAAACATTCTTCCACTTTAGTATTATCGCGCTTAGAGCGTAGTTTGGCCAATTTTTCAGCCTGGATTTTTCGGATTGAATCATCTACACGGAGCAATCCGGTGGGGGATGCTTCTTTTTCTACAAACTGGTTGACGCCCACAATCACTTTTTCTTTTTGCTCAATGGCCGTTTGGTATTGATAAGACGAGCGAGCAATTTCGTTTTGCATAAAACCGTTTTCGATGGCGGAAACGCTGCCGCCCATTTCGTCAATTCGTTCAATATACTTCCAAGCTTCCGCTTCTATTTGGTCAGTGAGTGTTTCAATAAAGTAAGAGCCCGCCAAAGGGTCAACCGTATCTGTTACTCCACTTTCATAGCCAATTATTTGTTGCGTCCGCAAAGCTAATTTTGCGGCTTCTTCGGTGGGTAGAGATAGCGCTTCATCATAGCCGTTGGTGTGCAAAGATTGAGTACCACCCAGCACAGCTGCTAGCGCTTGAAGTGTAATGCGAGAAATGTTGTTTTTCGGTTGTTGTGCGGTGAGTGTAGAACCTCCCGTTTGCGTGTGAAAGCGCAACATCTGCGCACGTGGGTCAGTAGCGCCTAGGTCTTTAGTTATTTTTGCCCACATTCTTCGAGCAGCTCTAAACTTGGCTATCTCTTCAAAAAAGTTGTTGTGTGCATTGAAGAAGAAAGAAAGCCGTTGGCCAAATTGATTGATGTCTAAACCTTTTGATTGAGCGGCTAAACAATATGCTTTTCCATTTGCCAAAGTAAACGCTACTTCCTGAACAGCCGTGGAGCCTGCTTCGCGAATGTGATACCCGGAAATAGAAATTGTATTCCATTTTGGTACTTCTGTGTTGCAGAAGGCAAATATATCAGTGATGATACGCATACTCGGCTTTGGTGGATAGATATATGTGCCGCGAGCAGCATATTCTTTCAGAATATCATTTTGAATAGTGCCTGAAATTTTTTTCAAGTCAGCACCTTGCTTTTTTGCTAAAGCTATATAGAGTGACAAGAGAATAAACCCGGTCGCATTGATAGTCATTGAAGTGGAAACATCTTCCAGTTTTATACCTTGAAAAAGTATTTCCATATCCTCCAGCGAGTCGATAGCTACACCTACTTTCCCTACTTCACCCTCCGACAAATCGTGGTCGCTGTCGTACCCAATTTGTGTAGGCAAATCAAATGCCACACTCAAACCGCTAACTCCTTGTGACAATAAGTAATGATAACGCTTGTTGCTTTCTTCAGCAGTTGAAAACCCCGCATACTGGCGCATGGTCCAGATTTTGCTGCGATACATTTCGGAGTGAACGCCACGGGTGAAAGGGAATGCACCCGGTTCGCCTACTTCATTTTTGTAAACGGAATAAACTCGCTCAATAACAATACCCGAATCGGTTGTAAATTTTTTACTCATGGTTTAGTCAATGTAGGGTTAAAACAATTCTCTGCATTCTGCCTTCAAAAATTCAAGGGCTTGTTCGGTAGGTAGGGGTGCATTCGTGTTAGCAATTGCGCTAGTTAATGTATTGATAAACACTTGTGCGCTAGCTGTGCTATCTACTTGCTGGCCAATCAAGGCTACTGTTTTAATCATCTCGTCTTTTGAAGAAACAATCAAACGCCACGCGTTAGAAGAAATATATATCTGTTGTGAAAGATTATGCTCAAACTCAATGCGAATACTCTCTTTGATAGCGTATTGAATATCGGCAGAAGTCAGGTTTGCTTCTTGCACTCGGCCAATCACGCTTCCGAAATTAACTCGCTCTAAGAAAAGCGCCATGCGCTCATAAGCTTGTAAGCGAAGCAGCAAAATATCTTTATCCCGCTTTAGTTTAAATTCAAAGGCTCTTTCTGCTGCCACAGTCTGCATGTAGCGAGTAAGTAAAAAATAGGCAGTTAAGAAAACAATAACAGCCGGAAGGGTGTACTTCAAAATTTCGAGCAATTGCTGAACAATTTCCATTTTTTACGATTTTAAAGATATAACGATTTTATGCTTTAAATTTGCATGTACAAATAAATAATCTTTATGGAAGAATTAGTGTTGTCTTCGGGAATAAAAAATGGTGTTTCGCTCACAGCGGGCGCATTGACGGAAATTAAGCGTTTGATGAACCAAGATCAGATTGCTGCGGATAAATGCATTCGAATAGGAGTAAAGGGTGGAGGCTGTGCCGGGTTTAGCTACATCACTGAGTTTGACGATGTGAAGGAAGGCGACACTATTTATGAGCAGGATGGAGCAAAGATTGCCGTTGACACTATGAGCGAGCTTTACTTAAACGGTGTGGTGATAGATTTTCAATCGGGGTTAAACTCCAGAGGATTTATCTATAACAACCCAAACGCCACTAAAACCTGTGGCTGTGGTGAAAGTTTCGGCTAATATTTATCGAGCTCAATTCGAGTTTTAAGTTTCTCTAGAAAGTAAGCTTTTGACGTATCTTTTCTGTCTTTGGCCTTGCTTATCTCTACATTCAGCAAACCAGTATACTTCGTTTTAAGTGGTCGTCCGTCCACAATCATATTCAGCGTGGAAACTAATTCTTTTTCTAAGGCTATGTATTTCCCTCTACCAAGGTATAAATCATTGAGAAAATTGGAGAAACTCATCTCAGCAAATCGTTTAATCACATCAGTATAATAGTCTTGTACTTTGTCGGTGCCTACATTGCGTAGATTAGTTAGCGCATCTAAGTATTTTTTGTTTTTTGTATTGATGTATTGCACTCCGATGCTGTCAAGCAATGTTTGTTTACAATCTGCGGTATCTGTAAATATTCTATTGATGTTTTGTTGAATAAAAACTAAGTTTTTGTCAATACTATCTTTTAGCAAGCAAGCATTGTAGGTAGGTTTACTTTTAGGTTGTGCTGCAAGAAAAGAGGTGACCAATATCATCAAGAGGGAAACACACAGCGTTTTTTTCATGGCAGAAGATTAAAAAAAAAGAGGCTGCAAAAGCAGCCCCCTAAATGTTATTTGAAGATTAATGTCCTTGGAGAAATTCATTCAATTCGTCACTGCTGGAGCTAAAACTAAATACGTTGTTTACTTTGAAATAACTTCTTGGATCTGTACAGTTGTTGTAGGCAAATTTTGCAAAGTCTAACTTTGATTCCTCAAAGCTAAACAACTGACAAATTTGGGTGATTTGTCCGGTGGAAAGACAGTTACTTCCGGCAATTTGTTTCGCTGTTTTTAGTTTAGTTTCTTCAAATGATTGACCACGGATAGTACCCAATGCGCTAGAGAAATCGCCACCAGCCATCGGTATTGCATTTACACAACCAACTTGTTGAACAGGTGGTGGGGCAACTACAACTGTTTCATTGGATCTAGTAGTAGTGGTAGTAGTTTGCGTGACGTTAGTATTGAGAAATGGGTCGTTGATTTGAACATTTACGCCAATACCATCTACATTCATGTTTATACCGGTTCCAGTTCCACGAGTGGTGGTTGTAGTAGTTTGAGTTACAGTTCCTGCCGGTGCAATTACTGTTGTGGGTTGAGCCATCGGCACACCGTAATGAACCACCGCCACGTTTCTTGGCGGAACATAACCCTGCACTACTGGTGCCATAGAGAAGAAATTAAATTTCATTTTTCCGGCTACGTTTTTATCGCGTTTGATCTTGTAAGTTACATCTTGCATCATGCCATTCGCATCTGTAAGCATTAAGTTATTTCTGTTTATCTCCGCAAGTGATTTGTCCTCAAAAATGATTTTTGCGTTGTAATATTCTTGCGTTAAATCTTCAACTCTTAAATTGGTTTGCGCTACATCATTTTGGCGTTCACCGTTCAGTATTAAGAAGAATTTGTCGCCATCTTCAGAGAAGATAGTCAAGTGTGCCACGCGTTGCGGTTGGGCAAAAGCAGAGATGGCAAAAAGTAAAAATGCGATAGGAGAGAATAGCTTTTTCATATTTGTTTTTTTCGTTGAATATCTAATTACATGCCGAAATTGGCACAAAATAAAATAGGAACAAAATTTTAGAAGATTTTAAGAAAATGGAGCTTCTTCTTGTTCAGTTTGAGGCAAGTCAGAAATGAGTTCAGGTTGAGTGCCTACCATATTATCATCGGGTGTAGGGAGTACGTCTTTTAATTTTGGCAACTCGTTTGTAGAGTTAATTCCAAAGTAATCTAAGAAAGTAGAAGTAACACGGTAAATTACCGGTTTGCCGGGTTGATCTTCGCGTCTGCCGGCCACTTCAATCAATTCTTTTTCCAAAAGTTTTTCTACCGAGTAATCGCAGTTTACGCCTCTTATTTTTTCGCAATCACTTTTGCTCACCGGTCCACGATAAGCGATAATCGAAAGCGTTTCGATAGCTGAGGTCGACAGTCTTTTTTTGTCTTTTTGACCAATTAAAGCAGCAACAGTTTGATGAAAAACAGCTTTCGTAAAAAACTGATAACCTCCACCAATCACGCGCAATTCGAAGGCATAAATGTCACTGCTAAACTTGGTAGCAATATCATTCAGCATTTGTTCAATCGTAGCATGATCCAATAATGTCTCAGGAAAAACTTTGTGAAGTGTTTCTGCGATTTCAGGAATAGTTACCGCACTCTCCGAGCTGAAAACAATGGCTTCGATATGTTGGTGAATATTTTCCAATGCAGTTGATTATCCTTTTTGCTCAAGAGCCGCAGCACCTCCTACGATTTCCAAAATCTCTTTGGTAATGGCCGCTTGGCGTTCGCGGTTATATAAAATTTTCAAGCTACGCATTAAGTCGTTGGCGTTGTTTGTGGCGGCTTCCATGGCCACCATTCGCGCTCCGTGCTCAGAGGCGTTATTGTCCAACAATGCTTTGTAGAATTGCGTATTTAAAATTTTAGGAACCAACTCTTCAAGCAAAGTTTCTTTGTTTGGTTCAAAAATATAATCGGCCTTGGTTGTGGTTTTTTTGGTAGATTTTGAAGGAGCAACTGGTAAGAAACGCTCAACCGTGAAATCTTGTGACGCAGCGTTTTTGAACTTAGCATAAACTAATTCAATGACATCAAATTTTTGTTGCGTAAAATTTTTCATCATCGTAGATGAAATAGCTTGAGCCGCATCAAAATTAAGTTGTGTAAACAAAGAGACGTGGTCAGAAATGATGTTTAGCTTCTCGTCTTTTTTGAAGAAGTCAAATCCTTTTTTGCCAATGCAAATCATGGTTACGTTTCCTTTGGCGTATTGGTCTGCGTAGGTTTCTTTTAATAGCAAACGAGCTGCTTTAATTACATTTGAATTGAACCCACCACACAATCCTTTGTCGGAAGTCAACACCACTAAAAGCACATTTTTAACTTCGCCTTTTCGGTTAAAGCTCATAGAAGAACCGGCTTCCATGTTGCTCATGATGTTACCTAGAATTTCATTCAATTTTTCAGAGTAAGGGCGCATTTGTGTTATGCGGTCCTGTGCGCGTTTCAATTTTGATGCCGCTACCAATTTCATGGCTTTGGTGATTTGCTGCGTAGTGTTTACGCTAGTAATTCGAATGCGTACTTCTTTAAGATTGGCCATAGTTGGATAGCTCTATATGATTTAATGTTGGACCGTTGAAGCCCGTTTTTTCTGACGTGCAAAAATAGAACAATCAGTCACACTCACAAGCGAAATTCTGTTGCTTTGAAAATAAAAAAGGCTGCCTGAAAAACAGACAGCCTTTGGTTAGTTTGGGCTAGGCGATTAATAGAAATTAAGCGCTACGTCAGCCGCTAGTTGTTGCAACTCTTTTTCAGCTGCGGCATCTAGGTTAGTTTTTATTTTAGTCAACAACTCAGGGAAACGAGTTTCTAGCTGAGAAATGTAATCTTTTTCAAACTCTTTAATCTTGTTTACCGGCACTTTTGACGCTAAGTTTTTTGTACCTACATACATGATAGCGATTTGTTTTTCTACACTGTATGGTGTGAACTCAGCTTGCTTCAAAATTTCCACGTTGCGGGCTCCTTTGTCCAATACAGATTTGGTAGCGGCATCTAAGTCAGAACCGAATTTAGAGAAGGCTTCCAACTCGCGATATTGCGCTTGGTCAAGTTTCAATGTACCGGCCACTTTTTTCATGGTTTTAATTTGCGCATTACCACCCACACGGCTCACAGAGATACCTACGTTAATAGCCGGACGAACACCTGCGTTGAACAAAGCGTTTTCCAAGAATATTTGACCGTCTGTAATGGAGATTACGTTAGTTGGGATGTAAGCAGAAACGTCACCGGCCTGTGTTTCGATAATCGGTAAAGCGGTCAATGAACCACCACCTTTGATGATTGGACGAATAGAGTCAGGAATATCGTTCATACTCTTGGCGATGCTGTCATTGGCGTTGATTTTAGCTGCGCGCTCTAACAAACGGCTGTGCAAATAGAATACATCACCAGGGTAAGCTTCGCGTCCCGGAGGTCTTTTCAAAAGCAAAGAAACTTCGCGATAAGCCACCGCTTGTTTAGATAAATCATCATAAACAATCAATGCCGGACGACCTGTGTCGCGGAAATATTCACCTACTGCGCATCCTGCGAAAGGAGCGTAGAACTGCAACGGAGCTGGATCGGCAGCAGATGCAGAAACAACCACTGTGTACGGCATTGCACCATGCTCAGTTAATGTTTTTACGATACGCGCTACGGTAGATGCTTTTTGACCACAAGCGACATAAATACAAAATACAGGTTCGCCTTTTTCGTAAAATTCTTTTTGATTCAATATAGTATCAATCGCAACAGCAGTTTTTCCAACCTGACGGTCGCCAATGATTAACTCACGTTGACCTCTTCCGATTGGTATCATTGCATCAATCGCTTTGATACCGGTTTGAAGTGGTTCGTTTACCGGTTGACGGTAGATTACTCCCGGAGCTTTGCGCTCTAAAGGCATATCGTAAAGTTGTCCGCTAATTGGGCCTTTCCCATCAATTGGCTCACCCAAGGTGTTGATAACGCGACCAAGCAAACCTTCGCCTACTTTGATTGAAGCAATAACACCTGTTCTCTTTACAGTGTCGCCTTCCTTAATTTTGTTAGAAGAACCCATCAATACCACACCCACATTGTCTTCTTCAAGGTTCAATGCAATGGCTTTGATGCCGCTTTGGAATTCTACAAGTTCCCCGGCACGGGCGTTTGTAAGTCCATACACGCGGGCGATACCATCACCTACTTGTAGTACTGTTCCTACTTCTTCTAATTCTGCTGATGTTTTAAAGTTTGAGAGTTGCTCGCGGAGTATTGCTGAAATCTCATCCGGTTTTACTTCTGCCATATTGGTTGGTTTTGAATTGTTCTTGAAATTGCGCGCGCAAAAATAGAAGAACAAAAATGAAAAGCAAATGAAGTTTGCATAGAGTTCAAATATCTTTTAGTAACACTTGGTTTTTAGTCCTTACATATAAGTAGAATCACCGGGCTTGATTTTAAGTCGATTAAGAAATAGGAACATTTTGCGCTATAGTTTGAGAAGACTAAAAATAATTTGTCAATATTTTTGCTCATTATCAATAAGTTATGAAGGTGTTGTAAAAATAATTACGCATAATGTTTGTTTCTTTGAATGCTAATTCTACATTTGCGCTCCATTTTTAGAAACAGACATAAATCAATTCAAATATGCAATCAAGAAGTTACAGCACCAGAACGGTAACTGAACAGCAAGCGAAGCGCAACTGGTACATTGTTGACGCAGACGGAATGACTTTGGGTCGTATGACTACCAAAATTGCTTCCACGCTGTTAGGAAAAAACAAACCTACTTTCACTCCCAATCAAGATTGTGGCGATTATGTAATCGTTATCAACTCTAAGAAAGTACGTATGACCGGAAATAAAATGAACGATCGCGCTTTGGTACGTTACACCGGTCACCCGGGCGGTCAACGTCTAACAAAAGCTAAAGACGTTATTGAAAAAAATGCGAACAAACTTATCGAACATGCTGTAAAAGGTATGTTGCCGAAAAGTATCTTAGGCAATAAGATGTATCGCAAATTGTTTGTTTACGAAGGTGCTGAGCATCCTCACCAAGCACAACAACCTAAACCATTATTTAATTAATCCGAAATCCAAAACTAAAATCCTTACCAAATGGATAATATCACAGTAGGAAGAAGAAAAGCTGCCGTAGCCCGCGCCATCATCAAGGCAGGAAGCGGTAACATTACCGTAAACGGAAAAGATTACAAAGAATTCTTTTCGTTGGTTTACCTTCAAAACAAAGTAGAAGCTCCGTTGAATACGTCAGAAAGTGCCGGTAAATTTGACATCGAAGTCAATGTAAACGGTGGCGGTGTCAAAGGTCAAGCAGAAGCTATTTCTTTAGCTATTGCTCGTGCCTTGATTATTGACAATCCGGATAAAAGAGGTCCGTTGAAAAAAGCTAAGTTATTGCGCAGAGATGCTCGTAAAGTAGAGCGTAAGAAAACTGGTCTTCGCAAAGCTCGTAAGAAAGAACAATTCTCTAAGCGTTAATCATTATTGGATACAATTAATCAAAAAGATATGCAAAGACTGGAACATAAAGCATTGCTCGAAGCGCAAGTACACTTCGGACACCTTAAAAGAAAATGGAACCCAAAGATGTTACCTTACATTTTTGGTGAGAAAAAAGGCATCCATATTATTGACCTTAACCGCACAGCCGATAAGCTAGAAGAAGCAGCGGCAGTGGCCAAGTCAATAGCGAAAAGCGGACGTAAAATCCTTTTCGTAGCTACTAAAAAACAAGCTAAAGAAGTAGTGAAACAAGCCGCTACTCGTGTAAATATGCCTTACGTGACCGAAAGATGGTTAGGTGGTATGTTGACTAACTTTAGCACTATACGCAAGAGTATCAAGAAAATGCAAAGCATCGAGAAAATGCTTGCTGATGGCACTTTGGATAGCGTAACCAAGAAAGAGAAATTGGTTCTTTCTCGCGAGAAAGAAAAAATGGAAAGAGTACTGGGTGGTGTAGCCAACATGAACCGTGTACCTGCAGCTTTGTTCTTAGTGGACATTATGCACGAACACATCGGTTTGAAAGAAGCACAACGCTTAAACATCAATACTTTTGGTATCGTTGATACTAACTCAGATCCTGCTAAAGTGGATTACTTAATTCCGGGTAATGACGATGCAGCTACTTCAATCGCTATCTTGACTAACTACATTGCTGATGCAATTGCAGAAGGTTTGGCAGAGCGTGCAGCTTCTAATGAAGGAAACGACTTAGAATCTGATGAAGATGGTTTCGATGATTTCGGTAATGAAAATGACATTCAAGAAGAAGGCGGAAAAGACGGTGATGGCAAAAAAGGCAAACCGGGTCTTAGAAAGCGTTCGACAGGTGGTGCAGGTGGCGCAGCAGGAAAGGGCAAAAGCAGAGCTGGCGGACCTAAAAAATAAGATTTTACCATTCTGAATAATACAAAGACTTGCCAAGCTCATTTATTGACTTGGCAAGTTTATTTAAGCCAAAAACAATATTTAATAAATCATTAATAACAAACAAAAACAAAATACTATGGCAGTTACAGCAGCTCAAGTAAATGAATTAAGAAACATGACCGGTGCCGGTTTGATGGATTGTAAAAAAGCGTTGACAGAAGCCAATGGCGATATTCAAGCAGCAATTGACTACTTGCGCAAAAAAGGCGCTAAAGTTGCCGAGTTGCGTGCAGGTCGTGCTGCAGCAGAAGGTGTGGTTATTGCAAAAACTACGGCCGACAACAAAAAGGGTGTAGCTGTTTATTTGTCTTGCGAGTCTGACTTCGTAGGTAAAAATGATAGCTTCGTTTCTTTCGCTAATGATATCGCTGATTTAGCATTAGCGAAATCTCCGGCTACTTTGGAAGCCTTATTGGAACTTGATTTGAATGGTTCTACCGTAAAGGCACAAGTACAAGAGAAAGTATCTGCGATAGGTGAATTGATTAATGTTTCAGCTTATGAAACAGCAGAAGGTGAAAGCGTAGTGGCATACAACCACATGGGCAATAAAATCGGTGTGTTGGTAGCTTTAAACAAACCATTAAATGATGCCATTTCTGCAGTAGGTAAAGACGTAGCCATGCAAATTGCAGCTATGAACCCGGTGGCAGTGGATGAATCAGGTGTTTCGGCTGATGTTATTGAAAGAGAAAAAGCGGTAGCCCGCGAAAAAGCTATTGCTGCCGGTAAACCGGAATCTATCTTGGATAAAATTGCAGATGGTGCAGCAAATACTTTCATTAAAGAAAATACATTACTTACACAGCCATTCGTAAAAGATGGCAGCAAAACTGTGCAACAAGTGTTGGGTGGCGCAGAAAGCGGGTTGACTGTTGTAGCCTTCAAGCGTGTTGAGAGAGGATTAGGTAAATAATTGTTCTTGAGATAGAAATTTTTGAAAGCGCATCCACATCGGGTGCGCTTTTTTTGTTTTTTCATACTCCCACAATTTTCTATTTTCACAGCCGCTATGCAATACAAACGTATCCTCCTGAAATTAAGCGGTGAAAGCCTAATGGGCAATAAACAATTTGGCATTGATGCCGACATGGTTATGCAATATGCCGAAGAAATAAAGCAAATTGTAGATTCCGGTATGGAGGTTGCTGTAGTTATTGGAGGAGGCAATATTTTCAGAGGGATACAAGCCACAGCCAATGGCATTGATCGCGTTCAAGGTGACTACATGGGTATGTTAGCTACGGTGATTAATAGTATGGCTCTTCAGAGCGGCTTGGAGAAATTAGGTGTTTATACCCGCTTACTTTCAGCTATAGAAATGAAAGAAATTGCTGAACCTTTTATTAAACGCAGAGCAGTTCGCCATCTAGAAAAAAATAGAGTAGTTATTTTCGGTGCCGGAACCGGTAATCCATACTTCACTACTGACACAGCCGCAGCTTTACGCGCTACAGAAATTGAGGCGGATGTAATCTTGAAAGGAACTCGTGTGGATGGCATTTATGACAGTGACCCGGAGAAAAATCCAAGTGCCATAAAATACGAAACACTAACTTTTGCCGAAGCATTATCCAATAAACTTAATGTAATGGATATGACAGCTTTCACCCTTTGCCAAGAGAATAAAATTCCCATCATTGTTTTTGATATGAATAAATCAGGCAACTTATCTAAGGTATTGAAAGGAGAAAAAATAGGAACATTAGTTACCAATTAATTATTCAAATTAGTAAAACCAATAAGCAAATACTTATGACAGACGCAGATGTAAAAACATTGTTAGATGAGGTTCGTGCACAGATGAACAAAGCACTTGACCATTTTGAAAATGAATTGGCTAAAATCAGAGCAGGGCGCGCGAGTTCATCTATGCTCGATGGTATAGACGTGAACGCCTATGGCGCACGCACACCACTTTTTCAAGTGGGTAACATTTCTACTCCTGACGCACGTACATTAACTATTCAACCTTGGGATAATTCATTAATCAATGAAATTGAAAAAGCAATTCTTCAAGCAAACATTGGTGTAACTCCTCAAAACGATGGTAAGATTATTCGTTTGAGCGTGCCGCCTCTTACAGAAGAACGAAGAAAAGACTTGGTGAAGCAAGCTAAAAATGAAGCCGAAAACTGTCGTGTTTCTATTCGTACAGCTCGCAGAGAGGCTAACGAGAAGGTGAAGAAGTTTTTGAAAGATGGTTTGCCGGAAGACAGTGCAAAAACAGCAGAAATAACTATCCAAAATATCACCAACGATTTCTCGGCAAAAGTAGAAAAACACCTCGAAGTGAAAGAGAAAGAGATTATGACTATTTAATATATAATTATCTTATAATTTTTTTTATGAAAGCAAAATCTATACTCTTATTAATTGTCTTCTATACTGCAGTTTTTAGTTCTTGCGAAAAAGTAAAAGACTTAGTTGGTTTTTTAGAATGCCAAATAGATGGCGGAGGAAGTGTGAAGTCTTTACAAGTTTTGGTAGCAAAGTAGATCAGCTGTTGGTTGTGAATGGCTCGGGAATTCTAGTAAAAACGGTAACAATTACACTGTCTAATTACAACGGTTTTGGAACGTATAATGCAAACCCTCCAAGCAGTATGATTGTCTTTGGTACACCAAGAAGCCCTACTGATTTATTTGGCGCTGACTCCAGTTCAACCGGAGTAATAAATATCGCGGAAGTAGATGGTAAATATATTGACGGTACATTTAGCGGCACGTTAGTTTTAAACAATGGCAATATCAAGACTTTGACAAACGGTAAGTTTACATTTATTAGTCCACTATAAACTTACAACTCTACTCATAGATACAAAAAAGTCGGCATTAAGCCGATTTTTTTGTTTGTTAACCCCATACCTTAGTCCCTTCACTGCAATTTGTGCAGATGTCAATTTCTTTGCGCGATTGGAGTATGCGCGATCTAAAAGAACGGTACAAGTCACTCTGCCAAATGGTGGCGAAAGATTTTGTATTCAAATCGCCAAGTTGGTGTTGCGCATCTTTATCAAAACAGCAGGGCACAATCTTTCCGTCCCAAGTAATCACACAACTGTGCCACAGTTTCCAGCAATGATTGAGTAGTTCGTTTTTGATTTTGTACGAACCATCTTTTTGCTTTTTGTATCTCGAGAATTCATCAATGCTCGGCATTAGTTCATTCCCGTTTTCAAACTCGTAAAGCTGTGCGGTTTTTAACTTTACTTCATTCACTCCAATCTCTAGCCCTAGTTTTTTTACTTCACTAATTTGATGTTCATTTGGTTTGACGACCAAAAATTGAAAGATAATATGCGGGGTAGGTGAATTCATTTCTCGCTTAGCTTTCACCAAATTTTTAGTGCCTTCAATCACTTTTTCTAAGCTTCCGCCTATTCTATATTGCTCATACGTTTCTTGCGTTGTGCCGTCAATAGAAATTAGAATTCGGTCAAGCCCGCTTTCAATAGTTTCTTTTGCTTTTCGTTCGGTTAGGAAGTGGGCATTGGTTGATGTTACGGTATAAATTTTTTTCTGCGAAGCATATTTCACAAGTTCCAAAAACTTTGGATGCAAGTAAGGTTCACCCTGAAAGTAGAAGTATAGATAGATTAACTTGTCCCCAATTTCATCTATAGTTTTTTTGTAAAACGTGTAGTCTAAATTGCCTGTTGGACGAGTAAAAGATTTAAGTCCACTGGGGCATTCTGGGCAGCTTAGATTACAGGAGGTAGTTGGTTCTATGGATAAGTTAAATGGCAATCCCCACTGAATGGGTTGCTGCGTCCATTTAGCGAGATAAAACGAACTAACAACCGCAGTTGCGTTCATGCTTTTGCGTATACTGAGTTTCGATAAGAAGTTTGTAAGGTCGTTAAAGTGAAGCATGGTTATGGCATTATGCCTATTTGCTTATCGCTTAATTGTAATTGTAGAAACCTTTCCCGGTTTTTTTTCCCAAGTGACCGGCATCTACTTTTTGTTGTTGTAAGCGTGAGGGTCTGAACTTTGCATCTTGATGAAAGCTATCAAACAAAGATGAAGTAACCGCAAAGTTGATCTCGTTGCCTATGGTATCCA
>Ga0315904_10004262_pt1 | contig 20503 bp, 15 predicted proteins | sample LakEriMetagenome_6_FD_203529 | JGI IMG/M metagenome (GOLD analysis project Ga0315904, IMG submission 203529) | Freshwater fungal communities from buoy surface, Lake Erie, Ohio, United States - Buoy 12 MA120 | ecosystem: Environmental > Aquatic > Freshwater > Lake | place: USA: Lake Erie, Ohio...
TTCAGCGGCGGCCATTGCAGCAATAACACCCACAGCGACCAAAGCCCGATCCCCAATCCGACAACGATTCCCCAAACCGCAAACGGCCACCACGCCGGATGATTGCCGGAAAGAAAAGGAGCACTCACTGCCGCGATGAACAGCGCGGCCTTCGGATTGAGCAGATTGCACAACAAGCCGCGCACAAATGGCGCGCGGCGGCTTTCCACCACTTCCATCTCGTAAATCGCCCCGGAATGCCAAGCCACGAAAAACTCCCGCGCCATCCCCCATGCCAGCCACAACAGATAGGCGGCCGCCCCCCATTGGAGGGCCGTGCGCAACAGTGGCAGACGTTGGAACGCCACCGCCACCCCCGCCACCGCAATGGTGGCATGGACCGTCAGTCCGCAGGCGATGCCCGCCGCCGTTTGCAAACCCTCGCGCGCACCCTTGCGCAGCGCCGTGTGGGTGAGCAGCAGCATGTCCGGGCCCGGGCTGAACTGCCCGAGCACCATCACCCCCGCAAACAGCCACAAACTTCCGATTCCCGTCGGCATCTTCGACACTCATCGTAACAAGCCGCAACTGCCGATCAATCAGGATGATGCATGGACGGGAGCCACACGCCATCGATGAGCACTGTCTGCGGGACCTGCGGAGTGCCGCGTTCGTTGCGATGGATCTGCGCCACGACGACCTCAACCGCAACCCGCCCGAGTTCCTCAAACTGATAATCGATACCTCCGAGATCAGGCGCCCTGCCTCCCAGCATCAGCCAGGCAAGTTTCGGTCGCGTAGAGGGCGGCCAGTCCATGGACTCCGCCACCAACACCACATCGGGTCGCTCGGATTTCCACCAGTGGCCCAGGGCTTTGCGGTTACCGGGATCGGCCAGCAGCGGTGCGACGCGGTCCGTTTCGGGCAGTCGCTGCCGGCAGGCCATGAAGGCTCCGAGCCAGCGCCCGTCGACTCGCTCGTTCATGGCGGGACTGAGCACCAATCCCGGGCGCTGGCAACCCATCTCCAACACCCGCTCGAAAGCCCCCACCGCGCCCTGGAAATGATTCGGTGACACGCGATGCATCAGCGGCTCATGCAGACTGGTGCCGATGGTCACTGCGGAAAGCCCCCTGAGGTCCAGTGCCAGACGCGCCGCCGATTCCGGCACCGGAGGCACAATGATTCCCCATTGCCCTCGCGCCAGGATCGTGCGCTTGAGGCGATCCATCGACTGCGGATCCGCGCCGGGCGTGAAGACCTCCACCCCGTATCCCAGCTCGCCTGCACGCCGACGCGCACCCTCGAGAAGGCGCTCCAGATGAACCGTCTCCCCCTTGATCCGCCCACCCGCCCAGAAATCCAACCACGCGAGATGATGAGGATCGCTGCGACGCCGATGATGGTGCACTTGGGCCATCAGGGCCGCCACCATCGGATTCGGACGGTAACCCAGCCGCTCCGCGAGTTGACGGATGCGGTGGCAGGTCGCTTCCGGAATGGACGGATCGTTGCGCAATGCCTTTGAAACCGTTGAAACCGAAACCCCAGCGGCCTGCGCCACCGCGCGCATCGTCACCGGATTGGGTCGTTTCACGAAACGATATTCGTGAACACTTGCTGGCGGACAAGGAGAAAACCGTCTGAGGTTCATCGCATGACAACATGTTCATGGGCGTCCGACATGGAACTTTTCGAGTTGATCAAGTCACGACTCTACACGCCGGTGGTGGGTGACATTTTGGATCGCATGGGATTCACCCATCAGTTCATGCCGCAGGCAGTGCAACCGCTGCTGCCGGAGATGAAACTGGCGGGGCGCGCGATGCCGGTGCTGATGGTCGACGTGCACGGTCCTCAGAAAAAACCATTCGGGAAGCTCACCGAGGCGCTCGACCAGTTGGAGCCCGGAGAGATCTATCTGGCTAGTGGCGGGGACATGCGCTGCGCCTACTGGGGCGAGATCCTCACCGCCACCGCCCGCAGCCGCGGTGCCGCCGGTGCGGTGATCAACGGATTTCACCGCGACACCCCGCGTGTGCTGGAGCAGGATTGGCCGGTGTTCAGCCGCGGCCGTTTCGCGCAGGATTCCGCGGTGCGCACCCAGGTCGTGGACTACCGTTGTCCCATCGAGGTGGGACAGGTTGCCGTCCAACCCGGGGATTTGGTGTTCGGTGATCTGGACGGCGTGGTCATCATTCCCCGTGATGTGGAGGCCGAGGTCATCACCGAGGCGCTCGCCAAAGCCGCCGGGGAAAACCTGGTCCGCAAGGAAATCGAAAACGGCATGAGCAGCACTGCCGCATTCGCCAAATACGGAATTCTCTGATTTTCTCTCCGCAAATCCGCCCCATTCAACCGATCATGAGCACGTCCAACGCCTTTCAACTGCAACATCAAACCGCCCTGATCACCGGTGGCGGCACCGGTCTCGGTTTCGGCATGGCGCGCTGTCTTGCGGCTGCCGGCGCCAAGGTGGTGTTGGTGGGTCGCCGCAAGCAGGAACTCGATCAGGCCGCCGCGCAGATTGGTGATACCGCGTTCGCCTTGCAGGGCGATGTGACCGACACTGCGGCTCTGCCGGATCTTGTCAGGGAAGCCGAGAAACTCGCCGGCCCTATTTCCATTCTCATCAACAATGCCGGTGTGCACCTCAAGAAACCCGCGGTGGACACCACGCCCGAGGAATTTCTCACCGTCCTCAACACCCATGTCATCGGCGCGCACGCGCTCACCCGCGCCGTGCTGCCGGGCATGATCGAACGCGGCAATGGCAGCGTGATCTTCATCGCCTCCATGGCGGCGCTCTTCGGTTTTCCCTTGGTGGTCGCGTATTCCGCCGCCAAGAGCGCGTATGTCGGCATGGTCAGGACACTGGCGACCGAGGTGTCCGGCAAAGGCGTGCGCGTCAATGCGGTCGCGCCCGGTTGGATCGATTCCGTCATGATGCGCAAGGCGCTGGACGGTGATCCCGCACGTCGCGACAAGATCCTCGGCCGCACGCCGATGGGGCGTTTCGGCGATGCTGATGACATCGGCTGGGCCGCGGTGTATCTCTGTTCCCCTGCGGCGAAGTTCGTCACCGGCACCGTCCTGCCGGTCGATGGGGGAGCAAGCATCGGATTCTAACAAAATTACCATGAAACTCGGATTCGGACTCTACCGGCATCAACTTGACGACGCGCATTTCAGCTTCGCCCGCCAGTGTGGTGCGAGCCACCTGGTCATTCACATGGTGGATTACTTCCGCTCGTCGCACTCGAACCAACCCGGTGATCAACCGCTCGGCGACGACAGCGGCTGGGGTCTTGCCGGCGATCCTGACAAACTTTGGTCGCTGGAAGAGCTTGTTGCGATCCGGGATGCGGCGGCAAGGCACGACCTCAAGATCGAGGCCATCGAGAACTTTGATCCCGCCCATTGGCATGATGTCCTGCTCGATGGGCCTAAAAAGGCCGAGCAGCTTGAAAACCTGAAAACCATCATCCGCACCGTGGGGGCGGCAGGCATCCCTGTGATCGGCTACAATTTCTCGCTTGCCGGTGTGGCGGGGCGCGTCAAGGGCCCGTGGGGTCGCGGCGGCGCGGAAGTCGTCGGCATGGATGGCCCGTATGACAAACCGATCCCCAACGGCATGATCTGGAACATGGTTTACGACCGTGACGCGGTTCCGGGCGAACTCGCCCCGATCACGACCGAGGAGCTTTGGCGCAGGCATGGGGATTTCCTCGATGCGGTCGTGCCGGTTGCCGAGGAGGCGGGTGTCAGGCTGGCCGCGCACCCGGATGATCCTCCCACGCCCACCGTGCGCAACCAGCCGCGGCTGGTGAACCAACCTTCACTCTATCAGAAACTCATCGACCGCCGGCCGAGCAATGCCAACGCGCTGGAGTTCTGTCTGGGCACGCTTGCGGAGATGACGGATGACGGTTTCCATGAGGCGGTCGACTCATACAGCCGCCAGGGGAAGATCGCCTACATCCATTTCCGCAATGTCCGCGGCAAGGTCCCTCACTACTGGGAAACCTTCATCGACGAAGGCGATATCGACATGCTGCGCGTGCTGCGCATCCTGCGCAAAAACGGCTTTGAAGGAGTGCTCATTCCGGACCACGCGCCCGCCATGACCTGTTCCGCCCCATGGCACGCCGGCATGGCCTATGCCTGCGGCTGGATGAAGGCCGCCCTCCAGTCCCTCGATTCGGATGAGTGAATCCCAACAAGCCCGTGTTCCGACGCGTTTCCGCTGGACGATCTGCGGCTTGTTGTTTTTTGCCACAACCATCAACTACATGGATCGGCAGATCCTTGGCATCCTGGCGCCCACGCTGGAAAAGGAGATCGGCTGGAGCGAGGTCCAATACGGCAACATCGTCACCGGATTCCAAGCGGCCTATGCGCTTGGCCTGCTGGCTTTCGGGCGTTGGATCGACATCATGGGTGCGCGGCGCGGTTATGCGTTTTCGGTGATGTTCTGGAGCCTCGCGGCCATGGCGCATGCCGCGGTGAAATCGGTGTCGGGATTCGGAATCGCCCGCTTCTGGCTCGGGCTCGGCGAGGCCGGCAACTTCCCCGCTGCCGTGAAGGTCATCTCCGAGTGGTTTCCGCGCCGCGAGCGGGCATTGGCAACGGGGATCTTCAATTCCGGCTCGAACGTTGGTGCCATCATGGCGCCCTTGATTGTCCCATGGCTCACGCTGCGCTTCGGCTGGCAGGCCTCGTTCCTGATCCTCGGAGCCACCGGTTTCGTGTGGATCATCGCTTGGTTCTGGCTCTACCAGACTCCGGCGCGCTCCCAGCGCGTATCCAGAGAGGAACTGGTCCATATCCAGGCGGATGAAGCACCGACGGATGTTGTGAAGGTTCCATGGCACACCCTGCTGGGTTATCGCCAGACATGGGCCTTTGCGGTGGGCATGTCGTTGTCCGCTCCCATCTGGTGGTTCTTCCTTTATTGGCTGCCGAAGTTTCTTGGCAAGGAATACGGACTTACCCTTTCCACGCTCGGCTTGCCGCTGGTGGTGATCTATTCCATGACCTGCGTCGGCAGCATCGGCGGCGGTTGGTTGTCCGGCTTCCTGCTCAAGCGGGGGTGGTCCGCCAACGCCAGCCGCAAGACCGCCCTGTTCATCTGCGCCTTGTGTGTCACGCCGGTCGTCTTCGCGGTGCACGCCGGCAACCTCTGGCTTGCCACGTTTCTGATCGGTTTGGCAGCAGCGGCACATCAAGGGTGGGCCGCCAACCTGTTCACTCTGGTTTCCGATCTGTTCCCGCAGTCCGCCGTGGCGTCCGTTGTCGGGCTCGGCGCGATGTTCGGATCGGTCACGTCGATGGTTTTCTCCCAATCCACCGGCTTCATCCTGCAGGCCACGGGCAGCTACTGGAGCCTGTTCCTGATTGCGAGCGCTGCATATGTGACCGCCCTTGGCATTATCCACATGTTGGTTCCCGATTACCGGCCCGCGGTGGTCGGCAGAGCCGGGTGAAACGAAGAGAACTCTGCAAATCGAACGATTTTGACAAATGCCCCCCTCTCGTTAGCCTCCGCGCGGCCTTGCCCGGCAGCACTTCCCATCCCCACCCCACATCCAAACATGAACACGCTCCGCACCTTCACCACCGGCTCCGGTTCCACAGGCAAACTCCATTCACTGCCCGCCCTCGCCGAACAAGGCTTCCCCAACCTCTCCAAGCTGCCGGTTTCCATCCGCATCGTGCTCGAATCCCTGCTGCGCAACAACGACGGTCTCAAGGTTTCCGACAAGGACATCCAGAACCTCGCGAACTACAACGCCGCGTCGCCAGGCGACTATGAAATCCCGTTTGTCGTTGCGCGCATCGTGCTCCAGGACTTCACCGGCGTGCCGCTGTTGGTCGATCTCGCCGCCATGCGTTCCGCCGTGCACGCCATGGGCAAGGACGCGAAAATGATCGAGCCGCTGGTGCCCGTCGATCTCGTCGTGGACCACTCGGTGCAGGTCGATTACGCCGGCACAGGATCGTCGCTTGAGAAAAACCTCGATCTCGAATTCCACCGCAACCGCGAGCGCTACGAGTTTCTCAAGTGGGGCGAGCAGGCCTTCGATACTTTCAAAGTCGTGCCTCCCGGCATCGGCATCGTCCACCAGGTAAACCTCGAATACCTCGCGAAGTGCGTGCTGGAAAAAGACGGCGTGTTCTATCCGGACACGCTCGTCGGAACCGACTCGCACACCACCATGATCAACGGCCTCGGCGTCGTCGGCTGGGGCGTGGGCGGCATTGAGGCGGAAGCCGGCATGCTCGGCCAGCCGGTCACCTTCCTCGTTCCGGAAGTCGTCGGCGTTTATCTCACCGGCGAACTCGCCACCGGTGTCACCGCCACCGACCTCGTCTTGCTTGTCACTGAAGTGCTGCGCAAAACCAAAGTCGTCGGCAAGTTCGTCGAGTTCTACGGCCCCGGGGCCAAAGCACTCTCGCTGCCGGACCGCGCCACCATCGCCAACATGGCTCCAGAATACGGCGCGACGATGGGTTTCTTCGGCATCGACGAAATCACCACCGGCTACCTCGAAGGCACCGGCCGCCCGCCGGAACTCTGCAAGACCGTCGAGAACTACTACAAGGCCCAGGGCCTCTGGGGCATCCCGACCGATCGCGACGCGCTCGAATTCTCGCAGATCGTCGATCTCGACATCTCCACCGTCAAACCCGGCGTAGCCGGACCGAAACGTCCGCAGGACCGCATCGAAATCGAATCGCTCAAAACCAAGTGGGCCTCGCTTCTAACCGCTCCCGCGCCGGACGGTTACAACAAGCGGAAGGAAATCGACACCCGCCCGGTCGAAGGACTGCCCGCCACTCTCGACGACAAACCCGACGACGCACTCGACATCGCCAAAGCCTTCGGCGCCAAAGTCGGTGTCGTCACCGAACCCAACGAAGACCCCGCCTATCCGCTTTGGGAAGTCACCGTCGATTCCAAAGGCGGCATCAAGGACACCATCACCCACGGCTCCGTGCTCATCGCCGCAATCACGAGTTGCACCAACACCTCCAACCCGAGTGTCATGCTTGCCGCCGGTCTGCTCGCGCAAAAGGCCAACGCCAAAGGCCTCACCGTCAAACCTTCGGTCAAAACCTCGCTCGGACCCGGCTCGCGCGTGGTCACCGATTACCTCAACAAAACCGGCCTCCAGGCGGAACTCGACAAACTCGGCTTCCAAACCGTCGGCTACGGCTGCACCACCTGCATCGGCAACTCCGGCCCGCTCGATGCAGGCATCGAGGACGTCGTGAAGTCCGAGGACATCATCGCCGCCTCCGTTCTATCAGGAAACCGCAACTTCGAAGCCCGCGTCCACCAATCGATCAAGGCGAACTTCCTGATGTCGCCCCCGCTCGTCGTCGCCTTCGCCATCGCCGGCACCGTCGATATCGACATGGAGAACGAGCCGCTCGGTTTCGGTTCCGACGGTCACCCCGTCTATCTCCGCGACATCTGGCCCAGTTCCGCCGAAATCGAAGCCGCGATGAACTCCTCGCTCAAGCCCGACGTCTTCCAACGCCTCTACACCGGCTTCGCCGATCAGAATCCCAAGTGGAACAGCATCAAGTCGTCCACCGGCAACGTCTATGAGTGGGACCGCGAATCCACCTACATCCAGGAGCCGCCTTTCTTCGACGGTTTCTCCCCCACCCCGCGCGACATCGTGGAAATCAAGGGTGCGCGCCCGCTCGGCATCTTCGGCGACTCCGTCACCACCGACCACATCTCGCCCGCCGGTGCGATCAAGAAGGACAGCCCCGCCGGACGTTTCCTCACCGAGAAGGGTGTGGATTTCGCCGACTTCAACTCCTACGGCTCGCGCCGCGGCAACGACCGCATCATGACCCGCGGCACTTTCGCCAACGTCCGCATCAAGAACCTCATGGTTCCCGGCGTGGAAGGCGGCGTCACCAAACTGAACGGTGAAACCACCGCCATCTACGACGCGGCGGTCGCCTATCAGAAACAAGGCACGCCCACCATCGTCATCGGCGCCGAGGACTACGGCATGGGTTCCTCCCGCGACTGGGCGGCCAAAGGCACCAACCTGTTAGGCGTCAAAGCCGTCGTCACCAAATCCTTCGAACGCATCCACCGCAGCAACCTCGTCGGCATGGGCGTGCTGCCATGCAACTTCGTGGACAAGGCCGACTACGACAAGGTCAAGGACCTCGCCGACGCCACCTTCGACATCCTCGGCATCGACAACGACCTCAAGCCGCAGCAACAAGCCACCCTCCGCGTCCACAAGGCCGACGGCTCCAGCTTCGACATTCCTGTCGTCGTGCGAATCGACACCCCGGTTGAGAAGGACTACTACCGCGCCGGCGGCATCCTGCCCTACGTGCTCGCGCAGATCCTGGGATGACATCATATCATGAATCCCAACGGGATTCCTCATCCCAGCCCGGGGTTGGCACAACCCCGGGTTTCCCGTAGTCGGTGACATGAACGCTGAAAGCGTTCCGCAGTCTCGTCGGAGCTCAATCCCAGACATACCGCTCGTCAAATTCGACGGCATGTTTCCTCAAAAACGCGCGATACTCATCCTGGAACGTCAACTGCCGGTGATGCTCTTCCTGGTTGCAGATGTAATCGGCCACCCCGGCCACATTCGACTGCGACACGGAAAACACACCGTATCCGCTCTGCCAATGAAAGTCGCGCAATTCCATCGTGTGTTCCTGAAGCCAGTTGGTGGAAACCCGTTTTGTTTCCTTCACCATGTCCGCCACGCTTTGTGTCCGGGGAAACAAACACAAAATATGGATATGATCTTCCACACCACCGATTTCCACGGGAACACAATCCAATTGTTTCATCGTTGCCGCGACGTAGGCATGAAGGGCCGTTCTAAGATCCGCGTCGACGAGCCATCATTCCCGGTTCTACGTAGAGAAAATGATGTGCAGATAGATGCGGGAGAGCGATTGAGGCATGGGACAACCTCCAAAACTCCACAACCCATTCAGGGTTGTCAAAACCTATGCGCGTCATTCCCGGGGTTGTGCCAACCCCGGGCTGGAATGCGGAATCCCGTTGGGATTCGAGGCTGCGGTGCGGTTATCTATTATTCGGGTTTTGCGATCCGCCGCTCCGATTCCTCACCCGAACGCCCCTAACAGCACCTTCATCTCCTCCTCAACCATCGCCGGATCCGACAGCGTGTGGGCGATTTCCTCCCGCAACAATTCCCGATAGCGCTTCCGCAAGCTATGCACCGCCACCCTCAGCGCGCCTTCGTCCATCGACAACTCTTCCGCTGCCTTTCCATATGGAATCTCACCCTTGCCCATCGTGAGAAACGGCTTCATGCGATCGAAACGTTCCGCCTTCCCCTCTGCGGAAAACTCCCCGCCGAGACGCACGACCACGCGTTCCAACAAAGCCACCGCCCACTCGCGGTCATAGGCCGCGTCCGGTGGAACTTGTTCGCCATCGGCGATCTGGAACTGCGCGTCCGCGCTCTGCCAATCCAATGAGAAGTGCGTGATGTTTCCGCCGCGCTTCATGCGCCCGGCACGGTCGCGCTCGTTCGCGAGGAAATGTTTCAGCGCGGCTAACAGGAATGCCCGGAAGCGGCCGTTCTCCTGTTTCAGCCCCGCGAAATCCCGCCGTTCCAGCAGCTTTGCGAAAAAAGCCTGCGTCAGATCCTCCGCATCCTCTTTGGAAAACCCATGCCGCCGCACATAGGCATGGATCGGAAACCAATACGCTCCACACAACGACTCCAACGCATCGGCCGCCGACGCCCCCGCGTCCCGGACCATCGTCCAGCGTGTCGTCGCGAAAAATCCATCGGGTGCGGCGGGCATCAACTTTTCAATTCACTCACGAAGCCCTCCGGGTCGTCGGGCGATAGAACCACAGTCCGTTTTCCGAAACGCAACACCACTGTCCGATTCAAGTCCGTCACAAACGCGCGATAAAACCCGAGCGACTTGTTCCAATACCAACCGGTGAAGGAAAACCCGCCGCCGTTGCCGCAGGTGCGGAGACTTCCCTTCATCGCCTTCGGCACAGATTCCGCCGATTTCAATCCGCCGCGATCCAGCCGCGTGGTCCAGAACAAGCGCCGGATCAGAATGGCATCGTCGGTGATGGCATAGCCGCGGATCATGAACGGCAGACAGCCCATCACGATCGCCGGCAAAGTCCATTGCGCCAACAAGTCCAGACCTGGCGGCCCGCTCACAAGAATCAAGGGCATGCCCACCACGCTCGCGATGGACAACACCACCAGCAAACTGGAAATCACGATCAGGGACCTGCCCCAAGACGCTTGATAGGTTTTCATGGTTTCATCGGATGAGGCATCCAGCGGCCTGCCACGAATTCAAAGCTCCCGTGGTTTCTGTAATCATCATTGTCACTTCTTGCCGGATTGCCGCGATTTGATGGCATTGATGGCGCTCTCGGCGGCAGCCTTGGTGAAAAAGTCCTTGTCTTTCTCCAAGGCTTGAAGAGCGGGCAGGCTTGCGGACGTGCCGATGTCTCCCAAAATCTCCGCCGCGCGCTTGCGGGTGGCCGGTTCGTCGCTCCGGAGGAAGGGAATGACAGCGGGCTCGGCTGCTCTACCAAGGCTGACAAGAGAACTTCCAGCGGCATATGTCTTTTTGTTGTCACCTAACATCGCGGCGAGCGGTTTTGCGGCACGCGCGTCCTTGAATTTCACCAGCAGTTCTGCGGCGAACTTCCATGTCGCGTCTTCGGTGGAATCGAGTTGCTCTAACAGGAAATCCGCATCTGCGGGAGTTGCGAGTGTCTTCAGGGCGTGGCGGACGGCATTCCGCATGTGGATATCGCCATCCGCGATGAGCGGGCGCATCGCACGGGCGGCGGCGGCCTGCTGCTCGGGCTTGAGCATGGCTTTGGATAGGTCATGTATCGCGGAATGGCGTGCTCCCGCCGTCCCGCTGGTCAGGGCTTTGATCGACTCAGCGAAAACTTCCTCCTCCGTGGTCTTGTAACCGCGCAACAATTCGCGTGCCGCTTCCCGCGCGTTTCCGTCTTCGTGGTGATAATACGGGAGCACGGCGGGCTTTGCGACGTCGCCCAAGGCGGCAAGCGCCGCCTTGGCATGGCGCAGGACATGAAAATCGGTCAGACATGCGGCGATCGGTTCGGCGGCCCGCGCGTCGCCCATGCGTGAAAGCAGGATCATGCACTTGTTTCCCCGCTGCGAGTTCGGAGCGATCCGCAGCATTTCGATCAGATCGGACACTTGTTCCTTGTCGGCCCAAAGGACGAACACCTCGAAAGCCATGGAGCCGTTTTCCACATCGTTGAGCAAAGGTTTCACCGCAGCAATGACCTGCTCGCGGCTATCCGCCGCTACGGGGGCTTTGGTGAGAAAACCCAGCGGCACGCGCTGCTCGCGACCGGATGATGATTTGAGCGCGGATATGGCGCTGGAAACCGTCATTTCCGCGGCAGGTGGAGCTTGGGGTCTTGGCTTGGAGGCCGGTCTCGACACCCCGCTTGGATTTGATGCGGCGGGTGGCGCAGGACGCGGGGCAGGCCTGTTGCCCGGGCGTCCCGCCTTGGGCGCCTGAGCGAACTGTTGCTCTGTCATGATTTGCACCGACAAATCCGAATGGAGCACGTTGCGACCGACAACAACCTTGCCCGACTTATGGGGGGACTTGTCCCATGCGATGATTCCCTTTGCGTCCGCCCCGTATGGCCGCAAGTATTCATAGCTTGCTTGCCGGCCATTGCCCGCATGCAGCGGGCAGCGCAGCGCCTTCGCGGAAATCAGGCCTTCCTTCTCGAGAACATCCAGACTTTCCGGATACCTGCCATCATGCTTCTGCTGATATGAGGCAATCGCCAAGCCAATGAGTTTGAGGTTGCTGGTGCAGACCGTCGTCCCGGCTCCGAACTTAGCCCCCGTCGCGACGACAGTTAAAGCCGAGATATGAAAAGGGATCATCAATGCCGCCAGCACTCCCATAACCGTGCCGGAAATTGCCAAACCCTTGCTCGTGGTATGCTTGACCAGCGCCGTGATGCCAAGCGCAAGCCCGATGAGTCCCGTCGCCAGACCCAGAAGCGGAATAATCCCGACAATGCCCAGCACCAGCGACCAGATTGCGTATCCTTTGGCCCGCGTCGTTTGGGGCGCAGGCGGATTTGGCGAAAACCGCTGCGGTATGGTGCTTTGCGGGACGGGTGGCGAAGGGGCGGACGGGACCAACATGGGTTGCGAGCAGGTCGGGCATTTCACCTCGCCTCCCGCCAAGGTCTCATCCACCGATAGCTTCTGGTTGCAAGCAGGGCAGTTGAATTTGATGTCCATGGATTTGGCTTCTACTATTTGATTCGACGCGGGTAATGCAATGATTGTTTCGACAGTCTCTTTGATTTGGCTGGCTTGTTGATAACGACGATCCGGGTTCTTTTCCAACGCGCGCAGGACGACTTCATCGAGCCGCACGTCTATTCGCACCCTATGCGAGGGTGGATCGAGTGATTGGCCCGGCAGCTCGCCGGTGAGCATCTGGTAGAAGACGACCCCGAGGGCGTAGATGTCGGCGCGGTGATCAACATCGGAGGGATGCTCGATCTGCTCGGGGGCCATGTATTGGGGCGTGCCGATGATTTTGCCGGCGAGCGTTTGGTTTTCGGGGACAGGAGTGTCCCCACTCCTTATGGGATCGCAGACCGACGCCACAGCTTTTGCGATTCCGAAGTCGGCGACCTTCACGCGGCCTAACCGATCGAGCAGGATGTTTTCCGGTTTGATGTCTCGGTGGACGATGCCCTGATCATGGGCGTATTGTAGCGCATCGCAGATCTGCGGGACGATGGCGAGGGCCTCGTGTGGCGAGACGCGGCTGGTTTTCATGAGTTGGGAGAGGTTCACGCCGTCCACGAATTCCATGAGAATGAAGTAGAGCCCGTCCTGTTGGCCGAACTCGTGGAGCGTGACGATGCCGGGGTGGTTGAGCTTCGCCAGCGCTCTTGCCTCACGGGTGAAGCGGCTTGAAAACTCCGGGGATTGGCCAATGCCGGGCGGCAGGATTTTCAAGGCGACGATGCGGTCGAGATCCTTCTGCCGGACCTTGTAAACCGCGCCCATGCCGCCCTGGCCGATGAGTTCGAGTATTTCAAACTGCGGAAAAATAGCAGAGAGCTCTTCGATCGGCGGCGGATTGAAAGAAGAGGACGCGCCATCCACGAGCGTGTCATCGGCGGCACCCTGTCGGAGCAGGTCCGCGGGATCGAGTCCGGCGAGCGGTGGCGGGTTTTGCATCGGGTGGTCGTCGGGCATTCTGTCCATGCCCACCTCAGAAGCAATGCGGGGAATTCGTTACGGAAATTTATCCAACGCGTTCACTTCTTGCCGAAGCGCGGCGTGCGGCTAGCTTCGGGTTTGTCGTGATGCGGAAAGAAACCGATGGCCCCAAGTCCTTGCGACGCTGGCTGCGTGTACTGGTTTCGCTGGCGTTGATCGTCGGCTTGCCAATCGCGTTCATCGCCGGATGCCAGTCGAAGCTGCTGTATTTTCCCCGTCCTTATGCCGCGGGCGTGACGAATGAATGGCGCGAGAAAACCGCGGGCAGACCCGTCGATTTCACCACCTCCCAGGGCAGGCAGCGGGCCTTTCTCCAGGGCAATCTCAAGTCGCCGCGCAACCTGTGGATCGTCTGTGGCGGAAACGGAACCGTGGCGCTCGATTGGTCGGACTGGCTCGCAACACACGCGCCGAAAGAGGATGCCTGGCTGCTGGTGGATTTCCCGGGGTATGGCGATTGCGAGGGCAAGCCAAGCCCGGGGCACATCCGCGAGTCGTTGCGCGTGGTCGTGCCGATCGCGGCGGAGTCGGTCGGGCTGACGGCCAAGCCGGACTCAACGCAGCTGCGGTTTTTCGGTCACAGCCTGGGAGCCGCGGCGAGCCTGATCGCGGCGACGGAGTTCGGGATGCGGCAGGGAGTTTTGCTATCACCCTTCACCAGCACGATGGAGATGAGTGAATTGGTGACCGGACTGCCGCTGGGCATGTTGGTGACACATCGTTACGACAACGAGGCGCGGCTTGATGAAATCATCAGGCAAGGCCCGGCGATTGTTGTCATTCTCCATGGCACGGATGATGAGGTGATCCCCGTGGACATGAGCCGCAAGCTTGCGAGGGGCCGCAAAGAAAGCGTGCGTCTGGTCGAAATCCAGGGTGCGCATCACAACGATATCGCACAGAACAACTCCGGGCGGTTGGCGCGCGCGTTAGAGTTTATCGGAGCTCCATAAACCCGCTCTGGGCAGACTCCTCTCGAATTCCGAAGGGATTGCGCACCCCAAACCTTGCCCTCACCCGATTGCCACGCTACGCCTTCCCGCATGTATCCCACCTTGCACCGGCGCCGGCTCATCACCAGCGCGTCCGTGGGAATTCTGACATTCCTCATCCCAGCGGTCATGGCTTATTGGGCGGGCTCAGAAATCGCCAGTCCTCCGCGGCGCGGGCTGATGGACTATCATCGGCAGTTTCTAACAAACCAAGCCGCTCACGGCATTCGTGTTGATCGTTTCTTCGCAAACGACGGCACGCCGTGCCTGGTCGTCACACCCGCCGGTGTTCCGGCCGAGCGCGGAAGAATCATCCGCCAACAACTCGCGGATCGCGGGTTGTCACTGCCGCCTTTCGGAGAAATCACCGGCACGCTGGTGCTCACGCACGGCAGGAAAGGCCGCAAGGAGGATTATCTGTCGATCGCCGAGCGTCTTTGCGCCGCGGGTTTCCGCTGTGTGATTCCGGATCTGCCGGGTCATGGCGATCATCCGGCGGACATCGCGACATACGGCTTGCGCGAGGCGGGACTGCCCGCACGCGTGCTGGACGAGGCTTCGCGGAAATACGGATTTGAAAAACACCCCGCAGGGCTGATGGGCATGTCGATGGGCGGCTCGGTGGCGGTTCATGCCGCAAACCGGCCGGATGTTCCGTGGAAGGCTCTGGTGGTGCTTGCAAGTTTCGATTCATTCAAGACCGCGATCCACGGCCAAGCCGTCCGCCATGCGGGTGCCACGCTCGGACCCTTGTGGGCGGATGCCAGCGACATCGTGTATTGGTGGAGATCCGGAGTTTCCATTGGAGAGATCCGGCCATGCCGTCACGCGGCGAACATCCGCATTCCCACGATGATCGCGCACGGCACTGCGGACGAAGTCGTTTCGATGGACTCCGGCCGGCGGCTTTATGAATCACTTCCGGATTCCACGGTGAAAAAATGGGTGGAGATTCCGGATGCCGGTCATGACAACGTGCTGGTCACTACTTATCCGATCTATGCGGACATCGCGGAGTGGATGATGTTGCATGTCCGGGGGGAAGCCTCACCCTCCGCCCCCAAGTGAACACTCCGCCACGCTTCATCCTTCTGCGGCTTCATCTGTTGGTCGCTCTGCTGGCGACCACGGCGGTGATCGGTCGTTGGATCACGATCAGCGCGCCGGCGCTGGTTTCGTGGCGCACGTTTCTCGCGGTGCTCGGCGGGTTGTTTCTGGTGGGAGTGATTTTAAGAAAACGCGTGCTCCCGCCGCCGGGGACGATGCTGCCGCTCATCGGTGTGGGCGCGATCGTCGGCGCGCATTGGCTGTGCTTTTTCGGCGCGATCCAGCTTGCCAACATCTCGATATGTCTCGCGGGCATGGCGACGATTTCGTTTTTCACCGCGCTGACCGAACCGCTGCTGGAGCGCAGGCGGGTGCGGCCGCTGGAAGTGTTGTTAGGTTTACTGGTGGTCGCGGGCATTGTGCTGGTGGCGGGATTCGAGCGCGGGCGGCTGTCGGGACTTGCGGTCGCCTTGCTGGGCGCGCTGTTGGCGGCGGTTTTCCCGGTTCTAAACCGGCGATTGGTGAAACGCGAGGGCATGGACGCGCTGGTGATGATGACCTGGCAGATGGCCGGTGCCTGCATCATCTGCCTGCTGGCGCTGCCGCTGCTCGGAGGTGCCGCAGCCTATGGAAAACTGTTCGCTCTGCGCGGGCACGACTGGTTCTGGCTGCTGGTGCTGGCGTGGGTTTGCACGGTGTTCGCCTATGCCGTCCACATTCAACTGCTGCGCCACCTGAGCGCGTATTCGTCAAACCTCGCGTTCAATTTCGAGCCGGTCTATGGCATCCTGATGGCGGCGCTGGTGTTCGGCGAACACCGCCAGGTGCATCCGGGGTTTTTCATCGGCATGGCGGCGATTGTTTTCGCCAACATCGCCCATCCGCTGATCCTGCGGCGCATGGCACGGGCTTGATGAAACGTCCGGCGTGTTTTTTCGGCGTTGCCAAAGCGGAGGGAAGTCAACCACGCTGCCGACATGCGAAAGGCTCTTTCCCTGACTCCACTGATGCTGGTGCTGGCCCTCGTGGCGACGGCCGTTTTCTTCTCCCTGCGCACCAAGGATCAAGCGCCCGCCCCCGTCGTGGCAACCGAGGCCCCCGCGAAAACCGACGCGGCTCCACCCACCGTGAAGACCGATCTCGCGGTGCCGGCAATCGCGCCGCGTCCATGGCCGCATGAAACCTCCGACATCAAGGCGGACTCCGCGGCGGTGTTCGGCTCGCTGGAGAACGGCATGCGATACATCATCTATCCGAACAGCGAGCCGCCGGGCCGCGTTTCGCTGCGCCTGCACATCGACGCAGGTTCGCTGATGGAGGCGGACGACCAGCGCGGACTCGCGCATTTCCTCGAACACATGGTTTTCAACGGCACGAAAAATTTCACGGCCGCGGAGATCGTGCCGCGCATGCAGCGGCTCGGCATCGCCTTCGGCGCGCACGCCAACGCCTACACGTCCTTCGATGAAACGGTCTACATGCTCGACCTGCCGGACCTCAAGGAAGACACGCTCGATCTAGCGTTCACCGTGATGCGCGATTTCGGCGACGGCGCGCTCTTGGAACCGGCGGAGATCGACAAGGAGCGCGGCGTGATCCTCGCCGAAAAAACCAGCCGCGATTCCGTGCAATACCGTTTGATGCAACAACAGTTCGAGAAGCTATTGCCGGACTCGTTGATCACAAAACGTTTTCCAATCGGTGTCACCGAGGTGATCGAATCCGCGCCGCGAGAAAGATTCGTGGATTTCTACACCCGCTTTTACACGCCGCAGCGCATGACATTCATCGTAGTGGGCGATGTGAAACCGGAGGAGATGCGCGCGCGCATCGAGACGGCCTTCGCATCGATGTCGAATCCCGCCGAACCCGGAGCGGATCCGGATCTTGGCAGCCTGCCACAGCCGGAGGGTCTGGAGACCGCGGTCTTCAGCGACAAGGAAGTGGCATCCACGGATGTCACACTGATGCTGATGCGGCCCCATGTGGAAAAACCCGACAATCAAGCAACGCGTGCGGAGCGCATGCCGCTCAACATCGCGCATTCCATTCTATCCCGCCGCTTCGAGCGCAAAGCCAAGGAAGAAGGATCGCCTGTGGCGGAAGGGTCCGCCTCCCAGTCACCGCTCTTCAACGAACTGGAGCTTGGTTCCATCAGTGTGACGGCCGCCGATGACAGATGGAAGGAAATCGTTCCCATCATCGAACAGGAATTCCGCCGCGCGATTCAATATGGTTTCACCGAAAGCGAACTGGCCGAGGCCAAATCCAACCTGCTCAATGCATACGAGCAGCAGGTGAAACAAAAGCCTTCGCGCAAGTCCGAAGGCATCGCCACGGTGCTGGCGCAAATGATCAACGAGAAGAGCGTGTTTTCCGAACCGGAAACCGATCTCGCCATCGCCAAAGAGATTCTGGAATCCATCGATGCCGCCGCCTGCCACGAGGCATTCAAAAAGTTCTGGGACTCGCCCGGCCATCATCTCGTGCTCACCACCAAGGAGCATCCGGCGGATGCGGAGAAGGAACTTGCGGCGCTTTATGAGGATTCGCGCGGCAAGCCGGTGGAAGCGCCGGCCGCGCGCGCGGCACAGGTTTTCGGATACACGGACTTCGGCCCCGCGGGCAGCGTGGCCTCGCGCAAGGAAGTGGCGGACATGAAAGTGACTCAACTCGCGCTCGCAAACCGCATCCGCGTGAATCTCAAGCCGACGGATTTCGAACAGGGAAAAATCCGGCTGCTCGCGCGCATCGGTTCCGGCAGGCTGACCCAGCCGCGCGACAAACCGATGCTCGATCTTTTCGCGCAGGCGGTGTTCGAGGGCGGCGGTCTCGGCAAACATTCCAACGAGGACCTCAAACAAATCCTCGCCGGTAAAAACGTCGGCTCCACGCTGCTCATCGGAGATGATACATTCTCACTCGCGGGGGCCACCACCCCGGCGGACTTCCTCACACAGTGCCAGTTGATGTGCGCCTCTCTAACGGATCCGGGATTCCGCGAGGAAGGTTTGTGGCAGTTCCAAAAAGCACTGCCCATGCTCTATCAGCAACTCCGCCACACGCCCGCCGGGCCGCAGCGCGAGATGGACGCATGGCTCCACGGCGGCGATCCGCGCTTCGCCACCGCGCCGATGGAGAAACTGTCATCCTACACCCTCGATGACGCGCGCAAGTGGCTGAACCCGGAGCTGACAAGCGCCTACCTCGAACTCACCATCGTCGGGGATTTTTCCATCGACACCGTCCTTCCCGACCTGCTCGCGACCTTCGGCGCGCTGCCGTCCCGCGCCGACAAGCCCGCCGATCTAACCAAAGAGCGCAAGGTGGTTTTCCCGACAGCTCCCGCACACAAAACATTCACCTTCGAGTCGAAGATCCCGCAGGCCGTCGCCATCGTGCTCTGGCAAACCAAAGGCATCCGCGGCAACATCGCCGAATTCCGCCGCCTCAACATCCTGTCGGACATCCTCGGCGACCGCCTGCGCGAGGAGATCCGCGAGAAACTCGGCACCTCCTACAGCCCGAACGTCGCCGCATCCGGCTCCGAAGGTCTCGACAACTTCGGCTATCTCATCAGCGAGAGCGTCGGCAAACCCGGCGACCTGCCGGTGTTGATAGAAACCCTGCGCCGCGAGGCCGACCAACTCGCGCGCAAGGGAGCCACCGCGGACGAACTCGACCGCGCGCTCAAGCCCACACTTGGCATGCTGGAGAAAACCCATCGCGACAACACCTACTGGCTCAACACCGTGCTCAGCCGTTCCCAGGCCGAGCCGGAACGCCTCGACCTCGCCCGCAAGCGCGATTCCGATTACAAATCGATCAGCCTGAAGGAAGTCAACGCCCTCGCCGCGAAATACCTCACCAGCGAGAAAGCGATCGAAGTTTCCATCAAACCAGCACAGTAGAACCAACACCACCATGCCACCTCCCATACTCATCCTCGTCTCCACCACCGAGGCCGTTGCAGGCCGCGAGATCACCGCCACCCTGGGCTGCGTCACCGGCTCCGTCGTTTGGTCCAAACACATCGGCCGCGACATCATGGCCGGCCTCAAAACCCTCGTCGGCGGCGAGATCCGCGGCTACACGGAAATGCTCGTCGAGGCCCGCGGCGTCGCCACCCAGCGCATGATCGACCAAGCCCGCTCCATGGGCGCCGATGCCGTCATCTGCTGCCGCTTCTCCACCTCCTCGGTGATGCAGGGCATGTCCGAAGTCGTCGCCTACGGCACGGCGGTCAAACTCGCTTGAGCAGAACCGTGCGGAAAAGTGGGGTTTTCCGGCAATCGGTGAAAAAAAACGTGCGATTCCACGTTTCCAAAGCCATGCGAACCTCACATTTTTCAAGAATCGTTTATTTGGGAATGAGCCTGGTGCTCGGCTCGGGCATACTCTCCGCCAAACCCAAACAGGCGGCACCCGCAGAGCCTCTCACCGGTGACGCCGGCAAACTCCAGGCACAGTATGAAGCGACCCTCAAGACCCTGCGGGAGGAGATTTCCAAAGCCCTGCCACAGGTTAACGAGAGGAAGAAAAAACTGGTCGAAGACGCCCGCCAAGACGTCCAAAAGGCCCAGGCGCAAGCCGATGAGACATCGAAAGCGCTCGGTGCGGTCCACGGCGGCAAGGCTTTGGTGGATCACGCCAAAAACAAGTGGATCGGCGGTGCGGAGAAAGGCATCGCCCAAGCCGAGGCCGCATTGAAGAAAGCGACCAACCCCGCGGAGCAAAAAGCGGCGAAGGAGGATCTGGCCAAGTGGCAGGCAAACAAGGAAGACGGACTCAAGGCCCTCAAGGAACGCCAGGCGGCTTATGACAAAGCGCTGGCCGACGAACCCAAACTCCGCAAGGCGAACGACGACGCCCAGGCGGTGCTCGCCAAGGCAAAAGCCAACGAACTGGATGCCACCAAGTCCCTGCTGGCGGATCTCGATTCATTCCTGGCAAGCGACAAACTGGACGCGAAGCTCGCCAAGGCAGCGGTGCTGACCGACGCGACCCCGCGGGGCTTGGCGGAGTTCGCGCAACAGAACCCGAATGGCGCGGCCTTGATTGAGAAACTCCTGGCCGATGAAAAGTTGATGAAGGACATGCTCGCCGCGGGCGGTGCCAAGTTCGGCAAGTATGGTCAGGCCATGAAAATCTACACCG
>Ga0315904_10004267_pt1 | contig 20494 bp, 19 predicted proteins | sample LakEriMetagenome_6_FD_203529 | JGI IMG/M metagenome (GOLD analysis project Ga0315904, IMG submission 203529) | Freshwater fungal communities from buoy surface, Lake Erie, Ohio, United States - Buoy 12 MA120 | ecosystem: Environmental > Aquatic > Freshwater > Lake | place: USA: Lake Erie, Ohio...
ATATTTAATTATCATATAACCTATTCTAAATAACCTATTATAGATAACCTATTCTAGATAAAACTTTTTTAATCAATTTTTATTTGTTCTGAAGAATTATTTAATGTGAAATTACAGGTAATTCTTCATGTGCGACTAATGGTATATCCTTATTTACATTATTTTCTATCCACGTTTTAGGTTTTTGTTGCATCGGTAATTGCATAGTCTTAGCTAATGGAGAATATTCATTCATACGTGAACTAATCAAAGCCTTAGCACCTTTCCCCATATTCGCACGATCCATATCCATACCTGCATAGAAATCATTAACAGACATATTAGCAATATTAATTGGTACATTTGATGCTCTAGAAAGTGGACTATACTGCGATAAACGTGAATTTGCCTCTTGTCTATAATAATCTTTATTACTATCTTGAATTATCATTCTAGAATCACGAGGTGTTCCTGCAAGATTTGCAGATTGTTGATAATTCAAGATAGGATTAAATGCGGTTGCGTTTGGATTATCAAATATAAACCCACCTACTTTAGTATTCATATTTTGACGATAATCAATTCGCTTTTCATCCACCCTTCTATAACCATTATAATTATCATCCATTAGTGATGTCATTGGATATTGCTGACCATAATAATTAGATGTATTTATATAATTGGATACATTGCGGGTGTTCTGATACTGATTATTATTAGGTGTGATATTATTAGGTGTGATATTATTAGGTGTGATATTATTAGGTGTAATTGTCGGTTGATTCATATTTATTTGATTTAATTTATCATTAATATCATTACGAAAATTGCCTTCTGATTTTAAAGGACGCTTTATTTGAACAGTTTCAATCGGCTTATCTAATGGTCTAGGAAAATTAATTACTGTCATATTTTGATTGTATTGTGTCGGTTGTCTTTGAAGAGGGCTTTGAACCTGATTCTCTTGAAAATCTTTCTGGAATGTTAACATTTGCTTGTTTAACTCTTCTAAATCCATTTTATTTGAAGGCAATATATTTAATAATAAATACTGCTAGAAACAAAGATAATTAATTAACATATTAAACCTGGCATTTCTAAATTATATTTGAAAATATAAGGTAATTCTAGATTAAATTACAATAAAATTGATTATTAATTTCTATATATCAATAATTAATCTCAATACATCACATTCCACTATGTCTAACATAGTAGCCACAGATGCACCCGATAATCTAGCAACTATTGAAATGGTATTGCTAGAATGTGCTATGTGTGGAATTCCATGGACTGGGAAATTAATTGATAATAATTGGTTTCCATCTGAATTTGAGAAAGAAGACCCATTATTTGATATCTGTTTAAAATCCGTTTATCCATTGTTTGTTGAACATACTACTCTAACAGTATCATTTTTGAATACTACATTTCCAGCAACACCCGTTATTTCATTGTATTTTACATATGAAAATTGGTCATTATCACTATCTGCAACATCTAGAAGCCAAATAGATAAAATTATTGTTGGTGAAACTGATGATATTCATAAATTTATAGAAGAATTTTCAATAGGCATTTTTAACTCCCTACTTAAATTTATATTTTCAATGCTGAAACCATATAAACTACCCGCAATACCACTTGAAAAAATGCCACCTATTACAATGTAAACCAATAATAATTAGTTTTTTTAGTAAAAAATAATTTATAAGAAAAAAATGAAATATATAAATGAAAATATGATATTATTTTCACGCACAACACTACAAACCACACAACGCAAGCATTTGCCTTTGTTGAAATGGATTTCAAAGCTGCACTCTCCTGTTTTCGTAGTGTTCGTGGAGTTCGTGGTGGTTTTCCAGACGACCACCATCCGCAGTGTATGTGTCCTGTTGCTTGTGGACCAATCAAGCTAGCACAGGAACAACTGGCAGTACAAGCATTTGCTGCATTGATTGATGCATCCCGTGCCAGACGTGAATCCCAGCAAGAACCACAACGTGGTGTCAAGCGTGGACTGGAAGAAGACACGCAAGAGCCACGAGACACCCGGCGATCCAGTTTTCGCAAGGTGTAGGTAGTTTACATCACCTGCAAACAAAAAGATTTTTTTTATTTTTTATTTATTATTTATTAAAGAATATTTTTAGCAAAAATAAAAAAAAAATAAAAAAATGATTCAGTCTTATTAAAGATTAATAATTATTTTTTCAACACATCCGTCTTTGTCAAAATGTCCAAAGATGTTTTGTCTCCTGAAGAGAAAGGAGATTTTTATAAGTACATTGAACACTTTAATGATTGTGATCTTGTTGACTGCGGTCGCTGTTTGCTTCTGAACACAATGTTTCAAAAGATGCAAGGTGAACCCGCACAAGCACCTGCACCTTCCAACAAAAGTGGGAAGCACAAGCGGGAAGATGAGGATGGGGATGCCGAAGATGACACCCTGCCATCCAGTTTTCGCAAGTTGTAGGTAGTTTACATCACCTGCAAACAAAAAGATTTTTTTTATTTTTTATTTATTATTTATTAAAGAATATTTTTAGCAAAAATAAAAAAAAATAAAAAAATGATTCAGTCTTATTAAAGATTAATAATTATTTTTTCAACACATCCGTCTTTGGCAAAATGTCTGATCGAAAGATTGGCTACTCTTTGACAGCTGAAGAGCAAAAGATCTTGGGCAGAGCACGCACACACTTCCACGACTGCAGATGTCATTGTTGTCATGCGGCGATGGATGTCTTGCATGCTGTCTTATCAAGAGAAACCTACCCGCCCCTGCACCTACCCGTTCATGGTGCCAAGCGTGGACTGAAAGAAGAGGATGGGGATGACGAAGATGTCACCAGACGTCCATGCAGTTTTCGCAAGGTGTAGGTAGTTTACATCACCTGCAAACAAAAACATTTTTTTTTGCTATATGATAATAAATCTATTTAGATTCTAGAAGTAAACATATAAAATCATAAAAGGTGAAAATGCAAGAAATATCAAAATTTATTTTATTCCTTGTACTAGTTCTGCTATTTATTATTATTGTTAGCCTTCTTTATAAATATCAGCTTCTAGAACTGTTTCTAGAATATCGTAATTCAACTAATGGTAAATCATATGGAATACAAGAACATATGCATGATTCTCATACAGCCCTAGAATTACTAACTAAACTTGACAGTAATATGATGGACTTTATAAAACGTCTATATAAGAAATATCCCGATGATGAACGTGTAAAACGCTTATATAAAGGGTTTAAAGAAGCAAAAATTGAAGAAACTACAGAAGAAAAACATGATGATGATACAGCATATACTATTAATAAAGGCGAACAAATGAGTATATGCCTTCGTAAATATGAAGAAACATCTACTCGTCCATTTCATGATTATAATTCCCTATGTTTTGTGATTATCCATGAACTAGCTCATATAGCTAGTATTGGTGAAGGTCATAATTTTGAATTCATTGAAAATTTTAAATTCCTATTAAAAGAAGCCGTTTCTATGGGTTATTATACACCAATTGATTATAGCAAAACACCATTTACTTATTGTGGTAAAGTCAAAGTTACTAATAATCCATTCTATTAAACATCTTCTAAAAATGGTGGTTTCATATCAATATAATTACTTGATTTAATATTTGCTTTCTTTTCCTGTGCTGTCTGTGGTTTAACCTTACAAAGTGTTAATCCACCAGGTGATCCCTCCATTCCACGATCACCTTTATTTCCTTGAGGGCCTATACCCCCAACTGCAAATTTAACCTTACTAAATGACATTATTAAAAATAATAAGATTATAATATTTACAATTAAACTCAATGCAAACATTCGAATTGCATTAATATTTTTACTACCATAAAATATTCTATCTAGAATCTGCATACCTACTAATCCTGCAATAAATATTCCTAATGCAATAATTATAAATATAGGTGTAAATAATGTTTGATATGACATTTTAAACTTAGTAATCTTATTTAATATATTACTATTACAACAACATCTATTATATTTGGTGATTTTATTCTTCTTTTTTCATTGTAATAACTTAGCAATTACAGTTTACCAGACAATTACTAACTGGAAATTTTAATTATGCAGTTATTTACCATCTTAGTATGTGTCATTTCCGGTTAGAAACTATTCTGGCGACTGTAATGATATTTGAATGTGATTAGGTTTAAGATGGTGTGTTTTTGATAATTTCTTCTAGATTATGACTTAATTCTTCATAAATTTTAATTAATAATTTTATACGATTGGGTGTAATTTCTTCCATATCTAGATTATCTATTTTTTTTTGATAGTTAGTTATATGTCCGCAAACATTGCCTATTTTTTTAAATGCAAATTCCTCGTATATTCGAATAATACCTTCTTGTGATTTATATTTTGCATTTTCTGTTGCAAATATATCCATAAATTTATTTACTTTTACTTTTACATTGGTTAGTTGTTTTACTAGGTCACGTTTTTCTTTATCTAGACTAAAGGTTCCTAAACATTCATCTTTTACTACATAAGCTTTACCTGTAGGTGGCATTAATATTTTACACATACGAATAATTATTTCCTGTATCTCATTCAATAATATACCACCTTGTGCAATTCCATCACTATTTACAGCTATTCGCCCTTCTAATCCATTTGGTATTACGGTGTTAACAATATCTAACAAGTTAGAAGAATTCGCTACTTTAATGGGAATTGTATCTAGCATTTCAGTAATTTGATTATATATTTTTAATATCATATCTGGTAAATGGCGTTCTTGTTTCTGGTCATATACTAAAGGTTTTGTTGCACGTAATGATATACTTGCTTGTTTTATTAAATTTTTATTGAATTTTTGGTTTTGTTCATTAGTGATAGCGATTAATTTCATTAATTCAGCAATAGACATACTAGAGATATCTTTATTTAAATTCTGAAAATTAGGAACTGTGGCCTGATACTTGTTAATATAATAAATTAATTCTTTTAGTGCTTCTAATTCAAAATAGCGTGTATATATCATTGCAATTAAAATAGATGGTAATTGAACATGAGATAACATATCAACAATCCATTTTTTGTATTTAGTAGATATATTACCATATTCATTTATAGCCTCGTCTAGATTAAATAATAAATTATAATACAAAGATTCATTCACTAAATCATTTTCACTATTAAAATTGCATATGAATGTATTCATTGGTGTTCGCCATACACTAAATATTTCAATATCATTCATATTGCTAGTTTGTAAATTATCAATCAAATAACTACTTTCTTGTTTATATTGTTGTGTTTCCACATTAGATTTAAATGACAATGCACCAGTATATATAAATACGAGTTTAAGATCATTAATTGGCACCGGATCTAAACAGCTATCTTTTATCAATGCAAAATCATCTTCTTTAGGTGGCGTTGTTCCAAAACTACATACATCACCTAAGGGTAAATATTCATGTTTTTCAATGGAACCATCAAATGCACGGAAATTGCTAGTTTGACTATTTGGTCGCCATACTGTAAATGTTTCTTGTTCCTGTGTTTTTTCATTGAATGCTTGAACACTAGTTAATTTTGTATATCCATTTGGATACATAATATCACCTGATACTACAAAACTATTTAATGCAATTTGTCCTTCATTACCACCATAAACTGAATCGCCAATTGCTAGATAACCTACTTTAGGAACTACTGATCGAAATGTGCCGTATGTTTTATCTGATGAAGTAGTAATTGCGGTATTAATTAGTTTTATTAGATACCAGGCAATACTATTAGAAGACATTAAATTCTGAAAATTAGAAATTGCAACTTGATTAAGTGTTCCAATCGATTTACCCAGAATAATATGATTTATCATACCGCTATAATCGATTTCATTACCTTCATTTATTATTTTTTGAAAATAATTATAGGCTATATATATACTTTTAAAATCGGGATTATATGTATCTAGACGACAGATTATATCGGTTCGGCGAACTGATTGTAAATATATATTACGTTTACATTCATAACTACATGTTGTAGAAACACCTTTTTTACCACGTTTACCTTTTTTTCCACGTATTCCCGATGAACCTTTATATCCGACCTGCATTTTTTGACCATAAAAAATAAATATAGCTAGAATAGAAAGTAAATTTATAATGGCAATCGTAATAAACCATGAATAACCAGATTGTATTGCTGGCATATCAAATGTATCCTTTAAGAAATAACCACCTACTACAAATGCCATTATTAGGAAAATAATAAATCCAGCTTTTAACCAAATAGGTAGATTTATTTGGAATGATATAATTGTATTTATAAAACTAGAAATAGAATCCATTCTAGAAATCAATTTATGTTTATCTATAATTTATACATATATTAGAATGCTTATTTGATACCACTGTTAAAATATAACATCTATCTCTAAAAAACATAAATAAAAAAAAAACAAAACAAAAAAAACAAAACAAAACAAAAAATAGGTTGAAGGACTCCTTCCAGCAACACTAGGTAATATCACCTATTTCTAATCAGGTCAGTCTGTATCAACTTTGTCAACTTCCAGGCAGCAATTAAATCTCAATTCAAATGAGACTAAAATTCTAGCCAATTGACATCGTACTATTTACAATGAACAGCAAAAGAAACTTATTAGGAAACCCTGAAGGCAATTCCTAAATAATCCACAGGCTAATGCTGTGATAGGTGTTAGCTAATACACTTCCACCTACTCGCAAGGAGCAGGCACGCATACGCTTGGCAGGAAACCACATCCTTCTTCACATCCTGAAGAGAATTCTGATGGGGATTCTATGCACCTGTTGTTCGCAGGCAATAAACATATAACAAATAAAAACACGTCAATTTTTGTTAAAAATCGCTTTTTGCCATTTTTTAATTAAAAATATTTGCTGTGCTATATTGGTTTTCTTGTGTTAAGTCAGGTGATGATTCATTTCTAAATTTAGGATCGCCTTTTAACGTTTCTTGAAGAGTATGTAATTCGTCAGCAATATATAGTAAAAATTGTTTAGGTTCCATCATATCATTTGAATTAGGAATAAAAGTATCTCCTGTTGATCGTGATAATATACCATATTTATCCATATTGCTTGATTTGCATAAAAAAGTAGTATTTGGTGTTATTGTTGATAAAATTTTATATAATGGTGTTTTTTTATCAAAACTTTTTATTTTTTCCATTATTATAGTTTGATTATTTAAAATTAATTTATCTATACCATCTTTTGTATTGTTATGTCCTAATACAGAAATATGTAACAACAAATTTTTACTATCCTTTAACCGACCAGGATTTTAAAAAATCCTTAGGTCTTGATTATGCGGATAGCGTGCAAAACCTACGGTTTCACACGGTATTGCATCCCTCAACTCCTAGGTGTTTTGACACCTTTAGTCGTTTAAGGGATAAAAATAATCTATCATAGTAAAAATTATATATGAATATAGAGGTTCTTTACACCCTTGAAGATTTAAAATGAGACATATTAAATCTAAAAGGTTCCGACATTGCAGTCTGTGTAAATTATGGTTATGACACATCGTCATAGAATATGGAAATATTCTTACGTGTCTGACTTATTATTAGCTTTTATCTTTCTACATAAATAATCAGGTCGTTCTTGATTATTCAGTATATTTTTAGCTATTTTATATATATTTGTTGCTCCATTACAATCTCGATTCCATGTCTTAGAACAGGATTTACACCTAATTAATCCATGAACAAGAATTGTATGGTTTTTATATGGTTTAGGACTTTTCCTAAACATAAATTTACAATTATCGTTACCACAATTAGAACACTTACAACTTGTTCTAAATTCATCTATCAAATATAATTCATATCCATTATTTCTAAATAAATCTCTAATACTCTTACCTTTTGTAGGTTCCTTATACTTCATATGTTGTTTTTGTTCAAAATCCCCTATACAAATAATAACATCTTTTTTATTACCAAATATCTTTTCAAAATTTTTAATCATTCTTTGTTCGCTTTTTTTACTATTCATATATCCATTGAGTTTTAATTTTCTAAATATCTTTTTACTATAAAAATCAATAATTTTCTTATTAATTTCATTCTTTTTCTTACAATATTCTTTGAATTTATTCATATTTAATGTTTTTCTGTTAAATGGTGATAGTTCAGTTTCATATTCTATTATTGTTTTATTACCTATTTTGGTTTGCTTTTCATTTAGAATTATTTTTTGATATTTCTTTTTCTTAGTTTCTTTTCTTCGTTGGTCTTGACTATATCTAAATTCATTTGATTCCTTATTATCATTATCAACACAATATATTAAGTCGCATTTTCCTGGATCAATAGCTACTATTTTTTTCTTTTTTAATATCTTTAGTTCTTTTGAATTTACGTCTTCTAAATATTTTTCTTGGGTTTTAATTTTATTAATAGGAATTTTTTTACCTATATATTCATCTTTTATAAAAAGTATAGTAACACTAACTCCATCAGTGTCTATCATATGATGAAAAGAATAGCCTTTTTTATTAAAGCATTGTATTTCAGTTCTAAAAAAGAATTTCCAAATTTCATTTTCTTTCTTTTTCAAATTACCTTTAGTTAAATAATCAGATTTATTTCCTTCCTTCTTTGTAAAAAGTAAATGAACTAACGATGTTGTATCTACTCTCATACTTTTAGGTATTATGTCACTTCGTAATGGAAATACATTATAAATACTTAACTCTTCACTTTCAATATATTTCATCATGTAAATCATTTTTGGTAAATAGTCTTGTGGTGATACTTGGATATCATAATAAATATTATTTTTCATAAATGTTTTAGTAGGTAATATTAATTTCTTTTGTTCCTTAATCCATTGATGATAAAATGATTTAGATTTATACTGTTCATTTTCAACATTCATTAAGTCATTCTTTATTTTTCTTAATTCACTATTAAAAGCATTAATTGCATCTTCACGTTCTTTCTTAGTTTTTTTTAGTTTTCTAATCTTAGATATAATTAGTTTCTTTTGCCATATTACATTTACATAACGTTCTATGTATTCTACAAAATGATTTTTAATATTATTTTCATATAGAGTTACAATACTAACAGATATATAATCTAAAACTGTATTCATATGTGTATATGTTAATTCATCTAATTGCAATTGCTTATAATGTTGCTTGTAAAATATAGTAAGAGTATCTTTAATAGCTTTTGTGTCATCATTAGGAGGTCTTCCTGATGCTTTTTCCTGACATAATATCTTCATACAACAATTTATAAATTTAGTATCAATAATTGGTAATTTATTATTAGTATTATAATAGTCTAATAGATACATTTTCATAAATTGTAATGTATGTATTACAATTTTATGTGTCATAATAACTGCATTATTTATTTTAGGGTAGTTGATATCATAATTTTTTAAAATATGTTGGATAGGGATTTTAACCCCTTTGTAATATTCTACTTTCTTATCAGGAGGGTCTTTCATGAGGTTTGCGTTTCTTACTTTATAGAAATATTTTAATTTTCAAAAAATAAACGCATTAATTGTTATTAAAAATATTTCTTTAAGTTGATAAAAAATTGAAATTAAATTTATTATAAAATTAAATATAAAAAATAATACATACCATAACAAATAAAAATATTAAAGATGAATAAAAATATTGAAATAAATTTATTAATAAATAATAAGGCTAAAAATTTTATTAGAAAATTAATTAAAAAGGCAAAAAACTATAATTTTAATGATTTAACTATTCAATATTTTACACAATTTATAGCAGAAAATCATGGTGTTAAACTTTATGTTATATTTGACAATATAAATAATGAAACTGAAAAGAATATTATTACTTTAGGATTACTATCTAAAAATGATTTTGATCCATATAAAATACATACAAATCCATATACTTTAAATTACATTTATACCTTAGAAAAATATAGACGAAATAATTATGCATTATATATGATTGAATACATAAAAAAATATGATAAAATAACTGCATTTTGCAGTAATTCTGAGAGTGAAAATTTATTTGTAAAAGGAAAATATATAAATTATGGTAAAGATCCATTTGGTATTAATAGTGTGTATAGATATCCATAATATTCATTGTTTAACTATAAACACATACCGTTTTGTTCTAATTTTCTCATCATCTTTTTTTAATACATAGTCACCATGTACCATTTCATATTTTAATTTTGTTATATTTCTAATTATAGAAAGCCAAGGGCGTTTAGACTTTTCTGGATCTGATGCTCCTATAATAACAGAAAAAGAAAAGTATTTACGTATATCTGGAATTAGTTCTAATATTTTTTTTTGTTTATCCTTATTATTATCTAATTCATACAGAGTAGTGCTATTCATATTGTCAAGTTGTAATATTAAAATAAGTTTATCACATATTTCTAGTTGTTCATTTTTATATAACTCGCTTTTTAATTTCATTTTATTTCAGTAGTAGTTTATTTTTAAGTTATTTATAATATTTTGTTTTCTTCCTTCTGGTTGATATTTTACGACTATATATTCTATTGTTTTTATTTTTATATGCATAATTAAAATAATTTTTATAATTTTCATATTTCACTTTTTCTATTGAATTTTTAATTTCTGTTTCTAGTTCATTAAATTTCAATATTTTTCTATTAAGTTTCAAATAGTATTTAATTTGATTAAAAAAACCTTCAATAGGATTTGTTTTTGGTGTGTATGGAACACTAAACAAATATTTATTACCACTATTAATAATAGTATTCTTAATTAATTCATTATTATGACTTCCTGCATTATCTAGAATAACTAAATTATTTTTATATTTACCTGTAATGAATGTATTTAGAAATTCTTGTAATCGTTCTTTAGTCATACCTTCTTTTTTATATAATTTATATCCTATACATTTATTGTTATTAATAGCAACTAATAATGTGAATGACCTAAATATATAACTATCATCAGTTTTATAAATACATCTTTTACCAAGATAACAACGAGAATATTCTGGTATAAATGCAGGTCTGATAGATGTTTCATCTATGCTAATAATTTTACTAATGTCATATTTATCAACTTCTTTATAAAAATTTTTTAATTCCGTTTTTTTATTTAATTCTTTACCATATCTAACTCTTGGAAAATGCTCATGTCTTGTTCTTTTTCTAGTTCTATTATTAAATCTTATTATATGTCCTAAATGTTGTGATGTAATTTTGAATGTATGATACTTTTTTATTATTAATTTTCTGAGTTCTTTCATTGTTATTTGTTCATTACTATTTAATAATTCTAATGCATATTTTACTTGGTTTTTAGTAATTTTATAAGATATTGGTTTTCTATTATATCTTTTTATAGATTTATCCTTTTGATATCTTTTATACCATCTAGAGAGTGATTTTTTCGAACATTCAAAAATATCACAAGTCTTTTTCATACTAGTTTTATGTTTTAAGTAATATTTAACAGCTGATAATTTATAATCTTCAGTTTTGTGCTTCATTATTATAAATAAAAAATATATAAAAATTATAATATTATTGTCTTATTTTAAATCTTCAAGGGTGTAAAGTTACTACAAATAAAATTAATAAAATTACTTGAACTATCTTCAAGATTTGGTTCTTCCGGAAATTTTAAGTATATAAAGTTTGCTAATAATTTAAATAAAATTAAATATTTTTTACCTATTTTTTTTATAAGACCTACATCATGGCAAATATTTGAAATAAAATGTTTTAAAGTTTTTACTATATAGAATAAACATTTATAAATATCAGCATAATTATTATTTTCAGTATTATATAAACTTTTACCAATTGGGTCAGTAAAATTTGGCTGTTTTATTTCCATTCTTAAATTCTCAGAGATATCTATCCCACCTACATTTTTATTAGCACCATCAAAATCAAAAATGAATGCATAAATACCTAAATCTAATAATTCTATGGTATGACCATCAAATGTATATTTATTATATTTTTTTAGTTTAAAGTTAGATGATAATATACTGTTTTGTTTATTAATAAATATCAATATATTATCAGTATGTAAATCATTATGTTTTAGATTAATCAAATTAAAACAACGTAATGTATAAACAATTTGAAAAAATACATTAATGAAAGCCTGTTCAAAAAATTCATCATTATCTTCAAAAGCATATTTTGCAATAAAATTTGTTAGATTCATTACATGAAAAGCTTCAGGACTAAATGTTTCATTATACATAATAAGTTGTAATTTATCACCAATACTAATTATACTATTTTTAGCACCTGTTATCACATGAGGTGATATATTTCGAATTAAAAATTGTAATAGCATTTGATAAATTTTATATTCAATATCAAATCGAATACCAACTAAATTACTATTAATATCTATTGGTAATTGCAATATTTGTGTTTTTTTTATTAAAAATTCTGGCGATGTATTATTAAAAATATTACTTTTTTTAGATTTATTATTTAGTTTAATTATTTCTATATTTGGTGCTGTTCTTGTTCTTGGCGTAAATGAATATATAAGTATCTCTTTAGTATTTTTCATTTTATTTTGTAATGACTTTCGTTTTTGTATTTTTTTTTTCTTGTGATTGTTGTAATATTTTTATTTTTATCGTTTTGTTCGGTAGACTTATTTATATCATGATTATTTTTTTTATATCTCCTATTACTGTTAAATAATATAGGTATACTAAAATTATTCATTAATAATTTTATTTGTATTAAATTATCAAATTATCAAATTATTAAATTATTAAATTATTGATTTATTAAATATTTTATTAATTTCCTAATATTACATTATAAAATAATCAAAAAAAATAAAATAACAAAAAAAATAACAAAAAAAATAACACAAAAAATAACAAAAAAATAACAAAAAAATAAAAGGGGGGGGTGAATGGACACCTTCCAAACACCCCAAATGTAATTTAGCCACGATTGAGTATCATGACGATCTTCACCAGATTTGGTTGATCAACTGGTGCCGTGTAGGGAGCGACGGGGGGATAGCGGAAGGACTTGCGAAAATCACCATAGCAGACGGCCATAGAATATGACCACCAGCAAACCACACCATCATGCGACTCCACACGAGCAGACTTAGAAGACCCCATCCTCAAACTAATAAGATAAAAGATGAAAAAAACATGTCAATTTTTGTTAAAAATCCGATTCTGCCATTTTTTTTATCAGTAATACATATCCTTCCAAGGGTACTTTATACAGTACCATAGCTAATACTTTTTATGATAAATTATAGCTAGTTCTAAAAATTAGAAAGGAAAGCAATAATAATATCTTTAAGTTATTTTTTAATTATATTTGTATAGTTTTTATCGGCATTTTAAATGTGCAAAGGTGTGAAATATTTTTTTTAGTGATTTTTTTTTTTGATTATTATGAATTACTATTTACTAATTAAGTAAAAAGAATAAAAAAAAAATTAGTAAAAAATCAAAAGTATTTTTTCTATCTAAGTATTACTGCCACCACGACCACCACGACCACCACGACCACCACGACCACCACGACCACCACGACCGCCTCTTGAACCGCCACGACCACTACCACGACTACTAGTAGTTGTAGGTGTATTTTCAGCAGTTTCTACAATTGGTAAACATTCTTCTAATGTTAAAGTTTCCCATCGTTCTTTTAATGCTTTAGGTAGCCGGATATTTTGCGTGCCTTTGTATTTAATATATGCACCAAAAGGTCCTTTCTTAATAGTAATATCAGGATTTAATATCCGGTCTAAACTAGCATTTGCAATTCTTTGTGTTTCTTGTGTTTCATAATATTGTAAAATCTTTATGGCTTCTGATAAATCTAATCTATCAGGTTCAATTAATTCTCTAGACATTACAGATTCTGCTGGATTATTATCTGAACCACCTTCTAGAATACCTGATTTACGATTCATATAATTTTCAATACTATAATTCTTTCCATTCCAAAGTATATATATATTCTTAGCTTTTTTTAATACTACATCCACATCTTTATATTTTCCTAATATGCGAGGAAACACTAGTAATAATAAAGCATCTTCTAGAGTCATTGAATCAAATCTACCTGTAAAACTAGCAAATCGGGATAATGCTTTATCTGGATTAGATTCACATACTAAAAATCCTTTACGGGATTTGATAGCATAAATTGGTATACCATTTACCGGATTATTTCCTAGTAAACGGCGATTTGTATTATCTGCTAAAATAATATTACCATTACTATCTGTAATTGCCGGTGTAGTTGCAGTTTTACGACTAATGATTGCACGGGTTAATTGGTCAATTATTGGATTAAGTCGAGTGTATACGGAATCCACAACTTGATGCCATATTTTCGTGCCTCGTGCAATTTCATCTAAAAGGCCTTCGACCTGTGCTGTGAATTGATAATTTATGATTTCAATGAAATTTTTCTCTAAATATTCATTTATCATAATGCCTAGTGGCGTTGGAATCAGTTTATTTTTATCACCTTCTAGCATTACTTCATTTGTTTCTAATCGAATAATATTTGGATATGTAAATAAAATTCGTGTTAATTTTACTTTTTTAGGTGGTAATGATGTTCTTTCTACATATTGTCGCTGTTCTTCTTGAACTTTTTTAATCATGCTAGCATAAGTACTAGGACGACCAATTCCCAAGTCATCTAGTTTTTTTATAATGCTAGCTTCCGTATATCTAGCATGTGTTGGCTTCGTCATTTTCTGAACTGCATTCATATTAATAGGAAATACAGAATCACCCTCTTTAATCTTACTAAACACCTTTTCTAAAAAAGCACTAGCCTCTTTATCCTTAGATATATTTTCTTCTGCATTATCTGTATTATCTGCATTATCACTATCTGCTAGATTCTGAACATTTGTTTTCTTATTAATAATTTTATGTAAATTCATACAAGCCAAATAGCCGTCAAAAATAACTTTTTCATGTTTACCTACAAAAACCCAAGTATGTGTTTTAGTTTCACTACTAGATTCTAGTTTTGGTGCATCTGAACTATTACTTATTTTTTTTTTTGGTTTACTAGATTTCTTAGTAATCGGATTAGATTTACTATCCGAACATGGTGAATTTGTTATCTTAATAGTCATTATTTCAAAATCAGCAGGTGCCATTTGACTAGCAACTGTACGTCGCCAAATGAGTTGATATAATCGATTATGTTGTGTTGTCATATTTTCAATACCTAAAATAGATTCTTTTGAAAAATCAGTAGGTCGAATACATTCATGACCTTCCTGTGCATTTGTAGATGTTGTTTTATATTGTATCCGTCGATAATAACGTTCACCCCATTTATTTTCAACTGCAATTTTAATAGATTTTAAAGCTTCCTCTGCCATGAAACATGCATCTGTTCGCATATAAGTAATAAATCCACCTTCATATAATTTCTGTGCAGTTTTCATACAGGCATCCGGTGACATTCCTAATCGTGATGAAGCATCCTGTTGTAGTGATGAAGTAATATATGGCGGCGATGGATTTCTTTTACTAGGATTCTTTCCTATGCTAGATACAATCCATTTATTGTCTAATTTGCCATCGGGATTTTCTTTTAATGATTCATATAAGGATTCAACATGGGATTGTTCTTTAATATCTATCTCACATGTTGTATCTAGATATTTGTTAGTTATTCCAGCATTTGATAATTCCTTTTTATCTAAAAGGAATTTAGCATCAACTCGAAAAAATGGCTCACTTACAAATGTTGATATTTCACCCTCTCGTTCTGCTACTAACTTAACTACACACGATTGTACACGTCCAGCACTTAAATGCCAATTATTATATTCTTTCCATAATAAGGGTGAAATCTTATAACCAATAAGTTTATCTAAAATCATACGGGCAAATTGTGAATATACTTGATTCATGTCAATTAATGTATTATTTGCTAATGTATTGGAAATTGCATTTGATACTGCTTTTTTAGTAATCTCTGTAAATGTCGCACGATAACGTTTATTAGTAGGTAATTTAAGAATTTCTGCACAATGCCAGCTTATAGCACCACCTTCAGCATCTACATCACTACAGAGAACCACTTTATCAACTTGCTTGGCTTTTGATTTAATTTTTTTAACAATATCAACTTTATCTGGAATAATTTCAAATGTGGGTTCATAGTTATTTGAACTATCAAATCCTAATTCATCTTTAGGTAATTGTCGAATATGCCCGCAAGTTGCCAGGACTTCATAATCATTACCTAAAAATGATTGAATTTTTTTTAATTTACCTGGACTTTCAATAAGAACTAAAATAGACATTTTATAAAGTAAGTAAACGCTTATCTAGAATGTATTTTTATATTGATATTAAATTAATAACTGCTATAATCAATTTTTTATTTATAATAAATTATTTATTTGTATATAGTAGAATTATAAATTCCTATTAAAAAACAAAATATATGAAAACAGTTAATTCTTCTAATAGAAAGTTAAATTCGTTAAAATATAATTTATGTAATTTTACAGAACCAAATTGTTGTCAGAGTAAGGATTCGGGAGGTCACCAAAATACTATTTTTTCAATTGATAAGGATAAATGTGCAAAGAAAATTAAGTTAAAAGATCCTGAACTTAAATTTTATAAAAAATATAATGAATTAAGGTTAAAAGTATTACAAGATTATATCCCTAAATATTTTGAAATTTGTGAAAAAGATAATTTGTATTATGTTGTTCTAGAAAATTTAAAAAATGGATTTAATAAACCATTGACTATTGATATTAAATTTGGTTTTACAACTAGTATGAAAAAAATAATGGATATACAAAAATATAGTCTATTTTCAAAACAAATTAAAACAATAAGACATTTCTTTCTAGATAAAGTTCTATCTTCTAGTTCCAAATTAGGTTTTAGAATCGAAGGTGCAAATTTAAATAAAAGACTAACTAAGAAGAAATTAATGTGTCAAAATGTGTTTAAAACATTGCAATCCTATTTTTCTTCTGATAAAAATAATTATGCTATAAATAGTTTTATAACAAAATTAAAAGAATTCCTAACACGAATCTCTAATGATACTGAATTTCAAAAAATATTATTTATGGGTAGCAGTATTCTTTTTACATATGATGGTATAGAACCATCAAATACTAGCTTTAAAATTATTGATTTTAATAATACAATCATTCTAGACAACCAATCTGAAATTGATAAAAATAAAAATCATTCACTCAATACAATTAAAGCATTTACAAATTTATTAACAACACTAGAAAAATTTCGTGATTCCAAATACTTACATTCAAAGTAAATAACCTCTAGAATTATTTTATTTATTTTTGAGTAGAAGATTATACTTAATCAGTTTACATACCCTTCCAAGGGTACTGTATACAGTAGCATAGCTAATACTTTTTATAGTAAATTATAGATAGTTATAAAACATGGAAAGAAATGCAAGTTAATTAAAAAATTGTTTAGGAATAATAAAATGTTTGTTTAAAATAGATATAAAAATGAATTATCAATCTTTAGTTGGTGTTATCCTTTATTTGTTTGTTTTTGCAAGTAGTATAGTTCTATTAACTCTACCTATTTATACTTTATCTGCTGAAACTAAACCTGAAAAGTTGTCTGTATTTATTGATTATTATGCTACGGAAGTATGCGTTAAAATCAGTGATAATGTAATTAGTAGTAAAATATGTTTTAAAGAAAATGAAAAAGCAATATTAGCTTTATCAATTATTTTATTAATATTATCAGTATCCTGGATTATTGCTTGTATTACAGGTTTTAATAGAATTAAGAATGGAATAGGTATCCTGCTATTTCTAAGTGCTATTATTTTAATTGTAATTATAACAACTTTAGAAATTAAATTAAAAGAAAATCAACAAATCATCGACCCCGCAAGCGTTAAATTCGAAAACTATAATGCACCATCAATTACAATGATTGTTGCATGTTGTCTTGTTATCATTCATCAAATTGTTGATTTCCCAATGGTAAATCGTTTATTATTCAACACAATTAAAAACCACTTTTTATAAATGTATCCTTTAACCGGTTTTGAATTTTTATAAACCAATAACTGTTTAATGGATAGTCATATGTAATAAAAATTGAAAAGCAACAAATATAAAAATATTTTTAGAACTATCTTCTAGAATATAGTTGTAAAATTGAATTAGATATGCCTGAAGGTGTAGAAGTTCGTAAATTTGTGGATATCCTCATTCATAATATTGTAGGTCATAAGATAACAGCTATAAATATTTTAAAAGGTCGCTATGTTAAAAAAGCCTTTGATGGCATTCAAGAATTACTAAATAAATTACCTATGAAAGTAGCATCAATACAATGTAAAGGTAAACTCACCTATATGGAATTAGTAGATGATAAAGGTGGCAAAATATGGTTAATTAATACATTAGGTTTAACTGGTGGCTGGACTGTTTCTAGTAAACATAAAAAAGATTTAGTGGCAGTTGCGGGTATGCGGTATTTGAAAGGTAAACAACCAAAACAAGGACATGCAAAAAAAGAACATGCAACACAAGGACATACAAAAGAAACGGAATATATTGAGGATACAGAAGATGCTAGAATGGAAATGATTTATACATATCCTGTAATATGGGAATATATATCTAATAATAATTTATCTGAATGGTTTGAACATGCTTTAAATCATCTTAATGTTGAATTTATTCTAGATAATGGATTACGAATGTATTTTTATGATCAACTTAGTTTTGGCACTTTAAAAATTATTAATACCCAGATAGAATTAGATAAAAAATTAAAAGAATTAGGTGCTGATCTATTAGATAAAGACACTACTTTTGAAACTTTCAAAAAAGCAATAACTAAAGGTGGATTAGTTAATAAAAATATTGGTGTAGTAATAGTAAATCAAAAAGTTGTATCTGGAATTGGTAATTATTTACGTGCAGATGCATTATGGCTAGCACGGGTATCACCATTTCGTAAAGTAGGTGAACTTTCTGAATCAGAATTAGAACGTATATATAAAAGTGTGCGTGCTTTGATGTGGGGTGATTATAATAGAGAAGAAGCATTACAATTAGGATATGTTGATAAAGAATTTAAAACACCACACGATTATGAACGGGATTTTTTTGTCTATCGTCAAGAGACTGATATAAATGGTAGAAAAGTTGAAAAGCAAGAATCTTTTGAAGGCAGTCAGAAACGATTTATCTATTGGGTGCCTACATTGCAATTTTGAATTAATTTGAATTGATTTGAAGATGTTTTTGAAAGAATTTCTAGTTTTTTTTTAGGTTTTTTGGGTTTTTTTAACAAAAATTGAATATTGAAATGTTTTGGTAGTAAATTATTTTCTCTCACTCACACTTGTCTTCTCTGCTCTTCTGCTTTGATTCAAGATGGCACAGCGTCGCTCCAACCGTGCTCTGCGTCCTCAACGTGACACCCGACCGTCCGACCTCTGGCGGCAGATTGTCACTGGCTTCGATTTTGACCGTGAGCAGGTTAGAGTCGGACACGATGAAGACGGTGTCTTCATCTCCTCCAAGATGGAGTCCATCTTTGGCACATCCGAAGCCATTTATGGCTTCAAGACAAAGGAACCCTTCCTTGTCAAGGATGCCAAGATCGAAGTCACCATCAGCGACTTTCTGTCCGATGGAGAACTTGACGATGTCGAAAGCAACTTGGTTGCAGGCATGCAGGCACTGGGCCATGGCATCACCTGCAACGAGAGTTTCACAGTCTTTTCAGACCAGTTTGACCGTGAACACAACTGTCTGGAGGTCACTGTGCCGGCAAATGCCAATGCCATCAAGACCTTCATCCATGCAGTGGTCGACTTCGAGGGTGAATACCATACCCAGGAGACAGACGAGCCATCCGCAGATGGTGGAGCTGCTGCCACTGCCACTCCTGCCCAGGTGCTCAGCACCAAGCCCCTCACAAAGCTTGAGCTAGCCAAGCGAGAGCTAGAACAGCTTGCTGATGCAGAGGCCAGGGTGAACGCAGATCTTGCAGCCGCAGAGCGTCAAGTCAAGGAGGCTGAGGAAGCCGCCAGACTCGAAGCCGAGCAGGCTGCCGAGCTTGCCAAGACTCGAGCCGAAATCGATGCACGCAAAAAGGCAATGTCCGAGAAGCAAGCCAAGCTTGATGCACTGAAGAGTGCCAAGGAGGCAAAGCTGACCGAGACATGGCACACACCCAAGAACGCAGTCAAGCTTGAGGAGTCCACACCTACACCCACACCCGAAGGTGCATTCTCCAAGAACAGCTTTGCAGCTCTTGATGTTGAGACTGATGACTCACAGCAAGGTGCAAGCTGGGCTGCTGCCAACTAACCCCTCTAGAACTCTTTCTAGCAAATCACTATTTTTTTTTGTATGAATATTTTTTGGATTTTTTAGAAAAAACAATTTAAAAAATTGAAAGTATCTTTACTTCAACTTATAAATATAACAC
>Ga0315904_10004268_pt1 | contig 20492 bp, 29 predicted proteins | sample LakEriMetagenome_6_FD_203529 | JGI IMG/M metagenome (GOLD analysis project Ga0315904, IMG submission 203529) | Freshwater fungal communities from buoy surface, Lake Erie, Ohio, United States - Buoy 12 MA120 | ecosystem: Environmental > Aquatic > Freshwater > Lake | place: USA: Lake Erie, Ohio...
CAAGGCGGGTGAAATCAAGCTGGGTCATACCATTGGAGACGTTGAAAAATGGACTTCATGCTCTCACGGATCGGGGCGAAGTCCTCGCTCGTCCACTGGGACGAGGGGGGATAGCCGGGGTAATTGTCGCGCCGCTTCTGGATGCTCTCCACCAGGCGAGGATTCCCACTCTCCTCCGCGATGAATTGAGCATAAGCCCGCGCCCACAGCTCCACGGGCTCGTTCAGGTAACGCATGTACTTCCGGGTGAAGTCCTTGTAATGCTCCGGCCGGCGGAGATCCGCCACGGCGGCGGACTTGTTCACGGCCTCCCAGAAGGCCTCCACCTCCGGCCAGTCCTGCCGGTGGAGCAAACCTTGCCCAGGCAGGGCCTCAAAGTCGATTTTGTGGCCGATCTCATGCACGATTTGTTGCGCCCAGAGGGCCTTCTTCCCCCATTTGATCTCGCTGGACCGGGGGGAGAAGTAGCCGCTGGAGCCCTCGCCCTGCCGGAGCAGGCTTTGGCGGAGCGGGCCGTCCCCATGGACCGCCTCGATGGCGTCCAGCATGTCTTCGAGCTGGGCATTCGCGGACTTCGTGTTCCGGGGGGCCGGGGAAACCTTGGACGCCACCCCATCGGCGCGGCGGGGCTTGCCTCCGAGCTGCGTGACGACCTTCGCCACCGTCGAGACCGCCTTGGCGGCCTTTTTCGCCTTCTCACCATTCAGCCATCCCCAGGCCGTCCGACCATCCGGCAGGCTGGCCCCCTGCATCGCCGTTTTAAACTCCCCCCACGTCTGCGGATCATACCGCGTTTCGAGCTGGTCCAGAGGCAAGGCCAGGCTGTCCGGGTCAAAGACGTAGCCCGTGGGCTTCCCGCGCATGCGGTCCGAGCGAATGTCGAATTGCTGGGCCGGGCCACGGTCGAGACGACCATCCTCCGCCAGGCGGAGGGCGGAGCCTTCCAGCACCCGCTGGGCCTCCGGCGGCTTGCGGGCGTCCTCGGCCTTCAGCTCGTCCACCTCCTCCGGCAGGAGCGGCACCTTCCGGCAACGGCACCCCCATTGCCAGGGCGGGCTGTGATCGTGCCAGAATTTGCTTCCCGCCGGGGCCACCACCTCATTCAGGGCGGCATGGGCCGGGCGGACCTTCTCGTCCCCGCTGCTCAAATACTGCCAAAAGGGGAAAACGTCCTCCTGCCGACGCATGACGGCGTGCTGGGTGACCTGGTAGGCCTGAAAGCCATGCGTGCGGAGGAGCAGCTCCGCCCGTGCCTCGCGGCTTTTTTGAGCATCCCCGGTGGCATCGTCGCCGATCCACGGCCCCAGCTTCTCGACGAGCTGCTTCTTGGCCTTCTCCCATTCGAGACCCTGGGGCAGCTCGGCCAGGATGTCCCGGATCTCGCCCACCACGGCGGCGTCTTCGACACCGGTGACCACGATGGCGCGGGCTCGCAGCTCCGGGAGCAGGGCATCGAAGACCTCCCGCGAGACCGCAGGCTTGTTTTTCAGCCACGCGGCGGCCTCTTTGTGAGGCATCGGCTCCAAAAGGAAGGCATCGGGGAGGGCGTCAGGCATGGGCAGGCCCCTCCTATCAGCCGAAAAGATCAAGCTGGCGCTCCTCTGCGTCCCTTGCGGGCTTTTTCGACCACTTCTTCCGGCGGCTGCCCTCCTCCTCGTCGTCCTCATCCAGCGAAAACCGATCCGGCCGCGTCTCCTCCGTCTCGCGGTTCGCGAGGTAGTAGGTTTCGAGCCGTTCCTGGGTCCACCACGACGGCTCCCCCTCCACGATCCGCGTGGCGTGGAAATGCTCAATGATGGACGGCAGGGACACCCACAGGCCGCGAGGCGTCACCAGACTCGTCTCCAGGAAACCCGCCCGGGCCAGCCGCGAAAGCTGCCGCTGCGTGCATGGGAGGCCCAGATCCCGGCACAGATCCCGCGTCACCTTCACGAAAGCATTCCACTCCTGGGGGATGAGGGCAAAACGCCCGTCCGGCTGCCTCGCCAGCTTGCAGACCACATACCGGCCCAGGCCGCGAGCCTCAAACGCCGGCACCTCCACCACCCGCCCCGGAAGGAACTCCACCGCCACGACCTTCCCCTTCTCCGCTCGGAGCGTCGGGGGGCCTTTCGGGCTGGTCGTGGGTCGGTTCATGGGGTAAAAAATCAGGAATGGCGTCCAAACTGCTCCCGCCAGCGGGCGGCGGCGTCCGCCGGATCGAGCGGGGCGGCCTCCTCGGCGGGAGGCTCTGACCTCTGACCTCCGCCTTCTGACCGGCGGGGCTTGAAGGGGCTTTTCGCGGCCTCCTCGACCGCCAGATTGAGATCCTCCTCAAAGCGGTCCGGCTGCTCGATCAGGTTGCTGAACTTCAGCGCCCCTTCATTCCGCTCCCCTTTGCCGATCTTCCGCCGGAGGTAGCCGATCACGCGGGCCAGCTCCGTCTCCGTCCAGGCAAAGTCCGACCACTTCAGCCACTCATACCAGCTCCGCTCCCGCACGATGTTCAGGGCGATCTTATACCCCGTCCGGGCCTCATAGGCCGCATGCAGGGCTTTGACGAGCTGGGGAAGGTTTGGAGGCATCGGCATAAGTCAAAAAGGTCAGTCAGGTCACTCAGGTCAGACGGCGGAAAAGATGGGCAAAAGCTGCCGCAGCCTGGAGAGCCACCACGCCGTTGCCTCCGCACCGAAGCTGGTCGGGGCGGGCTGCGTCCAGTGCCACGGCCACCCCATCAGCCAGCACACAAAGCCCGGATTCAATCGCCGGGGCAAGGTGAGGGGCTCCGGCGAGGATAGGGGCCCAGGCTCCGAAATCGTCGGGACCAGGGGCAAAGATTCCGCCACGTCCGAAAGGTTCGCGCCTCGGCGTGAGGCCTCCGAGCGGTAAAAGGTCGTGCCCAGTATTTCCATGCCGCGGCCCGCTTGCGTGTCGGAGGTCCGAGGCGTCGGCCACTGCGCCGCCTGCGCTGGCAGGGGCTTCCCGCCCGCTCCAAAGGCCATGTTCGGCCCGCCCTTCTCGCCATCGCTCGCCCTCGGCGTGCCCCACTGCGCCGCCTCCGCGCTCAAATGCTTCCCATGCTGGCCGGCTGCGGCGGTCGGGGTCGTCTTCACCGTGCGGTTCGTGCTCTCGCTGGCCGTGGGGCTCGGCCACTGCCGCGCCAGCCCGTTCAGCGTCGGACGCTCCGCGCCCTTCGCTCCCCGGTCCCGCTGATAGGAGCCTTGTGCTTCGTTCGCCCGGCAGGTGGACCAGGATGAAGACACGTTCCCGCCGATGGCTTGCGCCCACGTCGCTCGCACGGACGAAGAGCGGGTCTTCGATCTCGTAACCCAGAGCCGCCAGCGAGTCGCCAAATCGACGGAACGCCCCGCTCGTGACCCATTGAGGGACATTTTCGAGGCAGACCAGGGCGGGCGCACACTCGGAGACGATGCGCAGCGCATGGGGGAGAGGTCCATCCCCCTTCCCATAGCTTCGCTCGTCTCGCAGGCCTCGCCGCTTCCCGGCGGCGGAGTAGGGCTGGCAGGGCAGCCCGGCGGCAAAGAGGTCACAGTGACCCCACAGAGGGCGGGCGTCCAGATCTCGGAAGTCGCCACAGAAAACAGGCGCTGGCTCCAGGCTCTGCTCTTCCATCCGGGCCAGGAGCACGGCTGCCGCGTAGGCTTCCCTTTCAGCGAAACCCAAAACCCGCGGCCAGCGCCCGGTGACGTGCTCAAAAGCGAGCTTGACGGCGAGGGCGAGCATGCCAGTCCCGGAGCAGAGGGAGAGCAGGCCAGGGCGGAGAGTTGAGGAGGAAGCAGCCACATCAGAAAAAGTTTCAGGTTTCAAGTTTCAGGTCAGTCAGGTTAATGCAGTCACCCCAGACTCAGCTCCTCCTGCGTCTCCGTCCCAAAGGCTGCCTCCTGCCGCCGCGCATGCTCCTGGCGGGCCTCGGCACCGCTCAGGGCCTCGTAGGTGCCCTCGTGGCCCTCGCGGTCCAGGCAGCGCACGAAGCCGAGCTGGAAAAGCTCAGTCAGGCGAGGGCGCACACTCAGCACCTCCCAGCCCATCGCGTCCGCCAGTTGGCGCGTGGTCGAGGCCCCATAGCGGCGGAGGGCATCAAGGACGGTGAGACGGTTGCCGGTGACCTTGGCTTGGAGATCCTGGAAGGTGGCGTTTCGATGGTCGATGGGTTGCATGACAATTTTCAGTTTTCAGTTTCCAATTCTCAGTTTTCAGTCCCGCCAAAGGTGTTCTCCGGCATCGGAACCTCCGCCCCTAGGTGGGCGGGCCGCTCCAGCAGGTTCAGGGTTTGAAAGGTCCCCGCGCCGCTCTGGAGCTGGTAAAGCGCCCCACAGCATTCCGTGCGGAATTGAAGGGCATGGCCCGTCGTCACAAAGTCCGGCCACCACTGGCCGCACACGCACTGCACCCCACGGAGGATGCCGCGATGACAAAGGAACTCGCTCATCACTTCGCGTCTCCTTTCTCTTTCGGCGACTCCACGGGAGCGGCAGGTTTCATAAAGGGCACCGGAGCCGCCTTGGCCCGGCGGGCCAGCGAGCGGAGGCGCTTGATTTGAGCAAGTCGAGTGGGTGAAATCATAGTCTCAAAGTCTCCTGGTCTGATTGTCTAGCCTTCGCCTTCTCCTGCCTCGCCGCCCGCTTCCGCTTGAAGCGGTTCGCGGCCTTCCCCCGTCCGGCGGCGGCGTTCGCGTTGTTGCGGAGGGTGAAAACCACGCTCCAGACCTGCTTCGCGTTCAGGTCCCGGAGGTGCGTGCCTTTGTAAAAGCGGCTGGCGATGGTCTGCGCCGCCTGCCAGCCCTGCCGCGTCTGCGACAGGTGCGTGCGCAGCGCATGGCGGGCGATCTCCAGGGCGGCCACTTCCGCCTTCTTCCGTGCCGCGGCAGCGGCGGCATGCTTCCGTTGGAGATCAAGGAAGTGGGCCTTGATAAGCTGGTAATGCCTCACACAGGCCTCCGAGATCGTGGGGCCGCCCGTGGCCTTCCGTGTCTCCGCCTGGCGCCAGGTCTCGAAGCAGGTGCCTTCCTCCAGGTCTCCCGCCTCGATCATCAGCCTCAGCGCCGCCTTCGCCACCTTCACGAGCTGCCACTTCGCCTCATTGTCCAGCGGGCGGGAGAGCCCCCGCTCGCTCGCCGGGTCAATCCGGTCAGCCTTGTCAATCCGGTCCGCCTCCGCCGCCGCCGCCAAGGGCGTGGCGTAGCTCGTCACCTGGGCGGTGGCGGCAGCGTGGGCGTCTGGATCGAAGGGGAGCATGGCGGGGGAAGAAGAGGGGGAGACAATGAGACCGGGGGACTAGGAGAGGCGGAGGCCGCCGCACAGGCCCAGCGTGGTCAGGGCATCGCGGGTCCGTTTTTCGTGGGCGAAGACGCCCGCCTCGAAGATCTGGTGGCGGATCTGGGCGGCGCTGTCCTGCCGGTGAAGCGTGAAGCCGTGCTCGTTTTTGAGGCAGGCCTCCGTGCTGAAATGCGCCTCGCAGCTCGCGGCATCGTAGCTCGCCAGCTCATAGCCCAGGCTGCACAGGGTATTCAGCACTTCGAGGCTCCAGCCATCTTCGCGGAGGAGATGTACATCGGTGTCCTTCATGCGTGGCGGGCTGGGTAAAGGGTGGGACGTGCTGCCGCTCCAGCCTGGAGTAGCCGTTGGATGCGGCGGGCACGACGGCGGACCAGTTGGAGGACATCCTTTGCGGGAAATCTCTCCCACTGAGCACTGGGCACTGAGCACTGAGCACTTGGGATCTTCATGCCTTTGGGCTCCCTTCCATGTCGAGTTCGATGAAGAAGTCCTCGCTGGTCGTCATCTTCACGCCAGCGGCCACCAGAAAGACTTCGTGATCCTTCCAGTGCTTCTTCATGGCCTCCTTGTCCGGGGCCTCTTTGGTGCGGATGAAAAGCTCCTGGAGCTTCTTCGAGGCCTCCTTGAGCTTGGCGAGAACGCCCTTGGCACCGCCGGCCTTCTTGGTGAACTCGATGGCTCCGCCGTTGCTGCGGTAGCCCAGGACATGGCCTTCGAGCGTGAAGCTCTTGGTCTTGCCTTTGAGCAGGTCCTTCCGGCGGGCATCCAGCCAGTCCCGGATCTGCTCCGCCAGCTCTTTCTCCTTGGCGGCATGCTTCGTGATCTCCGGCTCATGCCGGTCCTTCACCTTTGCCAGCTCGGCATTCAGCTCGGCGGTCAGGGATTGCTGGAGCGTCCGCTCCCGGCGCATGCAGGCCAGGGCGGCGGTAACTTGGTCGAGGGATTCGAGTTTCATGGGTATTCAATTTTCAGTTTCCAATTCTCAGTTTTCAGTTCCGCCCCCGCAGGAGCACACTCGACGCCCCCGCCAGCCCCGTCAGCGCCACCAGCGACGCCAGGACCTTCGTCCCCGGCTCCGTGATGGTGACATGCACCCGCCGCAGATCCGGCCCTTGGCGGTCACAGGCCACCAAGCCCAGCGACTCCATCCGCCGCGTGATGAGCGAGCAGTTCGGTTGCGTCACTTTCAGCGCATCGGCCACGCGGGCCATGGTCAGCGTGCCATGCCGTGCCAGGACGATGAGCAGCAGCGCGGACCGCTTGGAGAGTTTCAGCCGGCATAACGTTTCCAGGCAGCCCTGGACGGCGTGGAAGGTCTCGCTGGCCGTGTCGAGGCCCGCCGTCGTGGCCGTGGCCGCCAGCGCCAGGTGCGGGTAGTCCGAGAGCTTCGGAGCCGCCTCCGAGGAGGAGGCCTTGGCGCGGAGGCTGCGAAGCAGCGGAGAGGTAGGAGAAGGGATGAAAGGCATAAAAGTCAGTCAGGTCAGGGGTGTCAGTCAGGTCAAAAAACAGTCCTCACGCCGCCAGCCGCAGCGTCTTCGCCCGCGCCCTCAGCTCCAGCTTGGCCTGGTGCGTGAGGCTTTCCGCCGTGGGGGCTTCCTTGGCCTTCGTGGCGGCCTTGGCGGTGCGGATGATGGTCTCCCGGACGAAGGCCAGGTTGCCGTGGTTGAGCGCCATCTCCGCCAGTTGGCGGGCCGTGGTGCCCAGGTCCTTGGCAGGCAGGTCCAGCGCCGGGAGGCGACGCTTCAGCAGCAAGGCCACGTCCTCGGCATTCAGCGTGCCCAGCTCGATCCGAGCCAGCAAACGGTTCCCGGTGAGCTGGGAGAGGTCGTCCCAGTTGTCCCGCTCCAGATCGCGGAAGAGGCGGGGATGACAAAGCATGATGATCTTTACCGGGCTCTCATTGAGCAGGGTCTTCACCACGCGGAGGCAGCGGACCCCGAAATCATGGACCTCATCCAGGATGAAGATGATGGGCCGCTCATTGAGGACCGTGGTCAGCAGGTCCAGGCGGGCGGCCTGGCTCCGGCCCGTGGCCTCGCGGCCCAGCGCCCGGAGCATGGCTGTCAGCATCGCGTTCGGGCGATCTCCCCACCCGGCGCTGGCCTCGATGGTGAAGACCTGGGGCATGGCCGCCATGGCGTTGTAGGATTTAGCCACGATTTGGCCAGCCGAGGTTTTGCCCGAACCGGTGAAGCCCTCCACGATGATGAGCTTTGCCTTCGTGCGGCTCAGCTTCAGGCGCACCATTTGCGCCCGAACGGCCTTGGTCGTCGAAAGGTCGTCATAGAGCGGGTCCTCATCGCTGGCCGCCGCTTCGAGGCCGTCGAGGGCTCCGCGATAGGCCGCATGCAGGGCGGCCAGATCTCCGAGGCTGGCAAAGTCGCCACTTCGGATGCGGTCAAAGGTCCGGTCTGATTTGAGGGCCGGGATCTGGCGGAGCAGCTCCGCCTTTGTCCAGCCCTCCGCCTCCGCGTGTTCCGCGAGAAGGTGGGCCGCTTCCTGAAGCTCACGCTCCAGGGCTTCGTTGTTGGTCGTGGGTGTCGTTTGCATGGGTCGGTTGCGGGGAAAAGGTTTCAGGTTTCAGGTTCAGAGGGGCGGCATGCAGGCCTCAATGCTGGCCAGCTCGGCTTCGATCTCGGCCAGCGTCTTCCGCCCCTCTGCATCGGCAGCCAAGGTTTCAGCCAGGCGGGCACTCAGGGTGCGGTGGCCCATTTGGACCTCCGCCAGATGGACAAGCAGGCGGGTCCGCTTATCCCCCAACTCCTGGAGGCGTTTGAAATCGTTTTCCTCGATCACGCGAGGCGTGACGGCTTTCGGTGCAATGGCGGAACGGGTGTTATTTGGTCGTTTCATGGGTCGGTTTGTCGGTTTGTTTGTCGTTTTGGAGTCCCGGCTTCAGCCGGTTCGGGAAAGTCAGGCGGCCAGGCGGGAGCGGTCCCATTCCTGGACCTCGTAGCCATTGGCCGCGGCGGCCTCCCTCACCCGCTCCTGGAAGGGGCGGCGGTCGTCGGGATCGTCCTCCACGCGGAGCAGCTCCACGCCCGTCTCCAGGTCACACAGGGAGGCCGAGAGCTCGTCGAGCTCGGTGAGGTCAAAGATGGCAAGGACGGGGCGCATGGCGGGGAGGGGGAGACTTGGAGACAGGGAGAGGGGGAGAGGCTCAGGCACAGGCCGGGCAGGTGTCCCCGGCGGCTTGCTTCACGAGGTAGGTGGCCAGCGGATGCCCACCGCAGACCACACAGGTGCCGCGCCCCAGCTCCTCCAGGAGCCCCGGCAGTTCGGCGGCAGGCAGGAGGCCCAGAAGAAAGTCCAGCTCGTCCTGGGCGGCGGCGAAGAAGGCGGCGCGGAAGGTGCCCACCGTTTCGGCGGGGGCGGTCACATAGTTCTTCCAGGCCTCATAGGCCGCCTCGTAGGGCGTCCCCCGGCATCGGAAGTCCCGGCCATCGGCATAGACCGGGCAGCCCTCGCAGCAGATCGAAAGCTGGGCTTCGTTGAAAAACAGGCCACACAAAGCGCAATCCCAGGTAGAGGGGCGCTCCCCAGCTCGTTGCGTGCCCGTCGCCAGGCGGTGCCAGTGGCGGCAGCTTTCTTTGAGGGCTTCGAGAGTTTCGGTCTTCATAAGGTCGGTTCAGTTCAGGTTCAAAAATCACAAAGCCATCGCCGCGGCCTCCTCCGCCTCGTCGAACTCCTCGACGAAGACGGCAGGCACCGCCCGGCGGGCAGGCATCGAAAGGGGCTCCGGCTCCGGGCTTGAAACTTGAAACCTGGAACCTGAAACTTGCCCGGAGGGCATGACTCGGCCTTCCGAGGGCATCACGCTCCGCTCCGGCGGCGGCTCCGCCGTGTGGATCTCGGGGCGCGGGGCATTCGCCGCCGCAAAGGCATTGCCAAAACCATCCTGCGCATGGGAGCGGCGACGACCGTCAAAGGCCGTCCCCGCGATGATGGCGCGGAACTCCTGGCGGACCTGCGCAGCGGCGCGGGCCTGCCCTGGCGCATAGCCACGGGCGGAAAGGTCTTCTTGCGGCGCATCGGCCATGTGATCGGCCACGCCCATTCGTTGGAGGAAGCCCCAGCCATCGCGATTGCGGGCACTGCGGTCCCGGTTGAAGATCGTGCATCCGGCCCAGGCCTCGCTAGGGTCAAAGGCCACCATGACCTGGTGCCCATCCACGAACTGCGCCCCGGCCATGCGACTGGCTCCATGCAGGCGGAAGCGGAACGAAACCGGGTAGTGGTTCACCTTCACCTCGACACAACCCTTGCGGATCGTGGCGGGCACCTTCACCGGCAGGAAGCGCCAGCGTTCATTCTGCGGGCAGGGGCGTTTGACATGCTGCGCCCACAGCTCCGCCGGGGAGAAGGTCTTGTTGCCAAACGTCTGCCGCTTCTTCGGGCGCTCGTCGAACAGCCGCATGGCGTTCAGGACGTGGTCCGCGCTTTGCTCGATGGTCCAAAACTTCGCCAGGGCCGCCGCGTCCCGATCACTGCGGAGCATGGCTCGCGTGGCGGCCTCAAACTCGCCGCGCTCGCGGCCGATGCTCATTGTGCGACCGTCCCCACCGTGGTCCATGAGGCTCTGGAGCAGGTTGAAGGCTCCCTCGATTTCCTTGCCACGGCTGGAGAACTTGACCGCAATTTTGACCACGGCATCCAGCCCGCCAAAGCGGACGGCATTCCCCTCGTCATCGAACTCGCCGGGGATGGGTGAACCAAAGATGAAGTTGTTGTCCCACCGACCGCGTTCAATGCGCCAGATGAGCGGCAGGCCATGCTCGTCCACGAGAGCGGCAAAATGCTTCGCGATGTCCTCGGCGCGGTAGCTGTCCCGGTCCCGGCCAATGTGGCTGGCTCCCAGGAAATGCAGGGAGAAGGCATCCGTCGTGAAAAGCGCCTGACGTCCCAGCAATTCCTTCTCCGAGGCCGCATCGTAGAACCGGAACGGATCATTGAGGCTCATGTCATCGCTACACCAGATGGCACCCGCGAACCACGGCAGGCGCTGGCCGTCCTCGTCGATGATGAAGGCTCCCTTGCGCTCCGTGCCGCCGCGATTTTGCAGCGCCTTCGGACCCCGGAAGGCAGCCTCTTCGTCCTCGGACACCCGGCAGGCACGTTGGATGCTCTGCGGCCAGGTCACCGGCTTCCGGGCCTCGACGAATTTCCGCCAGTAGGCCTTCAGGGCGGCAGCCTTCGCGGCATCCAGCTTCGCGTTGCCCTCGACGGAACGGCGGGCCTTCACCGCCGTTTCGTCCAGGACATCACAAGCCAGGCTTGCCCGCAGCGCCGCGAAGTAGGGCTCCTCATTGCCATCCAGCGCCTCGGCAATCGCTGCCTCGACCGCCAGCGGGATCGAGCCCTTCACCAGCCGCCAGAAGCGGAGGCGGCGCGTCTCCGCCTCGCTCAGGTCAAAGAGCACCTTCCGGCCCCGTTTGGGGGCCTGGCTCAGATCCGGCAGGAAACCGCTCTTCGACTCCTCCACCTGGCGCTGCCAGCGGTAAAAGGTCGGAAACGGAATGCCCACCTCCGCACAGGCCCGGCGCGTCGGCATCTCCGCCGAAAGCGCCGCCACCTGGGCGAGGAGCATGGAACGATCTGCAAGGGTGAACATAACGAAAGGTGAGAAGTGGAAGAGGGGAGCGCGGGCACTCCTGCCCGCCGTGTTCCGGGGTCAGCCCGGCAGATGCAGCCGCTGGCGCTTCGTGAGCCGGAAGGCATTCCGTGGGCGGCCCTTGAGCCGCTGAACGACGCCGCAGACAAAGCAGGCCGCCGCCGCCGAAATGGGCAGGTAAACACAAGCCAGGGCGAGGTAGTAGAGGGGAGAGTGGGGAGCATTCATGGTTCGTTGTTCGTAGTTCGGGCTTCAGCCCGTCCGGTTCGGGTTAAGGGTCAGGCCTTCGCGGCCTCGGTGAACACGCTGGCGTTGCGCAGCGCCGCCACGAGGCAGCGGTGGAGGAGCTGGCCTTTGTCCGTGATCTCCACGGTCCAGCCCGGCTTGGCGTCACGGTCCGCCCGTGGCGTGCTCCGGCGCACCGTGACGAGCCCGGCCTTCACCAGCGCATCCACACAGCCAGGCACCACGCCTTTGTTCAGGATGCCGTGGCTTGATCCACCCGCGCCATTCAGCAGCGTGGCGATCCGCGCACTCTGCCGGCGGCCCGTGTCCATGGCGGCCACATCACACAGCACCAGGAGAGAAGAGTCATTGAGGTCAGTCGGGTCCATAAGGTCAGAAGTCAGAGGTGAGAGGTTCAGCTCCACGTGGCCGGTTCATCCGCCGCCGCCAGCGCCTCGGCCAAAGCCAGGCGAAACTCCGGCGTCATGTCCGCCTTCACGCGGGCGGTCAGCAGGCGCTGGGCCTTGAGCCGCTCCTCGGCGTCCCAGCTCGTGAAGGCCTTAGAAAGGCGGACGAGCTGGCTCAGGGGAGCGTCGAGGTGGTGGAAGCCCGTCTGGGCCTTCGGCTTGCCACCCGTGGCGTCACCCCCGGCGATGCCCGCCAGGATGCCGCCCAGGCCCGCCCCGCCCCAGATGAGGTGTTCATACTTCTCCCGCTTCGCGGCGGCCTCGATGGCCTCCGGGCTGCTCGCCGCATGGCCGGGGGCATAAAAGGCCCGGTAAAGGGCCACCGCTTGATCCACCGTGTCAGCCGAAACGCCCAAGCGACGCCCCAAAGTCGATGCGTTCAAAACTCCGATTGAATCGGAGTTTTTGGAAGGGCGTCCTTCACCTGCCTCGCAAACCTGCGGATGCTGGCACACGCCCAGCCACGCCCGCTGCCCCTTGGTCCAGTGACGACGACCGATCACGCTGGCCTCAATGATCTGCATGGCCTCGGCTTCCGAGACCTCAATGAGCGGCACCTTCTGACCTCTGACTTCTGACTTCTGACCTCTGGCCTCTGCATTGTCATCCACCCACTCCAGCCGGTGCCTGCCATCCACCGCCACCCAGCGGCGGCCTTGGCGGAAGGCCTTGATCGGCTCCACAATACCCAGATCATCCAGGCTGCTCCGCAGGGCATCGTGCTCCGCCATCATCTCCACGCCCTGCGCCTTGATCTCCGGCTTCGGGCTCGTGATGAACTTCGCCGCCACGTCCACCATCATCGGAACGATGGCGAGACGTGGATCAATGGTAATCAGCTCACGGCGCACCAGATGCACCGTCATCGTGCCCTTGCTCGCCCGATGCTGGGAGGCCTCGTGAACCTGAAAGGGATCGTTAAGGTGCATGTCGTCCGTGCGCCAGATGGCGTCCTTCCGGTCAGTGAGGTCAGTCCGGTCACTCATGCGGTCACCTCCTGCGCGTTCAGCTTTGTCTGGAGGTGGCGAATGCGGGCAGTGGCTTCGACGATCACATCACGCCCCGCCTCCACTTGGGATGAGACGAAACTGAGCAGGTAGCCCAGCTTGAAAGCGGGCTCGTCAATGCGAGAGTCTTGAGCCTCCAAGTCGAGGAGGAGGGTGAGCAAGGCCTTGGTGTCGATGGGCATGAGGTCGATGGTCGGTTGAGGTTGAAATCAGGCGGCCAAAGCTGCCGTGGCGAGATCCGCCCGAATGAGGCGGCGGACGTATTTGCTGAAGTCGAGGTCCTCGGACTTCACGCGGCTCTGCGCATGGTCCCAGAGCGTGCTCTCGATGCGGACGGCCTTCACGAGGCAGCCTTTGGCGCGGTGTTTATGGGGTTTGGTTTTGGCGCGGTTCATTGGGGTGGGGTGTCGTATTCTGTTATACAGCATATAATCGGTTTATACACCCGCAAGCCCAAAGTGTATAAATTTTGGCGACACCTTCACGCACTCATCTTTCCGCTTGCGCCTGTGCTAATGGTTTATACACTGCTTGCCCATGGCAAAGCGCCGCCCAGCAGCCCTCTCAATCCGGCCCGAAGAATACGAAGCCGCCAAGGCCCGTGCCGATGGCCTGGGTCTGAACTTCTCCGCGTATGTGAACAGCCTCATTCGGGCGGACATGAGACTCCGCGCTCCCATCACGCTCCAGGAGACGCCCGCCCCTTCCACGCTGCCACCCATCCCGCCGCGCCAAGCCGTTACCTACGACAAGCCCAAGCGCCGCTCTTCTTCCAAAAACTCCGATTGAATCGGAGTTTCCGGCCTTCGACGCCATGAGATCGCTCCTCCACCTCCTCCGCGCCGCCATCACGTCCTTCGTGCAAGGCTTCGTTTGGATCATCGCGGCAGGCCTGGGCTTTCTCTGCCTCGTCGGCTTTTTCATCGAGCAAGGGCGCATCAAACGGGAGGCCGACGAAGCGGCCAAGGCCGCCGCCATCCAAGCCAAGGAGAATCCGCCACCCACCGAAGAGGACCAGGTCCGCGCCTTTGCTCTTTGGGGCCTGACGCTGGCGGAAGTGGAGCGGCAGCACGGCAAGGCCCTGACGAAGCACAGTTCCACCGGCTGGGCCTTCTGGCCCCGCTTCAAGGCCCACTTCATCAACGGCCGCGTCGATGAATACGGCCCCTGGACGCCTGTCACCGCGCCGAAGCAGGAAGCTCATTGACCGAGCCTCAGCGAGGCTCAACGCCCCGCCCGCCCGTCACTCCGGCCCGCCCGCATCGCTACGCGAAGCGTTGCGGGCAGGTCAATCCCGTCAACCTTGTCACCCCCCCGAAAACACCGATTGAATCGGCGTTTCTCCCCCAAGCACCCTAGCGTCACGACACGCTAGAAAACCGGCGCACCATCGCGGGCATGCCACAACCGGCCCCCCGCAAGCTGCCCACTTCCCTCTCCCTCCTCTGCCTCAGCGCCGGGGCGGTGGATCGTGCCAGTGGCGAGCTCCCGGAGCGGCTCCTCATTCTCCCCTGGGGCCAGCATGATCTGGGCAAGCGCGGCACCGCGCTTTGTAATGACTTCACCGTCGCTCTCTTTGCGGACGCGATGAAGGCCCTGAAGCTCAATGGCCCCGTGGCCCTCGACTTCAACCACAACAGCCTCCCTGGCCATGCCGCCTACCTGGCCGAAAAGGAACCCCGCCGGAAGGCCGCCTGGGGCACGCCCCTCGTCGTCCCTGGCGAGGGCATCTATTTGACCGCCCTCACCTGGACCCCCGAAGGCCGGGACGCCTTCCTCGGCGGCCACTTCCAGGACATTAGCCCCGTCATCTTCCGGGACAAGGCAAACCACGTCATCGCCATCCATTCGGCGGCTCTCTGCGATCACGGCGAGGTCGATGGCCTCACCATCGAGGCCGCCACCGCCCCGCCCGAACTCCAGTCCGCCTTCGCCGCCCTCTCCAGTCTCCCCGTCTCCCCGTCTCAAAGTCTCCCAGTCTCAAAGTCTCCCAGTCTCCCTGTCTCCCCGTCTCCCACCACCCCACCCATGAAACCCGAAATCCTCGCGGCCCTGGCCGCTCTCCTCAAAGGCATGGACATCGAACTGGCCGCCGAGCCGGACGATACCATGCTCGCCGATGCCCTCACCGCTGCCGCTGGCAAGCTGGACGACATGAAGGCCAAGCTCACCGCCGCCGCCGCCCCTCCTGAAAAGAAGGAAGAGGTCAAGCCGGATGCCCTCTCCGCCCAGATCACTGATCTGCAAACTCAGCTCGCCACGATCCGCGCCGAGAAAGACCAGGCTCGCCGCGATGCCCTCATGGCCGAGGCCATCCGCGATGGCAAGATCATCCCCCTCAGCTCCGACCTCTGGAACAAGGCCCCCGTCGATGTCTGTGAAGGCCTCGTCAAAGCCGCCAAGGCCGGCGAGGTGCCCCTCAAGAGCAAAACCCCCGAAGGCCACCAAGAGCAGGTCAAGCCCACCGCCCTCTCCGCCGAGGTGATGAGCAACATGGGCCTCACTGCCGAAGACCTCGCCAAATACGGCCCCAAGGACGCCTCCGCCGCCTGATTCCGCTCTCGTCACCCTCAAGCCAGCCCATCCCCCGCCAAATCGCCCGCAAAGGGCCGCAAACCATCACCCTCCACCCCTCCACCACCCCATGAAACACCCGCTTAGCAAACTCCTTGCCGTCGCCACCCTGGTCTTCGGCCTCACCGCCCTCCTGCATGTGGTCTCCACGCCCTCGCAGGCCGCCACCACCACCTCCATCAAGATCACGAAGCGCGATGGCACGACCACGTCCTTCCCCGTGGCCGCCAGCACGAAGACCCTAATCGGGGCCTTCGCCGCCCTCGATGGCTCGAACAACCTGGTCAACGCCACGGATGCCAGCGCCCGCCGCGTCATCGGCCTCCACGCCGATGAGACGGACAACAGTTCCGGATCCGCAGGGGATCTCTCCAGCCCGGTGGTCAAAGGCTGCTTCCTCGTGAAGAACTCCGGCTCCAACGCGGTCACCGATGCCCACATCGGCCGCGCCTGCTACATCGAGGACAATGAAACCGTCGCCAGCGATGACGGCACGAACGTCGTTGTGGCCGGCATCGTCGAGGATGTCACCTCGGACGGCGTCTGGGTCTGGGTGGGCCTGCCCTACTCCAACGGCGTGGCTCCCGTGACCGTCTCCCTCACCTCCACGAACGGCACCATGGCCGCCGCGGCCGATGACGCCGCCACCAAGGCCGAAGGTGAAAAGATCGGGGACGATGTCCGCGCCATCCACGCCGCCCTCGTCCTCCACGGCCTGCTGAAGTGATCGCCACCGCTCCACCCCTCCTCCACTCCACCCATCCCTGACCCCACTCCTCCATGAAAAACGTCGTCACCAACGCCCTGCTTCGCGACATCGACAAGGGCCTCCAAACCGCCTTCAACAAAGGCCTCACCACCGCGCCGGACCTCATCTCCACCCTCAGCCTCATGCGCGTGAACTCCTCCGCCAGTGAGGAGCTTTACGGCTGGCTCAAGGACCTGCCGGAACTCGCCAAAAACCCGGACGAGATCAAGTGGCATGCCGTCGAGCTCGAAGGCCACGCCATCAAGAACGACGAGTTCAAGGTGGGCATCACCGTCCCCCGCAAGGCCATCGAGGACGATCAATACGGCATGTTTGCCAACATCGCCCAGAAGCTCGGGGCCAATGGCCAGGGCGCTCCCACCTATGAGCTGCTCACCCTCCTGCCGCTGCTCTTCACCACCGCGAAGGCCTACACCGGCAAGAGCTTCTTCGCCACCGACCACAAGATCGGCGGCGTGGAGTTCAGCAACAAGATGCTCAAAAAGCTCTCTGCGGCCAACTTCGAGACCGGCTATGCCGCCCTCCGTGGCATGAAGAAAGGCACCGGACAGCCTCTCTTCACCCTCATGGACCCCTCCAAGGTCTTCCTCCTCGTCGGGGAAAACTACGAATCCACGGCGGACAGCATCGTGAAGCTGGACACCCTCTCCACCGGGGGCCGCAACCCGAACTACAACAAGGCCAAGGTCGTCGTGATCCCTGGCCTCGGCGATGCCTGGATGATCTTCGATTGCTCCGACATGGTCACCCCGATCATCTTCCAGGATCGCATCCCGCTGGAACTCACGACCGCCATGAACCTCACGGACGAGAACGTCCTGAACAGCGACGAGTTCAAGTGGAAAGCCCGCCGCCGCTTCGCCCTCGGCACCGGCGAGCCCCGCCGCGCCTACGGCTCCACGGGTGCCAACGCCGCCTAAGCCCTCCCGCCTCTGACTCCACCGGGGGCGTGGCCCTCCGCGCCCCCGGTTTTTTCTTCTCCCTGTCTCCAAGTCTCCCCGTCTCCTGGTCTCCCAGCCTCCCCTTTCCGCCATGAAACACCTCTTCCGCCTCCTGGCCCTCGCTGCCATCGCCGTCCTCGCGGCCTCTCACGTCCGCGCCGCCGATCTCTCCATCACCGGCACCGCCGTCATCCCCTCCGCCTCCGCTGTCATCGTCCAGTCCACCGCAGGCGAGGCCATCACCCGCGGCCAGCTCGTTTACAAGAAGGCCAGCGACCGCAAAATCTACAAAGCCGATTGCGATTCCGCCACCGCTGAGGTCCGCGATGTCGTCGGCATCGCCGTCACGGATAGCTCCGCTGGCGGCCCCATCGCCTACGTCACCGAGGACCCCGATCTCGCCATCGCTGCCTCCGGGCTCACGAACGGCACCATCTACCTCCTGTCCGCCACCGCCGGCGGTCTTGCCCCGGCGGCGGATGCCACCACCGGCTGGCGCGTCACCGTCGTCGCCGTCGCCAAGTCCGCCACCACCATCGCCTTCCGCGCCGCCACCCTCCGCAGCGCCACGGCACTCTGATAGGCTCCCCGTCCCCGCCCGCCACGCTTCGCGTAGCGATGCGGGCGGGTCCTCCTCTCCCTGTCTCATTGTCTCAAAGTCTCCCCGTCATGGACCCCCTGCCCCCCATCCCCACCTCCCCCGTGCCACCGCCCTCCCCTGGCCCGGTCCGCACCGTGATCCAGCCGGTCACGAAAGTCACCAGCCCCACCGCCCCGGCGGCTGCCCCGGCGGGCGTCGTCACCGCCTTCGATGCCCCGCCCGCCGCCATCGCCGCCGCCCGTGGCAAGGCCGCCCAGGTTCGGAACTCCCTGTCCCAGGCCGTCCGTGCCACGGATGCCGCCGTGAAGGCCATCCTCAGCCTCGATGACCTGGTCTCCGATCCCAAGGCCGCCCAGGCCCTCAGCCTCGAAGGCCTGGACCCGGACACCCTCAAACGCTTCACCAAGGCCGCCCAGCCCCTCCTGGCCTACCTCCAAGCTCCCGCCACGCCATGACGGACCCGGAGCGGTGGCAGGTGTTCCCTGGTCGGTTGACCTGCCGCCGCTCTCTCCCTCCCGCCGTCCTTCCTCATTCCTCATTCTGGTTTCGTCATTCCCACCATGCCCCTCTTCGTCCAGTCCGATCTCGAAGCCCTCATCCCGCCCGAATGGCTGGTCGAGGCCCTCGATGACGACGCGAATGGCACCGTGGACGCCTTCACCGCCGCCCAGACCTGGGCGGAGGACCGCATCAAGGCCAAGCTCGGCCCCCGTTACGGCCTCCCCCTGCCCACCGGCACCGTCATTGACGCCGTCCTGAAGGACATCGCCGTCATGCTCGGTGTGAAAGCCTGCTACGCCCGCCGCCCCTCCACCAAGATCGGCGAGGACCTCGCCAAGGACATCGCCCGCGCCCAGGACGCCCTCGATGCCCTCGCCAGCGGCACCCACCCCCTCTCCCCCGGCCTGGAGCCCGTCAAAGCTCCTGCCGTCATCCTCTCCGAGCCCGCCCGCTCCTACCACGACGGCCTGAACGCATGAAAACGCTCCTTTTCCTCCTCGCTTCGCTCGTCGCACAGCCGCAGAGCCTCAGAGCTTCAGAGCCTCAAAGCCTCAGAGCTTCAGATCCGCAGAGCCGCAGAGTCTCTGTCCTCTGCCCCCTGACATCTGACCTCTGCCCTCTGACCTCTGCTCTCTGCCCTCTGACCTCTGCCATGGACTCCGCCACCATTCTCCAGGCCGTGGAGGACTACCTCCAGCCCCTCCTCGCCGCTGAAAAAGGCCTCCTCACCGTGGCCGAGACCGAGGAGGACGCCATCGAACTCCTCGCCAATGGCCCCGAGAAATGGCGCGTCATCCTCACCATGGACGGAGACGAATCCGCCGAGGAAAACAACCCCGCCGGTCTCGTCAAAGGCACCCTCGTCGCCTGGGTGCAAGCTCCCAAAGGCATGGAGGCCAAGCCAGGCAAAGGCATCCACCGCAGCGGCACCAACGGCAGCCCCAGCTTCATGACCCGCCTCCACTGGGTCATTCGCAAGCTCCGCCTCATGCAGCTCGTCCACGTCGAGGTGGCCTGCCAGGGCCTCGAATACAAAGGCTGGAACTGGCTCAAATTTGAAGACACCGCCGCCTTCCGCACCGCCCGCGCCCGCTTCGAGGTCCTCTTCGCCCACGACGATCCCGCCACCGATCCCGATGGCACCGACCCCATCGTCCTCCCCTCCGCCTTCCGCATCACCGGGGCCGCTGCCGAGTTCTACACCATCAGCCTCAGCGGCACCGCCCACGGCCGCGTCCCCCGCTTCGAGCCTGGCCCCGATGACCCCACCGGCACCGCCACCGGCTACGCCCTCACCTCCGCCCAGGCCGAGTTCTACACCGTCGCCTTCGACGGCCAGCCCCACGGCCGCATCCCCCGCTTCGAGGCCTAACTCGTCTTCCTCCTACTCCTCCTCCCCGGCTCTGGTTTCAAGTTTCAAGTCTGCCATGCGCTCCCTCCTTCTCACCCTCGCCCTCTGCCCGGCCCTCCTCGCCCAGTCCGCCGGGGACTTCCTCTTCCAAAAAAAGAGCAGCACCGGACCCCTCGCCGCCGATTGGGTCACCCCCGGCGCACCGCCCGCCCTCTTCGGCACCACCACCGGCGGGGATGCCGTCTCTTTCGTCCTCGGCGGTGGCCTGGCGCTCTCTGGTTCCACCCTCTCCGCCACCGGCGGAGCCTGGGGCAGCATCACCGGCACCCTCTCCAGCCAGACGGACCTCCAAACCGCCCTCGACGCCAAGCTCTCCACCGCCACTGCGGCCTCCAGCTACCAGCCCCTGGACGCCGATCTGACCAGTATTGCAGCCCTTACCACCACCACCTTCGGGCGCTCCCTCCTCACCCAGGCGGATGCCACCGCCGCCCGTAGCACCCTCGGCCTCGGCTCCCTGGCCACCCAGTCCGGCACCCTCACGGATTACCTCACCACGGCAAGCGCGGCCAGCACCTACGCCCCGCTCGCCAGCCCCACTTTTACCGGCAGCATCACCGCTAATGGCACGGGCGGAGCAATCACCACGATCAACGCCACAGGCATCAGCGTTCTGCGTGCCGGCAGCACCGCAGGCAATGAGCTCGCCTTCCCGGCGCGCAATGGCTCGCTCCGCACTTACCACCTGCCAGACATCAACAGTGCCAACGTAACTTTGCTCGATACCGCCACGGCCGCCAGCACCTACCTGACGCCAGCCGCCGCCGGAGCCGCTTATCAGCCGCTCTCTGCCACGCTCACCACCCTCAGCTCCGCCACGAATGCCGGCCTGGCCTTGATGGATGATGCCACCGCCACAGCACAGCGCACCACGCTGAAAGCCGCCGGCGAGGCCGATGTCTATGATGCGCGCATCATCGCGCAAGTGGCCTATCCGCTCGATGCCATCCCCGGTGCGCTCGCCGGCTGGGGATTGGTCCCGCTCAAAGCATCCGCCGTGGGAGGCAACGCTTTCGACATGCGCCGCACCACGGACAGCGCGACGAGCACCTTCACTTTCAACGCCGGCCGTTCCACTCCAAAAGCCAGCGTCGATTCATGGAAAGGAG
>Ga0315904_10004277_pt1 | contig 20469 bp, 11 predicted proteins | sample LakEriMetagenome_6_FD_203529 | JGI IMG/M metagenome (GOLD analysis project Ga0315904, IMG submission 203529) | Freshwater fungal communities from buoy surface, Lake Erie, Ohio, United States - Buoy 12 MA120 | ecosystem: Environmental > Aquatic > Freshwater > Lake | place: USA: Lake Erie, Ohio...
ACCACCACCTTGGCTACCACCTCGACGTCGCGAGAGGGTGTAGCGATAGGGATCGAGGCAGATGAATTGAGCGTCGCCCCAGTGCCAGGCGTAGTAGTTTTCCGGCTTTCCGTTCTCCGTTTCTTCGGCTTCATTCCCCGCATAGAAGGCATCGGGGCTGGGGTTTGGAAAGAGCGATTTGCGGGTGCTGGTGGCCCAGTTCATCGACGGTCTGCCTGCCGATTCCCCATCGTGATTGCCGAGGACGAAGAAAAGCGACGCATGGCTGCACAGATGCGAGAGATAATAGCGCTGTGCTAGGTATTGGCCTTTGGATAGTTCGGGGCGGACGTACTTGCCGGTCATGAAGGTGTCGCCTAGCTCCAGATGGAAGTCGGGGCGATCAGCCAGGGCGTTTCGCAAAGTCTGGAGGTAGACCTCGCCACTGGAATTTTCATCGAGATGGGAGTCGGCGGTCACTGAGAAGACAAAACTGCTACCTTCACGCCGCTGCGTATGGAAGGAGGCGATGACTTGTTCGTAGGTAGCTCCCGACTCCTTCTCAAGAAAGCTCCACTGGTACCGGTAGGCGGTATCGGGCTGAAGGGCATCCAGAACCACTGAGACTGGTTTTCCTGCTTCGACTGCAATGAACGAAGTCTCTTGCCAGGTATCGCCGCCATCGACTTGATAGCGAACTCTTCCTGTGCCGTTGGAGTTTTGTAGCACGCGAAGTTCCACCGAATGGTCGGTAGGGCGACCCAACAGGATGTCGCAAGGATGGTCGGGAATGTTGTTGGCGGGAGGTGGTTCTTCGTAGCCTCCCAGTCGGCTACCTCCGCCGCCACCACCACCTCGCGGTTCACCCCGCTGCCCACCTCTTTGCCCACCACCACGCGGTCGCTCTTCCACTGGACCTTCTTCAGACCGCTCCTGTCGCTCGCCCTGCCTCTGCCTGCCTGCACCAGGATCTGGTTGCGTCGAGTTGGGCTGGTCCTGCGCCCAGGCGAGGGATCCGGTAAGTAGGAGCATCCATATCAGCACTAGCTTGGTCCATCGCACTGGGGAAGCTTGATCCAGATGCTGGAGTTTCATGCCATAGTCGCAACCGATCATCATCAAGGCAGTCCTGAAATTCGTGTGGTCGATGCGATCGATGAAGAAGCCACTGCGGAGAGTAACATGGGACCCTAACGGTTGCGCCGAGGCGGTCGTGGTGGGGAATCAGGGACGATGTCATTGAGTCTCGAATAATCGAGGCGGGTTTTTCCATCCGGGGGCGTGGCGACGTGGTGACGAAAAAGGACCACATTGTCCAGTGCCAAATCTTCGGACCAGATCAATTTAGCTCCGTCAAAATCATGCTCGAAAAATGGCTGTTTGGGACCGACCTCCTCTTCAGTGAATTCTTTCGCGTGAGGCCACTGCGAATCATCGAAATCGACAGCATGCCAGTTGTCAGGAATTGGATCTTCCTCAATCTTCGGATTGGCGGCATCGCCTTTGAGAGGTCCGCGCGAAAAACTCTTCGCCTTCCACTGGGCGCTGGTTACGGTGCCATCCCCGAATTTCAGAATGAAGCCACCATCACCGATGTTGGTGTTGGCGTACTCCATCCCGGTTTTAGGATCGAAGTTGTCTCTGGCCATCACCGCGATCGTCATCGGGTAAGTGGGCAGAAGGTCGACGGCGATGACGTTGTGCGGAATGAAGGAGATGGAGTCGACAGCGGTTAGCTGGCCGTTGATGTAGAGAACAAACCAGTTGTCGGCGTAGATGTTGGCAGCAACCGTATCGCTCATCTGAGGCTTCTTCAGCTTGGTGCCGCCCACGACGGTTGAGTCTTTCTGCCGACCTTCAGACGGATTGGCCGCATCCTTCGATCCGGTGGGTGGCTGGGAGATGGCTGAAAGAGCCAGGAAACTGACAAGGATCACCAAGCCGAGCGATTCGATGATCCAGACCGTGGGCCGTTGGTTCATCAGCGAACTCCCTGGGGACTGGCCGACCTAATCACCTGCGCTACGGGGCAGGTGCCATGGGAAGAAGTTAGCCGGAGAGTACCGATCATGACACGAAATTTTGGAATTGGCTTATGAGCGTCAGCCTCTTCCATCGTGGCACGGGCGTCGTGCCCGTGCATGTGCTGGAGAGACCCTTAGGGTGTGTGAGCCGGGGGGGAGTGCGTTGGATCATGGTGTGGTAAAACCTGGCCCGCGAACACACCAGGGGATGGTAACGGGATGAGGCTTTGGTTCTGGTGTGTTCCGCGGCGGGGTGTTTTGCGCGCGGTGCGAGTGGTAATCAGGCCGCGTCACACAACCTACGAAGAGGCGCGGGTCCCGCCCGTGCATGTGCTGGAGAGACCCGTAGGGTGTGTGAGCCGGGGGGGAGTGCGTTGGATCATGGTGTGTTAAAAGCTGCCCCGCGAACACACCAGGAGATGGTAAGGGGATGAGGCTTTGGTTCTGGTGTGTTCCGCGGCGGGATGTTTTGTGCGCGGTGCGAGTGGTAATCAGGCCGCGTCACACACCCTACGAAGAGGCGCGGGTCCCGCCCGTGCATGTGCTGGAGAGACCCGTAGGGTGTGTGAGCCGGGGCGAGGTGCAGCCAGACGCGGAAGGGTAGGGACGCGTGGTGACGGCGTTGGATCATGGTGTGGTAAAACCTGCCCCGCGAACACACCAGGGGTTGGAATCGGCGCGGGGCCTTGGTTTTGGTGTGTTCCGCGGCGGGATGTTTGGCGCGAGGTGCGAGTGGTAATCAGGCCGCGTCACACACCCTACGAAGAGGCGCGGTTGCAGGAGAGCCCAGGGGATGGTACCGGCGCGGGGCTTTGGTTCTGGTGTGTTCCGCGGCGGGGTGTTTTGCGCGCGGTGCGAGTGGTAATCAGGCCGCGTCACACAACCTACGAAGAGGCTTGGCATTGCGCGTGGCAGGGGCGTCGTGCCCGTGCGGGCATGGAGAGTTCCCTATCGTGTGGCTGAGTCGGACTTGGTGTCGGTTAGCTGTCGATGATGGTGCAGGAGCAATTGGCGGAGGCGATCCATCGCTTCCGGTCGTCTTCGATGCGGCACTCGACGAAGCCGACTCGCAGTCCTCTCTGCTGAACCTGCGCGATCGCCGTCAGTCGGGCTCCCGTTACCGGTCTCATGAAATGGACGTGCAGATCGATGGTGGCAAAGTCCTGACCGTCGTCAAGGGTTCTTCCAAAGGCGATTCCCATGGCAGCATCCGCCAGGGCGGATACCATGCCACCATGCACCCGACCCATCGGATTGTGCCACCGCTCATCCACTTCAACACGGACCGTCGCCTGACCTGACGGGCCGGGCTCCACTTGGTAGCCAATCCATTGAGACACCGGGGCGTTGCCAAACCGATCTTCCGCCATGTCGTATTCCCTTGCCAGCTTCTCGGCCAAACGCTATTTGCATCGAACACTGTATCGCGATGCCTAGTCTAGTCTGGATGGGTGTCGCTCCTCGAATCGCTACGATACCACGATCGAGAACGAAACTCTCCTGCTTGCCTTCTTCGTGTTGGCGAATGGGCGTGGTATCCTTGCGTGGCGGGCGTGTGTGGCTGGGTGTGGTTTGGGAGCGGTTATGGATTCTCAGTCGTCGGATGTACTTTCGATCGAGGCGTACGATTACGACCTGCCCAAGGAGTTGATCGCGCAGCAGCCCACGCGCCATCGAACCGATGCGCGGCTGATGTGGATCGACCGGGCGAAGGGATCGATCGAGCACTACCATGTGCGTGATCTGCCGGAACTGATCGCTGCTGGTGATACCCTGGTGGTCAACGATACCAAAGTCGTCGCTGCGCGGCTGATCGGCTTGCGGGAATCGACTCGAGGACGCTGGGAAGGGCTTTTTCTGCAGCGGAACGATCAGGGGATTGGGGAGCTATTGAGCAAGACGCGGGGGACGATGGCGCCTGGCGAGCAAGTGGTGTTGCGCGATCGAGAGGGCCGTGAAGAATTGCGGCTGACGGTGGTGCAGAAGACCCCGCAGGGCAGTGTGCTGTTCCAACCGCCCGAAGGGCTACCCTGGGAAGACCTGCTGGAGCGATGTGGTCGCGTTCCACTGCCTCCCTACATTCGCGATGGACTGATGGTCGATGAAGACTTGCAGCGCTACCAGACGGTCTACGCCAGGCATCCTGGATCGGTCGCAGCGCCAACGGCTGGGCTGCATCTGACCCCCGAACTGATCCAGCAGCTGCGTGAGAAGGGAGGCTCCCTGGCGGCCGTGACGCTGCATGTGGGGATCGGCACGTTCCGCCCCATTCAAGTCGACCGGCTCGATCAGCACGCGATGCACCACGAGTGGGGGACGATCAGCGAAGCGGTCGCCCGCAAGCTACAGATGACCCGTGATGCGGGCGGTCGCGTCATCGCTGTCGGTACAACGTCGACGCGGGTTTTGGAGTCGTCGATGATCGCCAATCAGGGCCAGTGGGGAGGCTGGAGCGGCCAGACCGATCTGTTCATCCGGCCAGGGTTTCGTTTTCAGGCGATCGATGGCTTGCTGACCAATTTCCACCTCCCCAAAAGTTCCCTACTGGTCCTGGTCAGTGCCCTGGCCGGGAGGGAGCTGATCCAGAGGGCTTACCGCGAAGCGATCGAAGAGAAGTATCGCTTTTTCAGCTATGGCGATTGCATGGTGATCGCCTGATTCCATCTGGCAGGAAGGTAGCCACTACGTGCAGGGCACTCGGCTGCTGTTTTCCATCGATATTTGGGTCCATCCGGCAATTCCTTGGGTGGTATCCGTCCGGTGGCTCGGAGTAGGTGGGATGAAGTCGTAGGGGCAAGGGCTACAAATGCAAGGCGTGCGATCGATCTCACCCTCCCCGGGAGAGGGTGACTGGGTGCTGTGGCCACCAGTATTTCTTAAGTCGCGGCAGTGAATCGATCGCAACCCACACCAATCCCCTATGGACCGAGAAGGCTCTTCAGAAATGAATTTTGCCATAGGAGCAAAGGCTACTGGTTTTTATCGTGCTCTTGCTCAATGAAATGGTACTCGTACGCGAAAAGAAGTGTGGGGACACGGAGTCATCGAGACTGAGCTATCGAGACTGAGAACGAGTACCGTCCGCCGCGGCGGACTGGGTACCCGAAATCAAAACAATGCCCCACGAAATTACCCGAAGAACCGATATTTGGGGATCTGCAGACCGATGTGTTAAACTAAATCCTGTGCGTCCTCTCCTCGTTGTATCCCTCCAGGGGGATGCTACGTGCCACCTTGGCCTGCCTGCATCTTCTGGTGCTGTTCGGATCGATCATGGTGTCCCTTCGTCCTGCCCAAGTCATTGTCGGATCCCGATCACTGCGAGTGACCCTATGGGTCGCTTGCCTGTCGATCTGCTTGGGTTGGCTTGGTTGGATACCGCCTCAGAGAATCCTAGCGCAGCAGGCACCTGCCGCGGAGCCAACGATAGCGCCAGGGGAAGGGCTGACGAAGCCAGGGCTGGGAGATCGAGAGGCGTTGCAATTTTTTGAAACCCATGTTCGGCCCATCCTGATCGACCACTGCCTGGAGTGTCATTCGGAGGAGACGGAGGCCAGCGGCGGATTGCTTTTGGATCGCCGAGCCGGATGGGAGCGGGGAGGGGATTCTGGTCCGGCGATTGTCCCTGGGGATGCTGCTGCCAGTTTGTTGATACGAGCGATCGCTTACGAAGATCCGCATCTGGAGATGCCGCCCGAAGGGAAGCTGTCGGACGAGGCGATTGGTTGGCTAAAGGAGTGGATCACCCAGGGTGCTTTCGATCCCAGGACGCAGCCCGCAGCCAAGAAATCAACGACTGGACTGACGCTGGAGAGGGCAAAGGAACACTGGGCCTATCAGCCATTCCAACTGCATCCAGTGCCGTCCGTCGCCGCCTCCAGTTGGATCGATAGCTGGATCGATGCTGCACTGGAGAAGCAGCCGCTGATTCGTAGCCAGCCGGTGTCGCGGGCAGCCCTGCTGCGGCGTTGGATGGTGGACCTTCATGGCTTGATTCCTACTCCCGAGGAGATCGAGGCATTCGAAGGCGATCGGAATCCTGATGCGCTCGAGCGTATGGTCGATCAGTTGCTTGCATCGCCGCGATATGGGGAACGAATGGCCCGGCGATGGATGGATACGGTTCGCTTTGGTGAGTCGTTGACACTTCGAGGGTTCGTCTTCCCTGATGCGTGGCGGTATCGCGATTATTGCATTGAAGCGTTTCAAAGCGATCTGGCCTGGGATCAATTCCTCACCGAACAGATCGCTGGGGATCTGATCGAGACGGAGGATTGGCAGAAGCAGCAGCGAGGAAGCGTTGCGGCGATGTTCTGGCTGCTGGGCAATACGAATCTGGAAGAGCAGGACAAGAAGCAGTTGGATCTGGATGTGATCGACGAGCAGTTGGATGTGTTTGGCCGCGCGGTGCTGGGACAAACCCTGGGATGCGCTCGTTGCCATGACCATAAATTCGATCCGATTCCGACCAGCGATTACTACGCCATGGCGGGAATCCTCAATGGTTCACAGGTGTTGGAGCATGCGAACGTATCGAAGTGGATCGAGTCCCCGCTGGCGGTTTCCGATGCCATGCAGAGGGAGCGACAGCAGTTGGAGTCGGAGCGGGTGAGCCTGCAGGAACAGATCAAGTCGATCGACACCAAATTGAAGCCGCAGCAGGGGTCGGTGCCGGTGGATCGTCTTGCCGGGGTTGTGGTGGATGACGCGGCGGCCAAGCGGGTTGGGGACTGGAAGCCTTCGTCTTCCGTTCAGCCTTTTGTCGGTTCGGGATATTTGCACGATGGCAACAGCAATCGCGGTAGCAAGACGATCACTTTCCAGCCCGCGTCTTTGGCTCCAGGGCGTTATGAAGTCCGTCTCTCCTACACCCACGGCGACAATCGCGCAACCAACGCGATGGTGGAGGTTTTTAGCGCTGATGGCCAGCAGGAGCATCGGATCGATCAAAAGAAGGCGGCGCCCATCGGTGGACTGTGGGTCTCGCTGGGAACGTATCGATTTGAGCAGGATGGTCAGGCGTATGTGATTGTTTCCAACGCAGGAGCTGACGGCCACGTCATCGCCGATGCGGTCCAGTTTTTGCCGGAATCAGCCAGCGATGGGAGTGCTGGTCAGGTGGCAGCCAAAGGGCCGGAGGGGGATGTGAAGCAGAACCAGTCGCTGCAACAGACTCGCGAACAGCTCCAGAAGCAACTGAAAAAGCTCGACCAGCAACTGGCCTCCTTCCCTCGCGCAATGGTGCTCAAGCCACGACCCGATGCAGGGGATCTGACGGTGATGATTCGCGGCAGTGTGCATCAGCCGGGGCCCAAAGTGCCGCGAGGTTTTTTGCGGGCCGTGCGATGGCAATCGGATCACCAGCCTGATGTCGAAGAAGCGTCGATCGATCGAATCGATTTGGCTCGCTGGGTGACCGATCCCAGGCATCCATTGACAGCGCGGGTAGCGGCCAATCGCATCTTCAGCTGGGTGATGGGAGAAGGATTGGTTCGGACCGTGGATGAATTCGGGACAACCGGCTCCCCGCCGACTCACCCAGAACTGCTCGATAGCCTTGCCTATCGATGGGTGAGGGAAGGGTGGTCGACCAAACGATTGGTGCGGGAATTGGTCCTTTCGGATGCCTATGCAAGACGGAGCGATTTGCCGGAGGGGAGATCGCAAACGCAGGTCGATCCGGAGAATTTGTGGCTGGCCCGTGGTGCTCAAAAGCGGCTGGATGCTGAGACATTGAGGGACAGTTTGCTGCGGATCAGCGGTCAATTGGACCTGATGATGTTCGGCAAGAGGTTTCCTGGGCAGCTGGAAGCGGACTATGGATTTCAGAGCGATTCGACGGCGCGAAGCGTTTATCTACCTGCCTTTCGCAATGCGCCTTCCGATTTTCTCTTGGCATTTGATCTGGCCGATCCCAGCTCGGTGGTAGGCCAGAGGTCCAGGACGGTCATTCCGCAGCAGGCGCTGACGCTGCTGCATCACCCGTGGGTGATTGAGCAATCGGAGTTAGCAGCCGATCGGCTACTGAAGGAAGCATCGGAGAGCGGTCAAGTGGTATCGCTGACGTATCGAACGGTGCTGGGGAGAGATCCCAGCGACGAGGAGTTGGTGGTGGCGAAGCGATTTCTGGGGGCGGCTGGCGATGTCTCTTTGGACCGCCAGCGATTGGCGTTGCTTTTGCAGAGTCTTTGGGCATCGATGGAATTTCGTTTGCTGAAATAGTGAGCGATGAGAGCCTCGGCGACTTCCTTGTCGCTGCAAGGTCCAAGGGGAGGGGAGCGAGGATGAGCGATGGAAGGGCTGAGGCGATGGTCGAGCTTGCGGGGCGACGTCGGTGGCTGCAGCAGGTGGGTTGCGGATTCGGAGCTTTGGCTGCCTCGGCACTCGCGGCGGGAAGCGTGTGTGCGACGAATTCATTGGTCGATTCGACCCTGGCGGGAAGCGAGGGGCTTCACCTGCCGCCGCGAGCCAAGCGGGTGATATTTCTTTTCATGCAGGGAGGAGTCAGTCAGGTCGATTCGTTCGATCACAAACCATTGCTGGCCAAGCATCACGGCCAGACGAAGGATTTTCGCGACGCGCGCGCCCTGGCCAACACCGGGGCGCTGGCCACTCCCCAGAGGATTTTTGGATCGCCCTGGAAGTTTGCGCCACAGGGTCGGATTGGCAAATGGTGCTCTGATCTCTTTCCCCATATCAACAAGCATGTCGATGATCTTTGCTTCTTGCATGGCATGCATACCGAAGGGGTCGCTCACGGTCCGTCGACCTTGTTCCTGCACTGTGGTGCGACGCAGCAGTGGCGGCCTTCGATGGGCGCCTGGATCCAGTATGGTCTCGGTACGGAAAATCAGAATCTGCCTGGATTCGTTTCGATCACTCCCAGCATCGGCAATGGCGGACCGCGAAACTATGGAGCAGCCTTTCTGCCGTCGAGGTATCAGGGGACGCCGATTCGTATCGACGCTTCGCGAAACAACTCGCTGGCCATACGGCATCTGGCTAGCGATGCGCATGGATCGGAGGTCCAGCAGGAGAGGTATGACCTCATCCAGCAGCTCAATCGATTGCAGCATGCACAGTTCCAGCATGCATCGGATGCGGAGGCGATGATTGCGTCGATGGAGACGGCTTGGCGAATGCAGCAACCGGCGGCCGATGTTCTGAGATTGGAAGAGGAGTCGCAGGCGACGCTGGATCTGTATGGGATCGGCAGCCCGAAGACCGATCTTTATGGCCGCAAATGCTTGCTGGCGCGAAGGCTGGCTGAATCAGGAGTCCGCTTCATCCAGGTTAATTATGGAGATGACTCGGCCAACCCCGCCTGGGACCAGCACTCGCAACTGGAGAAACATCAGGACCACGCACAGGCCACCGATCGACCAGTCGCTGGCCTGCTGGCGGATCTCAAGCAACGTGGGTTGCTGGAGGATACCCTGGTGTGGTGGGGGTCGGAATTCGGCAGAACTCCCTACGCTGAGAAGAACGGAACCGGGCGCGATCACAACCCTGGCGGCTTTACCGTGTGGCTGGCCGGTGCAGGTGTAAAGCCAAGCTTTTCTTGGGGATCAACCGATGAACTGGGGCATCTGGCGATCGATCAGAAGGTCCATATGCACGACTTGCATGCGACGATTCTTCATCTGCTGGGGATCGACCATCTGCGGCTGACCTACCACCATGCAGGTCGAGACTTTCGGCTGACCGATGTGTTTGGCGAAGTGGTCGACGAAATCCTTGCGTGATCAGTAGATGGTCCATTCATCTGCGTGACATTTCTGAAACAACATTCTAAAGAACGTTAGAATAACTAGGGGAGGGAAGAGCGATGATGAGGCGAATGGCGAAGGAGAAGATCGCGCGTGGTCTGATTTTCGCGTTGGCGATCGGCTTGCAATTGGCGTATGGGATGGCGTCTAGGGCCGATTCCCCCAAGGTCACCACCGACGTGGTCTATGGGCATAAGGATGGGATGGCGCTGACTTACGACATTTTCTATCCCGCCGAGGGGAAGGCTAACGGGCGCGGCTTGCTGTTCATGGTCAGTGGCGGTTGGGTTTCGATGTGGGCGCCTCCTGCACAGACCAAGCTGCTTTTGCAGCCGATGCTGGATCGTGGTTTTACGGTGATCGCCGTTCGGCATGGAAGCAGTCCCAAATACTTGATTCCTGAGATTGTCGGGGATGTGCGAAAGGCGCTGGAGCATGTGACAGAGCATGCGGGGGACTACGGGGTCGATCCGGAGAAGCTGGGTGTTTTTGGAGCCAGCGCAGGAGGGCATTTGTCATTGATGCTTGGGACCACCACCAACGACAAATCCTCAGCGAAGGGCCAGCCCCATGTGGCGGCGGTGGTATCGATTTTTCCTCCGACCGATTTGAGGCCGTACTGCGAGCCATCCAATCCACTACGCGAACAGTTTCCGGCGCTGAAATTTGAAGCTTCCAAGGTGGATGCGCACTCCCCGTTGCTGCAGGCCTCGAAGGACGATGCGCCGACGCTGATGGTGCATGGGGATAAGGACGAACTGGTGCCGCTGTGGCATAGCGAAAAAATGCAGAAAGCCTTCCAGGAGGTCGAAGTAGCGAACGAATTGATCGTCATCGAAGGGGCTGCGCATGGATTCAATGCCGAAGGAAATCGCCGCATGTACCAAGCGATGGGGGATTGGTTTGAAAAGCATCTGGAGGTAGCCCCGTAAGCCGATGGATCGACGCACCACAGTAGAAGCGGGGGTGCGAAGAGTCGTGGTTGCTGGAAAAGACCCGTAGGGTGTGTGAGCCGGGGCGAGGTGCGTTGGTCGGTGGTGTGGTAAAGTCTGCCCCGCGAACACACCAGGGGTTGGTAACGGGATGGGACATTGGTTCTGGTGTGTTCCGCGGCGGGATGTTTTTGCGCGCGGTGCAAGTCGTAATCGGGCTGCGTCACACACCCTACGAAGAGACGCAGCGGAGTATTTTCTCGTGCGGCGCTAATTCATGCTGCGTCACACACTCTACGAAGAGATCGTCAGGGAGCGACCAAGCGCAATTTGCGGTCGGCGATCGTGATGGTGGCAGTTGTTCCGCTGTCGAAGGTCAAGAAGTCCTGTTCGACTCCGTCCCCGAAAATGACACCTCCGCTGGGCATGCGCGAGGTAACGGTCAGGGGAGACTGGGAGTCAATCGTTCCGAGGATGATCGAGGCTTCCGATGCACGGCTGACAAAAGGTTCGCGGACATGGAACCGCAGCCATTCGGAGCGATAGTCGAATCGGTATTCTTCGCGAGCCTTCTGGAACGGCTTATTGCGCCGTTCAAACCCCTCGATCACCGCCGATGCACCGGTCAAGATCGATCGCGACCAACCGGTCGACCCTGCGCCGGTCGAAACGATGATGCCGCTGGAGGATTGGTTTTCTTCCTGTTGCCGGTGAGCGATTCGGTAGCGGGCGGAGGCATGGGTGGCAAAGCCGATGAAAAGGTCGTTGACGGCGTAAAGCGACTGGCCATTGTTGAGGGAGGCCTGGGCCATCGTCAGATCATGCGTGCTGTAGTTCCCGACTGCCGCATCATGCAGAACCGCTTTCGCATGGCTGGCTTCGAACGGAAGCAGAATCCCGTCAAAGCGAGTTGGGTCGGGGTTGATTCCGACCAGCGGCTGTCCGTCCAGGTACTTTGCTGTGTTGACCACCAGTCCATCCTGTCCGAGCACCACCACTAGGTCTTTGGGACCAAAGAGGAAGTTGGGGAGGAAGGAGCGATCGATATGCTGGCAACGGACCTCAGGGAGCGACTGATTGAGGAGTTTTAGCGACTGGTGGAAGGTGTGGTGGGCATCGGCATAATCATCGAAAGAGACCCCCAGCCGCTCTAGGTAGAACCTCGCCTGCGACTCGCTGCTGTAGCGTTCGATCAGCTCTTCCTGCGCGGTCTTGCGCGTGACAATGACAATCTTATCGAACACTGCCTTGGGCATCGGCGATTCTCAACATGCTTCGAAACAGTCACCGTCGATCCTGTTCAGAGACTCATTCATCAGGCCGATTCGCCTGTAGCAGGCTGGCCATGAGCTCGGTGGTGATATTGAGCTGCCCAACCTTGTCTGCATTCTGTCCAAGAGACCGCATCGACTCCGCGAGAAGCAGTTTCGGCTCCGTGCCTCGAAGGGCGGCTAGTTCTTGTTCCAGAGCCTTTGCCTTGGAGGCGGATTCGACTTCCAGCGCCTTGCCGCGATTGGCCGCTTCCATGAGCAGGTTTTCGCCCTGCAGTTCGATGAGCGCGGATCGCCCTTTCTCCAGTGCCGAATCGGATTCAAGTTCCTTCTCGCGAATCTTTCGTTCATCTTCTACCGCGCTGGCGCGGCGAGCCATGATCGCCTCATCGGCTCGCCGCAGCAATTGCTCGCGAAACTCTGCCTCCAGCGCCTTGGACATCTCCGCTGAAGGTCGTACTGCAAGGATGAACAAGCCAAGGATCTCCACCCCGAACGAGCGAAGGGAGTCATTGGCGATCGCGCGATCGGTAACGGCCGTGGCGATCGCCTGAGATTCACGAATGCATGCCTCCAGCGTGCGCGACTCTACCTCTTCATGCGTTGCGATCTGTAGCATGTTGACGATGCGCTGACCAAGAACTCGCAGGTCTTCGGTGACGTGCTGGCCGGTCTTTGGGTCGATGGTCAGATTCAGCAACGCAGCGGCCTTCTCGGGATCGGAAATGCGGTAGGTGACCTGTCCCTGAACCGATACGGTCTGGTAATCGCGGCTGATCTCCTGAAAGACAAACGGCTGATCGATGCTCTGCGTCGGTACCGCAACGATCTGTGTTTGAAAAGGGAAATAGAAAAACGATAGCCCAGGACCAGCCTGACGTTTGACACCACCGGTGTACTTTTGGATGTAGTGACTGGGCTGTCCCTTGAAGTAGGAGATCCCGAACATGTTTGGATCCTTTGAGGATGATCTGGTGGTTCCAGTCCTTTCGCCAATCGATCATAGTTCCCCCTATTTGGGGATTTCAAGGAAAAATTGAACGCCGGTGCGAAATGGAGTGATTGGAAGGTAGGCAGCGGGCTGTTGAAGGGCCCGAAGGGTGTGTGAGCCGGGGCGAGGCGAGTTGGTCGGTGGTGTGGTAGAGTCTGCCCCGCGAACACACCAGGGGTTGGTATCGGCACGTGGCATTGGTTCTGGTGTGTTCCGCGGCGAGGTGTTTTTGCGCGCGGTGCGAGTCGTGATCATGCCGCGTCACACACCCTACGAAGAGCCGTGGTTGCTGGAAAAGACCCGTAGGGTGTGTGAGCCGGGGCGAGGTGAGTTGGTCGGTGGTGTGGTAAAGCCTGCCCCGCGAACACACCAGGGGTTGGTAACGGGATGGGGCTTTGGTTCTGGTGTGTTCCGCGGCGGGGTGTTTTTGCGCGCGGCGCAAGTCGTAATCGGGCCGCGTCACACACCCTACGAAGAGGCGTGGTTGCTGGAAAAGACCCGTGGGGTGTGTGAGCCGGGGCGAGGTGAGTTGGACAGTGGTGTGGTAAAGCCTGCCCCGCGAACACACAAGGGGTTGGTAACGGGATGGGGCATTGGTTCTGGTGTGTTCCGCGGCGGGGTGTTTTTGCGCGCGGCGCAAGTCGTAATCGGGCCGCGTCACACACCCTACGAAGAGGCGTGGTTGCTGGAAAAGACCCGTAGGGTGTGTGAGCCGGGGCGAGGCGAGTTGGTCGGTGGTGTGGTAAAGCCTGCCCCGCGAACACACCAGGGGTTGGTAACGGGATGGGGCTTTGGTTCTGGTGTGTTCCGCGGCGGGATGTTTGGCGCGCGGTGCGAGTCGTAATCGGGCCGCGTCACACACCCTACGAAGAGGCGTGGTTGCTGGAAAAGACCCGTAGGGTGTGTGAGCCGGGGCGAGGCGAGTTGGTCGGTGGTGTGGTAAAGTCTGCCCCGCGAACACACCAGGGGTTGGTAACGGGATGGGGCATTGGTTCTGGTGTGTTCCGCGGCGGGATGTTTTCGCGCGCGGAGGGAGTCGTGATCGGGCCGCGTCACACACCCTACGAAGAACCTAGGCAAAATATTTTGCGCGCGGCGCAAGTCGTGATCGGGCCGCGTCACACACCCTACGAAGAGGCGAAACAGGGGTGTTTTGCTTGGTGCCAAGCGTGATCAGGCCGCGTCACTCACTCGACGCTTGCTCCAATTTTTCATGGCTGCGCTGGACTGTCGATCAAGCGCTGCACGGCGTCGACAATCCGCTGCTCGATCTCTTCGCGGAATGGTGCAGGAAGAGATTGGTAGATGATCGCCTGAGTCCCTTCATAGCCTCCCTCCCGGAGTACTTTTCGCGTGGGGATGTAGGCATGGACCAGATTGGAATAGCCAGCCACCCAGGTCGATCTGCCGGGAGCGGCCAGTTCCCTCTTTAGTCGCAGCGAGTAGTCGACCATTGGCTCCCCACCCAGAGCGATCAGCTGCAGTTGGTTGCCAAGGAGAGCGACCTGCACGGGATAGGGATAATCGGGAGGCTGGTCTTCCGGATTCGGCCACCGCTCGAGGATCGACTGGGCATGCCGCGCTACAAACCCGTCGGGAGAAGTCGACCTGGCCTTCAAGTCGTCACGTGGCGGCAAAGCAGCGAAGGGGAGAGGGATCGATTCGGTTCGTACTTGCAGCGCGGGTGGGAGTTGGACCCCGGGCTGCTGCGTCGCCTGCTGGACAGCCCTGGCAAGCGCCTGGCCGTTGCGGCGGGCGTCGTCTAGATCGCGACGGGGTTCGGGGTTCTGGTCGCCACCACATCCCATCAGAAAAAGTGCGATTCCCTCGGGTTCCTCTCTCTCCAGAAGCTCCTGAGCGAACCCGGCGTAATCGCCATGCAACTGCCGAACCGGTCCCAGGGCGGTGTTATGGCAAGCGTATCCGAAAAGGGTGGCGATCGGTTTTCCATCCGGGGATGTCACCCGCAGCACAGGAACGTCGTGATCGACCGAGCCATCGGGATTGGGGGCCAGGAGAATGCCCTCAGGCGTTGGTAGGCGACGGTTCATCGCAAAGCCGCATTCGCCTTGCGAGAAGGAGACGCGAGCTGTTCCGATGCGGTTTGCGGCTTGACCAAGCACACGGTCGATGGCATCTAGAAGTTGTTCGACATAGGCATCGGCCTTGCTGGCCCAGAGAGCTTCGATGCCCCAGTCACGGACGGTTTGTGCCGAGATCATCGGTCCTCCGTGCGTGTGAGAGACATTCAGCAGCAACTGGTCGGCGGGGATGCCATGTTGTTGTTTGGCCAGTTCCACGATCCGATCGCGAAGCTCCGAAGGAATCTCGATCAGCTCCAGCGTCAGCACCACCAGGCGGTGGCCTTGGGCGTCTTCGAGAAAAAGACTGCGCGCATGGAGTTCCGTCAGCACTCCTTCGGACGGGCCGGTGCGGGCAGCGTAGCCCGCCATCCAGACCGGTTCCTTGGGAGTGATCGAAACCTTGGCGGCCCCCGCTTTCCATGCACTGGAGGAGTCCGCAGAGGCCGACGTGACCCCGAGAGCAGCCAATAGCAATCCCAACCAACAACGTACGATCGTTGCAACAGACATTGGTAGTTACCCGCAGAAGAGACCAAGTGACATTCCTGGATGATCCAGCCTCCCTGCCGAACCATCTTCAGGATATCTCGGTTGCCCACTACCGTGTCGCGGAAGCCGTCAGCCGGCAAGCGACATGCCGATTCGCAACGATCGATGGTTTGATCCTGTCTTGCAGAACTCTGGCTGGTCGGAAATCAATTCCTGCGATCAGGAGATGCACCAGCTCCCGTGAAGTCGGTGATTTCCGCGAGACCGGCAAAGAACCAGTCCTGATTGAGTCCCCCAGTCAAAGTATCGGTATCGATATCGGCAAAGACCGTGTCAGCAATCGCATCGGCGCTGTCGTTGTTAAGAAACTTGGTGCCGTTGGCTCTGGTGCCGATTCCATTCCCCCAGATATTGGCAGTCCGCTGGGCAAAGGTCCTCGTCGATGTCCACTCCGAGTAGATGGCCCATAGCGCCAACAGATCTTCATCATGCGATGTACGACCGGAAACAAGCAGATCGTCGGCGGAGCCGCCTAGTAGAGTATCGGCTCCCAAACCGCCAAACAGCAGATCCCGTTGACTGCCGCCGGTCAGTGTGTCGCTGCCTCCAAGACCCATAAGGACGGTGGTTCGGCTGGCCTGACCGGTCAGGGTATCATTCCCCGAACCACCCATGACCAGCTGAATATTGCTGGTGATGTTGGTGATTCCCGTCGCATTTCCTGCGGTGGTCATGGAGAGATTGACGACGACCGATGTGGTCCATGTGGAGTAGATGAGCGAATTGAGAAGACTTCCCGTGCCGCCATTGAGATTGCCGGACAACGTCCCTGCAGGAAGCATCTGGAATGTGTCTGAGTTGGTACCACCGGTGAGGTTTTCGACACCAGTGAAGTCGACAGTGGCGGTCCCCGTATTCAAGGAGCCGCTGTTGCTGCCACTGATCGTCCAGGTGGTCGCGACGTTGGGACCGGTCAAGGTATCGGTCAGCGTGCCTCCAGTAATAGCCGGAACGCCACTGTAGGTGGCACCACCGACGACGATCTGACCCGCAGAATTTGCGACCCAATTGGTCGCAAGGTTGGAACCAACCACCGCCGAACCTGCGACTCCATTGCCAGTCACCGTTTCGATCGTTGTGTAACCAGTGACACCAGTGACGCGGTTGGCGGTACCGAGTCGAAACTCAAGCGATCCACTCTTCGCCGATAGATTGAGCTGGTCGATCCCGGAGCCACCGACCGCATTGCCTGTGAGGCTACCACCAGCGGCGAAAGTAAAGGTGTCAGCAGCGGTGCCACCCGTGAGATTTTCGACACCGGTAAAGCTGATGGGCGAAGTGCCGGAGTTCAACGATCCACTGTCAGCACCACTGACACTCCAGCTATTGGCGACGTTGGGACCGGTCAAGGTATCGGTCAGCGTGCCTCCAGTAATAGCCGGAACGCCACTGTAGGTGGCACCACCGACGACGATCTGACCCGCAGAATTTGCGACCCAATTGGTCGCAAGGTTGGAACCAACCACCGCCGAACCTGCGACTCCATTACCAGTCACCGTTTCGATCGTTTTGTAACCAGTGACACCAGTGACACGGTTGGCGGTACCGAGTCGAAACTCGAGCGATCCACTCTTGGCCGATAGATTGAGCTGGTCGATCCCGGAGCCACCGACAGCATTGCCGGTGAGGCTACCGCCAGCGGCGAAAGTGAAGGTGTCGGCAGCGGTGCCCCCCGTGAGATTCTCAAACCCGCTGAAACTGGTGGTGGTGTTGACGGTGCCGGAGTTGCTGCCGGTGATCGCCCAGGAGTTGGCGATATTCGCACCGATGACGGTATCGGTGACGGCAGCTCCCCCGATGAACGATTCCATCTGCGAGAATCCACCGGTGGAAGTGGCGGTGCTTGTCTGGAGATTGATGGAATGAGCGGCTGTCTTGGCAGAGAAGTTGAGTGTGTCGGTGCCAGCGCCTCCGGCCACCAGTCCAGTGAGGCTGCCGGTTAGCCCAAAGCTGAATTGGTCGGTTCCATCGCCACCCTGCAGCGATTCCACTTGCAGGAATTGCAGGGTACCGTTGAGTGAACCGGCCGCTGCCGCAGTGATGCTCCAGGTGTTGCTCCCCGAAGGTGCCTCGACCGTATCGATGCCACCACCTCCTTCGAAGATGGCTGACCCGGAATGGACAATCATTCGGTCGCTGCCAGTCCCAGCGAGAAGTCGGAAGGTTTCGATATTCGAATGCTGGACAATGGCGTTGTTGAGCGTGACGCGTGAGCCTTGCAGCACGAAGAGATCATCGATCGTTCGGCCCACCACGTTGAGAGTGTCGGTGCCAGCTTGGCCGTCGAAAACCAGAGCCCCGCCGTTTAGCACTGTTCCGGTAAAAACGTTGACTCCGTTTCGGGTCACCGACCACTGAGCGGTGGTCCCGTTGCCGGTGTAGGTAGCGACGAAGAGATCGTTTGGGGATGCGGAACCATTTAGGTAGACATTTTCATCGACATCGTTCACCTGGATGGTCAGATCTTTTTCGAACCACAATCCTCCCTGGTCGGTCGACCGGACGCGGATGGAGTAGCTGGACTTCTGTTCAAAATCGAAGCTGTCATTGGCCTTCAGAGTCGCTCCAGTGATGCTGAAGAGGCTGTTGTCAGTTCCACCGGTGGCGAAGCTGTAGGTAAACGTATTGCCTGGTTCATCGACAGTGCTGAAGGTGCCTACCGTTGCATTGGTGCCGGCATTCTCGTTGATCCCAGATGGGGAGATGGAGATATCGGTTGGCGCTTCATTGACATCGGTTACCAGGATGGAAAAGACCTTTTCTTCGTACAAAGACCCCTGATCGGTCGTTCGGACGCGGATGGAGTAGCTGGATTTGGTTTCGTAGTCGAAACTATTTTTTGCTTTCAGGGTATCGCCGACAATTTCAAACTGCCCGTTATCTTGGTCGCCGGTTCCGGAGACCAGGGTGTAGGTGAAGGTGTCGGTAGGATTCGGATCGATGGTGGTGAAGGTACCGACGACCGCGTTGGCACCGGCCATTTCCGCGAGGCTCTGGGGTGACAGATTGAGGTCGGTGGGAGCCTGATTGCCGGTGCTGGCAAGAATCAGCATCACTGTTTCGAACTGGACCCCATCCTGATCGGTGGCTCGGACGCGAATCGAGTAGGAAGTCTTACCCGCCAGAAGCGATGTCGAGGTGCGAAGTTCATTGCCGACCATGGCGAAGTAACCATTGTCGGTATCCCCAGTGCCACTGACCAGCGAGTAGGTGAACTGGCTGGATGGGTCGAAACTGCGCGACGCCATGTCGGCGACGTAGGCATTGGCGGCTAGGTTGTCGGGGATGGTGAAGGTATCTTCCCAGAGCCCGATCGACAGGTTATCGATCGCCCACGATTCGTTGGTTCCACCCTCCCAGCCTGAGCCATCGGCCAGCCACTGGAGGGTGAGCGTCGAAGCGCTGTGCGGGAGGAACCAGAGTCCAGGTTCCACCGCCATGTTGTAGGCAGCGTCCGACCAGAAATCGAAACCTAACTGCGAACCAAAGCTGAGCAATCCGCCGGGTTGTGCTGCGTACGTTTGATTCGTCAGACTGAAGACACTGAATGTTTCACGGAATACCTGGACGCCATCCACAAGGACATTGAAGTAATCTCCGTATCCACCATCCCACGAATCGATGATCGCAAGAAGAAATCGCAGATCGATCGAATCATGTTCAGGGAGGTTTGTCAGCGTGAGTGTGGCAGAGCTGCTACTTTTCAGGAAGCTGGCGTTGAAGATATTGCCGACAGGTCCCAATCCCTGATATCCCTGCACCGATTCGATGGTGAACGTGCCGGTGAAACCGGCAGGGTTGGCCGAATCGAGCGAATCGGAGTAGAGCAGGGCTTCTCGGCGAGGAGTGGTCTGGGTGGCTTGCTGGATTTTTAGTAGGGCCGCACCTTGGGTGAAGTTTTTGTAGAGTTGGCCGCTGATGGTTTCGGTGCCTGCGAAGGTCCATCCGGTCCCCTTATCGACCAGATCCTCATGACCACCCTTTACGATTAGCGTGTCGGTGGTATCAGAGGCCGACAGAACGCTCGCCTGATTCAGTATCAGCCGATGGTCTCCTGATCCCGCTAGATCGATTTCTTCGGTGCCTTGCACGCGATTGGAGGGGGAGGTGACCAGATTCAAGGTCATGCCTAGCCCGGCGAAGATCAGTCGATCGTAGCCGCTGGAAGCCGAGACTTCGGCGAAGGACGCATCTCCGACGACGATCTGATCATCTCCTCCATGCGCATAGAATCGATCCTCCCCACCACCGCCATCGAGCGTGTCATTGCCGGTACCGCCGGCATATTGATCATCGCCATAAAGCAGGTCATTTCCGCTTCCACCACGAAGGATGTCGTTGCCAGCGGATGGCAGTCCCCAGTGAGTGTCACCCCAGATCTGGTCATTCCCGCCATTTCCTTCAAGAGTGTCGTTACCATCATCGCCCCTCAGGTAATCGTCACCAGAACCGCCCTTGATAGTGTCGTTGCCATTGCCGCCGTAGACCCAGACAGATGAGGATGTCGCAGTTGCATCGAGAGAATCATCTCCGGAGGTTAAAGCGATGACGAACCACTCCACAGAGACATTGGGAGACAGTACGCCATCGGCTTGATAGTCGGTAGCGCTTATGAGGACATCTGACTTTCCGCTGTCATCCATGCGGTCGTAACCGCTACCGCCAATGAACACATTGGCACCGCCGTATCCATAGAGTTGATCGTCGTTGTCACCGCCATCGAGCGTGTCGTTGCCGGATCCACCGGCATATTGATCATCGCCATAAAGCAGGTCATTTCCGCTTCCACCACGAAGGATGTCGTTGCCAGCGGATGGCAGTCCCCAGTGAGTGTCACCCCAGATCTGGTCATTCCCGCCATTTCCTTCAA
>Ga0315904_10004279_pt1 | contig 20465 bp, 12 predicted proteins | sample LakEriMetagenome_6_FD_203529 | JGI IMG/M metagenome (GOLD analysis project Ga0315904, IMG submission 203529) | Freshwater fungal communities from buoy surface, Lake Erie, Ohio, United States - Buoy 12 MA120 | ecosystem: Environmental > Aquatic > Freshwater > Lake | place: USA: Lake Erie, Ohio...
AAAAGGTGCTGGTAGACCAAACATCAGTTTCAATCCAATCACACTTGACCACATCAACGTCAAACGTAAAGTAAAGGGAAAGGGTGAATGGCAAGATATTACAATCAAATTGTATGATCCTATCGTGCCTTCCGCTGCTCAGGCAACAATGGAATGGGTGCGTCTTTCACACGAATCTGTAACAGGTCGTGACGGTTATTCTGACTTCTATAAGAAAGACATAACACTTCATGTTCTCGGTCCTGTTGGTGATAAAGTTGAAGAATGGACACTTAAAGGTGCTTTCATTACTGCAACAACATTCGGTGAAATGGATTGGGCAAACGATGCTTTTGTTGAGATTTCTCTCACACTTGCATATGATTATGCTATCCTCCAATACTAATACAAATTGTATTATCATATTGAAATTGAAATGAAATACGGGTATACTGATTTTCTCGGTATACCCATATTTATTTGTGTATATTAAAACGTTTTATTACAAATTATGTTATAGGATTTAAGTTATGACAAAAATTCCAACCGGCTATAATATAGCCAATGAAGAAGCCGTTTCAGATGCCGATATTAAGGCACAACTTTTAGCTGAACACAAGCAAACTAATGTTAAAAAATCAAATTTTCCAACGGAAATTATTCCTTTGCCTTCAAAAGGTCTCTTGTATCCAGAAGGACATCCCCTTGCCGAAGGTGTTATTGAAATGAAATATATGACTGCTCGTGAAGAAGATATATTAACTTCACAAAACCTTATTAAACAAGGTGTAGTATTAGACAAATTGTTTGAGTCTTTGATTGTTACCCCTATCAATTACAACGACTTGTATGTTGGTGACAAAAATGCAATCATGGTTGCTGCTAGAATTTTGGGATATGGAAAAGATTATACAGTTCAAATTGATGATCCTTTTTCACCCGGCAATAAACAAACTGTTACAATAGATTTAACTCAAATTGAGCACAAGGAGGTCGATTATTCGCCATTTGAGAACAGAGCAACCGAATTTGATTTTGAACTTCCACTATCTAAAAGAAATATAACGTTTAGACTTATGACACATGGTTTGGAAAGACAGATTCAATCAGAGATAAAATCAATGAATAAATCAGTTATTAAGTCTGGAATTGATAGGGATTTAACAACAAGACTCAAACATATTATTACATCGGTTGATGGTGAAAATGGTAGAGTTGCTATAAATAATTTTGTTGATAATGAATTGTTTGCAGCGGATTCGAGAGCATTAAGGTCTTATATCAAAGAAATCTCACCTGATTTGGATCTATCATTCACCTTTATTTCAGATATTACTGGTGAGGTTAAGGAGATAGATATACCCATAGAGGTATCATTTTTTTGGCCTGGCACCTGATTATAGATTAGGTTTACATGAAGAAATCTTTTCTTTATGTTATTATGGCAAAGGTGGTTTTACTTGGGATGAAGTATACGGTCTTCCAGTTCATTTGAGACGATTCTATATCAATCAAGTTAAAAAGGCAATGGAAGAAAAGAATAAGGCAGAACACGCTGAAGTATCTAAACATAAAGTGAGTATGCCTACATTTTCAAAACCATCAACACCTAGACGATAATTTTGCGGTTTACATATTTATAGGATATGTAGACCGTTTTTATTTTATTAGTATTTGTAGAAAAACGTGGCATCAAAAGAAGACGTAAAACTTGCCTCTGAACTAAAAGATTTAACTGAAACACGAATTGAATTAGAAAAACAAATCGTTGAACAGAAAATCAAAATGGGATCGGAGGATAAAAAATCAATAGAAAATATCAAGAAACTTGTATCATTAGAAGCACTTCGTATGGATTCCATAGAGAAGGAAGAAGAAGTGCGCAAAAAAATTCAAGACATAGAAAAGGATTCTGAAAAACGATTAAAAGAATTTGAAAAATATGAAAAAGAATCTGTAAAAAATATAAAAGAACAAAACAAGGGTGAAGACGAATTAAACAAAAAGGCAAAAAAGAAAAAAGAAAATGCAGAACAGGTAAAAAGATATTCAGAGGATCAAAGAAATATAACAGTAGAACTAAACTCTCACATGGGTGTGTTGAATGATAAAGCAAAAGGTCATGCTGCTGCTTTATTAAAAACAGCAGGTGTAAATGATACAATAGCAGAATCATATACAACAATATCAACACAAATTGCTAAGGGTTATGCCGGTAGTCAAAACTTTATGTCAGTCGTGGATCAGACGCGGGACATAACCAGTGATGTCTCTAAATTATATGCCGAATCTATTGATCAAACTGGTCAAATAGAAAAAGGTTCTGCAAAAATAGTAGATACCGATAAAGCACGTCAAGACATTGCATTAAAACGTTTTCAAATTGAAAGTGGACAATTAGGATTAAGTGCATCAGAACAAGCAATGACAATGAAAATTCTTCGTCAAGATGAAGAAAGACTGAATGCAATAGACGAACAAAACAAATACATAGAGAAACAAAACTCAAAAATGGGTATGATAAATGATATAGGAAGTAAGTTGGGAACTTCTATGTCATCTTGGGTTACTAAACTTCCTGGTGGTGAACAAATTTCAAAAATTCTTGGAATTGATAAAACCGCCGATAAAATGAACAAATCATTCACATCTGCAATTCAAAACGGTCTTCAAGGTAATTTCAAAACTGCATTTGCAGATGGTATGAAAGGTCTTGGTAGTATGGTTGCAATGGCACCAAAACTTGTTGCTGGATTGGGATTGGGTGCATTAGCTGGTGGTTTTGGTTTGTTGGCAAAAGGAGCAAAGGGGATATTCAATGTATTGATGGAAGTTGATGGTGCTATTGCTCAAATGGGTAAAGACTTCTCAATGAGTAAAAAAGAAGCTGGTCAGTTGTATCAACAAACTGTTAAAATGTCTCAGGAATTGAAAATAACCGGAATCAATTCAAAAGAGATTGCAGAGGGTATTCAAGTTGCAAGTGATGCGTTTAACGGTATAGATGTTGCTTCACAAATAATGTCGGGCAATAAAGAATTAGAAGGTTTCGTTAAACAGGCAGCTGTTTTGACAAAACAATTTGGGTTATCTGGTGCGGAAGTTGCTAGAATAAAAGATATAGCAACTATTACCGGAACATCAATGGATAAACTTGTAAAAGAATCCGTTGATATGGGTAAAGGGGTTATGAATGCTAAAGAGAGTATGAAAGTCCTTGCCGGTATTCCAAAAGAAGTTGCTGTTGGATTTAAGGGTGCATCAAAAGAACTTGTTGCTGCTGCTCAAAAGGCAAAATTATTAGGAACAGATCTTAAGAAGATAAAAGATATTGGTAGGGGAATGTTGGATTTGGAATCATCTCTGACTGCAGAATTTGAAGCACAGGCAATAACCGGTAAGAATATGAATCTTGATGCTGCAAGAAGATTTGCAATGGAGGGTAATATATTCGGATTACAGGAAGAATTGCTAAATAAAGCTGGATCACTTGAAGATTTCACCAATATGAATGTTATTCAACAAGAGGCATTTGCTAAGGCGATGGGTATGTCTGTTGAAGAAATGACAGATATGCTTACTAATGCAGAAAAACTTTCAAAGGCAGGTATTGATTCAGATTATGCAGAAAAATTGAGTAATATGCAATCTGCCGCCGAACTTGAAAAAGAAATGGCAAATGCAAAGAATCAAGAACAAAAAGATTACATTGCTCAACTTGCTGCAGAAAAACGTTCTGCTAGTTTGAAAGAATCTATGGCAGATGCTGTTGAAAAATTAAAACAAAAATTTGCTCCTGTAATAGATGCAATAGTTCAGATGGTTAGTGGTTTAGAACAAGGAAATGACGGTGTATCTGTATTTCAAAAGATGTTAGATGGTATAGATATGAATGCCATTGCGGCTGGTATAAAAGAAGCTTTACCAAAAGTAATGGAAGCTGTTCAAGGTTTGATTAAAAATCTTCCAAAGATTATAGAAATGGTAGGAGGGTTGATAAGTAAATTCAGCGGAATTGCCGGAGCTGCTGGTGGATTCCTTGATATATTGGGACCTAGCACCGCCGGTTTGGGTGTAATGGCATTAAAAGTTGCCGGTCCTGGTGGTATAGCCGCTGGTTTCAAAGTTGCAAGTAAAGGTGCAATGGGATTATTCGATATGATAAAAGGTCCACTTGGTGATAGTGTGGGCAAACTTGCAGGAGGGGTATCCGGTAAATTAGGTGATGCTTTTGGAAAAGTTACAGAAAAGGCAGGTGCCCTTGGATCCAAAATGAAAGATATGGCCGCAAGTAAAGCGGGTGATATGTCAGGCGCCGGTGGTGGTAAGAAGGCAAAAATGCCAAAGGCAAAAGCCGGAAAAGGTGGCGGTGGAATGATGGATGGTATAGCGGATTTTGTCAATAAAGTGGATATGAAAAAAATGTTAATGGGTGCTGCTGCATTACTTGTTCTCGCGGCTGCTTTATTTGTAACTGCTAAGGCATTACAAGAATTTGCTAAAGTTGAATGGAGTGCAATGGCAAAAGGAGCCGTTGCTCTTCTTGGTCTTGCTGGTATTGCCATGTTATTAGGAACTGCATCCGTTCCTATGTTAATTGGAGCCGGTGCTATTTTAGTTCTCGGTGCTGCATTGATGGTTGCCGCTGTTGGTTTGAAAATAATGGGTGAAATTAAATGGGATAACTTCAAAGGAATTGCTGGTGCATTAGTTGAACTTGCTGGTGGATTTGTTGTATTAGGGGCTGCCGCTCCTTTCATAATAATCGGTTCTATGGCTATGATTGCAATGGGTGCAGCTGCTGCTGTTTTTGGTGGTGGGTTATACCTTATTGCAAAATCACTTGCTGAATTTCAGAAGATTGGTGACTTCGGAAAGGTTGGGGACAACTTGGCTGCCGGTATGGAGGCATTAGGTTCCGTTTCAGAAAAGGTTGATATAGGAAAACTTGAAGATTCATTTGAGGAATTAAACGATGCACTTGAAGAATTAGATTTTGAAAAACTAGCAGCTTTTGGTCAATTAGGAAACTCTGCTCTAAAAGGTGCCGGAGATAATCTCGTTGGTGGTATAAATTCTTTGATGGGTATAAATCAGGGAATAAATTGGAGTGGGCTTGAAGATACATTTGAAGGTTTGGAAGATTCTCTTGACGAATTAGATTTAGAAGGAATACAGGCATTTGCTAAATTGGGTGAAGAAGGTATAAAAAAAGCCGGTGAAAATCTTATGGCTGGGTTAAATTCATTTCAAGGAATTGATCCAAAGGCGGCAGTTGCTGCTATCGCTCCACTCGAAGATGTTTTTAGTGCCCTCGAAGATGCATTTGATGAATTAGATTACGAAGAACTGGATGCATTTGGTAAGGTTGATTTTACTAAAATGGCCGCAAATACAACTGGTTTATCACAGTTTGCACAGGCACTTGGTAATATCGGCAGTATGTCTGGAATTGATAAGTTGGAAGAACAATTTGAAAAACTATCAGATGCAATAGACGGTTTAGACATTGATAAGTTAAACGAACTATCAAATATAAAGCCGGATGCAATGGGCAATTTAGGAAAATTACAGGCAGTATTTCAACCGTCACAAAAAATAGAATCGCCTGCCGGTGGTGCAGCAGCCGGTGGTGCAGGTGGTGCCGCTGGTGCAGGTGGTGCAGCTGCTGGTGGTGCAGGTGGAAGTGGTGGTGTTGAAGCGAAATTAGATCAACTAATTGGATTATTCAGTTCTATTGCAAATCAACCTACTGTAATAAAATTTGGTGATAAATTTGTAGAAGAAATACGAAATACTATAAACATAAAGAAAACATATAACATTGAAGATAATTTCGGTAGAACGGCATAATAAAAATCGAAATAAGATATTTATTGATGTATTAACAGGATGTGTAAAAGATGTCATTGGTAGACTTAAAATCTGATTTATCAAAATATAGAAGTGAGGTTTCAAAGGAGGGCAAAAGCACTCCAGATGCTTCATCTGCTACCAATGATAAAAACTTTGCAACACAACAACCAATTACAGATGGTTTATACAAAGATGTACCTACTATACAAAAACCAAAAGTTGTTAGTCTTACAAGTCAATTATCCAACACCAAACTTGATGAAATAAAACAACCAAAGAAATCGGATGTTAGTAAAAGATTAGGAACAACCGAACTTGATAACATAAAAAAGCCGGTAAAAACATCATTAGAAAGTAAGTTAGATTCTACTAAACTTGATGATATAGTTATACCATCGGATAAAAGAATTGGTTTGGAAGATAGATTGGCCTCAACTAAACTTGATGATATAGTTCAACTTCCAATAGAAAGTCTTTTGATAAACTCTGTATCAGAATTTTCTCCAACGGTTTCCGAAAATAGAACGGCAATCGCTGGTGGAGTTGGTTTAGATCAAATTGAATCAAAGTTTTCAAATATAAAGCAAACAAGATTTTCTAGTAGATTAACCGAATCTGATACTGAAATATCAAGAACTACTCTAGGTGAAAACAATAACAATTCAAACGTTGATATAAATAGACAACCACTTTCTTTTGAAAGAGATGGAACTAGTCCTGATATAAATTTTAATCAAAACGATGCAACAGATAATATAACAGATCCAAAAACTGTGATAAACAGAATACCACAGAGTTTTAACAGAGAGGATCAGGCGGTTGCTATAAATAAAAGTATATTGTCTCCTATTGGCAATATAACAAACCCATTGATAACAATAACAAGACCACCACAGTTTTTCGATAGAACTGAAAATTCAATAGAAATATCAAAGAACGTAAATGATGCATCTGATAACATAACAATACCAGATATAGAACCTTTGTTACGCCCTTTATCTTTTGATAGACAAGAACAGGTTCCAAATATAATCACAGAAACTATACAAGAAGGTATAGTTGTAAATCCAAACATAAATGTTTTGAGAGTAGAACAGGGATCTATTCACACAGGCGATGCAAGTGAATTTAATATAGATGGTTCACCAATTCGTTTCGTTGGAACTTCCGAATTAGAAAGAATGATTGAAACTGACGATAAGGGTCCAATACGATATGAAGGTCAAACTATACACGATGTTGATAATAGTCAATTAAATCTTTTGGGTATAACACCAACATTTCCTGCAGGAAGACACGAGAATCCATCGGATTCACTATATTCAGTTTTAGGTTTACAAGAAGTTAATTTCTTCTCAAATCAATTTGCATTAGGATTTAACCAAAGACAACAATTAGGTGATACAAAGTATGTAGGATTTTCACAATATGTTTGGACAGGTGGATCTGATAAGGGTCCATTCACGAATTATTTTTCTGATACAAATTCATTTGGATTCCAAATACGAGTTAATGCCGAAGAAACTGCTTACCAACCAAATACATCACAATTTGATTTTGCAAAAATAACTGGTGTGAATTATTTTGATGGTAATAATAATAACACTATTGGTGGATTTAGTGTATTCACACCACATCAAATAACAGAGTATAAAACAGAATCTTCATTTTTAGGATGGCAGGGTAATAGAGTTGGTGCTCCACAAGTAAATTTCTTTGATATAGAACTTGGTCATACAAAAAGAGGATTCAATAAATTTGCAGAACTAGGTGAGTCTGATTACATAGAAGGATCTTCTATATTTGATTATGACGGAAATAAACAACAGGCACCATCTGTCAATTATTTCGATTTAACAAATGCATCTACAACAATGGGATTCCATAATTTTGCAGCATTTCAAGATTCAAAATACATTTTGGATGCTTCAAATTATGCATGGAAAGGTGTTTCTCTAACTGATTCTCCAGAAACTAATTATTTTGATATATTCAAAAATGTTACAACTGCAGGATTCCATAGATTTGCACAAAAATTAGAAACAAAATATATTAGAGATGCATCGGAATTTGTTTGGTCAGGAGCCAGAGGAGATGCTCCAACTATAAATTATTTTGATTTGGTAACAACTCTAAACTCAACAGATGGATTTCATTCATTTGCTGGGTTATATGATACAAAATATATTACAGATTCATCCAGATTTACATGGATTGGCACTCGTGACGATGCACCATTTGTAAATTACTTGGATATACCAACAAGAAATGTTACTTCTGGATTTGATATATTTGTTCCATTTTTAGAATCAAAGTATAAAAATGATTCTTCTTATTATACATGGAATGTAAATAGACAAGATGCTCCCGTTGTAAATTATTTTGATTTAGAGAGTCAATCAACAACAACCGGTTTTCATAAATTCTCCGGTATGTTTGATACTAAATACATAAAGGATTCATCTCAATTTGATTTTGATGGTAATAAACAAAATGCACCTGCTGTCAATTATTTTGATTTACTCGGTAGATTTACAACTGCAGGATTCCATACATTTCCTATCTTCAAAGAATCAAAGTACATCAAAGATTCATCCGAATTTGATTGGGATGGTGCAAGAGTAAATGCTCCTGCTATAAACTATTTCGATTTGCAGGGAACACACACTACTGCTGGATTCTATTCATTTGCACAAGAATATGATTCAAAGTATGTGAAAGAATCTTCGAGGTTTGATTGGGACGGTAATAGGTCATCCGCACCTGCTGTTAATTATTTTGATTTGCCCGGTAAATTTACAACAGAAGGTTTTCATATACTTGCTCCATTTAAGCAAACTAGATATATTCACGAATCATCTGAATTTGATTGGGATGGTCTTCGTGCAAATTCACCAGAAGTTAATTATTTTGACTTTACAGGAAAGGTAACAACTGCTGGTTTTCATAGACTTGCTGAAACATATGATTCAAAGTATGTTGAAGAATCATCTATCTTCGATTGGGATGGTAGTCGTGATGAATCTCCGCAAGTAAATTACTTTGATTTGCGTAGTAAATTTACAACAATAGGTTTCCATAGACTTGCCGAGTTATATGATAGTAAGTATGTTAAGGATTCATCGGAATTTACATTTGCTGGTAAGTTTCCAAAAGCAGGAACAGATTATTTTGATAAAGAAAAATTAAATCAAACCGGATTTACTCTGAATATACAACCAAAGGGATCAAGTAAACCTGCTGGAACAGAGTATTTCCATGAGAGTTCATTCTATACATTCAAAGGTGGAAGACCTGGAGAACCAGTCGAATCGGTAATTGATTTCTTTCAAAATACAAATCAGACCGGTTTCACGATGGACATTAAACGAAACGAAGGTTTGCCCGAAACAGAATATGCTACCGAGTCTTCTATATTTGTTTTTCAAGGTGGTAGACCTGGCTTACAAAGTTTCTTTCCTGACGATAACCAAACTGGTTTCACTTTGGATATTATGGCAAAGGGTAGTAGTAGACCTGGAACAGAGTATGATACCAATTCTTCTGATTATGGATTCAAAGCCGATAGAAGACCACCACTACTAAATTATTTTCCAGATGATAACCAAACTGGTTTCACTTTGGATATTATGCCAAAGGGGGCTGGTAATCCTGAAACAGAATATGTAAATGAATCTTCAAGATTCGGTTTTATAGGTTTAAGACCAAACGGTGTTAATTATTTTCCTGATGATAACCAAACTGGTTTTACAATAGATATAATGCGTAAAGGTAGTGGTAGACCACAAACCGAATACACTGCAGAAACATCTCAATTTGATTGGAATGGATCAAGATTAAGTGCACCGAGTAATAATTATTTTGGTTTGTATAGAACGCCGATTGGAAAGGAATATATTGATGTTCAACAAAAAAATAACACTACACAGGCAGGCAGAGGATTTCAAACATTCTATACAGATAAAACTGTAACTAATTATGCTCCAGGATATTCTATATTATCAACTGAAAGTGGAACTAATAAAGTTCTTTCTTTGGATAAGCCAGTAACAAATTTCTTTGGGTTTACACCATCACAGAGAGCTGGATTTTTACCACAAATGACATTGAACGATGGAACACTTTATCCGATAATAAATCCAGAACTTACTTACAATTTAGATCAAAGTGGAAGACTTGCTATTCAAACAAGAAGATCTTCTGCTGGAATCAATACAGTTAATGGCGAAGAATTTGCTCCATTATCTTTGGGAAAAAGACCTTGGGTTCAACAAGGAACTCTTGCTTCATTAGAAAATCAAGTTCCAAATATCATAACAAAAGCTGCTGCTGGTTCTTACATAAACAAATATGAAAGAACTATGAAAGATACACCAGATGGTAGTTACCTTGCATCTTATGGTATACGCCAAGGACAGATTGCAAAACAATACCAAGAATACAGAGGAACACCTTTACAATTTAATCCAGAATTAGATTCTACTCCATTTATACTAAGGGGTATTCAAATAAAAGGTAAAACTGTAAATGAAAGATGGGGACAAAATTCTGATGCAGGAAATGTTGTTTTTGGCAGAGGTGGTGGATATTCAGATCAATTTGCTGCAATTAACATTGCAGATAGAGAAAGAATAGAAAAATGGTTAGAAACACCAAAAGGAATAGCTTGGACATTGTTACAAGAAGAATTGTATAAAAATAATCCATTGGTTGATAGCATAACCGCAATAGAATCTGATTCAAATTCTGCTCAAATTTCTAAAACTCGAATATACAATAAGACATCCTTATTGAACGCAATAGAGGACAATTTGCTTAGAGGAAGAACTTTGAGAATACGCCACGGCGAAGATGGAGAAAATCCAGAAAATTCTGATAGGTACGAATCAGTAGTTTTAAGAATGAATCCAAGTAATGACGATAAACAGAATGTTATGAATTTTCCCAGAACAGTTGCTGGAAACGCATCAACTTTATATTCGGATTCAATTCGATCAGCACAAAATACAAAAAACATATATTCTTTCTACAAATACAATAGATTGATAGCATTGATGTCTGAATTATTACCGTCATCATTTGCACCGTTAAATTCTAAAACTGCATCATCAATTCGTAATGCAGCCGGTAGCTCTACACTTAAAATATCGCGCTTATCCGGATTGGGTGGACCAAATTCCGGAACTGATCCATCTGGAGTTACTGAAATAAGAAGGGCATCACATCCATTTATGAAGGTATACAATACATCTGGTGTTTTACCCGAAACATATCCATCAACTGCAAAAAGAGATACTTGGTTTGGACAAAAAACAAAAGTTGGTGCAGATGGACCAACCGAAGATGGAACGGATTACACATATTCCGGAAGAATGAAACAACAAAAATCTTTAGCAGACGGCCAAACATTTGATGGTTTGATAACTGCACTTTCTTATTTATTGAGTGGATCAAAATTTGAAAATAATACACAAGAATATCCGAAAGAAGGCAACGGAAATCCTGATAACTCTGCATATATTCAACCAAATGTTTACAAGATAATAAGTGCTAGGGATCCATTTAATCCAAAATATCCATCGTATGATGATAGATTGCGAGCAAATGCAGTATTTGATTCTGATAACATACCAAATTCAACACCAAATGGAACAGAGCCAATATATCTAAAACCCCCATCTGGCGAAGATCAACAAACTGCACCTATTAAACAATATAGTGCCGTTTCTTACAATAAACTAAAAAAAATTCAACGCGGTGATGCTAATAGATTGAGAGATTACAATGACTTCCGTGCAGATATTGAAGGTGAAACATATAAAAAGTTTTCAACTGATCCCGCGATTGCTGACTATAAAAAGAATAATCTTGATAATAGATTCGGATTTGGTAAACAAGGAAAACCTGGAACAAAAAGAGACAATCCTGCACGAAACAATATAGTGTATACCAAAGAAGGAGCAGTATTAAAACAAGGAACTGATTATGAATTTAGAGGGGATAGGATAAACATAATAGATTTTAAGACTTCAAATAAAGTAAACAATTTAAGTGAAGTTGAAGATTTTGCATATGAACGCGGTAAATACAAAAGACCTGGTTTAGAAGAAGGTGAAGACTTAATAACATTTTATTTCAGTAGTGTTAATCTTATGCCAACTAAACAGTATCCAGTTGAAACAATAGTTTTTAGGGCATCGTTTGACAGTATAACCGATAATCATAAACCAAGTTGGAGTCCTGTTCAATATATGGGTAGAGGGGATCCATCATATGTATTCGGATCATATGAGAGAGATACGAGTTTTGGATTCACAGTTCATATAGGATCTCGTGATGAAATGGCAGCAACATGGAGAAAACTAAACGCACTTGCATCATGGACAACTCCAGATTATAGATCTGGCCGTATGCGTGCACCATTGTGCCGTCTGAACATAGGTCATTTGTTTAGAAAAACTCCTGGATTCATAAATTCACTAACATATACATTTGATAATGCAGGTGGAACTTGGGAAACTGCAAAATTAAAAGAAGATAGAAATTATGGTGATTCAGAATCAAAACCAGGCGTATTACAGTTGCCCAAAACAATTCAGGTTGCAGTTGGGTTTACAATTATCGGTAATTATCGTCCAGAAAGAAATGGTGTGATGTATTCACTATATGATGATGCAGGTGATGGATTGGCTCCTGCTATTGCATCAAATGGTGCTCTTGTAAATTATTTCAGAATTGATGATGTGACATCTGCTAATAACAAAGATGCTGAAAAATACTTGTTAGAGGATCCACCAGGAAATCTTGAATCATATGATAAAACAAATACTGATGACGAAACAAAGGCATTAGGAGATGCTGCATTGACACAAATGTATGGAAAAGTGCCATTTACAGAAAAGAAAGATGCAGATGGAAATGTTACTTATGAATCAACTGATCCAAAATTTGGATCAATTGATACAAAAGCAGAAGAAGAAAAAGCTGCAGCTGGAGCTGATAAAGCTGCTACCGATCTTCAAAAAGAGCAGGAAGAAAAAGCGGCAAGAGATAAAATTGCAGAATCTGGTGGTAATCCATCTCCCGGTCCACCATAATTGTAATATATTAAAAAATATGATATTACATATTTATTGATATACAAATTAGTTTTAATAGGAAATTATATGCCAAATAGATATGACCAATCCAACATAATAACTGGTGTAAAAAAATACAATTCAGATGGAACAGAAAGAAAAGTTTCGAGACTTTCATCTGTTTTTTATCCGGATTTTTCTCAAAACCAAGACGTTTACATCGTTTCAAAAATGGGTGATAGACTGGATAATCTGGCATACGATTATTATGGGGATGTTTCATATTGGTATGTTATTGGTATTGTAAACAATCTTGGCAGAGGAACACTTGCCGTTAAACCTGGAATAGTATTGAGAATACCTTACTATGATGATTTAACCGGTATTAGTGCATTGTTTCAACAATATAACTTTATGAGGTAACTATGGCTTGGAGTATAGGAGTAGACAATCCTTTTTTAAGATCTCCTGGTCCTGGAGCAGCAGAGACGGCTGCTCGTGGTGCATTTTATGGTGCAAAAATTAGAACAGGTGCTATTGCTGGTGGAAAAGCATCGTCTGAACCTAAACTATATTGGGTATATGGTAAAAAAACTTGGGCAAATTGTAATGGATTGGGATTTCCTCCTGGAAAATTGAATAACACCACAACTGGATTACTTTCTTTATACAGTCCAAGGTCCAATCTTCCATTGATGCCAGTTTTAACAGGCGTTGATACTACAAACGAAGGTGCTATGGGTTCTGTAATTAAAGCAACTGTTAGTTTTACAATGTACCCGTCATTAACTGAAAGTGGAGTTGCGATAGAAAGAATACAAAGTTCTTTTTTCAAACCTGGTGCAAATGTTTCATGTAGATTTGGTTGGTCTGCATATGCCGCTGTTGCCTGTGCTTCTCAATTTGGATTTTCAGGAAAAGTGGTAAGTTTTAGTTGGTCGGTGAACACCGATGTTTCAATTTCTGCTTCAACAAGTGTTATTGCTCCTGGTGCTATAGCAACCGGAGTTAGCACAAATATGCAAGCAGCTTCACCAGGTCAACCGTATGACGCAAAAAAGGGAGCAGATGGAACGGCAAAAGCTGCTGATGCAAATGTAAATGGTGGAGAAACTTCACCTGAAAGTCCACTTGATGCAAAACAAGTTCCAGTTCCTGCAGCAGATTTAGGAACTGCAATAGATAATGCTATGGCCGAGTTTAATCCAATTCAAAAAAGTGGATTGGGTGAAAATGGAAGTGGAACTTCAAATGGAAATGGAAATGTAAATACTACTCCACCTGCCGGCAACAAAGAAGAAATTTATGGAATAGGTGCTTGGAAGGTTGAAGAAGGTGGTATTAGACATAATTTGAGATTTTGTGCAGTTGGTATTCCTTGGATGCCCGAACCACCAGAAACCGATGAAGTAACTGCCGCTGATGAGGCATATGCGTCAGATGTTACAGGTGGGGGAGAAGAAGAAGAAGTTACCGATGAAGAAAAAAAGAAACAGAAAGAACTCAAAGACATACAAGATAAAATAGATAAATTAAATTCCGGAACAGCCGGTGAAAAACCAAAACCTATTGTTAAGAAATTTTGGTATGTTCAATTCGCTAGTATGGAGAATTATTTGAGTCCTTTATTAGGCGGTGCAACTAATGGTGAAATAAAAAAAGTTGATATTGCTAACAAAACATCTGGTCATCCCGGAGCAGCCGGTTTCATTAGTGCATATCCAATGGAAGTTATATGGCCTGATTCTAATTACGGAAGTGGTACGCCTGGTGTTAGTAAATCAATTAAGGATTCACCGATAGGAAGTATTTGGTTTAATACAGATTTTATGAAAGAAACTTGGAGAAAGTATTTCAACGAAACTAGTAACAAGACTTCACAGAAAAAACTTACACAATTTTTGAGTGAACTTGGAAAACGTGCAAATGAGGCAGCTGGTGATTTTTGGCAATTATCATGCACAGTTGTTGAAAAATTTAGTTCATGTGGTTCTATCGGCGGAAGAACATCAGTTTTGTCAGTAGAAGATTTCAGTTATTGTCCAAATGTTGGCGCATTTAATTTTAATGCAAGTTATGGTAGACCTATGTTAAAAAATGTTAGTGTTTCTTGTAAATCCAGTTCAACCATGGGTGCCGCTGTTATGGCTGGTGGAAATGTTGATACTCCTGGTAAACGAGGTGTAACTTGGGGAGGCGGAGCAGGTGATTTTATCAAAAAATTAACAGACGCTGCTACAGAAAATGGTATAAATACTGCATGGGGAGATGCAATGAAAGCTGTATTAAAATTAAAAAAGAAAGAAATGGCAAATCATCATTCAAAAACAAATATATTATTTCCAATAGATTTTAGCGTATCAATAGATGGTTGTTCCGGATGGCAATTTAATGAAGCAGTTAATACAAATGTAAAACCACCAGGATATGGCGGTTCTAAATTTGCTATAAGTGGTATAAGTAATAAGATAGATGCATCAACATGGGAAACTTCTTTGACTGCAATGATGAGGGCTTAATGAAATGAGTGTAGACATTAGAAAAAAAATGTATTATCCCGATGATCAAATTGTAAAAAATCTTTTTACAAACGGCGGGGAATTTTCTTTACTGCATGATTTTTCAGAATATGTTGGGTTTTATCATAGATATACAACTGGAGAGGTTTTTACCGAACCAGAATGGAATCCATTAAAGTCTAAAAGACTTATTAGATTTAGAAGATTGGAAGAACAACAAAAAAGATATTATGATATAAAATTATTCAATAAGCCATCGCCATCAAGACCAAATGTAAAACGGAAAAAAAGTAACAACACAGACGAGTATTTTCGATATTCTGCTCCTAGACCTGTTAAAAGAAAATTAACTCAAAAAGAAATAGATGATGGAAAAACATATAGATATTTCATTACAAAAAGAAATGAAAGAGAAAGGGTATTCTTTGAAATACCAACATCACAAGCAGAAACATATTTTAGTGATAATCGAGGTATAAATCAATTTTTATATGAGATGATAACTATACCATGGAAAGTTGATGGTCCAGAATATGACATTTATGAAAACGGTATATTGAAGATGCCAGGTGTTATTGATTCAAATTTGAGAATAATTGATAGGTATGCTCAGACATTTAGATTATTGAAACAAACAGTTAGAAATCCAAGAGAATTGACTGTATATGAAAATGTTCCAACTATTAAACCGAAGGCAACTCAATATGTGGAACCAAAATCTACTTTGCAAAATAAATCAGTCTCACAATTACCTACATTTCTAGATGAGGATTCGCCAAAAGAACAAGAGTTAGTTCAATCTGTTAATCCTTTTGATGTTTCATATGATAGAAAGATAGATGAACCACTTGTTGTATTTGAGGAATCTGATATTAAGGTTGAAATGCCACAACCACAAATTTTAGTTCAACCTAATGTTCCAGTTCAACCTCCGGATATGGATTAAAAATTTTATTTTGAAATGAAGAAAAAATGTGTTATATTTGATAATGTATATTATCAATAGTGGATTCTTTTATGTTTCAAGACAAACCGTGTATTTGCGTTCCAATCACAAGTAATGCCAACAAACACCAATCAGAAGTTGCTATTGTAGGTCTTCATCTGACATTCGATAATAACGAAGAACGATATATCAATTTTACACATCCAGATGAAATTGATACTGATATAACCTTACAAGAAATAAAACTACATCCGAAATCACTTGTGTTCAACAAAAAAGTATTGGTGAACAATGATTTCAATGATGGTTTTGATATAAACTCATACCTACATTATTATGCAACAACACCCATCAATCCACAAGAATTTTATCCAAAAGGTATGGAATATCTTGCTAACAAGTTTTACAAGATAGAAGATTTAGGTCATGTCATTCCACTTGCAAATCAATTAGAATGGGCAAGAGGTATTGCAAAATATGTATTGAGATTAAAACCATTCGAGTTCAAAAAAGAAAAATGTGTAAATTATTGTAATGATTTCATAGAAGTATTCCATGAAATAGAAAAAAATCATATCCTCGTTGGTGATGAGATAAAAAAACAAAACTATATGTGGTATACTGCAACTGGCAGACCAAGTAATGCTTGGGGTGGATTTAACTTTTCTGCTATGAATAAGAAAGATGGAACTCGTGATAAGATTCGTTCAAGGTTTGAAGATGGTAAAATTGTTCAATTTGATTACGATGCATTTCACATAAAGTTGTTGGCAAAGATATTGGATTATCAATTTGACTATCATCCATACGAGCAAATACGTGATGAATTGAGAATTGATATGGATTATGACCAATTCAAAGGTAAGGTGTTTCAAAACATTTATGGCACAATAACTCCTGAGTTTATGAATCATCCGTTTTTTCAAACTGTTCAAGCTATGATTGATACTATGTACGAACAATATGAAAATGATGGTGTGGTTAAATCTTGGTTTTATGAAAAAGTATTTCGTGATATACAAGATGCAACACCTAATAAAGTATTCAACTATGTGTTACAATCATTAGAAACAGAATACAATGTTCGTAAGATAAAAACAATTCTACCTCACTTAAAGGATAAAAAGTCTGTCTTTATGATGTATCTATATGATGCATTTATTTTTGACATACATCCAGATGAAATGGATTTGATAGATGTTCTCCATAGTGCTTTCGAGACTGATAATATGTCAGTAAAAATTTATGTAGGCGATGATTTTGGTCATATTATTCAGATTTAAGATGATATTTATATCAAGTATGTTAAACATTTATAGTTTGTTATGTCATTAGATTTTACCAAAATTACACATGAATTGTTTGCAAGAATAAAAACGCAGCATTTTAACAAGAATAATGTTAAGCACATTGAGGCATTAGAGAATATATTGTCAGAATACATAGATGATCCTGAATTATTATTTCATATTTTGCTTTCATTTAAGCATACGATGCCGAGTGATTTTGATAAAAAGTTATGACTTCATAACAGTAGATTAAAATAATAATGAGAGAAATATATTGAAAACACAACTTGTTTGCACATTTTCAAAAAAGAATGAAACCGATAATGTAATCGATGAAATCAAATCTAATTTTTCAATTCTTAATAACAAAATTTTTATTTTCAAGTCTTTTGAAATAAAAGATGACTCCATATTGTCATACAATATAGTAATGGATTCCTATAAAAAATTCTTACCAAATTCCATAATGGTTCATCAAAAACGTGAAACGAATACGATATACACGATAAATGCACTAAATGAATTGATAATGAATCTAAACAATGGGGTTTTGGATAAAAAATATCCGATAGAATGGGAAAGATATAGGAACTGTGCTTTGCTGAAAAATAAAGATGGATTTCGTGTGGTTAAGATTTTTCTTGTTAAAGTTCATACTTTTTGATATTTATTAGATATAGTAATTGGATATTTTAATGAAAAAGACAATAAGTAAACTTGTAAACGAAATAACAGAACGAGTTGTTCAACATATAATCGAAACCAGATTTCAAAGAAATGAAGGAACTGGATTTGATAGTATATTTGAAGAATTAAAAAAGAAACTGAAAGATGTAACCATGTTACCCGATAATGCAATAGATGCTAGTATGTATAAGGAGCACGAGATAGTTGATGCATTAAAATCTATTGGGTATGCATATAAAAAACCTATGGGAACAAAACTTCATTTTTTCAACAAAGATACAAGTATAAGCGTTTATTTAATCCAAAAAGATAGAAAAATAACACTATTACCGTGAGATAAAAATGATAAATAAAAAAAAGGTAAACGAATCTATAACTGAATCTGCAATAAGCCCATTGGGATATATTATTTTTATAGACGCTGCAGCTTCTGTTGCAGGTGATAGACTTGGTTATGTTAAAATGATGTTTCCATCGGAAACTCCTGACATAATAAAAAGATGGTATTCTATTTTAAGCAATTCTCAAAAATATCCAGACGTTCAGGATAAACTAAAGGCAATAGGTTCTAGGTTTTCAAACAATCCATCATTGAAGGTTCTTTTTAATTCTCTTGCTAAGATAAAAAAATCATCATATGCTGAAGAGGATAAGGAATCACATGAAAACGATATTGAGCTTCTAATTAAAAGAATAAGTGTTTATATCAAAAGAAAACTTACAGAAGACGATATATCTGTTTTGGAATCAATAGTAGAAGAAATAAATTCTGTTGTAGAAAAAGTTTCACAGAAAATAGATGATGAAATCACATCTATGGCTACACCAACAGAAGAAATACCTGATGAAGAACCCGAAGAAGAAGAAACAGAAGAAGAAAAACCAAAAACGGAAATTAAAGTAAATGAAAGAATTAAAAATAAACTTCGTAAAAAAATAAAGGAAATAATACGAACACACTTGTTTAGTAATAAAAGACATTGAGGGATTTGTATGAAGAAGAAAATTATTGTAAAGGATTTGGTAGAAGAAAATAGAAAACTACAAGACACTTTCAAAAAAAGATTGAATGAAGGATTTTTTGATAATGTCTTGAAAAAAGTTGGAATGGGTGAACCTGAACAAGTGAAACAAAAAAAAGTTTCAACAATGACTCCGAAAGAAAAAGAGTTATATGACAAGGCAAAGGCAGCTGCTGGAACAGCGGCAGAAGATGCTGCTTGGGCAGAATATGAAGCAGAAAGATACGGAACGGGAGATAAATCGCCAGTTCTTGGAAAACAAGATACACCAATGGCACAAGAACTTCAAAAGAAAACAGTTGAAGACTTGGCAAAAGATATGAAACTTGATTTTTCAAAGGTTAAAATGAATTACGATGGGACAATAGATTACGATGACATATTTGAATTTAATCCAGCGATTCATTTAGATGATAAAAATAATTTATTATTGCCTATGCGAAGAGTTAAGATTTTGGCATTTTCACCGAATACAAAAGGTAATCCCTGGGAGTTGCATAAAGGTATGCCCAAAGATGCAGGTCAAATAAGTTATAGAGCTATGGATGGCGAACATAAATGGTTCAATGATACAGGTAGAGATAATTTGGCTGCTATGATTAGAAAACATATCGATCCTCCTGGTAAAATCGAAATTCCATATAAATTCGATTATGAAATCAAAACACCAGCTGGTCGTTCTGATGATTACGATGATTACATGACACGGTGATATATTGCCAACTAAAAAAAATGATAAAATGGGAAATCTTCGGATTTCCCATATTTATTTATAGAAAAAATTGCTTGCTTATTAAACATTAAATCATTATATTAGTATTGTCCTATTAGAACTGACATTCTTTTAGTAACAGTTAATCATTATTCATTACACATTTGGAGAAACAGCATGAGTATTAACCTCGATGCAATCAAGAGCCGTTTGAACTCTTTGAAAAACACAAACAATCGCACATCAAACATTTGGAAACCCGATCCGGGCGAAACCCAAATTCGTATTGCCCCTTACATCCACAATAGAGAAAACCCTTTCATCGAATTGTATTTTCATTACAATATCGGTAAGCGTTCTATTCTTTCACCTGTAT
>Ga0315904_10004281_pt1 | contig 20463 bp, 26 predicted proteins | sample LakEriMetagenome_6_FD_203529 | JGI IMG/M metagenome (GOLD analysis project Ga0315904, IMG submission 203529) | Freshwater fungal communities from buoy surface, Lake Erie, Ohio, United States - Buoy 12 MA120 | ecosystem: Environmental > Aquatic > Freshwater > Lake | place: USA: Lake Erie, Ohio...
AATAATTAAATCTTTTAATGTTTCTACCATTAGATTTTAAGTATATCAGCCAGATATAGATGTGTCAACCTATATCACATATTGAATGTTTCATTCATAGAGTGTGGATAGGGTGTTTAGTATTTCTATTTTCGGCTTCGGTTTATACCGCCGTATTTTTGATGTTATAATACTATTATGACCCAGCATATTTTGCACACACTAAGCAATACCTCCTCAACTAAGCTTACGCCAAACGGATCTCACTCTGGCATGGATTTTACTGTACAGAACTCAAACGACACTGGATATATTTATCTCGGCGGAACTGAATCAGTTTCATCAACTAGCTACGGATTTAGAATTTTGCCGAACCATTCAATATCTTTTGAAATCGCAGGAAAAGATGCATTGTATGCGATTGCATCCGCCAACGGAATGAAGGCAGCAGTAATTAGCATGAATCTGGAAAGTCAAAACTAAGAATGGCACGGTTTACACATCCAGCTTTTGGTGATGCTGGCGGACTTACAACTATAATTAATTCTTATAGTCCCGTGTGGTCTGGAACTGGATTAGCTTTTACAAATACACCAGCAACTGGAACATATGTAAAAATTGGAAACTTAGTTATAGTTCAAAACGATGTAATATTTACTAACGTAACAAACTTTGGTACTGGACAATATTCTCTTACTCTGCCACTTCCATCTAAGTACCACACAGATATTTATGGTGGTTCAATTCATAAAATTACAAACCAAGGTATAGATCATTACAGCATCAAAGGACATTTAGTTCCTGGAAGCACAACCTATACTCTGTGGATTATTAGCAGTACTGCTCAAGATCAACCATTCAATCATAATACTCCAATAAATATAGATACTGATGACAAGTTTCATATGTCATTTTCTTATATTTGTGAGTAGTGTAAAAAAAATGTTATAATACAGCTTATGACACCACAAGATTGGGCTGGATTAATTTTAACAGTTTTATCAATTGTTGGTATCATCGGTGTTGGTGCAAGGTGGATTGTGAAAAAATACGTTGAAGACATTGTTTCTGAATTAAAGCCAAATAGCGGATCCAGTATGAAAGATCAAGTAACTCGTCTAGAAGATAAGATGGATAAGTTGTTTGATATGATGATTCAACACTTGCAAGATCATAATAAGTAATATATACTTATATATAATATATAAAAAATATATTTAATAGCTTTATATTCTTTTTCTTTATATATTTAAATTATACACACATGTTTCCTGGTTGTCAAGTTTTAATGCCCTATCTTTTATAACAGTTTTATAACAATTACTTATCCTTACCTGGACTTAATTTTTATAATAATAAATGTTATAATTTGACTGCTGGCGCCCTAGGTTGCTCTTGCCCACCCCACTGCCCCTAGGGTGTCGGCCTTATAAGAAATGGTATAATCTCAATATGTGTACACCTACTACTGAAAAATTTGGGGCAACTCCAGCAAATATACAATGGACTGTAGTTCGTGGTGATACAGCAACTTTAAGAGTTGACTTTCTTGAAAATGACGAAGTAACAAAATTTGATACCTCTGGTTGGACATATTTAGCAACAGCATACGATAGATCTGGAGATATTCTTGATGAGCTTGAGGTTGATTCTTACGAAGGATATGTGATTATCAAAGCTCTTCCAGACGTTACAGTTAACTGGGGGTCAGCATATGGATCTGTTGTTGCTGAACTTCTTTTTGATTTACAAGTAACATTAGATGATGAAGGCGAAACTGTAATTTGGTCTCCAGTTGTTGGAAGCATTTGTGTTTTAGGTGATGTAACCCCAGGAGGTATATTATGATAATTAAAGTAGAACATGTTCAAAATAAAATACCGCCAATTATTAAAGTAAATAATTCAACATTTAAAACAAAGAGATAGGCCAAGTAGATGGCCATATCAAAAAATATGGAATCTCCATATAGCAAAAAAACAAATTATGCTGCACAAGTAAAACAGTCAACAGAACAGTCAACTACCTTTTTGCCAGTTCCAGGACCACAAGGACCACAAGGGCCAGAAGGACCACAGGGACCACAGGGGCCTATTGGACTACAAGGACCAGCAGGACCTAGGGGAGAAAAGGGTAATCCTGGAAAAGATGGTAAGGATGGAGAAAGCATTCTATCTCCATCAGGACAATATCTTGGTTGGGCATATTATGAAAACCTTAATGTAAAACAACAAATGACTGGTGCTGAAGCAGGAGAAGATGGATGGGTAAATCTTTATGTTGATGGAAAAGGTAGAGGAACCATTGAAGATTTTTTACCAAAAGGACATGTCTCATTATGGAATGATCAAACCAGAAGGGTAAATTTTAAAAACTTAAAAATTGGTGCAGTAATAAAAATAATATATCATATAGATCTAAATACACTATTAAACAATACAGAGGTTTGTATTAGAACATTAGTTGCAGATGAAGATATGTCTCCAGTGTCTTTTATTGGACCATTAAAATATCAATATTTATATGAGCTGTCTTGTGAACAAACAATATTTATAAATAATAGAAATTTTAGTCACTTTGGAGCTATACCACAAATAAGAACTGATAATCCTTGTGAAGTTAAATTAAAAGGAATATATATATCTGTTTCATAATTGTTTAAACACTGTCATATCTTTAATGTATAATATAGATAAAGGAGAACAATGAAAAAAATAGCTTATGTTGCCGATAATGAAATTTTTCGTATAGATGAAGCATATCAGATGCCAGATAGAGATAGATACGAAGAATGTATATTGTCTGATGCTTTCATTGTTGAATCAACACAATACCCAAATTTAAAGGTAGACTCATTTTATGAAAATGGATTTTTTTATGATCCAACCGATATAGAGAAAACAAATCCTATTAGTCCAGAAGAACCACTATATCCAGAAGCAGTATATTTTGCACATGTATCCAATGGTGTTGTATTTAGAATACATGTCTATAGTATTAAGATTCCACCACATAGACTTTTTATTGCTGGATACTCTTCTAATCCTAAGTTTTATGATGTTACAGATATAAAGGGTGTGTATTTAGGTTGGGTATGGAATGGCAGCACCTTTATTCAACCTACGGATAACAGATAATGGAAAATCTAAGCCCCTGGCAAAAATTTAAAAATAATATTGGTGACACAAGGCCATGGCATATTATATATAAAGAACATTATGTTGATGATTCTTTATTGCAATCTAGGCTTAAAATCTGCGGGGAATGCCCTAATTTTATTAAAATGACATCTCAATGTAAAAAATGTGGATGTATAATGAAATTAAAGGGACTTTTAAAAGAAGCTGTATGCCCAATAGGAAAGTGGTAAATATATTCTTTGTTAAATAAGGATATATAATTGCATGGTATATGGGCCTAATGGTCTACGGGAGGATTGAATATTATGTCACAAAAGCTTAAGGGAGCAGGATCAGCTGGTGGACGTAAGCCAGGAACCCCAACCATCGGAACAGCAACAGCAGGCAATGGACAGGTAAGCGTTACATTTACAGCTCCTGCATATCTAGGAAAGCCAGCTGGAACAGAATATGTTGTTACATCTACACCAGGAAGTGTTACAGCTGTAGGATCAGGATCTCCAATTGTTGTTACTGGACTTACAAACGGAACAGCATATACGTTTACTGTTGCATTAAGAAATAAACAGGGTGCAACAATTATTGCAACATCTGATCAATCTGCTGCATCTAACTCTGCTACTCCAGTTGCTCCACCATTCTTCCCACCATTCTTCCCACCGTTCTTCCCATTCTTCCCACCGTTCTTCCCACCGTTCTTCCCGCCAAGCTTCCCATTCTTCCCGCCGTTCTTCCCGTTCTTCCCACCGTTCTTCCCACCAAGCTTCCCATTCTTCCCACCAAGCTTCCCGTTCTTCCCGCCGTCGTTTGGTCCGTTCTTCCCACCATCATTCGGTCCGTACTTCGGTCCTTGGTAAGATATAATTAATCCTAGCTTAGTGTAAAAAAATACTAGGCTAGGATTTATTTTAGTGGAAAAGGGCATATGAGTAAAGTTCCAAATAAAAATATTGCTTATTTTTTTGATAGACATGAGCACGGTGAAAAAAATATAAATAGATTTATAGAAAAATTAGATGTAAAAAGAGATTGGTTTACCTCTCACTTTTATAAATGTCTTCCACTTAGTATTGCAAATACATATGGATTTTCTGTTAAATCTGAATTTGATTTTACAGCAATATGGGATGGCACATCAAATAGAGATAGTGTTAAAATATCTACATCAGAAAATCATGATTATTTATATCCAAGAGTTGAATCAAGATTTGGGTCTGGAATTATTACACTAACTTATCCATTTCAACTAAGAACGCCTCCAGGAGTTAATTTACTTACAATCAATCCTCCAAATGTTGTTATTCCAAATGTTACTGTAATGACTGGATCAATTGAGACAGATAATCTTAGATGGTTTTTTACATTTAATTTAAAACTACAGTATCCAAACATAGAAACAAAATTTAAAAAAGGAACCCCATTATCAACTTTTATACCAATACCAAGATATTATGCTGATGGCTTTGATCTAGTTGATTTTCAAGATGTGGTTACAGAAGATGAATATAATAAAGAAATACAGGCATCAAAAGACTTTATATATAAAAGAAATGATATAGACAGTCTTCGTCCAGATAGAGCTGGCAGAGATTATTTTTTTGGTAGAGATGTTTATGGAAATAATTTTTCAGATCACCAGCTTCCAAAAAGAAAAAAATAATAGTTGCACAATATTCAAAACTATGATATGATTAACAAATAAAAGGGGTGTATATGAATTGGACACAGCTTCCAAGAACAGAAACTACTACAAAAAGACTTGATGATGTCATATTGCCAGACGGAACTGTTGCAATAAACTTAGACTATGGGATTCATCTATACAGAAATGCAATAAAAAAAGAAAATTGTATAAAAATTATAAATGATCTTGAAAATGAAATATCTAAAGGAATACCAGGAATCCAATGGTCTGGAGCACAGGTTAATGATAGAGAGGATCAAGATTCTGTTAGAAATTGTGTTGATTTAAAATTCAAACAAGAAGACCTTGGAAGACATTTGCCCAACAATGAAGTTTTAAAAAATGTACATCAACTGGTTGACGAGTCTCTTGATACTTGTCTTAATCATTATGAGTCATTGTGGCATTTAAAAATGCACTATAAAGAAGCATTTAATTTTGTTAAATATTTGCCAGGAAAGTACTTTAAGATACACGGAGACCATGGCCCATATTATGCATGTACCGTGTCTGCAGTTGCTTATCTTAACGACGATTACGATGGTGGAGAAATAGAGTTTATTCGTCAAGGTTTAGTTGTAAAACCACAAGCTGGAGATATAGTAATGTTTCCATCTAACTTTGTATATGAGCATGCATCATTAGAGGTAAAATCTGGAATTAAGTATTCTGTTGTTATTATGACAGATTATAATGATATGCATCATAAGGGATAATTAATTATGTCAGAGATTATAGAATCAATTAAAAATGTGGTTATGTTTAAATCATACCGCCCCTGGCTTAATAAATATAGTCCATCTGTTCCATCATCAACACAAAACACTATTCCAAAGTGGTATAAAGAAGCAGATAGATTTGCTAAAAATCCATACACAGAAGAATATTATCAAGCTACAAAAGAAATTTGTCCTTTTCCAAAAGAAGGAACCACAGATGATTTTGGTAAAATTCCAACATGGAAAGCATGTCCAGCTATTATGGATGCTTTTTCAACAGGGTATGTTTTAAAAACTCCTTGCGATATTACATTTTTTATAAATGAAAATAAAATGATTGATATAAAAATAGCAGATCCAAGACATCAAGACTTTTGTGGTAAAAGATCTCCAATGCCACAATTTGAACATCCACACGGATATTACAAAGAACATTTTGCGTGGTATCCAGATTGGGCACTAGAATTGCCAAAAGGTTACAGTGCATTATTTATGACTCCAATGAACAGATTTGATTTGCCATTTTTAAACACAACTGGAGTTGTTGATTGTGACAGTGTTCATCTACTTGGTACATTTCCGTTTTTTATTCCGCTGGGTTGGGAAGGGACAATACCAGCTGGAACTCCATATATGCAAATTCTTCCATTTAAAAGAGAAGATTGGTCTCATGAAATTGAGATCCAGCAAGAAAAACAAATTTATGATAAAATGGTAGAGAACATGAAGTTTTATCGTCAACCAGACGGCGGTGTTTATAAAAACAAAGTTTGGTCTAGAAGAGAATATAAATAAAAGGGGTAGCAATGCAAACTTGGACAGATAAGCAAAATCTAGGCAACGGAATAGTAGTTTATAAAAATGTAATTAAAAAAGAAATAGATGTAATTAATCGCCTTGAGAGTACTCTTAATCCACTTGAAAGCAATCAGGGATATAGGTGGCAACCAGCTTATGTTGGATATAAAGAGTTAATGCCTTTATATAGAGACTGCACTGATTTTAAATTTAAGAAAACAGATATATCTGGAGATACAAGTGAGCAATCTTTAAAGTTACAGGAGCTGTGGCAAGACGTATATGATGCTAAGTTTCCAGCAGTTGAAGACTATAGAAGCGATTTTAATATTATGGAATTAAAATATTGGGAAGCTTTTAACTTTGTAAAATATGGACCAGGACAACACTTCCAAGAACATCATGACCATGGATTCTCATATAACTGTACTGTTTCATTAGTGGCATATGTTAATGACGATTATGAGGGTGGAGAAATTTATTTCAGACTTCAAAACTTAATGATAAAGCCAGAAGCTGGTGATCTATTTATTTTCCCATCTAACTATATGTATCCACATAGAGCAATGCCAGTTCATTCTGGAACAAAGTATTCAATTGTTACAATGTTAGACTATAATAAAAAGTTTCACACTCCAGAAATGTATAGGCCAGACGAAGACTAATGTTTAATATTTCAGTTGAAAGAACTTATGGTTCTGTTGTAAACATTTCTCCAATGTCTATTAAAAGAGATTGGATGGATGTTACCCCAGAAAAACATGCCTATAGATGTTTTCCAGTAACACAAGCAAATATGATTGGATGGAACCTATACTGTGAAAAAGACTTGGTTTTCACATGGAATGGAATTAATGACACATCTTCTGAAAATGTAAAGGTTTTAGAAGGTCATGAATTTTCTTATACTGCAAGAGGTCAATCTACAGTAAGTATTAATACTGGGTTAATTTTTAGAACTGATCAAGACGTAAGCATGTTGACTATTAATCCAGTTAACTATTTCAATGATGACTTTGAAACAATGTCTTCGCTTATTAGTACTTCTTTTTATGATAATGAGTATCCACTAGCAATTAAAGCAAGAACCAAAGACAAAACAATAACAATAAAAGCTGGGCAACCAATTGCTACTATCATGCCTATTTCACTAACACAACTAGATGGAACATCAATTAATATGGTAAGATATTCAGATCCAGAAAGAATTCGTGAAACAGCAAATAAAGCATATGGAAATGCCGCACAGCAAGTAACAATGGGTGGCGAATGGACAGATTGGTATAGAAATGCTATAAATGAAAAGGGTGAGAGCATAGGCACACATGAGACCAAAACATTAAGACTATATGTAAAAAATAATATTGATAATAGTGAATTTAACGAAGGTGGTATAATCTAAATATGGACCAAATAATGAATAGAGACGTTCCACAAAGAAAGTCAATAACCCCATCTGGGTTTTTTGGTAATAGCAAAGATATGATTATTGAGCTAGAAAACTTTATGACTCAAGAAGAAATTGATTTCTTGGAGAATGCAGCAAAGTCTATTACTATTTGGGATATTACTGAAAGCCATGTAAATGAAAACGGTACAGTAATATATGATTCAGAATATTGGAAAGATAGAGTTGCAAGTAGACCATCATTAGATAAAAATGATCCAAAGATTGGCCCTGTTATAGAAGGATTATTTAAAAAGCTTCAACCAATTATTGAAGACTTTTTTAATGTTAGGGTAGAGCCAACGGGACAAACAATAGTAAGATGGCTTCCAGGTCAATATCAGCATCCTCATGCAGATAAAGAACTTCACGAAGGTCCAGATGCAGGACTGCCAAATGACTTTCCATATTATGATCTTTCAAGCTTGTTTTATTTAAATGATGACTATGAAGGTGGAGAGTTATACTTTCCATTACAAGGCGTTAAGTTTAAGCCTAAAAAAGGTGCTGCATACTTTTTCCCAGGTGATAAAAACTTTATCCATGGGGTAACAGAAATTAAAAATGGAATACGATATACATGTCCATTTTTCTGGACCATTACAGAGCATACTGGAGAAAAAAGACCCTAATGATTGAGGCAGAAAGATCATAATGACTATTGATAATAAAGAGCTTGAATACGTTGAAATATATCCATATATTTTAGCGTATAAAAATACTTTTAAAAATATAAATGAAACATTTGCAGTATTATCACAATCTGCCGAAGGTAAAGAAGATAGGGTTTTAGGTCAGTGGAGTAACTGGTCTATATTTGGAGAATATATAGAGCCACTGGGAAGTTTTTTTGATAATGGTGCATATGATAAAGGAATAAGTAGGATTAAGCCAGAGACATTAGTACAGAAAAAACAAAAAGAATTTTTGGAAGAGCTTTTATCTAATTTTTATTCTGTAACAGATCACTATTGCAAAAAATATAATATAGATATAGATAAAGAATCAAAATTAATAGATGTAGATGGAATGGAAACCAAAGAGTGGTACGTTGCTGGACCATCTATAGCAAGATATTTTAAAAACTATTATCAAGAGTGGGCAGAAAATCCTATTGCAATGTACTATCACTCTGATTTTATTAGAGAGCCAATGGATTCTGCAGGATATAAGTTTGCAATTACTGCTCTTGTATATTTTAACGATGATTATGAAGGTGGAGAAATAGAGTTTGCAGTTGGTAAAAAATTAATTAGGTATAAACCACAAGCTGGAGACTTTCTTGTATTTCCATCAGGACATCCAGATTATTTGACTGAAGATGGAAATGTTTATATCCATGCTGTATTACCACTTGGAGAAGGTAACAACAAATATTTATCAAGAATGTACTGGCAAAAATATTCAAAAGGTTCTGAAGAGTGGCATGCTGGACTACAAAAATATGGTAAAGAAGAATGGTCAAAAATATATAAAAAAATGTTTGAAGACTATAGTAAAGAAAACCCACAAAGGTCACATATAGAAGGTGGAGTTAGAGTGGTATGAACCTATCAAATAAAAAACGTATAAATAATGATTTAGTTATTTATGAAAATTTTTTAACTGAAGATGAATCTGCTAAGGTTATTGATGTACTTGAAAAACAAGCAGGTGTAGAAAAGCTATCATGGACTCCAATATCATTTTATGAGTCATATTCATCTGTTTTACCAAATGACAATGATCCAGAGTTAGAAGAGGTTGGGTTGTCACCAACAGTTTTTTCTGATATAAAGGCTGGAATAATTAAAGCTGTTGCATCTGTTCATGATACACCAGAAGAAAAAATTGTTCAAATTGGATATCATACACAAAAATGGGAACCAGGAGCTTTTGCAAGATTACACTCAGACAATACAGATGAAGAAGGAAATTTTGGCGCATTTGAAAGAAGTAGGTATGCAGCATTCTTATATCTTAATGATAATTTTGAAGGTGGTCTATTAAGATTTCCAACAAGAGATGTAGAGATAGCTCCAAAAACGGGAATGCTTGCTGCTTTCAACGGTAGCTTTGAAAATATGCATGAGGTTACTTTAATTACCAAGGGTGTAAGGTATACTCTTGGCTCATTTTGGGATGATAGAGAAGAATCTGAGTATCCAGAAGAACTAAGAGCTGCTTGGAAAGAAGAGATGGAAGCTGTTAGGGCTGCTCAAAAAATTGAAAAACAAGAATGGCAAGATCTTTTGAAGCAAGGGTATAAGATTGATGCAGATGGAAAAAAATACAAAATAGAAGAATTAGAATAAAATGCTATCTGTGTTATATCAAGAGCTAGTTAAAAAATCTTTTGCTGTTGATAATATAGATCCTGAAATATTATTAGTTAATAATTTTATTTCAGATGATGAACTTGATGAAATTTTAAAAATAATAGATAGCTCTGACCAAAAAGACTGGGAAATAGAGTATCAGTCTAATCTTAAAAGATTTTGTATGGAAAAATTTGGTAGAGATGATGTAGAAAATTTAGTTTTAGAGGGAAAGTTTTCAATAACTCAAAATTGGAATGATAAAAACCTAAATATATCAAAAACTAAGATTCATGAAATTATATATGAAAGGTTACAGTCATTTATAACATCAATTGATAATAATCTAGAGCTTAGCGGTTTTGCCACTATACAAAGAATGCAAAGCGGTGTTGAGCTAAAATCTCATGTTGATCAAGATACGGATCCGTCTATTCAGTATGCTACAATTTTATACCTAAATGAAGAGTATAATGATGGTGAAATATTTTTTCCAAAACTTAATATAAATTTAAAGCCAAAGTCAAAATCAATGCTTATTTTTCCAGGTACAGAAAAATATGAGCACGGAGTAAAGCATGTTGGCGATGGACCAATAAGATATGTTCTTGTAGGTTTTGTAAAAATAAAAAATTTTTATGAGAATAATAAATATTAGAAAAGGAGCTAACATGAATAAAGAAATATTAGAAGAAAAAGTTTACTACTACCCAGATGGTGTAAAAGATTTTGATGTTTTAATGCGTACAATAGATGAGTTGGACGATATTGAAAAACAAAATGGCTCCTCATTATGGCTAGATTGGACTGCATCTAATGACAAAGAGTTCATCTATGGTGTTACAAAAACTTTTGATTTAAGCCAAATTCAAAATCTTGATGAACCAGTTAAAAGTAAAATGAAGTTTGTATATGAAACAATTATGCAGTCCTTTTATGATGTATCAAAAGATTTTGCTGAATCAATAGGCGACTTTGATATACCCAGGTTATTTCCAGTTTTTAATATTAAAAAATATAAGGCTGGAATAGGAATGGGGTCACACTATGACCAGTTAGATGGAGACAAGACATTGCGATATTCTCTTGTAATGTACTTAAATGATGATTTTGAAGGTGGAGAAATTTCATTTTTATTATCTCCATATGAAGATGTAAATTCTGTACCATCTCCAAGCCTTGACTATGATGTTGCAGTTAAAAATAACGAGATAGCTTTTGGACTAAAGCCTAAAGCTGGAAGTATTATTATTTTCCCATCTTCAGCACCTTATTACCATACTGCACATTTAGTAAAAACTGGATTTAAATACATGGTTCCTGGACATTGGATACATAATGATATGGAACTTCATGAAAATCCAACAATGATGTAAACAATGAAAACAGCAATTGTTACGGGGGCAAGCAAGGGTGTTGGATTAGCAACATCTAAGCTTCTTGCTGAAAGTGGTTATAAGGTAATAGCCGTTTCTAGAAATTTGTCAAAAATAAAAGAGCTTAACCACGAAAATATTGATCCTTACCACTTAGATATTACTGACTTTAATGGAATAGACCTATTTTTTGAAAAATATAAAAATATATCTCTAGACCTTTTAGTAAATAATGCTGGTGGCGGGGCATCTCCTACATACATTATAAATGAAAATCCGCAAAGTTTTAAGATTGCTTATGATATTAATGTAACTGGACCAATGTATTTATCAAAGCTTTTTGTGCCATGCTTACAAAGGTCAAGCTCTCCAACAATAATATTTATAACTTCTTTAGCAGGCAAAGTACCGTATGCTAGTGGCGGAAACTATACAAATGCTAAAAGAGGTCAGCGTGGCTTAATAGATACTATGAGAATTGAATTTCCACAATATAATATAAAAATAACAGAGATTTGTCCAGGAACTATTGATACTCAAATTGAAAAAAAGGATAATGCTTTAACTGCGGAAGATATGGCTGAATCTATTCGCTGGGTGGCATCTTTGCCAAGCCATGTCAATATCAATCAAATAGAAATCAGCCATATCAATAATTGCAAGTTTTAGCTTACAACATCCTTATATTTTTTTAACCATTTATGGTTTGCACCCTTTTTATAGGATGACCAAGAGCTCCAGTCAGTACCGCCTTTTGTCATATGAAATACAACTTGTGCATTCTTAACTGGGCTAAAAAGTTCGGCATTTAGGCCAAGATCAAACTTGTCTCGTCTGTCTGGACCTAAGTTTCCAATCATATTAATTTGGAATATACCGTAAGAGCTATCGCCAGTCTTGGTGTTTCCATTAAAAGCAAATGGACGGCCATTAGATTCAGCCTTGGCTATAGACCAAGCCTTTTTTAGACCTTCACCCTTAAAGCCAACAGCCTTAAGTAATTCAACCAATTGTCTATCGGTCAAACTGTGAGCATTTTCATACTTCTTCAGTATTGCTTTACTCTTTGCCCTCTTAGAAACCAAAAGAGCCACCTTGTGGGTGGCATTAGTATCCTTGGCGTCTTTAATTAGCAAATTATTTCGGGCAGCAAAAGAGCTACTAATACCATTAGTAAAAATAGCAGATGCAAGCACGAAAATCATTACCCCTGATAGTATTTTATAGTTTCTCAAGTTTTCCTCCTAGAAACAGTTATGACACCATAACGGTGTCATACACCTAGTATAACACAAATATTACTGACGAGTCAACCTCATTTGATGATATAATATATAAACAATTTTTTTTGAAAGAGGTAAAATGGCAACATATAGAGGATCTGGATCAGGTACATATAATATTGGAGAAAGACCTCCATATGTTAATTGGACTGTTGTTCGTGGAGATACCGCCTCATTTCGTGTTTATGTAACAGATGATGAAAGAAATCCCCTTACCATCGCTGACTGGACAATACAAATGGAAATAAAAAGACCTACAACAAGTCCAGTAGTTCCTGGAGAAATAACAGATACAGCAACTCTTCTTTATAGCATAACTCCAGCTGCCGATGTAGATGATGGCCCAGGAGAGTTTACAGTATCACTTACTGCAGCGCAAACTCTTACACTTGAAACAAATGATATTTGGGATATTGAACTTTCTTTACCGCAGAATGAGATTGTTTGGACAGTTGCTCAAGGCAAAATGACTATTCTTGAGGATGTTACGGCATAGTGGCAAGTGTTACTTTATATGAAACACGACCAGTAAGAACTGCTCGTATAGAAAGAGAAGATTATCTTAATACTTCTTTTAAAACTGGAAAAAGAATATCTTTAATTGAAGAGACACTACCGTTTAGAGTAAAGTTTACCGCTATAATGGTTCCTGGATACGGACCAAATAATGTTCCAGCGATTCCTTTACAGGTTATAGGGTACAGCAACTATATATTATAGGTGGGTAATAAGTGAAAAGTATAACAATAGCAACACCAATGTACGGTGGTATATGTCATGGTGCTTACTTAAAAAGTATCATTACTCTTATTAATTCATTACATAGAAAAGGATATAAGGTTAACTTTTCAGAGCTTTCTAATGAGTCACTAATTACACGTGCTAGAAATACACTAACAGAGATATTTTTAAGAACAGCTGACGAATATTTATTATTTATAGATTCTGATCAAGGATTTAATCCAGAGCAAGTTGTAAAAATGATTGATGAAAACGAATCTTTAATAGGTGCAGCTGTTCCAATGAAAGGTATTAATTGGGATAGAGTTAGGTTAGCAGCAAAAGATGATAAGCCTGATCTTTCTCAATTTACATCTATTTATAATGTTAATATTTCTAATGAACAAAAAGAGATTTTAAAAAATAATCCAGGCCAAAAAGTTGAAGTTGATTACATAGGAACTGGATTAATGTTAATACACAGAGATGTTTTTCAAACATTAAAGGAGTTTACTCCATCCTATAGGTCTGATCAACATTCTGCTGGAGGTGTTTCATATGGAGATACTATCTATGATTTCTGGAGAACTGAAATAGATGCAGAATCAAATAGGCTATTGTCTGAAGATTATAATTTTTGTAAGCTATGGAGACAAGCAGGTGGTAAAATTTATTTAGCCCCATATGTTAAGGTAGTCCATGTTGGAACATACTGGTTTAAATAAACTTGAAGGTTTTGGCCCTGTTTATGTTATAAACATGGAAAGATCTATTCAGCGTAAACAATATATTGAGGAACACTTTAAAAAATATAAAATATCAAATTATTCTTTTGTAAATGCTATAGATGGATCAAAAGAAAATATTGACAATATGTTAGTTAATTCAGTTAGTCGGTTTTTGTCAAATGGAGAAGCAGCATGTTCAATTTCTCATATTAAGGCAATAAATCAATGGTTGCACGAATCAGATTCTGAATATGCAATTATTGCTGAAGATGACATTAGTTTTGAAACTGTTGACTTTTGGGACTTTACTTGGAAAGACTTTTTAGGGTCTATAAATAAAAAATACGATATATTACAAATGGCAATAATAAATAATTTTATAGTTAACCCAAGGCTTCATTTGAGAGAGTACTTGGACTGGTCTGCTTCAGCATATCTTATAAAACGTTCATTTGCAGAAAAGCTTGTTAAAAAGCATTTAGTTGATGAAAAGTATATTCTTGGTAGTAATAGACTAAAGTCTTTATCAGAAGGGCTGCTATATACAGATGGCTTATGTTATTCCATTCCTCTTTTTACCTACAGCACAGACCTTGGATCAAACCTTAACCCAGAACATGTAAATACAATACATCTAAGATCAAAAAATCAAGTTTTAAAATATTGGAAAAACAATAAAAGATTTAAATTAGATTTAATTTAAATAAAATATGTTATAATTTGACCATGGCCAGATTACCACTATCCACTGTAAAGACTAAGTTTCAAACGGGCGATAGGCCCACAGAACAAGACTATGTAGATTTAATTGATAGTCTTTCTGCCCAGGCAACAGATCTTGGAACCATGGGCAATAATGAAAATACCATCACAGGAATTGAAAGTGCTACCGTTGTTGATAACTTTGACGCAACGGCATGGAGGATGGTTAAGTATATTATCTCAATAGCTAAAACATCTGCTGGAGATAATAAATTTTATGCAACAGAATTGACCATACTCGTTGACGGTACAGATGTAAATGTATCTGAGTATGGAACAATAGACAATGATGGGAATATTGGCACCGTTGCTGTCTCTCGTGTGGCAAACACAGTAAATATAACTGTAACACCACAAGTGGGGATTACGCCTGTAACAGTTCGTTATGCACGAATTGGACTCAAGGCTTAAACTACAAGGAGATATAAATGGCTACAGTCAACAAAGACTTTAAAATTAAAAACGGTCTTATCGTTGAAGGTGCTAATGGTACCATCAATGGATATGACATTCTTACAAAAGATGCAGCAGACCAAAGCTATATCATAGGTTTAGTAGGTGGCTCTGCAAACTCCGAAGCTATTGCAAACTCAATAGTTCTTCGTGATGCAAATGCAAGCTTCTCTGCAAACGTTATCACAGCAGATCTTGTTGGTGACGTAACTGGTCAAGTATCAGATATTTCAAATCACGATACTGGCGATCTTTCTGAAGGCACAAATCTTTACTTTACAAATGCCCGTGCTGAAGCAAGCATTATTGAAATGCTTACAAATGCTACACAAACAAACATTTCAATCACCGAAATCGGTGGCGGTCTTGTAATTGAAGCAGAAAATGGTGTAGCAGATTCTACAACAGATGATCTTGACGAAGGAGTAAACAACCTATACTTCTCAAATACAAGAGTTCATAATACTCTTAGTGCTGGAGAAGGTCTTCAATATAATGGTTCTGGAGAGTTCAGCGCTCACCTTGGTTATGGATTAGAAATTGCAAACAATGCAATCAGAATTGATGATGATGTTATTGCAACAGATGCAGATGTTTCTTCTGCAATTTCAGCACATAACGTATCGTCTAACGTTCATGGTGTTACTGGAAATGTTGTCGGTACAACAGATGCACAGACACTTTCCAACAAGACTCTTGGATCAAACCTTGATGCAAACAACTACACTGTAACAAACCTTCCATTACCAAGTAACTCAACAGATGCAGCTTCAAAAGCATATGTTGATGCTGTTTCTGAAGGTCTTCATATTCATGCATCTGCAGTTGCTGCAACAACAACAAATATTAATCTTGCAACAGACCTTGAGAATGGGGACATTCTTGATGGTGTGACGCTTGCTACTGGAAATCGTGTTCTTGTTAAGAATCAGAGCACAGCTTCTCAGAATGGTATTTATGTCGTTCAAGCATCTGGTGCAGCAGTTCGTGCAACAGATTTTGATGCCCCAGCAGAAGTTGATGGTGGTGATTTTATCTTCGTTACTGGAGGTACAACACAGGCCGATACTGGTTGGGTACAAACATCTGAGCTTGTAGCAACAATTGGTACAGATCCAATTTACTTCACACAGTTCTCAGGTGCAGGAACATTCCTTGCTGGATATGGACTTTACCTTGACGGAAACACATTTAATGCAAATGCTAACGTTCTTGCAAGTCTTGATTATGTTGCAAATGCAGTTTCTGATCACGCAGATCTTGTTCACGATGTTCACGGTATTGATGGTCTTACTGATGGAAATATAGTAGGTACAGATAAACTACAGACTCTTACAAATAAGACCCTCGGAAGCTCTGTTACTTTGGGAGCTGATCTTGATGCAGTAAACTCATATACGATTGTAAATCTTGAAGAACCTTCAAACAATCAAGATGCTGCTACAAAGTTTTATGTAGATAATGCAATTACTGGAGTTGGAAACACAATTTCTGGTCTTGACACCGATGATATTGCTGAAGGAACTACAAACTTGTATTATTCAAATACAAGGGTTGATGATTACATAAACGCTTCTATTGATACTGATGACATTTCAGAAGGAATTACAAATCAGTACTTTACGAATGCACGTGCTGAAGCAACAGTCATTGATATGTTGACAAATGCAACAAAAACCAATATCTCAATTAGTGAAATTGGTGGAGCACTCGTAATTGAAGCAGAAAATGGTGTTGCTGATTCTGATACTGACGATCTTGCTGAAGGTACATCAAATCTGTACTTCACCAATGCTCGTGCAGTTGCAGCTCTTGAAGCAATAACTCCAGACTTTGCTGAGATTGATATCAACAGTCTTGCAACACAAGTTGCTGCAACAACTGGAAGTGTCGCTACAGCAAGCCAAGTTACCGCATATAGCTGGCCAAAAGCAGATTATCGTTCTGCAGAATTTTTGGTTAAGGTTGCATATTCAACACATACAGAAGTTTCTAAGGTTCTTTTAACAATGGATACATCTGATAATATTGCAATAACTGAATATGCAATAGTTGGAACAAATGGTTCTGCATCTACAATTACCGCAGATGTTAGTGGTAGTGATGCAAGATTACGAGTAACAACTCTTAACAATAACTCAACAGTTACCGTAATGGGTACATTGTTAGTATAATTTAAAATAAAGGAGAACCAGTGGCTACAGTTAACAAAGACTTTAAAGTAAAGAATGGCCTTATTGTTGGCGGAGGCGGAAACTTTACAGGTACTGTAACAGTTGCCACCCCAACACTTGGAACACATGCTACAACTAAAGACTATGTTGATGCACTCACTGGTTCTCCATCTATTCCAGTTGGTAATACTGCTCCAGCTTCTCCAGAAAACGGAGATTTATGGTTTGATTCACTAACTGAAAGAGTTCACGTATATTATTCTGGCAGTTGGCTGGCAATTGCAAATCTTGAAGATGCAGAGGTATTACAAGATCACATCCATGATACATCAATTGATGGCTCTGGACTTATAGTAAGTACTTTTGTAAGCGGTGGGGCATATAATGAACCAGGATATATAGTTAGTGGTGGAAACTATAATACCGTCACTTTTGAAGCAACATGGGATGGCGGAATAGCAATAGATAATTTTAATTAATTATCTGTTATAATAATACCACATACAGAGGAGTGTATAAATGGCAACAAGAATGCAACAGCGCAGAGGAACTGCAGCTCAATGGACTGCAGCTGATCCAATTCTCAATGTTGGAGAAATAGGTTATGAAACAGACACTAACAAATTTAAAATCGGTGATGGAGTAAATCACTGGGCTAACCTAGTACACTTCTATGACTCACAAACAGTAGCAGCTTTAATTGATCAGTATCTTGATTTTGAAGATGCACCAGAACTCCTTGATACAATTAAAGAACTTGCAAACGCCATTGGAAATGATCCTAACTTTTTAGCAAACGTAGCAACAATAGATTATGTTGATACAGCAGTTACTAACGCAACAACAAATATTTCGGCTCTTGCTGGAGTTGGACTAGAATATGATGCTGTAAATGACAATATCAATATTGATGATTCAATTGTCCAGACTCGTGTAGCAAATGTTTCTGATACTGAAATTGGATATCTTAATGGTGTTACATCAGCAATTCAGTCTCAAATTGATAGCAAACAAGATGCTGTTGCAGGCGTAACTAGTGCAGAAATAGGTTACTTGGCAAATGTTACTGCAGATATTCAATTTCAAATTGATTCAAAAGCAGCATCGGCAGATATTTCTGAGCTTTCAATAGATGCAGTTGCAAATGCTCTTACAAGTGCAAGCCATACAAATATTACAGTATCCTATAATGACAATGCTGGAACAATTAGCCTTACAGCAGCTCCAGGATATACAGATGAAAATGCACAAGACGCAGTAGGAAATGCAGTCGGTCTTGGATTATCTTATGATGATTCAAGTGGAGCTATTTCTGTTAATGCTGCAACGGTTCAATATCGTGTAGCAGATGTTTCTGATACAGAGATTGGCTATCTTAACGGAGTAACTTCTGCAATTCAAACACAGATAGATTCTAAGGCAAGCACAACTGATCTTTCAAATCACGCATCAGATACAACAAGTGTTCATGGTATTGCAAATACAGAAACCATTGTTTTTACAACAGACAGCGGTACTGTAACTTCTACAATGATTGCTAATGAAACAATTGTAAATGCTGATATTGCAAATACAGCTGGAATTGCACTTAGCAAGCTTGCTATTGATCCATTAGATCGTGCAAATCATACTGGCACACAAGCAGCAAATACAATTTCAAATTTTGATACACAGGTAAGAACTTCTAAGGTAACTGACCTTGCTGCTCCAACAGGTTCATTCTCAATGAATAGCCAAAAGATTACAAATCTTGCATCTCCAACAGATTCAGCGGATGCTGCTACAAAAGGATATGTAGATTCTGCAGTTGAAGGTCTTCACGTTCACCCTTCTGTTAAAGCAACAACAACGACAAACGTTGCTCTTGCAAGCGCTCTTGAAAATGGAGACACACTTGATGGTGTAACTCTTGCAACTGGAGATAGAATTCTTGTTAAGGATCAAACTACAAAATCTGAAAACGGAATTTATGTTGTCCAAGCTTCTGGTCAACCAACACGTGCAACAGATTTTGATACTGCAGCAGAAGTTGACAGTGGTGACTTCGTATTCGTAGATCAGGGAACAGTTTATGGAAATACTGGATGGGTTCAGATTAATACCCCAGCAACCATTGGAACTGATGCTATAGAATTCGTTCAATTCTCTGGTGCAGGTACATATACTGCAGGAACTGGATTAACACTAAGTGGAACAGTATTTAGCATTAATACTGGAACTACGGTTGATTTAAATACTGCCCAGACTTTAACAAATAAGACATTAACTAGCCCAACATTAACATCCCCAGCTCTTGGTACTCCAGCATCTGGTGTCATGACAAATGTCACTGGCTTGCCTCTCACTACTGGTGTAACTGGAACTCTTCCAGTAGCCAATGGCGGTACTGGAATTACATCTTTCGGTACTGGAGTAGCTACTGCTCTTGGAGTAAATACAGGAACATCTGGTGCATTTGTTGTTAATGGAGGAGCACTTGGAACTCCATCATCTGGTACCCTTACAAATGCAACTGGTTTGCCACTAACGACTGGTGTAACTGGTACATTGCCAGTAGCTAACGGCGGTACAGGTATTACATCTCTTGGATCTGGTGTTGCAACATTCCTTGGAACACCATCATCGGCTAACTTGCTGGCAGCTGTAACAGATGAGACTGGTACTGGAGCTCTTGTATTCGGAACATCTCCAACAATTGCAACTCCTAGAGTACAAATGGCAATGAATGCACAAACTGGAACAACTTATACACTTGCTCTTACAGATGCATCAAATAGGTGGGTAACATGTGATAATACTTCTGCAATTACTGTTACTGTTCCACCAAGCGTATTCTCAGTAGGAGATCAGATTGCTGTACAGCAAACAAATACTGGTCAAGTAACATTTGCAGTAGGATCTGG
>Ga0315904_10004282_pt1 | contig 20460 bp, 23 predicted proteins | sample LakEriMetagenome_6_FD_203529 | JGI IMG/M metagenome (GOLD analysis project Ga0315904, IMG submission 203529) | Freshwater fungal communities from buoy surface, Lake Erie, Ohio, United States - Buoy 12 MA120 | ecosystem: Environmental > Aquatic > Freshwater > Lake | place: USA: Lake Erie, Ohio...
TCTCGGGCGAACTGCGCATCGACCGGCCGATCGGGCCTGCGGCTTCGCAGTTGCTGCAGTCGGTCATCGAACACGGCTACGAGGATTTCCTCGCCCGTGTGTCGGGTGGCCGCAAGATGACCCGTGATCAGGTCGATGCCATCGCGCAGGGTCGCGTGTGGTCCGGTCGGGACGCCAAGCGCTTGGGGCTCGTCGACAACCTCGGCTCGCTGGATGACGCGGTGAACGCCGCCGCCAAGCGCGCCAAGCTCGTCGACGGCAAGTGGTCGCGTGATTATCTCGAGCCCGACAAGAACTTCGCCCAGCAGATCGTCTCCTCCGTGCGGGCTTGGGCGGCGCGCGCGCTGTTGCAGGGTGTGGACCTCGGGCTTTCGGGCGTCGACACCGAGGCGCTGGCCGCGCTGCAGGCGGTGCGCCGCGAGTTCTCGCCGGTCGAACGCGAGATGCTGCGCCTGCGCGCCGGTGCGGTGCCGGGCCGGCTCTACGCGCACTGCTTCTGCACGCCGTACTGACGCCGACGGGGCCTGGCCCGTCCGGGGCGGACATGCGCACCACAGACCTCAAGGCCAACCGGCTGTTCATCGTCTTGGCGGGGTTCTTCCTCACCAATGCGCTGCTCGCGAATTTCGTCGGCGGCAAGATCTTCTCGCTCGAGGACACGCTCGGCATCGCGCCGGTGCAGTGGTCGCTGCTGGGCGTGGACGGCACCCTCAGCTTCACCGCAGGGGTGCTGCTCTGGCCGTTCGTGTTCGTGATGACCGACATCATCAACGAGTACTTCGGCGTGCGCGGCGTGCGGCTGATCTCCTGGATCGCCGTCGCGTTCATCTGCTACGCGTTCTTCGCGGCGTATGCGGTCATCGCCTTGGCGCCGGCGGGCTTCTGGGTCGAGGCCAACCGCGGGCTCGGCGTGCCGGACATCCAGCGTGCGTTCGGCCTGATCTTCGGCCAGGGCCTGTGGATCATCGCCGGATCGGTGATCGCCTTCCTGGTCGGCCAGTTGATCGACGTCGCCGTGTTCCACCGCATCCGCCGCGCGACGGGCGACAAACTCGTCTGGTTGCGCGCCACCGGTTCCACCGCCGTCTCGCAGCTCATCGACAGCTTCGTGGTGCTCTACATCGCGTTCGTGCTCGGGCCGCAGAAGTGGCCGGTGGCGCAGTTCCTCGCCGTGGGCACCGTCAACTACGCCTACAAGATGGCGGTCGCGGTGGCGATGATCCCGCTGCTGTACCTCGCGCGGCGCCTCATCAAATCCTATCTGGGCGGCGCCGAGGCCGAGCGCCTGCGGCACGAAGCCGCGCACTGACCGGTCTCAGTTCAGCAGGTTCGCCAAGCGCCGGCGGGCGGGACCCAGACGCGGGTCGTCTTCCGGCAGCAGATCGAAGGCCGCGAGCAGGTCGGCGCGGCCCTCGCCCGTGGCGTAGCGCCGGTTGCGGCTCGCCGCCGCGAACAAGGACTCGAGCGCCGCATCGAGGGCGCCACGGCAGGCGTCCTGCGCCGCCGCGACGCGCGCGGTCTGGATCGCATCGGTCTCATCCGGCGAAGCGGCGATCCGTGCGAAGCGCACCAGCGCACGCGCGGACTTCACCTCGTGGGTCGACTGCAGCACGGGCGACAAGGCATCGAGCAGCGCGAGCGCACCATCCGTATCGCCGGAGAGCGCAAGTCTGCGCGACTCGGACAACGGGGTGGCGATCTCGTCCGCCGGGCCGGCGGGTGCGAGGTGGGGCGCAAGGAAGCTGCGGATCGCCTGCAGCGGTTGCGCGCCGACGAACTCGGCGACGACCTTGCCGTGGTGGAAGAGCTTCACCGCCGGGATGCTGCGGATGGCGTAGCGCGCGGCGAGCGCCTGTTCGGCGTCGGTGTCCACCTTGACCACCTTCAGGCGCCCCTCAAACTCCGCTGCCGCCTGTTCGAGCACGGGGGCGAGCATCCGGCAGGGTCCGCACCAGGCCGCCCAGAAATCGACCAGCACCGGCTGCGAGGCGGAGGCCTCGAGCACGTCCTGCTGGAACCGGCTGGTATCGACGGCGTTGACCTGCGACATGTTCAAAAAGCCTGCTGAAAAAGGCACAATCCGCCCCGTTTCGCAGGTTGGGGGTCCGGACGACCGATTTCAAGTCCGGCCGCCTGCGGGGTGTCGCCCGGGTGGGCGATGCCGAACATCGTGATGCGACACGTCACCAGGAGTCCGACCATGTCCCGTTCCCTGATCCTCGCGGTCCTCTCGGCCGCAGCCTTCACCGTCCTCCAGTCGCCGCAGGCGCTCGCCCAATGGAAGGGCAAGGGCGAAGTGGGCGCCGTGATGGCGCGCGGCAACTCCGACGCCGACACCGTCAACATCAAGCTCGAGATGGCCAAGGAACTCGACCGCTGGAAGCACGGTTTCGGCATCCAGGCGCTGCGCTCGGCCAATGACGGCGACAAGACCGCCGAGCGTTACGGCGCCTTCTGGCAGAGCGACTACAAGCTCGATGACCGCACCTACCTCTTCGGCGGCCTGCGCTACGAGGACGACCGCTTCAGCGGTTTCGACTATCAGGCGAGCGTGACGAGCGGCATCGGCCGCAAGTTCATCGACACCGACACCACCAAGTTCAGCGGCCAGGCGGGCATCGGCTACAAGCGCCTCGAGTACGCGCTGACGGGCCGCACCGAGAGCGAGGCGATCTTCGCCGGCGAGCTCAAGTTCGAGCACGCGCTCACCGAGACCACCAAGATCATCGACAAGTTCGTGGTCGAGGTCGGCTCCAGCAACACCTTCGCCGCCAACGACCTCGCCCTGCAGGTCAAGATGAGCGACCGGTTCTCGCTCGCGGCGGGCATCGGCGTGCGCTACAACTCCGATCCGCCGCTCGGCCTCAAGACGACCGACACGATCACGACCCTCAACCTCGTCTACGGATTCTGAACGCGCCGCATACAAGCCTCCGGGTGTTGAGCGTCATCCCGCCGATGACGCAGCTCAACACCCCGTATCCGTCGACGGCCTACCTGACGGGCTTCCTGCGTTCGCGCGGTGTGCCGGCGGCGCAGGAAGATCTCGCCTTGGCGCTCGTGCTGCGCTTGTTGAGCGTGGCCGGGTTGCGGGAGATCCGGGAGGTGGCGCTGAGGATTGCGCCGCGCCGCCGCACGCCGCTCGTGCGAGGCTGGCTCGCGCACTTCGAGGCTTACGAGCGTTCCATCGATCCGGTCATCGCCTTCCTGCAGGGCCGTGACCCGACGCTCGCGCACCGTATCGCGGGGCGGGCGTGGTTGCCGGAGGGGCCGCGTTTCGCGGCGCTCGAGGCCTATCTGCCGGGCGACGACGGCGATCCGCTCGGTTGGGCCTTCGGTGCGCTCGGCACCCACGACCGCGCGCGGCACCTCGCGACGCTGTACCTGAACGACCTCGCGGACGTGATCCGCGACGCGGTCGATCCGCGTTTCGAGTTCGTCCGCTACGGCGAACGTCTGGCGGCCAGCCAGCCGCATTTCGATCCCTTGGCCGAGGCGCTGGCCGCCGCGCCGAACCTCGTCGATGCGACGTTGCAGACGCTCACGCGCGAGGCGATCGCCCGCCACGAGCCGCAGGTGCTGTTGGTGTCGGTGCCGTTCCCGGGCGCGGTGTATGGTGCGTTCCGCATCGCCCAAGCGGCGAAGGCGATCCGTCCCGGCCTCGTCACCGTGCTCGGCGGCGGTTACGTCAACACGGAACTGCGGCAGCTCGCCGAACCGAGGGTGTTCGACTTCTTCGATTTCGTCACCCTCGACGGCGGCGAGCGGCCGCTGCTCGCGCTGCTCGAGCATCTGGACGGCGGGCGCCCGCGCGAGCGCTTGGTGCGCACGTTCCTGCGCGAGCCTGCGGCGCCGGGCGAGGTCCGCTTCATCGACGGCGGCGAACCCGACATCCCCTTCGCCGAGACCGGCACACCGACCTGGGACGGGCTGCCGAACGACCGCTATCTCTCGCTGCTCGACATGCTGAACCCGATGCACCGCCTGTGGTCGGACGGTCGCTGGAACAAGCTCACGGTGGCGCACGGCTGCTATTGGAAGAAGTGCAGCTTCTGCGACATCAGCCTCGACTACATCTCCCGCTACGAGGCCGCATCGGCTTCGGTGCTGGTCGACCGGATCGAGCGCATCGTCGCCGAGACCGGCCAACGCGGCTTCCATTTCGTGGACGAGGCCGCGCCGCCCAAGGCCCTCAAGGCCCTCGCACAGGAACTGCTGCGACGCGGGGTCGAGATCTCGTGGTGGGGCAACATCCGCTTCGAGAAGACCTTCACGCCGGAACTCTGCCGCCTGCTCGCAGCGAGCGGCTGCATCGCCGTCTCGGGCGGACTCGAGGTCGCCTCGGACCGGCTCCTCGCGCTCATGAAGAAGGGCGTGACGGTGGCGCAGGTCGCGCAGGTGACCCGCGCCTTCAGCGATGCGGGCATCCAGGTACACGCCTACCTGATGTACGGCTTCCCGACCCAGACCGTCGCCGAGACGGTGGATTCGTTGGAATACGTCCGGCAGCTCTTCGTCGAGGGTTGCATCACGTCCGGGTTCTTCCACCGCTTCACCTGCACCGTGCACTCGCCGGTGGGTCGCGACCCGGCCGCCTACGGTGTGACCTTGCTGCCGCGGCCCGCAGGGCGGTTCGCGCGCAACGACATCGGTTTCGACGACCCGAGCGGCGTGGATCACGACGCGCTCGGCCAGGCGCTGCAGACCGCGCTCTACAACTACATGCACGGGGTCGCGCTCGATCGTCCGGTGCGCGAGTGGTTCGAGCGGGGCACGCCGCGCACGCGGGTGCCGGCGGACTTCATCGCCCGGGCGCTTCGCTCCGGTCGAACACCGCCCGCTCGGCCTCGAGTTCGCCCCAAGTCCTGACCGGCGTCTCGAGGGTCGCCCAGGCGCCGGTCTCGAGGGAATCGAAGCGGCTGCGCGGGGCAAGCAGGTGCACGATCTCCGAGAGTCCGGGGTTATGGCCCACCACCAGCAGGTGGTCGACCTCCGCCGCCACCTCGGCGATCACCTCCAAGAGCGTGAAGGGGTCGGCGAGGTAGAGGCGCGGTTCGAGCGACAGCGCCGTGCCCGGCAGGCCGAAGGAAGCTTGCGCGATGTTCGCGGTCTGGCGGGTGCGCACCGCCGCGCTCGCGAGGATGCGCTGCGGCACGAGGCCGAGCGCCGCCAAGCGTGCGGCGCTGCTCCAGGCTTCCTGCTCGCCACGGCGGGTGAGGGCACGCTCGGCGTCGCCCTGTGCGCCTTCACGCTCGGCATGGCCGTGGCGCAGCAGCGTCAGCCGTCTCACGCGGCGACCTCGATGCGTCCGTCTTGCTCGCGCACGGCGAACACCCGCAGCGGTTCATAGGCGGGCGGGGTCAGCGCGGCGCCGGTGGCGAGGCAGAAACGCGCGCCATGGCGCGGGCAGACCACCACACCGCAGGGCGTCGCCGCATCGGCCTCCACCTCGGCACCCGCGAGCGGCTCGCCATCGTGCGTGCAGCGGTCCTCGAAGGCGTGCAGCGCGCCTTGCAGGCGCACCACCGCGACGAAACAGCCGTCGACCTCGGCGTCGATCCGGCCCTCGCCCTCGAGCGCGGCTGCGGCGCCCACGTCGATCCATCGCTCCGGCGATCGCTCCGGGGCGCCATCGCCCGTCGGGGGATGCGACGCCATCACAGCATCCCGGTCTGCAGGCGCGCCGCTTCGGACATCATCGACTGGTTCCAAGGCGGGTCGAACACCAGTTCGACATCGGCCTTGGTGACCGTCGGGATCACTTCGAGTTTTTCCTTGACGTCCTGCACCAGCACCTCGCCCATGCCGCAACCCGGTGCGGTCAGGGTCATCTTGACGGCGAGCTCGCGGCTGCCGTCGGCCGCCGGCTGCACAGTGCATTCGTAGACGAGGCCGAGTTCCACGATGTCGATCGGGATCTCCGGGTCATAGCAGCGGCGCATCTGTTTCCAGGCGAGATCACGGACATCATCGAGCGTGGCGTCCGGCGGCAGTTCGGGCGGGACGAGCGCCTGCTTGCCGATGGCGTCCGCGTGCTCGCCCGAGAGCCGGTAGAGATTGCCTTCGATGTAGAGCGTGAAACTCCCGCCGAGGGCCTGGGTGATGAACCCGGAGAGCCCGGCCTTCAGTTCGATGGCATCGCCCGACGGCACCATCACGGCCGGGGCGTTGCGTCCGAGGACGAAGGATTCGTTCGCGTGGCTGCGCATGGTGTCACTCGGTGGAGACGGCGACCGCGGCCGGCGGGGCGTCGGCGGCCCGTCCGGCCTGGTCGGGCTGGACGGGTCGGTCGGTCGGGTGGGCGTGTTGAGCGTGATGTGCGAGGGCGGCCGCCAGGGTGTGCCAACTGAGGCTCGCGCACTTCACGCGCGCCGGGAACTCGCGCACCCCGGCGAGGGCGGCGAGCTTGCCGAGGTCCTCGGGGGGCGGCGCGTCGATCGACGCGGTGAGCGCCTCGTGGACCCGGGCATGCAACGACTGGACGGCCGCTTGGTCGAGACCCTTCACGGCTTCGGTCATGAGCGACGCCGAGGCGGTCGAGATCGCGCAACCGCGTCCCTCGAAGCGGATGTCGTCGATGCGGTCGCCCTGCAGCCGCAGCGTCACCGTGAGCCGGTCGCCGCAGAGCGGGTTGTTGCCGTCGGCGGCCGTGTCGCAGGGGTCGAGCCGCCCGAAGTTCCGCGGACGCTTGTTGTGATCGAGGATCACGTCGCGGTAGAGGTCCTTGAGATCCATCAGCCGAACACCTCGCGAGCATGGGTCAGGGCGGCCACCAGCTGCGCGATGTCGTCTTCGTCGCTGTAGCAGCCGAACGAGGCGCGGGCGGTGGCCGGGACGTCGAAGAACTCCATCACCGGCATGGCGCAGTGGTGGCCGGCGCGGACCGCGACGCCCTCGGCGTCGAGGATGGTGCCGAGGTCGTGCGGATGGACGCCGTCCATCACGAAGGAGATCACCGCGCCCTTGTGTGCCGCCTCGCCGATGATCCGTAGGCCCGGGATATCGCGCAGCGCGGCGGTCGCTCGGGCGAGCAGGGCCTGCTCGTGGGCGTTCACCGATCCGATGCCGAGCGCCTCGAGCCAGTCGATCGCGGCGCCGAGGCCGACCGCGCCCGAGATGTTGGGCGTCCCCGCTTCGAAGCGCCACGGCAGGTCGTTCCAGGTGCTGCCCGAGAACGACACGGTGCGGATCATGTCGCCGCCGCCTTGCCAGGGCGGCATGTCCTGCAGCACCGCTTCGCGGGCCCACAACACGCCGATCCCCGTCGGACCATAGAGCTTGTGGCCCGAGAAGACATAGAAATCGCAGCCGAGCGACTGCACGTCGATACGCTGGTGCGGCACCGCTTGGGCGCCGTCGATCAGAGTGAGGGCGCCGACGGCGCGCGCCGCGGCGACCATCTCGCGCACCGGCAGCGCCGTGCCGAGCGAGTTGGAGATCTGCGTGAACGCGGCGAGCCGGGTGCGCGGCGAGAGCAGCGCGCGGAACGCGTCGAGGTCGAGTTCGCCGCGGTGGTCGATGGGCGCGACCTTCAGCGTCGCGCCGCTGCGTTCGCAGAGCATCTGCCACGGGACGATATTGGCGTGGTGCTCCATCCAGGTGACCAGGATCTCATCGCCGGGGCCGAGCCGCCGTCCCCAGGATTGCGCGACGAGGTTGATGGACTCGGTCGTGCCGCGGGTGAAGATCACCTCGCGGGTGCTCGCGGCGCCGAGGAAACGGCGGACCTTCTCGCGGGTGCCCTCGAAGGCGTCGGTGGCCTTCTGGCTGAGCTGGTAGACGCCGCGGTGCACGTTGGCGTGGCTGCTGCGGTGGTACTCGGCGACCGCCTCGATGACCGCCTCCGGCTGCTGCGAGGACGCCGCGGTGTCGAGGAAGGCGAGGCGCTTGCCGCGGACCGTGGTCGAGAGCACGGGGAACTGCGCCCGGACCCGCGCGACGTCGTAGGGCGCGTTCATGCGGCACCCCGCGCGGCTTCGGCGCCGGGCAGCAGCGGCGCGATCGCCGCCTCGAAACGCGCCCGGAGGGCGGCGTCGGGCAACCGTGCGAGCACATCGCTGACGAACGCCCATTTCAGGAGCGATTCGGCCGCCTCGGGCGAGAGACCGCGCGAGAGCAGGTAGAAGAGCATGTCGGCATCGAGCTTGCCGACCGTGGCGCCGTGGCTCGCGCGGACCTCGTCGGTGTCGATCTCGAGCTGCGGTCGTGCGTCGGCCTCGGCGCCCGGGCCCGCCAGCAGGCTGCGCAGCGTCTGGTCGCTGCTCGCGCCGCGCGCGAGCGCGGTGACGCGCATGTGGCCGTTGAAGGCGATGCGGGAGCGGTCGGCGGCGATGCCGCGGAAGCGCTGCTCGGTGCGGGCCCGCGGCGCATCGTGGGTGACCCGCACATAGGCGTCGTGCGCCTGCTGTCGGGCGCCGAGCATCGCCGCATCCCAGTGCAGCGCGGCATCCGCGCCTGCGAGCTCGACGAGCGCGGTGCTGCGCGTGGCGACGCCGCCGGCGGTCAACTGCACGAGCCGCAGCCCGGCACCCGCATCGAGGCGGACCTGCAGCGTCTCGAAATGACGGCCGCCGTCTGCCGGCTGCAGCAAGCGCGCGTGCTCGACCTGTGCGCCGGGGGCGAGCCGCAGCGCAAGCGCGAGGTTGGTGAGGGCGTCTGCGGCGCCGAGATGGCGCTCGATGAGTTTCAGTGTCGCGCCGGCGCCGACTTCGATGACGATCGACGGATGCCCGACGACGAGCGCGACGCAGGCGAGCTCGAGTTCGAGCGTGGCGCCCGCGGGCACGCGCAGCGTCGATGCCGCGCCGGTGTGACGGCGGTTGAGCCGTGCGAAGGCGAGGTCGGGATCGGCTGCGGACTCGGCCGAGGCATTCGCGGGATCCGACGCGGTGGCAGGCGCGGGGCCCGACGACAGCGACGGGGCGAAATGTCCGTCCACGAAGGTCCAGCGCGCGGCATCGGCAGGCGCAGCCCCGCTCGCAGCGCCGGCGAGCAGCATGCGGGCGGACTCCACCACGCCGTCGGTGAGCGTGTCAGCGGGCTCCCATCGCAGTCGCTCGAGCCCGCGCAGCGGCGCGTACTTCCAGTTCTCGTCGCGGGTGGAGGGCAGGGCGGTCACGGTGTCGCTCATGTCGATGCGGGCCTCGGGGCGCGGCCTCAGGCCGCTGCCTCGGCGAGCAGCCAGTCGTAGCCGCGCGCCTCGAGTTCGAGCGCGAGTTCCGGTCCGCCGCTGCGCAGGATGCGGCCGCGCGCGAGCACATGCACCCGATCGGGACGGATGTGGTCGAGCAGGCGCTGGTAGTGCGTGACGAGCAGGATCGAGCGGTCCGGCGCGCGCAGCGTGTTGACGCCGTTCGCCACCACCTTCAGCGCGTCGATGTCGAGGCCGGAGTCGGTCTCATCGAGCAGCGCGAGCGCGGGCTCGAGCACCAGCATCTGCAGGATCTCGTTGCGCTTCTTTTCGCCGCCCGAGAAGCCCTCGTTGACGCCGCGCGACAGGAACGACTCGTCCATCTGCATCAGCTTCATCTTGGCGCGCACCAGCTGCAGGAACTCGAACGCGTCGACCTCCGGCAGCCCGCGGTGCTTGCGCGCGGCGTTGAGCGCGGCCTTCAGCAGGTAGACGTTGTTCACGCCCGGGATCTCCACCGGATACTGGAAGCCGAGGAAGACCCCGGCCTGGGCACGGGCCTCGGGGGCGAGCGCGAGCAGGTCCTGGCCGCGGAAGTGCACGCTGCCGCCCGTGACCTCGTAGCCGGGGCGGCCCGCGAGCACGTACGAGAGCGTGCTCTTGCCCGAGCCGTTCGGGCCCATGATGGCGTGCACTTCGCCCGCAGGCACGGTCAGGCTGATGCCGTCGAGCACTTTGCGTCCGCCGACGCTGGCGTGGAGGTCCTTGATCTCGAGCATGGTCATGTCTCCTCAGCCCACCGAGCCTTCGAGGCTGACGGCGAGCAGGTTCTGGGCTTCCACGGCGAACTCCATCGGCAATTCCTTGAAGACGCTCTTGCAGAAGCCGTTGACGATCATGTTGACGGCGTCCTCTTCGGGGATGCCGCGCTGCAGGCAATAGAACAGCTGGTCTTCGCTGATGCGCGAGGTCGAGGCTTCATGCTCGACGGTCGCCGACGGTTCGCGCACCTCGATGTAGGGGAAGGTGTGCGCGCCGCAGCGGTCGCCCATCAGCAGCGAGTCGCACTGCGTGAAGTTGCGGGCACCCCGCGCCGAGGGCAGGATCTTGACGAGGCCGCGATAGGTGTTCTGGCCGCGTCCCGCCGAGATGCCCTTGGAGACGATGGTGCTGCGGGTGTTGGCGCCGATGTGGATCATCTTGGTGCCGGTGTCGGCCTGCTGGCAGTGGTTGGCGAGCGCCACCGAATAGAACTCGCCGACCGAGTTGTCGCCGCGCAGCACGCAGCTCGGGTACTTCCAGGTGATCGCCGAGCCGGTCTCGACCTGGGTCCAGGAGATGCGCGAGTTGCGGCCGCGGCATTCGCCGCGCTTGGTGACGAAGTTGTAGATGCCGCCGACGCCGTTCTCGTCGCCCGGGTACCAGTTCTGCACCGTCGAGTACTTGATCTGCGCGTCGTGCTCGGCGACGAGCTCGACCACGGCGGCGTGCAGCTGGTTCTCGTCGCGCATCGGCGCGGTGCAGCCCTCGAGGTAGCTCACGTGGCTGCCCTCATCCGCGATGATCAGCGTGCGCTCGAACTGGCCGGTCTTGGCGGCGTTGATGCGGAAGTAGGTGGAGAGCTCCATCGGGCAGCGCACGCCCTTCGGGATGTAGACGAACGAGCCGTCCGAGAACACCGCGGAGTTGAGGCAGGCGTAGAAGTTGTCGGTGTGCGGCACGACCGACCCGAGGTAGCGCTCGAGGAGTTCCGGGTGCGAGTGCACGGCCTCGGAGAACGGGCAGAACACCACGCCCGCGGCGTGCAGGCGGTCCTTGAAGGTGGTGGCCACCGAGACGCTGTCGAACACCGCATCGACCGCGACGCCCGCGAGCCGCGCGCGCTCGTGCAGCGGCACGCCGAGCTTCTCGTAGGTCTCGAGCAGCTTCGGGTCGACCTCATCGAGGCTCTTCGGGCCGTCGGTCTTCTGCTTGGGCGCCGAGTAGTACGAGATCGCCTGGTAGTCGATGGGCTGCACGCGCACGCGCGCCCACTCGGGCTCGCGCATCGTCAGCCAGTGACGGTACGCGCGCAGACGCCATTCGGTGAGGAAGGCCGGTTCGCGCTTGATGCGCGAGATCGCGCGCACCACGTCCTCATCGAGGCCGGGCGGCAGGCTGTCGGATTCGATCTCGGTGACGAAGCCGTGCTGGTAGCCGCGGCCGACGAGGTCCTGGAGTTGCGCGTCGTTGCTCATGTGGGGTCCGGGGCGGATCAGCGGGTGAGGGCGGCGGCGGCGCGGCCACCGGGTACGGGGCGCAGTTCGCGCTCGAAGGCCTCGAGGCGCAGGCCGGCATCGTCGAGCCCGGCCAACTGCGCGAGGGACACGTCGTAGAGCGAGCGCCGCAGGGCGACATTGACCCGTTGCCAGGCGCGGCCGACGCCGCAGGTGGTCTCGATCTCGCAATGGCCCTTGCCGGCGGCGCAGTCGGTGACGGCGACCGGTCCCTCGAGGGCATCGAGGATGGCAGCGGCCGAGATGCCCTCGGCCGGCCGGGCGAGGGCGTACCCCCCGCGCAGGCCGCGCACGGAGCGGACGAGCCCCGCGCGCTGCAGGGACTTCAGTACCTTGCTGACGGTCGGCGCGGCGATCCGGGTGCCCGCCGCGAGCTCCGCGGTCGTCTGCAGGGATCCGGCCGGCGCGCGCGCCAGGGCGGCGAGCAACACCGTGGCGTAGTCGGTCATCTTGCTGATGCGGATCACGGCGGCGCGGCCTCCGGAGTGGATACAGCACCATTTTAGTCCAGATTGTGGCCGGTTGCAGCCCCGCCGCAGGTCAGGGGGGGGCGGGCGAACGTGCGGTGGCGGGGCGAAGGGCGGGTGGCGTTTGCTAAAATGGCGGGCTTTAATCGACAGCCTCATCCACAGGAGCAGACGGCACATGAACCACGCAGAACTCGAGCGCATCGCGCGCGGCATGGTGGCCCCGGGCAAGGGCATCCTCGCGGCCGACGAGAGCACCGGCACCATCAAGAAGCGCTTCGATGCCATCGCGCTCGAGTCGACCGAGGCGAACCGCCAGCTGTACCGCGAGATGCTGTTCGCGTCCCCGGGCGTCGCCGAGGCGATCAGCGGCGTCATCATGTACGACGAGACGCTGCGCCAGAAGACCCGCGCAGGCGTGCCGTTCCCGCAGCACCTCGCCGCGCTCGGCATCATCCCGGGCATCAAGGTCGACCAGGGCGCGAAGCCGCTCGCGAACTTCCCGAACGAGACCGTGACCGAGGGCCTCGATGGCCTGCGCGAGCGCCTCAAGGAGTACCACGGTCTCGGGGCCCGTTTCGCCAAGTGGCGCGCGGTCATCGACATCGGCGCCGGGTTCCCGACCCGCTTCTGCATCGAGGCCAATGCGCACGCCCTGGCGCGCTACGCCGCGCTCTGCCAGGAGCAGGGCATCGTGCCGATCGTCGAGCCCGAAGTGCTGATGGACGGCGACCACTCCCTCGAGACCTGTGAAGCCGTCACCGACGAGGTGCTCTGCGAGACCTTCCGCGCGCTGGCCGGTCATCGCGTGCACCTCGAGGGCATCGTCCTCAAGCCCAACATGGTCATCTCCGGTAAGAAGAACGCCGCGCGCGCGACCCCGGAGCAGGTCGCCGAGGCGACCGTGCGCTGTCTGCGCCGCTGGGTGTCCTCCGCGGTGCCGGGCATCGCGTTCCTGAGCGGTGGCCAGAGCACCACCGAGGCGACCTTGCACCTCTCGCTCATGAACCGCCAGCCGCTGCCGTGGGCGCTCACGTTCAGCTACGGCCGCGCGTTGCAGGACTCCGCGCTGAAGGCCTGGGGCGGCAAGCCCGAGAACTTCGAGGCCGGTCAGCGCGAGTTCATGCGTCGCGCACGCCTCAACGGGCTCGCTGCCAAGGGCGCCTACACGGCCGACATGGAAACGAAGGCCGCCTGAGGATGCCTGAAGGGGGCACAGCCGCGGGAGCGTCCGACGCCGTCGTCCGGGTCCGTGACCTGCATTACGGCGTCGGTTCCCGCGCCATCTTCGCCGGTGTCGACCTCGAGGCGCGTCGCGGCCGGATCACGGCCGTGATGGGCCCGAGTGGTACCGGCAAGACCACGCTGCTGCGCCTCATCACGGGTCAGGTGCTCCCGGCCCGCGGCAGCGTCGAGGTCTTCGGGCAGGAGGTGCAGAACCTCGGCACCCCCGCGCTCTACGGCCTGCGTCGGCGCATGGGCATGCTGTTCCAGAACGGGGCGCTGCTCACCGACCTCTCCGTGTTCGAGAACGTCGCCTTCCCGGTGCGCGAGCATGTGCGCCTGCCGGAGCCGGTGCTGCGCCACCTGGTGCTGACCAAGCTGCATGCCGTCGGCCTGCGCGGCGCCGCGGACCTGATGCCCGCGCAGCTCTCGGGCGGCATGGCGCGCCGCGTGGCGCTCGCACGCGCGATCGTCATGGACCCTGAACTCCTGATCTACGACGAGCCCTTCGTGGGCCTCGATCCGGTCTCGATGGGCGTCATCGTGCGCCTGATCCGCGCGTTGAATGAGGCGCTCGGCATCACCAGCATCGTCGTCTCGCACGACGTCCGCGAGCTCGCGAGCATCGCCCACCACAGTTACCTGCTGTCGGGCGGCAAGGTCGTCGCCGAAGGCACGCCTGCCGAACTCGACGCGAGTCCGGTGCCCGAGGTGCGGCAGTTCATGAGCGGCGAGGCCGATGGCCCGGTGCCGTTCCACTATCCGGCATCCGATTACCACTCGGCGCTGCTCGGCACGGGCCCGGAGGCACGGCGATGATCGGCGCCGCGCTCGGCAGCATCGGCCGCGTCGCCCTGTTCTTCGTGCGCGTCATGCGGCACGCCGGAGTCGTGTTCACCGAGCCGCGCGCGGTGGTGGCCCAGATCTACAACGCCGGCGCCCGCTCGCTCGTGATCATCATGCTCTGCGGGCTGTTCGTGGGCATGGTGCTCGGCCTGCAGGGGTTCGACCTGCTGCAGCGTTTCGGTTCCGAGGACGCGCTCGGCATCGCCGCCGCGCTCGGGCTATTGAAAGAGCTCGGCCCCGTGGTGACCGCGCTGCTGTTCGCCGGCCGTGCCGGCACCGCGCTCACCTCCGAGATCGGCCTGATGCGTGCCACCGACCAGCTCACCGCGATGGAGATGATGGCGGTGGACCCGCTGCGCAAGGTGGTCGCGCCGCGCTTCCTGGGCGGCGTGATCGCGATGCCGCTGCTGGTGGCGGTGTTCAACGTCATCGGCCTCTTCGGCGCACAGCTGATCGGCGTGCAGCTCATGGGCGTCGACAACGGCGCGTTCTGGTCGCAGATGCAGGGCGCCGTCGAGCTCGACGACGTCAACGAGGGCATCGTCAAGAGCTTCTGCTTCGGCCTCGCCTGCAGCCTGGTGGCGGTGTACGAGGGCTATCACGCCGCACCCACGGCCGAGGGCGTCGGCCTCGCCACCACGCGCACCGTGGTCGTCTCCTCGGTGCTCACGCTCCTCATCGACTACATCCTCACGGCCGCTTTTCTCGGCAGGTAACCGCATGAAACCGAATCGCTCCATGGAGATCGGCACGGGCCTCTTCGTCCTGCTCGGCTTCGCCGCACTCGTCTTCCTCACCACCCAGCTCCCCGGCAGCGGACTGCGCGTCGGCGCCGCACAGGGCTACAAGGTGCTCGCCAAGTTCGACAACGTCGGCGACCTCAAGCCCGGCTCCCCGGTCAGCATGTCGGGTGTGCGCATCGGCCGGGTGGAGGCCATCGTCTTCGATGCCAGCGACTACCGCGCCGAGGTCACGCTGCGCATCGATCCGCAGTACGACCGCATCCCCGAGGACAGCGATGCCAGCATCCAGACCGCGGGCCTGCTCGGCGGGAAATATGTCGGTATCGGCGCCGGTGGCTCGGAAACTTTCCTCGCCGAGGGCGGTCGTATCGAGTTCACGCAATCGGCGATCGTGCTCGAGTCCCTGGTCAACAAATTCTTCGCCAATTTCGCCGACAAGGGCGGGTCGAGCGCCGCGCCCGCCCCCGAGACCGTCGCAGAGGAGAAGCCCTGATGCCCCTGAACCGTCCTCAACGCCCCCGTGCCGCCACCGCGTCCCTCGCCCTGCTGGCGTCGCTCCTCGGCGCGGCGCCGTCGGTGGCCCCGGCGCAGGGCGTCGCGAAATCCGCTGCTGCCGCGACGGTGGACACCAGCGGGCCGACCCAGTTGATCGAGAGCGCCGCCAACACCATGCTGCGCGAACTCGACGCCCGCCGCGCCGAGTTCCGCAAGGACCCCAAGAAGCTCGACGCCCTCGTCGAGCGCGTCCTGCTGCCGCATTTCGACGTCGACCATGCCGCCCGGCTCGTGCTCGGCAAGCACTGGCGTACCGCGACGCCCGAGCAGCGGCAGCGCTTCATCGACGGTTTCTATGGCTCGCTGATGAACAACTACGGCGATGCGCTGCTCGAGTTCACGGGCGATCGCATCCGCGTGCTGCCCTCGACGGTCGCGCCCGACGCCACCTCCGCCGTGGTGCGCACGGAAGTGAAGCGCAGCAACGGCAGCAAGATCCCGGTCAACTATTCCCTGCGCAAGACCGACGCCGGCTGGAAGGCCTGGGACGTCGTCATCGAGGGCATCAGCTACGTCAAGAGCTTCCGCGAGGACTTCGGTTCGGAGATCGACCAGAAGGGCCTCGAGGCGGTGATCCAGCGGCTCGAGGCCCAGAACCGCAGTGGCGCCCCGGGTGGGTCCCGCGGGTGACGCCGTTCGTGCTCAGCAAGGGGGAGGGCTCGCAGGTCGCGCTGCAGGGTGACCTCACGCTCGCGACTGCGGCCTCCGCCCATGCGGCCGGCGTCGGTGCGATCAGCGCGGCGGCGCCCGGTGTGTTGCGCATCGAGTGCAGCGGCCTCGCCGACTCCGACAGCGCGGGCCTTGCCGTGCTCATCGAGTGGTGCGCTGTGGCAGCGCGGCGCGGGGTCCGTTTGCAGTTCGTCGCCTTGCCGGATCGGCTGCGGCGGCTCGCCCACATCAGCGAAGTCGACGCGCTGCTCGCTACTGCGGCTTGACGGCAGGCCCGGTGTCGGGCTCGGTGTCGGGCTCGGCATCGAGCTCCGGATCCAGTTCCAGCTCGGGGTCGATGACGTCCGCAGGCACATCGCCGTCGCGCACCAGGTATTCGCGGCGCTGCAGGTAGGCCGAGCGCACGAACGCATACGGGTCGCCGGTGCGCTCGAGCAGCGCATCGGCCTCGAGCAGCCGCACCCGTCGCTCGAATTTGTCCGCCGCCCACAAGGTCCAGCGCGTGCTGTCGTCCTCGAGGTAGGCGCGCGGCTCGGCGAAATCGTCGGCGAAGCTGCCGAGGCCGTCCCGGATGGTGTACGGGCCCAGGAAGGGCACGACCACGTACGGACCCGGCGGCACGCCCCATTTGCCCAAGGTCTGCCCGAAATCCTCGTCGTTGCGGTCGAGACCCGATGCGGTCGCGGGATCGAGCAGGCCGCCGAGACCGAACGTGGTGTTGAGCGCGAAACGGGCGGTGTCGGAGGCGGCGTCAGCGAACTTGCCTTGCAGCAGGTTGTTGGCCAAGGTCACGGGATACTTGGCGTTGCTGAAGAAATTGCTGATGCCGGTCTGCACGAACTGCGGGGTCACCTTGCGGTAGCCCTGCGCCACCGGTTTGACCACCGCCCGATCGAGCCCGTCATTGAAGGCGTACACGCCGCGGTTCAGGCGCTCGAAGGGATCGCGCGCATCCGGCGTCGCGTTCGGCGGCAGGGTGGCGCAGCCTCCCAGCGCGAGCGCCGCCAACAGCAGCGGGACGGACAGCAGGCGAGGCGGGCGGTCAGTGTGGTGCAGGCGGCTCGTCATGGGTCGATTCTATCATCCCCGGCCCGCACCTTCGTCCGGCCGTTCCCGGCTGCGGCGCTTGCCGCTTTCCTTGAGCACGTCGCGCACTTCCTTCATGCGGGCCTCGAAGCGCGCGCGCTGGACGGGGGTGATCGCCGGGTCGGCCAAGGCGAGCTCCAGCTGCTTCGTCGCCATCGCGAGATCGCCGCTGCTGATGTGGTACTCGCCCATGTAGTAATAGGCATCGCCGGTGTCGCCGGCGCTGCTGGCGGCGAGGGCGGTGAGGCGGATCTGCTCCGGCGTCGGCGGGACATTGTTGAAGAGGTCGAGCAGCACCTCGTGGGCCCGCTTGGCGTCGCCCGCCTTCAGCAGCGTCTCGCCGTAGCGGACCGTGAGCGGCACGTTGCGCGGCGCCACGGCCAGCCCGCCGCGCAGGACTTCGAGCGCTTCCGGCACACGACCTTCGTCCGAGAGCGCTTGGCCGAGCGCCGCCTGCAGCATCGGGCTGCCGGGCTGCAAGGCGTTGAGCTCGCGCAGCGCCGCGGCGGCGCGGCCACGGTCGCCGGCATCGCTGCGCGCGAGCGCCTCGCCGTAGCGCTGGGCGGGGCTCAGGGTACGGTTCTCGGCGAGCGCCGCATAGTACTGCCGCAGGTCCGAGCCCTGTGCGGCGCCGAGCACGCGCACGCGCTCGCGGATGAAGTCATAGGTGGGTGATTGGACCGCCACCTTCGGCCGCAACTGCGCGGCCCGGTCGCGGGATTCGGCGATGCGGTTGGTGGTGACCGGGTGCGTGCGCAGGAACTCCGGCACCTCGATCCCGGCGAGCCCGGAGCGCCGCCCGAGGGTCTCGAAGAAATCCGGCATGGCGTTGGGGTCGAACCCCGCGGAGGCGAGCAGGCTGATGCCGATGCGGTCGGCTTCGTATTCATTGGCGCGGGTGAAGTTGATCTGTTGTTGGGCCGCCGTGCCTTGCGCGATGGCGATGCCGGCCTGCATCGCATCCGGGGAACCGGTGGCCATCCCCACCAGGATCGCCGCGAGCAGCGCCGCCCCCGAGGCGATGCCTTGGCGGCCTTGCGCCTGGATGGCGCGCGCGATGTGGCGCTGGGTGACGTGTGCGATCTCGTGCGCCAGCACGCTCGCGAGCTGCGCCTCGTTCGCGGTGGCGGTCAACAAGCCCTGGTTGATGCCGATGAAGCCGCCAGGCAGCGCAAAGGCGTTGATGCTGGGGTCGCGCACCACGAAGAACCGGAACCGTTGCTGCGAATCCGCGACCTGCGAGGAGATGCGGCTACCGAGCGACTGGATGTAGTCGTCGGTCTCGGGGTCTTCCATCACCAGGCCCTGCTCGCGGAGACCGCGCACCACGGACAGGCCGATGCGGTATTCATCATCCAGCGTGAGCGTGGAATTGGCCGCCGAGCCGATGTCGGGGAGGTCGCTGCCGGCCTGTGCCCAGACGGGGGCGGAGGACGGCAACGCGGTGAGCAGCGCCAAGAAGGCTGCGCCCAGCCGGGTGCCGAGGGTGGGGCGAGCGCGTGTGCGGAGGCTCATCACGGTCTTGACCGCGATACTGCGCCGAAGTTCACAAGGCCTCGGTGGCATGGTCGGCGAGGCGCGATCGTTCCCCGCGCACCAGGGTGACGTGCCCGGCATGCGCCCAGCCCTGGAAGCGGCTCACCACGAAGGTGAGGCCCGAGGTGGTCTCGGTGAGGTACGGGGTGTCGATCTGCGCGATGTTGCCCAAGCAGACGATCTTGGTGCCGGGGCCCGCGCGGGTGACGAGCGCGCGCATCTGCTTGGGCGTGAGGTTCTGGGCCTCATCGAGGATCACGAAGCGGTTGAGGAAGGTCCGGCCGCGCATGAAGTTCAGCGAACGGATCTTGATGCGGTTGCGCAGCAGGTCCTGTGTCGCCTGGCGGCCCCAACTGCCGCCCTCGGCGCTGTGGGTGAGCACTTCGAGGTTGTCCATGAGGGCGCCCATCCAGGGCTCCATCTTCTCTTCCTCGGTGCCGGGCAGGAAGCCGATGTCCTCGCCGAGCGGGATCGTCACGCGGGTCATGATGATCTCGGCGAAGCGGTTCTCCTCCAGCGTCTGCACGAGGCCGGCCGCGAGCGTGAGCAGCGTCTTGCCGGTGCCTGCGGGGCCGAGGATCGAGACGAAGTCGATCTCGGGGTCGGTCAGCAGGTTGAGCGCGTAGTTCTGTTCGCGGTTGCGCGCGCGGATGCCCCACACGCCGTGGCGCTCGCTGCGGAAATCGCGCACCAGTTCCAGCGTCGCGGTGCCGCCCTGCACGCGCCGCACCAGGGCTTCGATGCCGCCCTCGCGGTCCTCGTGCACGAACTGGTTCGGCGTCCATTTCGTGATCGCCGGCCCCGACACTTCGTAGAACGTGCGCGTGCCGTCCTTCCAGGAGCGCATGTCCTTGCCGTGGCGTTCCCAGAAGTCGCCCGGCAAGGCCTCGTGCCCCGTGTAGAGGACATCGGCATCCTCGATGGTGCGGTCGCTGAAATAGTCCTCGGCCTGCACGCCGACCACCGCGGCCTTGATGCGCAGGTTGATGTCCTTGGACACCAGCACCACGCGCGCGTCGGGGTGCAGCGCCTGCAAGGCGAGGGTCTGCGCGAGGATGGCGTTGTCGTTGCTCGCGCCGGGCAGCGTGTCGGGCAGGCTCGTCGTGAGCCGCTGGGTCTGGAAATAAAGCCGCCCGGAGGAGGGCGCCTTGCCGTGATTGCCCGAGAGGTTCGAGGGCAAGGGCAAGCCCGACTCGATCTGCTCGCGCGTCGCATCGCGCATGAGGTCATCGAGGAATCGGCTGACCTGCCGGACGTTGCGCGAGGCTTCGGAGAGGCCTTTCTTGTGGGCGTCGAGCTCTTCCAGCACCACCATCGGCAGGAAGATGTCGTGCTCTTCGAATCGGAAGATCGCCGCCGGATCGTGCATCAGCACGTTGGTGTCGAGCACGAACAGCCGGCGCTGCCGTGCGCTGCGGCGGCGCGTCAAGACGCCTTCGCCGCGGCCAGGACCTCCGCCGCATGCCCGTCGGCCTTCACCTTGCGCCACTCGGCGACGAGCGTGCCGTCGGCGCCGATGAGGAAGGTGCTGCGCTCGATGCCCTTCACCTTCTTGCCGTACATGTTCTTTTCGCGGATGACGTCGAACAGCGTGCAGAGCGCCTGATCGGCGTCGGAGAGCAGCTCGTACTTGAGGCCTTCCTTGTCGATGAACTTGCGGTGCGACGCGCAGCTGTCGCGCGACACCCCGACCACCGTCGTGCCCGATCTCTTGAAGGCGCCGAGCAAGGCCTGGAACTGCTGCGCCTCGACGGTGCAGCCCGAGGTCATGTCCTTGGGGTAGAAGAACAGCGCGACCTGGGTGCCCGCCTGCGCCTTGAGCTGCCAAGGACTGCCGTCTGCGGTGGTGGCCGTGAAGTCGGGGACTTTCTTGCCGAGGGTCACGCGCGGGGTCGGGGCCTTGGCCATGCGGATGCTCCGGGGTCGTG
>Ga0315904_10004284_pt1 | contig 20459 bp, 16 predicted proteins | sample LakEriMetagenome_6_FD_203529 | JGI IMG/M metagenome (GOLD analysis project Ga0315904, IMG submission 203529) | Freshwater fungal communities from buoy surface, Lake Erie, Ohio, United States - Buoy 12 MA120 | ecosystem: Environmental > Aquatic > Freshwater > Lake | place: USA: Lake Erie, Ohio...
ACCAAAACGACTCGGTCCGGCCCGCCTCGCGATGATATCAAGCTGGTTTGGGAGGCCTCCCGCTTCACTCTGGCTTATCATCTGACGAGACATTACGTCTACACGGGCGACGAACGCTGGGCTGAAGGGTTCTGGACGATGTTCGAGGCGTGGCGGGAACAAAACCCGGTCAACCTGACGGTCGCGTGGGGCTGTGGCCAAGAAGTCGCGTTCCGCTTGATGGCCGTATTGTTTGGGACGATGGTCACGCTCAACAGCCCCCACTGCACAGCCTCTCGCTTACGGGATGTCAGCCTGTTCGCCTGGCAAGCGGGCAAGCGAATCACCGCGAACATCAATTACGCGATCAGTCAGGAAAACAACCATGCCCTGAGTGAGGCCGCGGGCCTCTGGACCGTCGGGGTCTTGTTTCCCGAACTCAAGGAAGCGGAAAAGTGGCGGAACCAAGGACGGAGAGTACTGGAACACGAAGTTCGCCGCCAGATTTACGAGGATGGCTCGTTTGTCCAGCACTCGTTCTCCTATCATCGAGTGATGCTGGATGACCTCTGCTGGGTAGTCGAGCTCGGCCGACAGAATGGTGAAACCTTCTCAGCCACCTTCTCGGACCGGTTTCGAGCGGCCACCAGTTGGCTGAGCCAGTTTGTCGATCCGGCGAATGGGCGCGTGCCGAATTACGGGTCGAATGACGGTGGGAATATCCTGCCGCTGGCGTGTGCCGACTACCTCGATTACCGCCCGACGCTGGAAGCTTGCGAACGAATGACTAACGCTCGGCCCACGCTCGCCCGCGGCCCTTGGAGTGAAAAGTCACTTTGGCTGCTGGGCGAAGCCAAGGACTTGGGCGGGACGACTCCGCAAGAGTCGGCCTGGCAGGCCAAAACGGGCGGATATCATTTGTTGCGTGGCCCCCATTCCAGCTTGTTCATTCGCGCGACCAAATTTCGCGACCGGCCGGGGCAGTGTGACCAACTGCATGTTGATCTTTGGTGGCGGGGACACAACCTGCTGCGGGACGCCGGGAGCTACCTCTACTACCATCGCGACGCCAAGCTAAAAAATTATTTTTACTCGACGGCGGCTCACAATACGGTATCCATCGAAGGCACCGAGCAGATGACCAAAGGCCCCAACTTCCTCTGGTTCCATTGGTCGGAGGGGACCGCGGAGTTGATTGACGACGCGACGCTGGAGTGCACCGCCCGAATTCAGGCCAAGCTTTCTTATACCCATCACCGGACGATCAAGCGGAGCGGTGACCAGTACCAAATCGTTGACCGGGTCGACGGGGCCCCGCAGTTTCGCTTGCACTGGCGACTGAGTCCGGAGTTCGCGTGGCGAGCATCCGGAGCAAATAGTTTTGTCGGCAAGTGCGGGGAGCGTGAAGTCGAGATTACGATCACTGGGGCAGGGCGGCCCAATGTACAGTTAGGAGAGTCGCCTGAGTCGCTGTACTATGGTGAGAAAAATTCTTGCCCGGCAATTGAAGTGGTGCAGCAGGGCGGTAGTTTGGAGACGGTGGTTCGACCGATCGCGTAGCCACCTTCGCGCAGAAGGTGGCCGCGGCGAAGAGAGCGGTCGATTTGAAGCCGCGAGCAGAGCAGCCGTTTGAATCAAGTCGATTTTCCCCTTCCGCGTCGAACTGCCCGTGCCACAAGGCGGCGACGGGCAGTTCGACATTCATCATTTTTGGTGGTTCATAAACGTAGGGTTGCGCTCGCAAAGCCTCGCTTACCCTACGCTAAAATATCGCGCCCTATCGGGGCGAAGAGCCGCACTGGGATGGTGAAGGCCAACTAGGTTTTCGAACGGAAGTTGTCGGGTGGGTTCAAGCCGCGAGTTCCGTTTTACGTTTGAAATTCGCTCTTAACAAAAACCGAATGTCTCAACTCGAAGCAATTATCAACGAAATCCTGGACGACTCTGGTCGCGCGCCGATCTCCTCACTATCGGCTGAGATGCGATTGCGCGAAGACTTGGGATTGAACTCCTTGGAATTGGCCGTGCTGACGGTGCGACTGGAAGCTGTTTATGGTGTCGATGTGTTTGCCAGCGGGCTGGTGACAACGGTTGGTGAAGTACTGGCCAAGCTTCCTCCGCAGGCGAATTGATCGTGAGCGACGCGAGCTCTATGAAGGCCCACGATTGGTTTTTTATTGACCCCACGAATGGCCAGCGCAAGACCTATCCGCAATTGGAACTGGATTCGGCTGAACTTGAATCCGCGGCCGAACCGGCTCAGATAGTATTTGCTGACTGGTATCCGTACCTGACTCGCCTTGTAGCTGCGGTGCGGGGGAGCCGGGCTGCCGAATTGCTTCCGTTCGCCGCACCAAGTCTCGCAACAAAGTCCCAGTCGCATTCGTCCGGCGCTATCGAAAACCCTCTAACTGGCCCAAAGACGTGGCTGGGGCTCGACTGGCGCGAATTGCAAACCAGCACGGCGCTTCTCGGAGTGCGCACTTCGGGTACGACCGGCTCGCCGCGTCTGGTCTGGCATCGACTGGAGACGTTGACCCGCGGGGTACGGACCGGGCCGGCGCGGAAAACGGACATTTGGGGAATGGCCTATCACCCCACCCACTTCGCCGGCTTGCAGGTGATTTTTCAGGCGCTCGCCAACCGCAACCCGCTCGTGCGGTTATTCGGCCTGGACAGCGCAACCATTCATCAGGCAATCGCTGCCGAGCGGGTCTCAGCGCTCAGCGCGACGCCCACCTTCTACCGCTTGCTATGCACTCCGGAGGCGCCAATCCATCCGTCGGTCCACCACGTCACCGTTGGCGGCGAACGGTATTCAGACCAACTTACCGCACGTTTGCATCGGGTTTTTCCCAATGCCCGGATCCGGAACATCTACGCCTCATCCGAGGCAGGTTCATTGCTCGTCAGCGACGGCGATGCTTTCCGGATCCCAGAGCAACTGCAACAACTCATCCGCATTCGCGAGGGGCAGTTGGAGGTGCACGCGGCGTTGCTGGCTGATTCGTTAAAATCAAAATCCGGTGGAGTCACGGACGCAGCAGATGAATTCGTGCCTACCGGGGACCGAGTGGAATGGCTGTGCGAGGGTGATACGTTTAAGATCATCGGGCGCGAGGGCGAGCAGCTCAATATTGGCGGCTTCAAGGTTCACCCGGGTGAAATCGAGGATGCGATCGGCGGATTTCCCGAAGTCGCCGAGGTCCGGGTGTACGGACGGCCAAACTCCGTCACCGGAATGTTGCTTTGCAGTGATATCCGGCTCCATGCCGGCCAAGTCTTGCCCGTCAAGGAAATGCGCCGCCGGCTGGGAGAGTTGTTGCCCGCGTATAAGCTTCCCGGGTTGGTGAATTTCGTGGAATCGATCGCTCAAACCTACTCGGGTAAGCAGGCCAAACCGCAATGAATGTACTCGTGACCGGAGGCACTCGAGGACTGGGGCTCGCGATCGTCCGACAACTGGCACAGCAAGGAGATACTGTCTGGGTCGTCGCCCGCCAAAACACTCCGGAGCTCACTCAACTCACCGCCCGGCACTCCGGGCAGATCCATTTTCGGTCCGTCGACTTGTCGCAACCCGATCGCCTGGATAAGTCCCTGCTCGAGACCGAGGACGGGAAAGCTTGGCCGATTGAGGGACTGGTGAATAACGCGGCAACTGCCTACGACGATCTGGCGACGAATTTGAATTTGGAGCCATTGGAATTGATGTTTCGGGTCAATGTTTTCGCCGCAATGGTGCTCAGCAAATTGGCGATTCGAAACATGCTCCTGCATAAGACGAAAGGGGCCCTCGTTCACGTTTCGTCAGTCTCGGCCCATACCGGATACAAGGGACTGGCGATGTATGCCGCGTCGAAAGGGGCGATGGAAGCCTATTCGCGGAATCTGGCGCGGGAATGGGGGAGCATGGGAATTCGCTCCAATTGCGTCGTTCCAGGTTTCATGGAAACGGAAATGTCTGCCAGCCTCTCGGCCGAGCAAAAGGAGAAGATTTACCAGCGGACTGCCTTACGCCAACCAACCAATCTTGAATCTGTGGCGGCCATGGTTTGCCATTTGTTGGGACCCGCTGCGGGATCGATTACTGGCCAATCTTTCGTCGTCGATTCGGGGACCGTATGAGCGACGCTGTTTTGGTCATCTTTGGAAACCGAACGGCTGCGGAAGTGGCCGAGGCAGCGCGGGCCGCGATGTATGCCGGCAAGCTCCCTGGGCAACGCATCGAGCAGCTGTGGTTTGACCCGGAGCGATTTGTCTCGCACGACCGACCTCGGTTAGAGGCAGCCGCGACTCGAATCTCCTATCTCGCGGCGGTCTCTGATGAAGCTTGGCGATTGCGAATCGACGAAGCGTGTCAGCAGGCGGGCTGGACGGCCGAGACAGTCATTCATCCGACAGCGGTGATCTCCCCATCGGCAACGATCGAGGCCGGGGCCTTTATCGGTCCGTTAGCGGTCGTTTCCAGCGAGGCCCGCGTCGGCGCCCACTCGATCGTGCACATTCACGCCTCGGTCGGCCATGATTGTCAGGTCGGTGCATTCTGTTCCATCCTGCCCGGAGCGCGGTTGAGTGGAAACGTTCGGATCGGTGACCGAGTTCTGGTTGGCAGCAACGCCTTCATTGGCGCTGGCTTAAAGGTGGGCGATGATTGCCGGATTGATGCCCTGAGTTATGTTGGTCGCGACATCCCGGAAGGTCATCTGGTGTCACCTCGGCTACCGCGCCCGGTAAAGCGGACGAGTTGATGTGAGGAGTTGGGCAAGTTGGTGGAGTTGTTTGCGCCACCGAACCGGGGGCTGGCGCGAAGACCCGGCTGAGTTGTAGTTGTAGGGTGGGTCAAGACCGCGCGGGTAGCGGTCCATTTGGGTGGACAGCGCCGCGGCGCCGGCCCACCAAGCGATTCAAGTTGGTAACCTTGCTTGAGTTGCCCAACCGGGGGCTAGCGCGAAGACCCGGCTGAGAAGAAATTTGGAGAACCAACGAAACCGGTTAGCCGGTGAGTGCGTGTTCGGGGCCGAGGGGGTCAGGCACCCATTTCGGCGGGTGATTGTGCGGCAGGGACAGAGTGGGATGGCGCCGAAAATGGAGCCAGACCCCTGGCGTGTTGGCGCTGCCGAACCGGGGGCTGGCGCGAAGACCCGGCTGAGATGAGCGAACTGACGTTACGTTTTAGAGCGGCGAAGGGATATGTGTCGGTTCGGCGCTTGGTTGTCTTTGGCTTGGCTAACCTGTTTTTTTAAATGATTGAGCAATGAACTCGGAAACTACCCAAGCGTTGGATAAACAAGTCGTCGAGGCGGTACGAGCAGCCATTGGACCGGCTGCTGAACTGGTCCTGCTCCATCGCCCCTATTTGCCGCCGACAGCTTGGGACTACATCAAGGAGTGTCTGGATACTGGCTGGGTCTCCTCTGCCGGTTCCTACGTGACCAGATTCGAAGACGAGTTAGCCAAATTCACCGGAGCTCGTCGGGCGGTCGCGGTTGTCAACGGCACGGCGGCACTGCATGTTTGCCTGCACTTGGCCGGCGTCCGCCCGGGCGACGAGGTGATTTGTCCGTCGCTCTCGTTTGTCGCCACCGCCAACGCCATCTCTCACTCCGGTGCCGTGCCCCATTTTGTCGATGCCCATCCTGGGAATCTGGGGCTGTGTCCGGCGGCTCTCGAAGCGCGCTTGCAGGAAATCGGCCAGCCAACCTCAGCTGGCTTGGTAAATCGCCAAACCGGCCGTCGAATTGGCGCGGTCGTCTTGATGCATTGCTTTGGCCATCCAGGTTCGATCGAAGAATTCGCTGCCAGCTGTGAGCGGTACTCGCTCCCTTTGGTCGAGGATGCAGCCGAATCGCTCGGCTCTTACTATCGAAACAAGCACACTGGCAGGTACGGGCTGATTTCCGCTGTCAGCTTCAACGGAAACAAGATTTTGACCACAGGGGGCGGGGGGGCCATTCTCACCGACGATTCCCAGCTCGCCGATCGCGCCAAACACCTCACGACCACGGCCAAGGTTCCGCACCCGTGGGAGTTTTACCACGATTCGGTCGCCTGGAATTACCGCTTGCCCAACCTGAATGCCGCCATGGGCGTCGCCCAACTGGAGATCTTGCCGCAGCTGCTGGCTGCCAAACGCAAATTGGCTGAACGGTATCGCGAGACATTCCACGGAATCTCCGGACTTCGCTTCCTGACCGAACCAGCAGACTCGTCCAGTAACTATTGGCTGAATGGGATTTGCCTCGAAGCCGATGATCTGGAACTGCGCAATCGGATTTTGACGGCATTGAACCAGGCCAACTACCAGTCGCGGCCGTTGTGGCAGCCGATGCATTTTCTTCCGATGTATGCTGGCTGCCCGCGTGGCGAGATGCAGACGACCGAATCGCTTTACCGCCGAATCATCAATATCCCAAGTTCGCCTGACCTGATGCTGGAACGTCGGTAGGGTTGGTCAGTACAGTGCGGCTGCGACTCACCCATTCCTCGAAACGATGACCATGCCAAAGACAAATTTGCCGTCTGTCGTCGTGATTGGTTTCGGGGGCCATGGGCGCGTGGTTACCGACGCGCTGTTGGCGGCCGGACGAACGGTCGTAGCGGTTACCGACCGCAAGACGGAGGACCCCTTTGCCCAACGGATCGGCTTGCCGCTGTTGACCGACGAAGGCTTACTCGAGCGGTACCCGCCGGGAACTGTCGAACTCGCCTCGGGGCTTGGTTCGATTTGGCCGTGCGGTGCGGAGAGCCATCGTCGCTCGGTGGTCCGCCAGCTGGAGCATCTTGGTTATCGATTTACAGGATTCATTCATCCCGCCGCGTGGGTTTCACCCTGGGCCGTAGTCGATCCAACAGCCCAAATTCATGCTGGTGCCGTGATTCAACCCGGTGCCCAAATCGGACCGCACTCAATCATCAACACGGCTGCCTCTGTCGACCATGACGGTGATATCGGTTGTTTCTGTCATATTGGTCCGGGGGCTACCCTCTCAGGGAATGTCCGCATCGGAGACGGCAGCCATCTTGGAACTGGTTGTGCCTTGATCCAAGGTATTGTTTTGGGTCCAGGTTGCTTTGTCGCCGCGGGGAGCACGGTCGTTCAGGACGTCCCTTCGGGAAACTATGTCCGTGGGACGCCCGCCAAGTCGTTTCAGCCCCGCGCTCGCTCCTAGCTGTCGGATATAAGCGTCTCTACCGCGTTCCATTTCCCAGGCTAAAACCTCCACTGCCATGCCTACAGATGCCCTCCTCGAAATGATCGGCCGAACGCAGCCGCTATTTACCAATGACTTGGCGAAGCATGGCGCGGAAGTCGACGCGCTCGTTGCGAACAGCAGGTTCTTGGTCGTCGGTGGTGCCGGGTCAATTGGCGGCGCCGTGGTCAAGGAACTTTTCCGCCGCAACGCCAAAGTGCTGCATGTGATCGACATTTCCGAAAACAACCTCGCCGAACTGGTACGCGACATCCGCAGTTCACTCGGCTACAACGACGGCGAGTTTCACGCCTACTGTTTCGATGTCCTCGGGCGTGAATTTCCGGCGTTCGCTCAAGCCGCCCTGCAGCAGGGCACCCCCTATGACTATGTGCTCAACTTTTCCGCCCTCAAGCATGTGCGGAGCGAAAAGGATCCGTTCACGCTCATGCGACTGGTTGATGTTAACATCTTCCTGACCAAGCAACTCTTGGAATTCTCCAAAGCCGGCGGAGCGAGAAAGTTCTTTTGCGTCAGCACCGACAAGGCGGCCAATCCGGTGAACATGATGGGCGCCTCCAAGCGAATCATGGAAATGTTTTTGCTTGGCGAAGAGAGCCAAACCGCGGTCTCGACTGCCCGCTTTGCGAACGTCGCCTTTTCCGATGGCTCGCTTCCGTTCGCCTGGACGCAGCGAATTCAAAAGCGCCAGCCAATCTCGGCACCCAACGACATCCGCCGCTACTTCGTCACCGCCCAAGAAGGGGCCTTGCTCTGCCTGTTCTCAATCCTGCAGGGACACGATCGCGAGATTTACTTCCCGAAACTGAGCGCCAACCTTCACTTGGTCACCTTCTCCTTGATGGCTGAAAAGTACCTGCACTCCATTGGCTTCGAGCCCGTTGCCTGCAGCAGTGAAGACGAAGCCCGCAGCCGGGTCGACGAGCTCGTTCCGCAGCGCAAGTGGCCGGTTTATTTTTTCCAAACGGATACGACCGGCGAGAAGGACTTCGAAGAGTTTTATACCGATTCAGAGAAGGTCGACTGGGACCGCTATGACGAATTGGGCGTGGTGTTGAACGATGCTGTGGCCGACGCCGGGACCTTGCGGCAGTTCGCCGAAAGAATTGAAGCCCTCCGGTCACGCTGCCAATGGACCAAAGGGGAATTGTTGGATGCTTTTGGACTACTGCTCCCAGACTTTGCTCATAAAGAAACGGGGAAATACTTGGACAATCGCATGTAGAAGCCGGAACCACTAGATGACGGCCGCGTTCTTGATTCCTACTCCGCCGGGTCTTTGCGCTAGCCCCCGGTTCGGCAGCTCAAACAAGGCCACCAACTTGCACCGCTCGGTGGGTTGGCGCCGCGGCTTCGTCCACCCGAATGGATAATCACCCGCGCGGTCTGTACCCACCCTACATCTACAACGAACCAAAACACAAACCATGCTGAAAAGATTATTCGACATCTTGGTCTCCGGCTTTTTTCTGCTGGTGCTGTCGCCGATCCTGCTGGTCGTGATCGTGATTCTCAAACTGACTGGCGAACGTGAAGCGTTTTACTTTCAGGATCGCGTGGGTTACCAGGGAAAGATTATCAAGGTGACGAAGTTCGTCACGATGGTCAAAAACGCGCCGAACATCGGTACTGGTGACATTACCGTCGCCAATGATCCCCGCGTCCTGCCGGTAGGGAAGTTCCTCAGGAAGACCAAACTTAACGAGGTTCCTCAATTCTGGGATGTGTTCGTCGGAAAGCTCTCGCTGGTGGGCTGGCGCCCGCTGATGCCGGTTGGCTTTGCCGATTACCCCACAGCAGTGCAGCAGGAAATCGTCAAAGTCAAACCTGGTTTGACCGGCATTGGCTCGCTATTTTTTCGCGACGAAGAGGCGATCGTCACGCGAGCCGCTCAAGAAGGCCGCGACCTGCGCGACTGCTACCGCAACGACATCATGCCTTTTAAGGGGGCGCTCGAGGTCTGGTACACGAAGAACAGCAATCTTTTTACCGACATCAAGATTATGCTCTGCACCGCGATCGCCGTTCTTCGACCAAACTGGACCGGTTACCGTGCCTGGTTCCCGGGATTACCGGAGCCGACATCCCAAATTGTTCGCGACTGCCTAGGCTATTGAACTCACCACGAAAGACCTGCCCTTGAAAAAGATCATTCTTGCCGTCGGAACCCGCCCCGAAGTCATCAAGATGGCTCCGGTTTACCGCGCGCTCAAGCAGTCGGCGACTTTGCAACCGGTGCTTTTGTCCACAGGCCAGCACCGCGAGATGCTCGCTCAGGCATTGGCGGCCTTTGACCTCACGCCTGACGCTGACTTGGCCTTGATGCAACCAGGCCAGACTCTGCCAGAATTAACTGGCCGAGTCATCAACGCTGTGACCGAGTTCATTCAGGCAAACCGTCCGGACGCCATTTTAGTGCAAGGTGACACGACGACCGTTCTGGCGGCATCTATCGCCGCAACCTATGCCCGGGTCCCAGTTGGACATGTCGAGGCGGGGCTACGAACGTACGACATGGACCACCCCTTTCCAGAGGAGATGAACCGGCGACTGGTCTCGCCACTCGCCCGCTGGTCCTTCGTGCCCACCGCAACGAGCCGACAAAACCTGCTGCAGGAGCATATCGCGCCCGAGACGATTCACATTACCGGTAACTCGGTGATCGACGCGCTCCTATGGATGCGAGAAAAGGTCCAAGGGAAGCAGACTTCGCCGCAGGCACTCGCCGAGCGTCTCGGCATTCCGGCCGCTTTCGCCAACAAGTACCTCGATCCCTCGACAAGCGGCGAGCAGCCTGCTCGCTGGATTCTTGTCACTGGCCACCGCCGCGAGTCGTTTGGAGATGGGTTTGAATCGATCTGCCAGGCGCTACGGCAGTTGGTCGAAGAACACTCCGACGTCGGGATTCTCTATCCGGTCCATCTCAACCCGAATGTCCGCGAACCGGTCAACCGTCTGCTGTCTAATCATCCTCGCATCGCCTTGATTGAGCCGGTCGGCTACGAAGACTTCATTTGGTTGATGGATCGTTGCCATTTTCTCTTGAGCGATTCCGGTGGCGTTCAGGAAGAGGCTCCCAGCTTGGGCAAACCAGTTCTGGTGATGCGGACCACGACGGAGCGGCCGGAAGGGGTTGAGGCCGGGACGTGTCGGTTAGTGGGAACAGATCCGGCGGCAATCTTGCGTGAAGCAAGTTTATTGCTGAATGACCGAAATGAGTACCAACATCGCTCAGCCTTGAAGAATCCGTACGGCGACGGCCAAACTGCCGTCCGAATCAGAGAGATCCTCGAAAAAGACCCAAACATCTGATTTAGAGTAACTATCCGAACGCTTGCGCGTATCGGCTGATTTTATCAAGACCATTTCAAACTTCATAAAACAAACAATACTCCAGTATGTCGACTAGCAATCATTTTGATATTTGTGTGATGGGCCTAGGATATATTGGCCTTCCCACCGCTTCGATTTTTGCAACTAAAGGCAAAAAGGTTTTGGGCGTTGATGTGGTTCAGCGGGTTGTCGACACCATCAATCAAGGCAAGATCCATATTGAAGAGCCGGACCTTGACATCCTAGTTCGGGCGGCCGTGCAAAGCGGGAATCTCTCGGCAGCGACCGCGCCCGCGCCTGCGGGCACGTTCATCATTGCAGTTCCCACTCCGTTTGAAAAACAAAAAGATGGTTCGCTCAAGCCTGACCTTTCCTATATCGAGTCGGCCGTGAAGGCGATTGCCTCGGTGGTCAAAAAGGGTGACTTGATCATTCTGGAATCAACCAGTCCCGTGGGAACGACGGAGTTGATTCGAGACTGGCTGGTCGAAGCGACCAAAGGCCGTGTCGAAGCAAACGACTTGCTTTATGCTCACTGCCCGGAGCGAATTCTCCCAGGACAGATGCTCAAAGAACTGGTCACCAACGACCGAATCGCTGGCGGCTTGACTCCGGAAGCGGCCCAGAAGGCCAAGGAACTCTACGAGACTTTCTGCAGCGCTGAGATCTTCCTCAGCGATGCTCGAACGGCCGAGATGGCGAAGCTGACTGAGAACTCTTTCCGCGATGTCAATATTGCATTTGCCAATGAGCTCTCACTGATTTGCGACTCGCTCGGGATCGACGTCTGGGAGTTGATTCGGCTGGCCAATCGGCATCCGCGGGTGAACATCCTACAACCGGGGCCGGGTGTGGGTGGACACTGTATCGCCGTTGACCCTTGGTTCATCGTTGCCGCCTGCCCGGACCGGGCACGGCTGATTCGAACCGCCCGAGAAGTCAACGATTCCAAGCCGGACTATGTGATCAATCAGGTCTTGGAGCGAGCGGAGCGTTTCCGCAAACCGGTGATTGCCTGCCTTGGCTTGGCGTTCAAAGCCAACGTCGATGACCTCCGGGAGAGCCCGGCCCTGCACATCGTGGAAGAGCTGGCCCGCAAGTTCAAAGGGAATTTGCTCGTCTGTGAGCCGCACATCAAGGAGTTGCCCAAGTCGCTTCAGGGGAAGGTTACCTTGGAAGCGGCGGATGTGGCCATCAGCAAGGCTGATATCGTTGTCTTGCTGGTCGATCACCGGCCCTTCAAGAACCTGTCCAAACGGGTCTTGGAGCAACGGGTGGTGATTGACACCCGAGGCTGCTGGAGCAACTAGACCTTGGGATTTACTCGATCGTAATGAATCGAACGTGACGGTTTTTCCGTCCATAACAGGCTACCTCAGTCTCAGTAACATCTTGTAAGCGATTCTTAATCAGCTGGCGACCTCACGAGTTGGCGGGCTGAACCGGGGCGAGGTTATACTGGAAGCAGGCTCCAAGCCGGATCAATCCGGCAATTCTTCGACAATCCAGATACCGCTTTCACCTAATCAGAACGACATGGCTACCGTAAACGAAGTTTTGCAAGACGAGCGACCTAACGAATCGGACCGTTCGCGAGCGACCGATTGGCGGGTTTTGGCGCCTTACCTCGTCGCGATTGCGACTCAGGTCCCAATGATGCTGCTCTACTTTCGACGGCTCTGGGATCGGCCGCATTACCAAGTCTTCCCCTTGGCCTTGGTTGCCTTGGGCGTCTTTACCTATTTGCGTTGGCCGAAGGGAGCGAAACGGAAATTCCAAAGCAGTGCTTTGGCTACGTTACTTCTCCTCGGCGGATTCGCTCTCGGACTTTTAGGTTACCTCTTCGTAGAACCCTGGTTCGGTGCTGCCAGCGCCGCCTGTTTCGCAGCGAGCTTGTATGCCCGCACGGTAGAGGACGAAACCAATACGACCCTGCTATCGCTCTCCTTGCTTGCATTCTTCTGTGTTCGTCCTCCTTTCGATGCCGACCAGCGATTAATCACGTGGCTGCAGACCGTCAGCGCGAAGTTCACCAGCGAACTGCTCGACTTGGTCGGCTATGCCCATTACATGCCGGGTACTGTCTTTATTGCTCCGGGCGGGAAGAGTTTTGAGGTCGAGCAGGCATGTAGCGGTGTGCAATCGTTTTTCAGTTTGTTGTTTGTGGCCATTCTTCTGGTGGTGATGCAGCGGCGCAACTGGTTCCGCGGTGGTTTGCTCATACTGAGTGCTGCCTTCTGGGCGGTATTCATGAACACGGTCCGGATTCTCGCCATTCCTTTTGCAGACTGGGTTTTTCAATGGGACCTGTCTTCCGGGGCGCCCCACGAGATTCTCGGCTACCTGACACTCTTGCTCGGCATCCTGATGTTGCTCAGCACAGATCAGCTGTTGATGTTTGTCTTCGGCCCAGTTGAGGCTTTCGGTGAAGAACGCAAGAGCACGTTCCGCGGCTTCACCAAGTTTTGGAACAAGGTGATTAGCGGCCAAGCCAAAGTCGAAGACAAATCGCTGCGGCGGGAAATGAGCGTTACTTCGCGGCTGCTCAGCTGGGTCGTCGCGGGAATTTTGGCCGTGGGTGCCTTCTGGAATTTGTTCGACGTTTACCAGTCCTTTACCAACAGCGATCTGAAGTTGCGGTTTTTCGACGGCAATGTGCTGGTCCCGCTGGCTGAGAAGGACCTCCCCACGGATTTGGGAACCTGGAAGCTCGCTGAGCAGGGTTACATGGTGATGAACCGCGATCGGGGAAGCGATTTCGGGCAGATTTCCGATTCTTGGACCTACGTCACTGGAAGAAACCGGGTTATTTTCTCGTTCGATCAAGCCTTTCCGGGTTGGCACGACTTGACCATTTGCTATCGCAATATGGGGTGGAAAGAACCGAACGACGTTCGCTTCACGAAACTTCCCGACGAAGACAGCAATGCTCGCACGAAGGATTGGAATTACGTCATCTGCGACTTCACCAAGGAAACCGGTGAGACCGGATTCCTCGTCTTCAGTCTCTTCGATGCCTTTGGCGAACCGTATGACTGCCCCAAGCGATTTGATTACTGGGCGGCTTTGCCTGACCGGATTATCGCCCGGATGAACCATCGAATTCGCAGCAACCTGTTCCGCGGTGAGACGTATCAGGCTCAGGCCTTCATCTCCACCTACGGGACGATCGATGACCAGACCAAAGAGGAGGTGATTGAGAAGTTTCTTGAAGTCCGCGAGATCATGCGGGATCGCTTTCTGGAACATCGCAAGGCCGAGGGCACTCGAGGCGTCGAGGAAGCGAAACGGGAGAATCCCCCGGAAGCCTAACGAACAAGGGATTTCGCCTTTCAGTCCTTTCGATTTTCTGTAATAAGACTGTCAAGCCCGGTATCGCTCTTCCATCGAGCTACCGTGCTTTTTTCTTTTCAGGAAATAACTGATGGCCAAGTATCTTGTCACCGGCTGTGCCGGGTTTATTGCGGCAAAGACGGCGGAGTTTCTGCTGGAGGCAGGGCATCAGGTAATTGGGGTCGATAACCTCAATGACTACTACGATGTAAGGCTCAAGGAACACCGCTTAGCCGGACTATTGCCGCGGAAAGGGTTTACGTTTCAGAAGCTCGATATCGAGGATGGGGCAGGTGTCAGCCGACTATTTGCCCAGCACCAGTTCGAGGCGGTGCTGAATCTCGCCGCGCGAGCAGGGGTGCGATACAGCATGGAAAATCCCCACGTCTACCTGACGACCAACGCGATGGGGAGCCTGAACCTGCTGGAAGGAATGCGCGAACAGGGATGCAAGAAGTTTGTCTTGGCGTCGACCAGCTCGCTGTACGCTGGCCAGCCGATGCCGTTTGTCGAAACGCTCCCGGTGAATACGCCGATTTCGCCTTATGCGGCTTCAAAGAAGGCGGCCGAGGTGATGGCTTACTCGTATCACCATCTCTACGGGATCGACGTCTCGGTGGTGCGGTACTTTACGGTCTACGGCCCAGCGGGACGGCCCGATATGAGCATCTTCCGCTTTATCAAGTGGATCGATCAGGAAACCCCGCTCGAGGTGTTTGGCGATGGCAGCCAGGCGCGAGACTTCACCTACGTCGACGACATTGCCCGGGGGACGATCGCCGCGATCAAGCCACTGGGATACGAGATTATCAACCTCGGAGGTGGAAAGAACCCAGTCTCGCTGCAGACGATCATCGGCAGACTGGAAGAGCTCCTCGGCAAGAAAGCGGTGATCGATAACAAAGCGTTCCACATTGCCGACATCAAGGAAACCTGGGCCGACATCGGCAAAGCTGATCGGTTGCTGGGGTGGAAGCCGACGGTCGGGTTAGAGGAAGGGCTGCGAAAGAGTGTGGAGTGGTACAAGGACAATCTGGAGTGGGCCGGGAAGGTGAAGCTGTAGGAGGGCAGAACCACTAACCAGCTCGAAAACGAAGAGAAATTAAGAGACGTCGCGTCAAGGCCGGGTGTGTCACCCGGCCTTTTTTCGTGCGCGCTGGGAAAGCGATCTGGAAGTGCATGACCGCTACTTCTATAGTGGAGATGAAAGCCTTAGAGTCTCCCGGATATCACCGAAACCGGTTCCACTCTGTCGCTTTTAGAGCGGGCAGCGCGCTCACCCACCTCCCACCTTTCCCCACCTTCGCCGTGTCTCGCTTCACTTCCCATTCGGCGGGATCCGCCGCTTCCCAATCAGAATCCATCATGCCGCCTCCGCCGAGAACCGAGCATTGGCTTGCGCAGCTGCAACGGAATTGGCTCTTCTGGCCCGCCGTATTTGCCTTGATCTCGTCGGTAATCACCACTTTGAATGTGTTTCTGGGACCGCACATTCAACTCTCCTTTCTGTTTGTCATCCCCGTAATGTTGACCGCATGGTACGCGGGCTCGCTGACGGCCATCCTGATGACAGTGCTGCTGGTTCTGATCCGGCTGGGAGTAGCTCTGTATTGGGAAAACGAAGTGACACCAGTGTGGGCCGCCTGGTGCAATGCCGGGATTCGGCTGGCAATCTTGTTGCTCGTTACCAGGCTGGTCATCTTCGCCCGGGCCAAACGGGATGCGGTCGTGGGGCTTTCGCGGCGACTGATCGAAGTCCGCGATGAGGAGCAATTACGGCTGTCGAGAGAGCTGCACGATGATGTTGGCCAGCTGCTGGCGCTGGCCGAGCTGAATCTGAACTCGGCCCTGGAATCGACCTCCGGGAAAGAGTCCGAGCTGCTGGCGCACTGCCAGGCGGCGTTGCACCTGGCAACTGTTCGAGTGAAAAATCTCTCCCGCGGGTTACGGCCGGCGAGCCTCGCGGGGCTGGGACTCGCCGCTTCATTGCGGCAACTGATGATCTCGCTGCAGGAACAGTCCGGGGTGGAGATCCATTTCCACGACGAATTGGGGGACCGGCGATTCGCCGAGGAACTGGAAACGCATTGCTATCGGATTGCACAAGAGGCGCTGACCAATTGCCTGAAGCATTCGAAGGCAACGAACGCCTGGGTATCGCTCGGATTGACGGCAGGGCAGCTGTCACTGGAAATCCAGGATGATGGAGAGGGGTTTGACGTTGACTCGGCTCTCAACGCCGCGCGCGGAAATGGTTCGCTGGGCATGCTGGGCATGAAAGAGCGAGCCGAGATGCTCGGCGGCGAGCTGCGGGTCATCTCGACTTTGGGAGAGGGAACCGTAATCGAATGCCGGATTCCGGTCGGAGAGCCAACGAACGCGGCGGTCCCCCTGCGATTGGAAGAGGCCACAGGGACCGCTTAAAGGTGAGTTTCTTGATCAAAGCGAACCCGCACAGCAATAGCTCAACTTGCCAAACGGAATTGAGAGACTGAACGTTTGAGACAAATGCCTGACGATCGAGGAAATGATGACGACGGCGAACAAGACAATTGAAATCATGTTGGTCGACGACCACCAGTTGGTCCGCGATGCGCTGCGGTCGTGGCTGGAGAAATTTGCCGATTTCTCAGTAGTGGCCGAGTGCGGGGCGGGGAACGAGGTGCTGGCACTGACCCAGCGGCAACGGCCGGACATCGTGGTGCTCGACTTGTTGCTCCCAGGTATGAGCGGCCTGGAGGTGCTGAAACAACTTCGGGACCAGCTTCCGGAAATCAAAGTGATTTGCCTTTCGATGGAGTCGGGCGCGGAGTTCCTCACCCGGGCACTGAAGCTGGGGGCTGATGGTTATCTGGTGAAAGGGGGACACCTGAGCGAACTCGAGGCGGGAATTCGGAGCGTTGTGGCTGGGCGGAAGTATCTGTCACCGGGGCTCTCGGAACAGCTGGTTAAGTACTATCAGGAGCCGAACGTCGAATCGCAATTGGCCAAAGACGGATTGACACCCCGCCAGCGGCAAATCTTGAAGCTGATCGCCGAAGGGCATACGACCAAGCAGATTGCCACTCAATTGGGGCTGAGCAACAAGACCGTAGAGATGCACCGGACGCAGCTGATGAAGAATCTGAAGATTCACGAGATCGCCGGTCTGACCAGGTATGCGATCAAGCAGGGGTTGGTCGCACCATAAGGAAGCCACGGAGAGAGACTGCCAGTAGTTCGCGCCGGCTGTGATTATGGCGATGTATATGGCGATGAATACGTGGTAACGGGCGTGGGCCGGAGTGAGGATGCGGCCACGCCGGATTGCCGTTTCGTCGTGACGAGGCTCTTTTCCCGAGGTCAGCAGGGGAAGAAACTGAATACCATCTTTTCCACCGACAAGTAATCAACCTGTATCGATACAGGTATACACCCTATATCACAACTTGTCGTTGTTTTGCCCTGCGCCGATTATCTCGTGAATTTGCTCACAATTTAAGCAAATCGAATTCTTACTGGGGGGATCACAGCCGAAATCCTCAACTCGATGCAGGGGTATTTCTGTATCGAGAAAATGCAGATTCGAGATAACCTTGATCTAGGGCGACACGGCCATGATTTCGGTGTCAATTCTCAAAAAAAGCCAAGCAAGCGGCAGCACTCGGGCCGATGATTGGTGGCCGGTTTGGCTTGGCCCATCTGGCTGAATAGTAGCCGGAAAATTGCCTGCGATTATTTCGCTGTTTTCATCAAGCGATCTTATTCTTCCGGTAAGATCCTTGGCCCCGTGAGAAAAGCAGGGACTGCTTTTCGCTGTAGTATGAATACGTAACCGTGAAATTCCTCCTGCCAGCTTTTTTCTGAGCAACTGTTTGCTCACGAATGATTGCCTTTTAGTTGGAGATTGGCGGGGAACGTTTGGGCGCTGTTGCCCGGGTTCGAACCGTCCTGATTCTCCTAACTTCCTCCGTTTCGAGCCGTTTGTATGTGTGGCATTTTGGGGACTAACCTGCTAGTCCCTCCTGCTCAATTTCAAAGCGCGCTCGACCTTATCGCTCATCGGGGCCCGGACGACGAGGGAACGTTTCGCCAGGAGCGAATGACACTGGGTCATCGTCGCCTGGCAATTCTCGATCGCTCTCTGGCGGGCCATCAGCCGATGTCGACGTCGGATGGCAAGATCTGGATTGTTTTCAACGGGGAGATTTATAACCATCTCGACTTGCGGCGGGAGTTGGGCCCCGGTGTTCACTACCGTGGCCATTCTGATACCGAAACGATTCTCCACGGCTACCGGCATTATGGGACGGCGGTCATTCGCAAACTGAATGGCATCTTCGCCTTTGCCATTTACGATATCGACAAGCAACTGCTGGTTCTTGCTCGTGATCATCTGGGCGTCAAGCCATTGTATTACTTCCTCAAGGAAGGCCAGTTTGGCTTTTCTTCGGAACTAAAGGCTCTCGTCAAGCTCGGGCTACCTTGTTCGGAACTGGACAGCAGAACCTTGCTGACCTATCCGAGCTTTCTTTGGTCGCCGGGCACGGGGACACCCTTTAAAGACGTGCGGAAGCTTGCCCCTGGCCATTTCCTGACGATTCCCTTGGACAATCCGGCGGCGACAAGCTCGACCAAGTTCTACGAGATTCCTTTTGACGGCACGCGTCTGAAACAATCAGAAGCGTCCCTAACCGACGAATTGGATGAGCGTCTGCAGACGGCCATCAAGCGTCAATTGCTCTCCGATGTACCGGTAGGCTCGTATCTCTCCGGCGGGCTCGATTCCAGCCTAATCGTGGCCATCGCCCGCAAGCAACTGGGGGCATCGTTTGACTGTTATACGGTCAACCCCCTTTCCCCGATTGGGGACAAGGTCGACGGAATGGTCAATGATTTGGATTACGCCCGACGCGTAGCCAAAGTGCTCGATGTCCGCTTGCACGAAGTCGAGGCCAAAGCCGACTTGCTGGAGAATCTGGACGATACCGTTTGGCACCTAGATGAACCACAAGGCGACCCTGCCACGTTGCTGGTTTGGGAAATCTCCAAAATGGCGAGGGACCACGGTAACGTTGTTCTGTTAAGTGGCGCGGGCGGCGACGATGTATTCTCAGGGTATCGACGGCATCAAGCCTTGCGGATGGAGTGGATGTTCCGTTCGATCCCAAGAGGGCTGGGGCGGATGATTCGCCGCTTTTTTGACGGACGCTCAGTGAGTAATGATAAGATCCGTCGCTTAAAAAAATTGTCGGCAGGATTAGGATTAACTCGGCTCGAGCGACTGACATCGTATTATCGCTGGACTGAACTTGAGAATCTCAGGGCATTTTTTCGGCCCGAGTTTCTCGGCCAAGAGGAGTTCGATCCAACCTCGATCTTGCTCGACTCGATGAGCGCGATTGGAAAAGAGAGTTCAGATCTCAACCTTTTGTTGTTTTGGGATCTGAAGTTCTTTCTGACTGACCATAATTTGAATTACACCGACAAGATGAGCATGGCAGTAGGGGTCGAGACCCGGGTGCCGTTCCTGGATCATGAACTGGTCGATTTCGCCTGCCATCTCCCCGTAAATCTGAAGATGCGGGGGTGGACTACTAAATACCTCCTGCGCAAGGTCGCGGAACGATACTTGCCCAAGGACGTGATTTACCGGTCCAAAACTGGCTTCGGTGCCCCGCTCCGTAAATGGGTCTTATCAGGTGAACTAGACCGGCAAGTAAATCGGATGGTCACCGACCGAGGTCCGGTCTGCGAAGTCCTGAACTTGCCGCGCATTCGCGAGTTCGCGGCGAAAACGCTCAAGGGAACGGAGGATGGTGCATACACCATTCTCTGCCTGTTAGCGATTGACTCGTGGTTGAAGCAATTCAAGTTCGGCATCGGCCCGGCGGAAGGGCGGTTGAGTTTGGCACGAAGCCGTTAATCGCCGGTTGTACCAAGGGAATTTGATAAAGTCGCGACAAGGTCGGGTGTGTCCCCCGGCCTTTTTTCGTGCGCACTTGAATCGCTCAGAGACGAAAGAGGGAAAACGCTAAGCACACAGCAGGACGCGGAGGGGGGAGAGGAGGAGAGCCAATGAGGCGGTAGCGGGAGGTTAGCCAACTCGCCCGGGGTTCGCTCCTCGAGACTGCAGCATACCGGCCACTAATCCGCGGCTGGTGCATTGTCTCACCAAACTTTCAGGGTACGACGGTCTTCCAGTCCTTCAAGACAGTTCTGCGCCGACGGACTGGAAGTTCATCGTACAGTTTGACTGAACCCTAACTTTTGGCTTTGCCAAACCATTTGTGGATCGGAGAACGATTGGGCTGGCTGGGTGCTGCGTGGTTAGTCATGCAGCACGCCCCAGGATTCACAAACACCGCCAAAAGGCTGGGCGATCTCCGTCAATCTCGCCTGCATCTCAACCACGAACTCATAAGTCAGCTTGCTGTTCAAGGTGACCAACAGATAGCCGTCTTCATTCTCTGAAATTGCCGCAGCGGGAAAGGCCTCCTGAAGTCTGGCTGTGATGCCCGGGGGAGGAGGCCAGCTGGCGAAATCGACGATGAACTCGATTGGATGTTCTTTTGAGAACTCAAAGTCCTGTAAATGAAGTCGCCGAAAGACCTCGCCGTC
>Ga0315904_10004286_pt1 | contig 20453 bp, 25 predicted proteins | sample LakEriMetagenome_6_FD_203529 | JGI IMG/M metagenome (GOLD analysis project Ga0315904, IMG submission 203529) | Freshwater fungal communities from buoy surface, Lake Erie, Ohio, United States - Buoy 12 MA120 | ecosystem: Environmental > Aquatic > Freshwater > Lake | place: USA: Lake Erie, Ohio...
TCCGCCCGGCGTCTCTCCCCACGAGTTTTCCACAGGGTTGACCACAGGCCGAGGGGGTGACGGGTCGACGTTGTCCACAGGCCGACCACGGAGGGTCACGATGAGTGATGTTTCCGCCGTGGCAGCCGCTGGCGATCGCCGGGCGACGCTGGTGGCGCTGCGCGACCGACTCGCCACCGCGATCGACGAGTGCGAACCAAAAGACCTCGCTGCGCTGTCACGCCAGCTCGTCGCCGTCACCGCCGAGATCGACGACTTGGCCGAACCCGAAGGTGGAACCCTTGCCGACCAACTCGCTGCCCGAAGGGCTGCGCGGGTCGCAGACGCCGACGCTGCTGATCGTCCCCGAACGGGCCGACAGTCTCGGCGCTGATGCCGTCGACCTTGCCGCCATCGCAGGGCTCGACCTGGACCCGTGGCAGCAGACCGTCATCGACGCAGCGCTGTCCCGTCGTGCCGACGGGCGGTGGTCCGCAATGGAAGTCGGCGTCGTCGTTCCACGCCAGAACGGCAAGGGCGCGATCCTCGAGGCGCTCGAACTGGCCGGATTGTTCCTGTGCGGCGACCAGCTCATCATCCATTCCGCCCACGAGTTCAAGACGGCGCAGGAAGCGTTCCGGCGCATCCGTGCCCTGATCGAGAACTCGCCCGACCTCGACCGACTCGTCGCCCGTGTGCGCACGGCGAACGGCGAGGAGGCGATCGAGCTGAAGACGGGCCAACGGCTGCGGTTCATGGCCCGATCGGCCGGTTCCGGCCGTGGATTCTCCGGTGATCGGGTCATCCTCGACGAGGCGTACCGCCTGTCGCCGGCGATGATGGCGGCGCTGTTCCCGACCCTGTCGGCCAGGCCGAACCCGCAGGTGGTCTACGCCACGAGCTCACCGCCCGAGGTCGACGAGTTCTCCGAGCAGGTGCGCAACCTGAAGGCCCGTGCGGAGTCCGACAACCCCGGCCGGCTGGTCTGGGTCGAGTGGTCGAACCCCGCCAACGCCGATCCTGCCGATCCGGCGGTGTGGGCAGCGGCGAACCCCGCCCTGGGCATCCGCATCGACGCCGAGTTCATCGACGTCGAGCGAGCCACGATGCCCCGTGAGGCGTTCGCCGTGGAGCGGCTCGGCATGTGGAAGGCCCAGTCGCTGTCGGCCAAGATCCCGCTGCACGCCTGGGAAGCCGTGCAGGTGTCCGAGTCGCCGTCGACCGAGCGGGTGTGCTTCGGCGTGGACATCCCACCGGACCGTGGTTCGGTGTCGATCGCGGTGTGTTCAGCCGGTGAACAGCCCGAGTCGTGGGTGTTCGAGATCGCGGACCGTCGTTCGGGCACCGAGTGGGCAGTCGCCCGGTGCATCGAGTTGTCGGACCGCTATGGCGGGTCGACGTTCGTGATCGACGCCGCCGGGCCCGCCGCCGGCCTGGTGCCCGACCTCGAGCAGGCCGGACTTCGGGTCGAGACGACAACGGCGAGGGACTACGCCACCGCCTGCGGACGCCTGTTCGACGCCGTGGTCAACTCCCAGGCGTTCCACACCGGCCAGCCCGAACTCACCGCTGCGGTGATGGGCGCAGCGACCCGACGACTCGGTGACGCCTGGGCGTGGTCGAGGTCGACCTCCGCTGTCGACATCGCACCGCTGGTCGCAGCGACATTGGCCCTGTGGGGTGCAGCGACGCTCGATGCCGAGGAGGCACCTGACCCGATGCTGATGCTGCTGTGATCGTCAAGGTGGTGCAGTCGGCGGCGCTCGGTGTCGCCCTGTGCGGGTTCTGGTTGTTGACGTCGACCGCGTGGACATTGTTCGCCGGCGGCGTGCTGGTTGTCGTCCTGATGGAACTCCACGACGCACGAAAGGACGGTGACTGATGGGACTGCTGAGCCTCCGCGAGTCTCGTTCGGTTGCGTTCTCGTCGATCCAGGACGGCATCATCCCCGCTCGCGGCGCCGGGCGTTACACCGCCGGCGTCGCCGTCACCGGCGAATCGGCATCGATGCACTCGGCGGTGTGGCGAGCCAAGAACGTCTACGTCGACCTCATCTCGACGATGCCGGTCGCTGCGTACCGTCGCACCGGCTCGGTGCCGTCGCTGCTCGCGACCCAGCCGTCGGTCGTCGAGCGCCCGTCGGTGTCGATCGACCGCATCGGCTTCATCGCCCAGGTCGTCGAGTCGCTGGTGATGCGCGGCAACGTGTTCGGCTACATCACGTCGTTCGGTGCGAACGGCTGGCCGACGAACGTGGAGATCCTCCACCCCGACACCGTCAACGCCAAGTGGGACTGGCGCACCCGTGACCTCGAGGTGCGCGTGTTCGGCGAGCTCGTCGACCCGTCACGCCTCTGGCACCGGGCGGTCAACGTGACCGCCGGGTCGCCGATCGGCCAGTCGACGCTGTCGGCCGCGCGTACCGCCATCGGTGTCGGCCTCGCCGCCCAACAGTACGGGTCCAACTGGTTCACCGAGGGCCGTCACCCCGGTGCGCTGTTGTCGACCGATCAGGTCCTCACCGCCGAACAGGCCGGCGACATGCGCGAACGCTGGAACCAGATGGTGAGCGGCGGCGGTGTCGCCGTGCTGTCCCAGGGCATGGACTACGCACCGGTCGCCCTGACGCCTGCCGATGCGCAGTTCCTCGAGTCGATGTCGGCATCGGGTCAGGACGTCGCACGGTTCTTCAAGCTGCCGCCCGAGGCGATCGGCTACGACTCCGGCGCGTCGATGACCTACAGCAACGTGCAGTCGCAGTGGCTGAACCTGCTCATTGCGTCACTGAACCCGCTCACGACCGTCGTCGAGGACGCCTGGTCGGCGCTGCTGCCCCGACCCCAGTTCGTGCAGTTCAACCGTGACTCGTTGCTGCGCATGACCACCAGCGACCGCTACGCAGCGCACGACACGGCGCTGCGCTCGGGTTGGCGCAGCGTCAACGAGATCCGTGCCATCGAGGACCTGCCGCCCGTCGATGGCGGCGATGACTACCTGTGGCCCCCTGGGTCCACCACCACTGACGCCGTCCCGTCCCCTGTGGAGACACCATGAACGAGTACCGACGGACCGAGGGCGGTGTCGTGGTTCCCGAACGGGAATCACGGGCGCTGTCCGGTGTCGAGATCCGCATGGACGACGACACGCCCGTGCTCGACGGCTACGCCACCGTGTACGACTACCGCTACGACGTCGCCGGCGGTCCCGAGATGAACGGGTTCACCGAGCTCGTCGCCCGTGGCGCAGCGAAGAAGTCCGCCGAAGAGGCCGACGTGCGGCTGCTCGTCAACCACGGCGGCGTCGCCCTGGCCCGCACGAAGTCCGGCACGATGACCCTCGAGTCCGACGACATCGGCCTGCGCGTGCGCGCCGCACTCGACCCGTCCAACCCCGTCGTCGCCGAGCTGCGTTCCGCGATGGCACGCGGTGACCTCGACGAGATGTCGTTCGGCTTCCGAGTCCTGCGTGACGAGTGGTCGGCGGACTACACCGAGCGGACCATTCGCGAGGTGAAGCTCTACGACGTGTCGCTGGTGACGTTCCCTGCGAACCCCGCGACCGTCGCACAGATGCGGGCCACCGAGCCCGTCACAGAACCTTCGTCCACACCCGCCGTCGGTGGACGTTCCCTCGCGCTGGCACGACGCCAGCTCGAGGCGCTGCACACCTGAGCAGCAACACACCGCGCCGACGTCGCACGCCGCGCCGACACGCCGGCCCCTTCGGGCCACCTGTCGCACACCTGCGCTCACCCGGTGAACCCCAACCATCCCACCTGAACCTGGAGGTTCCCCCATGCTGGAGCAGATCCGCTCCCTGATCGCCGCGTCGCTCGCCGAGCGCGGTGCCGCCGACGAGGCGATCCAGTCCATCCTCGCGACCGTCGAGTCCGAGGGCCGCAGCGACATGAGCGCCGACGAGGTCGCAGCGTTCGACGAGAAGCGTTCCGAGCTCGCCAAGATCGACGAGCGCATCGCCGAGCTGCGTGGCCGTGAGGCCGACCTGGTCGACCTCGACGAGAAGCGTGCCGACGCCGCCAAGGCGCTCGAGTCCGTGACCCGCAACGCCCCGGTGGTCGTGCGTTCCGAGGAGCGCACCTACCGGCCCGACGGCGAGCACAGCTTCCTGCGTGACGCCTACCGCGCCCAGTTCCAGGGCGACGCCGAGGCACGCGATCGCGTGTACCGGGCCCGTGACGAGGAGCTCGCCGAGTACCGGTCCACGACCGGCAACTTCGGTGGCCTCGTCGTGCCGCAGTTCATGAACGACCAGTTCGCTGCGGTGCTCCGCTCCGGTCGGCCGTTCCTGAACAACGTCACCGCCGTGCCGCTGCCCGAGGCCGGCATGACCCTGACGATCCCCCGTGGCGCGACCGGCTCGACCGTCGCGGCGCAGGAGACGCAGAACACCGCCGTGTCGAACACGACCTTCACCGAGTCCGACCTGGTCGTGCCGGTGCGGACCTTCTCCGGCCAACAGGTCGTCTCGCGCCAGAGCGTGGACCGTGGCGACGGCATCGCCAACATCCTGCTGCAGGACCTGTACGCCGACTACGCCACGAAGGTCAACGTGTCCGCCATCGGCGGCGCCGGCACCGGCGGTGCGCACTTCGGTGTGCTGAACACGACCTCGGTGCAGACCGCAGCGTGGACCGGCACCACCGGTGCGTCGCTCGTCGCCGCAGTCCACAACGGCCTCGGCAAGGTCAACACCAGCCGGTTCGCCGCAGCCGACCTGATCGTGATGCACCCCCGCCGCTGGGCGTGGCTGTGCGCACAGTCGGACACCTCCGGCCGTCCGCTCGTCGAGATCCGTGGCTACACCGGCGACAACGTCGTCGCCGCCGGCGCTGCTGCCGGCTACGGCGTGGTCGGTTCGGTGGCCGGTGTGCCGGTCGTGACCGACGCCGGCGTGCCGATCACCCTCGGCTCGTCCACGAACGAGGACCGGGTGATCATCACCCGTCGGGCCGACAACCTCTTCATGGAGGACGCCGGCGCTCCCGTCGGGTTCACCTTCGAGGAGGTCCTGGGCGACCAGCTGTCGGTGCGCATGGTCGTGTTCGGCTACTCGGCGTTCACCGCCGGCCGCTACCCCGTCGGCACCTGCGTCCTGCAGGGCACCGGCTTCACGCAGGTCCTCAGCTGACCTGCTGACCCCCACGCGGGACCGACCTCGCTTGACGGCTCGAGGTCGGTCCCGCTCTGCCGTCACCCCCACCACACGCCGTCAGGGAGCTGTCATGCCGTCCAACGACCATCCAGGTCGTGTCCTGCTCGCGTTCCCGAGCACCGGACACGACATCTCGACGCGCTTCCTGCGCTCGATGTGGGAACTCGACCTGTTCGACCGCCAGCGCGGACTGCAGGCCTGGGAAGCGCTCGGCGAGCCCGAGCACCCCAACCCCGTCGAGCTGCGGATCCTGCACAACTACGTCGCCATCGAAGCCACTGCGAACCTCGCGAAGGCGCGCAACCGCCTCGTCGACGAGTTCCTCCACAACCCCGACCACGAGGCGTGCGAGTGGTTGTGGTTCTGCGACACGGACATGGTCTACGAGCCGGACCTGTTGCACCGCATGGTCGCACGCGCCGTCCAGATGGACGTCAAGATCCTCGGCGCCCTGTGCGTCATCATCACCGCTGAAGGCCCGCTACCAACCCTGTTCGTCGATGACCCGACGACGATCACACAGATCATGTTGGACTGGGAACCGAACCAGGTGTGCGAGGTCGCAGCGACCGGCACCGGCTGCCTGCTGGTCCACCGCAGCGTCCTCCAAGACATGCTCGACCGGTCGGGCGGGTCGAAGAACTGTTGGTTCGGGTTCGACATCCACACCGGTGACACCGGCGTCGAATGGGCGCTCGGTGAGGACGTGTCGTTCTGCCTGCGGGCCCGTGAAGCCGGCCACAAGATCTACGTCGACACCACCGCCCAGGTCGGCCACCACAAGGGCGTCAAGGTGTGGTGGCCGCAGGCCACGAAGGACACCCCGGCACAGATCGCCCAGCCGAACAAGACCGTCGACGAGAACGCCCATGCGTGAACTCGTGGCGCACTCGACGGGTTCGTTCTCGCACCCCGACGACCCCGGTGAACCGTCGACCGGCAACCCCCGCCTGTCGGTCACCGCACTCGAAGCTGAGATCCTCGCTGCGTTCGTCGTCGATCGCAACGTGTTGGAGGTCGGCACCGGCCTCGGCGTGTCGACCAGGGCGCTGGCACGCACGGCGAAGATGGTCGTCACCGTCGACATCGACGAGTGGGTGCACGACACGATCTGGCCGGACCTGCCGGGCAACGTCGTGCCGACTCCGGTCGTGCCGACCAACAAGACCTTCGACGCTGCGTTCATCGACGGCGACCATTCGACCGAAGCGGTCCTCGAGGACTTCTGGGCGATCGCCCCGATGATGCGCCGCGGCGGTGTGATCCTCGCCCACGACACCGAGGCACCCAACGTGCGAGCCGGACTGCCTCCCCTGCCGGAGTGGCAGTGGCTCACCACCACCCACGGCATCGGCGTGTTGTGGGTCGCTGAGTTGCTGCGACGTGACGACGATGCCTGAGTTCCGCGCAGGACCCGACTCGGCCCGCTACCTGCTGGCCGGATCCGGCCACAAGGTGGCCCGACCGTTCAACCTCCGCTGGCTCCTGCCGGCCATGTTCGGCGCCGACATCAAGTTGTGGCGTGCGGTGTGGTGGCTGTCATGGCCCGTCGCCGCCGCCGGCCTGGTGTGGTGGGCACTCGCTGCAGACCTGGCGTGGCAGCAGGCGGCGGCGATGCCGGTCCTTGTGCTCGCCCTGGCAGGCGTGTGGGGCCCGCACGTCGTGCGGCCCGTCGGGGTCGACCTGCCGGCGATGGCGCTGTCGATCCTCGCTGTGGCGGCGATCACCCAGGGTGGACCGTGGACGGTCCTCGCCGTCGTGCTCATCGTGCTCGCCGGTGCCACCAAGGAGTCCGCCCCGGTGTGGGCGGCACTGTGGGCCTGGCACCCGCTGCTGCTCGTCGGCCTGGTCGCCCCTGTGATCATCGCCGTGTTCAACCGGCCGGCGATCGACGAGGTCACAGCGACGCCGATCCTGCGCCACGTCCATGACCACCCGGTGCGCTCGGCGTGGGAGCATCATCGCCACAAGCTGCGCGACCCCCGCATGGTCACCCAGTGGGGCGGCTGCCTCGCTGCGCTGTACGCAGCACCGGTGCAGGTGTGGGCGGTGCTCGCCGCTGCCTACGCACAGCTCGTCGTCGCCACTGACACCTACCGCCTGATCCACACCGCCGCCGGCCCGGCGCTGGCGTTCTACGCCGTGCAGGCCGTGCCGGTGCCGTGGCTCGGACTCCTCTGCGCAGCGTCTGCGGTCTGGTGGTTGAACCCGGAGTTCCAGTGATCGATCTCACCGTCGTCACCGCCACACTCCCCGAACGTGCGGCACTGCTGCACGAGCTGCGCCGCAGCATCACCGCACAGACGGTGCGGCCGCGCTGGATCGTCGCCACCGACTGGCACAAGGTCGGACCGTCGAAGGTCATCAACGAGCTCGTCGACGAGGTCGACACGACGTGGTTGTTCCGCTGCGACGACGACGACCTGTTCGACCCCGAGCACTTCGCGACGATCGTCGCCCATCTGAACGACGACCACGACATCGTCTACACCTGGCCGAGGGTCGACCCTGTCGGCCACCTCGAACGTCCCGACGTGTTGCAGCGCATCTACCCGCTCAAGACGCTGCGTGACGCCAACTGGATCGCCTCGGCGGCAGCGGTGCGGGTGTCGTTGTGGCGTGAGCTCGGCGGCTACCGCGACGTGCACAACGAGGACCACGACCTGTGGGTACGGGCGCTCGACGCCGGCGCACGGTTCCGGTGCATCCCCGAGGTCACCTGGACCTACCGACTCGGCGACTGGCCGCACCGCTGCATGGAGGCCCCGTGACCATCACGAACGGCTACGTCACCCTCGACGAGGCCCAGGAGTACATCGGCCAGCCCAACGGCGCAGCCAACCCGCAGCTCGAGGACACCATCGAGGCCGTGTCACGCCTGATCGACGGGCACTGCCAGCGCCACTTCTGGCAGACCTCGGCGGGCACGGCACGCCTGTTCACCGCCGTCGACCTGTGGGTGCTCGACCTCGGCCCCTTCAACGACGTCGTGTCGGTGGCATCAGTCACCGAGAACGGTGCATCCGTCACCGGCTACCGGCTCGAACCCCGTAATGTCGCCGGGCCCGAGACACGGCCCTTCACCCGCATCCGTCGCACCGTCGGCGAGTGGCGCATGTCGTCCCCCGATCAGCTCTGGGAAGTGACCGTCACCGGCGTGTTCGGCTGGCCGGCGGTTCCCGCAGCGGTGAAGCAGGCGTGCCGGCTGCAGGTCGCACGGGTGTTCAAGCGGGCCGACTCGCCGCTCGGTGTCGCCGGCTTCGGCGAGTTCGGCGTGGTGCGCGTCACCCAGCTCGACCCCGACGTCAAGGCGCTGCTCGAACCGTACCGGCGCCATGCAGGATTCGCATGAGCACCAACACGGCGCTGCGTGCCGAGATCGAACGGGCACTCGTCGCCTCGTTGCACCCGTCGGTCAACGTGTACCGCTACCCGCCGGACAGCATCCAGAGCCCGGCGGTGATCCTCGGTGGCATCGACTGGCAGCACAACCAGATGGTCGCCGGCCGGATCGTGACCGTGCCGCTGTACCTGGCGGTGACCAGGCGCAACACGAACTACCTCGCCGACCTCGACGACCTGACCGATCCCGACGGCGGCGTCGTCGCAGCGTTCGACACGCCACCCCAGGACACCGACTTCGACTCGTGGAACGTCACCCAGGTCGGGTCCTACCGTGACATCAACATCGGCGACGTCGACTACTACGCCGCAACGGTGACCGTCGAGGTGTTCTGCTGATGGGCACGTCGCGCAACGCCACCGAGCTGGCCGGCAAGTTCTCGGCCTACGCACTGGCGTTCGGCAATGCGAATCGCTCGGCGGTCCAGGCCGCCACCCAGGTCTACAAGGACCGACTCCTCGACAACGCCCGGCGTGACACCGGCGGCGACCTGCGCCTGTCCCGGTGGCGTCGTCGCTTCGGTGCGTCGGGCACCGGCGTGTCACCGAAGCTCGGTGCGGGCTACGAGGTGTTCGGCACCCTGAACGCCAAGTCGGTCCTGCGCCCACGCCCCTACGGCATCTGGGCGCTGCTCGAGGGCGGCGCTGCGCCGCACGTCATCAAGCCGTTCCGCTACGCCCGTGGTCGTCGCAAGGGCGAGGGCAACTCGGCGCTGAAGTTCCCCAACGGCGACTTCGCTGCGTCGGTGTCGCACCCCGGCACCAACGCGCTGAACACGTTCAGCGACGCAACGAGGATCGCTGAACCGGGAGCCAAGCGGGTCTTCGCTGAAGCGCACCGACGTGGCCTCCTCGAGGTGTTCAAGTGAGGATCCTGATGGTCGAACCCGGCCCGGCGTTCTCGGTGGCCGACGTGCACCAGGGCTGGCGGACGGCGTTCGAGAACCTCGACCACCAGATCATCAACTACGACCTCGGCGACCGGTTGTCGTTCTACTCGATGGCCGAGATCAAGGGCGACGACGGCGAGTACCTGAGGGCGTTCGACGACCAGACGGCCCAACGCCTCGCCATGCAGGCCGTCGAAGCCGCAGCCCTGCGGTTCTGGCCGCAGGTCGTGTTCGTCACCTCCGGCTTCTACATGCCGCCCGGCACGCTCGACATGCTGCGATCCCGTGGCATGACCGTCGTCGTGATGCACACCGAGTCGCCCTACGAGGACGACCGGCAGTTGCAGCTCGCTGCGCACGCCGACATCAACGTCGTCAACGACCCGACCAACCTGGACACGTTCCAGATGGTCGCACCGAAGTCGATCTACCTGCCCCACAGCTACGACCCGAAGCTACACCACCCCGGCGCAGCGGATCCCGACCTCAGTTCCGACGTGTGCTTCGTCGGCACCGGCTACCCGTCACGCATCGAGTTCCTCGAGCAGGTCGACTGGACCGGCCTGGACGTCAAGCTGGCCGGCAACTGGCAGAGCCTCGACGACGACTCGCCACTGCGACCGTTCCTGATCCATGACATCGAAGAGTGCTGGCCGAACGACCAGACCGTCGACCTGTACCGCTCGGCCAAGTGCTCGTTCAACCTGTACCGACGCGAGGCCAACATGCCGTCGCTGGCCGAGGGCTACGCGATGGGGCCTCGAGAGGTCGAGCTGTCGGCGATCGGCTGCTTCTGGTTGCGCGACCCACGCCCCGAGTCCGACGAGACGTTCCCGATGCTCCCTGCGTTCTCGTCGCCCCACGAGCTCGGCGAGAAGCTGCGCTGGTGGTGCGCTCACGACATGGAGCGCCAGCAGGCCGCACAGATGGCCCGCGAGGCCGTTGCCGGCTGGACGTTCGAGCGTCGCGCCGAACAGCTCCTGGCCCTGATCTGACCCACCCCGAGGGCCGTCACTCGGGTGCCACGTTCTCCGGCCGCGGGCCGGTGAAACACACACCCCAACCCTGGAGGTTCCACAATGGCCCGTAAGCATGGCCGCACCGGTCGGCTCTACGCCGACTTCAGTTCCGCCGGCGCCGCAGCCGCCGTCCCGATCGCGTCGCTGACGCAGTGGTCGATCGACTTCTCGACCGACAAGGTCGACGCCACCGCGTTCGGCGACACCAACAAGCAGTACCTCGCCGGTATGCCCGACTCGAGCGGGACGTTCTCGGGCTTCTACGACGACGCCGAGCGCTCGGCTTACGCCGCGGCGATCGACAACACGGCGAACAACGCCCGGCGCTTCTACCTGTACCCCGACACGAACAGCACCGCCAAGTACTGGTTCGGTCTCGGCCTGTTCGACGCGTCGTACTCGGCGTCGGTCGACGGTGCCATCGAGCTGTCCGGCAACTGGGCGGCCTCGTCGAACATCATCGGCGTCGGGATCACCTGATGCCGTTTGCCGTCAACACACCCGGCGGGCAGGTCCAGCTCATGGACCTGCCCCTCGAGGTCCTCGAGCAGCTCGAGGAGGACACCGGCCGGCGGTGGTCGCAACTGCTCACCGCTCCCGGCTGGAACGCCAAGAGCATCCGGCACATCTACGCCGCCGCCTGCGCGCAGGTCGGTGTCGAACCGAAGCCGCTGACCCCGCGCGACCTCGTTGGCGACAACGACGCCGTGATCGTCGAGGTCGACGACTCGCTGCCGACGTCCTACACCGACGGCCTGCCCGACCCAAAAGCGGAGGGCGAGACGCCGACGTCTGGGTGATCTGGGCTGCGAAGAAGTACGGGTGGACACCCGATCAGGTCCGACGGCAGTCCATCAGGGACCTGCGGTTGTTGAGCGAGTCAGAGGGGTGACGCTGTGGCATTGACCGAGCGGCTGCAGATCATCGTCACCGCCGATGGCAAGGGTGCCGCACGCGAGTTCCAGCAGATCGGCGCCACCGCCGAGCGTGAGCTCGGACGCACCGAGGACCGCATCAAGAAGCTGTCGTCGGGGCTCGTCTCGTCGGGCTCGCAGATCGCACTCGCCGGCGGCATCGCCACCGCCGGCGTGTTCAAGTTGGCCCAGGCCGCAGGCAACTACGAAGAAGCGGCGTCGGCGGCAAGCGTCGTGTTCGGCGAGGCGTCGGAGAGTGTCGAGCAGTTCGGCCGTGACGCCATCAAGTCCGCCGGCCTGTCGAGGCGCGCAGCGGTCGATGCTGCGGTGACGTTCGGTACGTTCGGCAAGTCTGCGGGGTTGACCGGCGAGAGCCTGGCCGACTTCTCCACCGACCTGACCCAGCTCGCCGGCGACCTGGCGTCGTTCCGCAACACGTCGACCGACGAGGCCATCACGGCCATCGGCGCTGCGCTGCGCGGCGAGTCCGAGCCGATCCGACGCTACGGCGTCCTGCTGGACGACGCGACGCTGAAGCAGGAAGCGCTCGCGCTCGGCATCTTCGACGGCGTCGGGGCGTTGACCCAGCAGCAGAAGGTGCTGGCGGCGCAGGCGTCGATCTTCAAGCAGACATCGGACGCTCAGGGCGACTACAACCGGACGTCGGACTCGTTGTCGAACCAGACTCGAGCGTTCTCCGCCCAGTTGGAGAACCTGCAGGTGACCCTCGGTGAGGGTGCGGTGCCGGTCTTCTCCGAGCTGCTCGACCTCACCAACGGTGCGGTCGAGGGCTTTCAGAACCTGTCGCCTGGGACACAGGACCTCGTCGGCAAGTTCGGAGCGTTGGCAGCGGTCGGCACGACCGTCATCGGCGGGTTCGCCGTGCTCGCCGGCGGCGCGTTGCGTGTCGTTGACACTCTCGGCGATCTGCGGACCAGAACCCGTGACGCCGAAGGCAGCCTCACGCGTTTCGGGACGGTCGCGTCGACCACCGGCAAGATTGTCGGGGGTGCTGTTGCGGCTGGCGGCGTTCTACTGCTCGCTGATGCGCTCGTATCGCTCACACGCGACTCCAACCTGGCCAAGCAGGCCTACGACGAGTTCACGGTCGCTGTGCGAGGGGGCAACACCGATGGGGCGCTTTCTCGCCTTGACGCTATTGGCGCAGGGTTCAAGGATCTCGGTGACATCCTCGTCGAACCACTTCTGCGCGGTCAGGACGATCTTGTCTTCAATGCCGCCGGCCAGCTGGTTGCCGATCTCGGCAACGTCGACCGAGCGATCAACGACTTCGTCAAGAACGACAAGCTGGACGAAGCTCGAGCTGCGCTCAATCTGCTGAACGAAGTCAAGGGGCTGCCCGAGAACGAGCGGTCGCTCGCCAACATCAACGCCCTGTTGGAAAGGTACGGCGGCTTTCTTGATTCCGCTGCTGCTGCGTCCGGCGGCGCGACCGGCACGTTCAAGGATCTCGGTCCGCTGTTCGGTGGTGTCGCACGCGAGACCGAAGACGCTGCCGACGCCACCGAAGACCTGGCGAACCAGCTCGACACCGCCAGCGCCGAAGCCGACCTGTTCGCAGCGATCCTCGGCAACGCCGAGGATCGCCTCGAAGGGTTCGACCGAACCATCGCGAACTCGACCGCGCTCGACGACTACCTGTCGGCCGGGCTGAAGCTCAACGAGTCGCTCGGCACGCTCGCAGCGACCGTCGGTCAGCTCCCCGCTGACATCGACGCCAGCGCCATCGCGTTCACCGACCTGTCCGAAGAGGGCGTCGGTGCGCTCAACAACCTGCTCGGCCTGGGCGAGGCGATTCAGTCGTCGTTGCAGACCGCACTGCAGTTCGGGTCGTCCGATCAGGTGCGTCAGCAGGCCGACACGATCCGTGCCGAGCTCCGAAAGGTGTTCGAGTCGGTCGGCATCACCGGGGACCAGTTCAACGAGTACCTGGAGATCCTCGGGTTGACCCCGAAGCAGATCGACACGGCAATTACGGTGTCCGGTGAAGCCGAAGCGTTGGCGAAGCTCGAGGTGTTTCGCGACAGCGCCGAGCTGCTCGCTGCACCGGTCGAGCTGCAGGTCGCCGTCGCCGAGGCGCAGCTCGCCGGTGACCTCACGTCGGCGTCGAACCTGATCGACGCCTGGTTCACCGACAAGCAGGACGGCATCATCGACAACCCGTTCCTGATCGCGCTCGGCCTGGGTCCGACCGGCGATGTCGAGGCCGACCTCGAGGAATACCGTCGGGCCGAGGAGGGCAGGCCGATCCGCATCCCGGTCGACCTGGGGTTGACCCCCGAACAGATCGCCCTGTTCGACGAGGCTGGCAGGCGCAAGAATCCCGGCAATCGCAGCAACACGGTGGGGCGACCCAATCGGCCGGCTCGAGGTGCGCCCGACCTGAACCTGCCGGTGTTCCGCAGCGCAGCCGGCGGGCCGGTCGAGTTCGGACGCACCTACATGGTGAACGAGGCGGGCCCGGAGATGTTCCGACCGGCGACCGACGGGTTCATCATGAACGCAGCGTCGACCGAACGGCTCATCCGTGGCGTCGAGGCGCTTGTCACCGGCGGCAGCGGCGACACCATCAACATCTACGAGACAGCCGGCCCGAGGCAGACCGCCGAGGAGTTGATCCGGTCGAAGTCCGCGAACCGGTTCCTGGCAGGTGTGGCGTGAGTTTCACGATTGCGTCGACCCTGCAGTTCCCGAACCCCGGCGTGAAGGTCCGCAACGAGTGGGTGTTGTGGCAGGCCGGTTCGCAGCGCGGCGGTGACGTGACGTTGCCGGGTGTGAACGGGCTGCTGCCGAGGCGTCGCTACCTGACCGCGACGACGCACACGCTCGAGCTGATCATCTCCGGCACCGCCGTGTACACCGGGTCGCCGTCGGGCACGCCGGCGGTGAACCTGCAGACGAACATCTTGTGGCTGCGCGACACGGTGTGTGAACCGACCGGCACGACCGACGGCACGAAGGCGATTTCGGTGACGATGCCGACCGGCACACTCGACGGGACGGTGCACGTCCTGGGCTTCCGGCTCGGCAGGGTCGCCGAGCACGCCCGCTGGGCGTTCGCGACGATGGACCTGAGCATCCCTGCGGGCGAACTCGCCTACACGCCATGAGCGCCAACCCAGGGTCGCTGCGCATCTACAACCGGGCGAACACGACCCTGCTGTCCAATCTCGATCGGACCGTGTCGAGCCGGGTGTGGGGCCCGATGGAAGCGTCGGCCCAGGACCGGTTGAACCGGGTGGGGTCGGCGTCGGTGACGGTGCCGTTCGATCATCCGTCGGCGGCCGACATCGTCGGCGGCAACGTCGTGCGCATGTACCAGGACTCGATCTGTGTCTACGCCTGGACGATCACCCAGGTGCGTGTCGTCGAGATCGACGACGAGCCCGGCAAGGTGATCGTGGCGTCGGGTGTCGGCCTGTTGGGCCGCTGGTCCGAGGCGCTCGTCGAGCCGTGGAACGCCAACGAGGGCCGGCCCGTGTCACTCGACCGGATCTGGAACTGGGCGTCACCGGAGCTGTCGACGACCGGCTGGTCCTCCACGGTGCACAACCAGACCTGGACGAACTCGCAGTGGCCGCGCCTGCCTGAGGCGTGGCCCAAGACGAACTCGCCGGCGACGTCGTGGATCTGGTCACGCACCGAGGTCGACGTGCAGCCGACGGGCACGTCGCTGTTCCGCCGGTCGCGGTCGTTCGCGTCGCCGGCGACCGTGGCGATCTTCGTTGCTGCGAACTCGACGTTCGAGGCGTGGATCGACGGTGTGCTGCTCGAGCGGGAGCCGAACCGCCAGCCGGACCGCACCGGCTACGAGAAGACTCGCCGCTACGTCGTCGCAGTCGGCACCGGGGTGCACGACTTTGCGTTCGGTGTGGAGAACTGGGGCGGGTCGATCTCGGACAACCCTGCCGGCCTGGCGGTGTCGGTGTGGACCGTCGAGTCCGACGAGCTGAACACGATCCTGTTCACCACCAGGGCAGCCGACGGCGACTGGAAGACCAAGGACTACCCGAACCCGTACCCCGGTTGGACCGCCATCCAGATCCTGCAGATGTGTCTCGACGAGGCCCAGGCCCGCGACGAGCTGCTCGGCTGGACGATCAACGACAACGGCCAGAGCTACGCCGAGATCGAAGAGTTCGCCGTGCGGGTCGGCGACCCGTTGACCAAGGTGATCGACGCCCTCGCCGCCACCTACATCGACATCGAAGCCGACCCGACCGGTCGTGTCCTGCGGGTGTGGCCGAAATCGGTCGGGCTCGGATCGGCCACAGCGGTCGACCTCGACCCCGGCGTGAACGTGTCGTTCCTGTCGCGCACCACGTCGGACGAGATCACCAACGCTGTGCTGGGCGTGTGGAACGAGGGCGTGCGGTGGCGCACCAGTTCGGCGTCGATCAGCGCGAACGGCCGGCGCACCGGCACACTTGTCGCCGGCCAGGTCGGGAACCGGCGTGCGCTCGACCAGATCCTCGACGCGTACCTCGACGCGTACGCCTACCCGTTTGAAGCGGTCGCGTGTGAGGTCGTGCCGACCGCCGGCGCTGTCGCCGGGGTCGACTTCGGTGTCGGCGACACCGTCACACTCGACGGCGACACCGTGCGCTGCGTCGGGTTGACGTGGCGACTCGAGGCCGACGGCTCGCTGCAGGCCCGACCCGAGTTCGACACGATCCTTGCTGTGCGCCAGCAGGAGTCGATCCGCACCGTGGAACGGCTCACCGAAGCGTTCGACGCCCCCGCCACCGCGGGGATCATCGACCGTGACCTGTTGTTGAACACCGGCCTGGTCGGCACCGACACGGTCACCTGGTCGTGGTCCGGTCCGATCGACGACGCCAGGGATCCCGACAACCCGACCAACCCGTGGCAGCCGGTGCGTCTCGACAAGTCGCAGCGCATCTACCGGTTCGAGGTCGAGGTGCCCGCGGAGAACCTCGCAGCGTTCACCGGCACCACCACGATCGTCCTACTCAAGAACGGTTCGTCCATCTCCACCCTGTCGCTCGGTGACACCGACACCTACGTCGGTACTGACGTGTCGGTCACTCAGGTGATCCTGCCGAAGGACCTGCTCGAGGTGCAGTGCACCGCAGTCGGCGGGCACATCGACGGTGCGATCAGGGTGTTGACGGCGGACCCGGTGTGAAAGGGCTGTGATGCTCGCTCAGGTCCGTTCGATGCTGCTCGACATCGGCGTGATCGCCGGCACGTTCACGGCCGTCTCGGCCGCGATAGCGGTGTTCTGGCGAACCCCGCCGGTGCGATGGTTCCGCCGCCACATCTCGGCGTCCTTCGGTGAGTGGACCCAACACCAGGTCCTCGAGGCCAACAAGGAACACCACGCCCTGGTCAAGTACCACCTGGGCCCGAACGGCGACACGACCCCGGTGCACGTCCGGCTGCAGAAGGTCGAAGCGGCGTTGAAGATGCCCCAGATCGACTGGAACGCCCCGTACGACGACATCGAACGGAGAGGCGAATGAGCACCTCAGCGGACCTTCGAGGGTGGGGACCGGGATGGCCGGTGGACCGCAGCGCCGACATGGCCTGGGTCCGTTCGGCGCGATCGGGTACCGAGTTCCAGGTGCACCGCTACATCGCCCCGATCATCAAGCACGTCATCGACGAGATCGAGGCCGAGGGCTACCTGTTGCACCGGCCCGGCCAGGTGCGCGACGACTGGTCCTACGTCAACCGTGCGATCCGTGGGCGCAGCGCACCGTCGAACCACTCGTGGGGACTCGCCATCGACATCGACGCCACGCAGTTCCCGCTCGGGTCGCGCAAGCGCCTGCCCGAGTGGATCGTCGAGAAGTTCCGTGAACACGGATTCGAGTACGGCGGCAACTGGCGCCGGCGTCCCGACCCGATGCACTTCGAGTTCGCCGGCACTCCTGCCGACGCACGCCGGATCGCTGCCGGCCTGACCACCACCGACCGGCCCGTGGCCGGCGAGGAGGACATCATGGCAACCGCTGAGGAACTCGAGGCGATCGTGCGCAAGGTCGTCGCCGAGGAGAACGGCAAGACCCGCACCTGGATCCGCGAGGAGCTGGTCAGGGTCGTCAAGTCACTGGTCGCGGAGATCAGGAAGCGCTGATGGGCCTGCGCGACGAGGCGCGCGAGGCAACGGGCGGGGCTGGCCTGCCGTCCCGCCTCGAGCGCCTGCTCGACGCCCTCGACGGCGACGAGCGCGAGGCCGTCATCGACCTGGTCTGGCACGACGACGTCGGCGGCATCTCCAACCGGGCGATCGCCGATGTGCTCACGAAGCACTACGGCGACCGCTTCGGGACGTTCACGCTGCAAGGCATCCAGCGCCACCGCCAGAAGCCGCGACCGTGAGCCTGCGCGAAGAGGCCGAGGGCCACGACCGCGACGAGCGGGCATCATCGCTGCGCCGTGACCGTGACCGGTTGCGTTCCCAGCTCCGACGCACCGAGGACGACCTCGAAGCAGCGATCGAACGCCTCGCCGTGCTCGAGGGCGTCGACCGGCTGAACCCCGACCCGCCGCGCTGGACCACGCCGAAGGTGACGAAGTCCTCCGACGCCGTCGTGGTCGCCATGTTGACCGACTGCCATTGGGACATCGTCGTGCGACCCGAGGACGTCGCCGGGGTCAACGAGTACAACCGTGACATCGCCGTGGCACGGACCCGGTCCTGGGCCGAGCAGCTCGCCCTGCTGCCCGAGGTCGGCCCGACCGCTGATGTCGGCGGGCTCGTGTTGTTGTGGGGCGGCGACATGATGCCGGGGCCGATCGACGCCGCCCACATGGTCGGCGCCGAAGACACAACACTCGGCACGCTGTTGTTCTGGTCCGAGCAGGCAGCCGCAGCGATCGCACTCCTCGCCGATGCTTACGGTGCGGTGCACGTCGTGTGTGTCGTGGGCAACCACGGCCGCCAGACGCTCAAGAAGCGCACGTTCCTCAAGGCCCGCGACAACCTCGACTGGCACCTTGCCCACCTCGTGCGACGCCAGCTCGCCGACGACGCCCGGGTGACGTGGCAGATCGACGAGGCATCCGATGCCGAGTTCGCCATCATGGGCCACCGCCACGTCCTTACCCACGGCGACCAGGCATCTGGCGGGCAGGGCATCGGCGGTGTGTTCCCCCCGATCATGCGCATGGTCGCCCGCAAGGCCCAACGCCAGGCCGCTCTCGGTCGACCCTTCGACCACCTGTGGCTCGGCCACTTCCACCAGGCCCTCGACGGGCCGGGCTGGACGGCGTCGGGCGCGCTGATCGGCTACGACGCCTTCGCTGCGGAGTGCAACTTCCGTGTCGAGCCGCCGTCGCAGGCCGTCGCCTACGTCACCGACGCCGGCGTCGAGTGGCGCTCAGCCATCCGTCCGTGACGGCACGAACACCGAACCCGAAGGGGACCCGATGAACCTCACCGACGAACGCACCCGCGCCTACCTCTACCGGGTACTCCTCGCTGCGCTGCCGATCCTCACCTTTGCCGGTGTCCTCACCGACGAAGCAGCACCGCTCGTCGCCGGCCTGATCGCCGCCGTGTTCGGCGCTGGCCTCGCTGCGAACAACACCTCCACGCAGGGCTGAACGGTGGTCCGCAACGACATGACGCCAGCCGAGGTGCCGTGGACGTGCACCCGTGGCGACACGACCACCGAGATCGAGTTCACACTCGAACGCAACGGGGCAGCGTGGAACGTCGATTCGGCGGTCGCCCAGGTGCGTCAACGGCGCAACCGCACCTCGACCCTCGTGCTCGCCCTCACCACGTCGGTCGCTGGTGCGGTCGTGTCGGTCGGTGACGGCGACAGCCTCGCCGCTGTCGACCCCGGCGTGTACTACTGGGACCTCGAGGTCGTCGATGGGACGGACCGGCTGACGATCTGCGGCGGCACGTTCCAGGTGCTCGACGACGTGACGTTGGCGGTCGGGCCGTGAGCGTGTCGCTGGTCGGTGACGGCCCGAGCATCACAGCGTCGGGGTCGGGGTCACAGATCACGATCTCGGTGACGGTCGGCCAGGGCGGCGGCGGCGGCGGGTTCGACGGTGTGCACAACGACCTGTCAGGCCGTTCCACCTCGAACGCGCACCCGGCCTCGGCGATCTCGGGGCTCGCTGCGGTCGCCACCACCGGCGTGTACTCCGACCTGTCGGGTCGCCCGACGTTGGGCACGGCTGCGGCGGCCGACACCACAGCGTTCGCCACGTCCGCTCAGGGCGGTCTGGCGGCGACAGCGGTGCAACCGGGCTCTCTCGCCGCTGTGGCCACCACCGGCCAGTACTCCGACTTGTCGGGCCGACCCACGCTCGCCGCTGTCGCTACCACAGGCCAGTACTCCGACCTGTCGGGCCGACCCACGCTCGCCGCGGTCGCCACCACCGGCCAGTACTCCGACCTGTCGGGCCGACCGACGCTCGCCGCTGTCGCCACCACAGGCCAGTACTCCGACCTGTCGGGCCGACCGACGCTCGCCGCTGTGGCGACGTCCGGGCTCTACTCCGACCTGATCGGCGCGCCCGCTGCGTACACCGACGAACAGGCACGCGACGCGATCGGTGCAGCGCTCGTTGCGGGGACCGGCGTGTCGATCACGGTGTCGGACCCGTCCGACACGATCACGGTCGCGGTCACGACGGTCGACGGAGGGACGTTCACATGAGCACCGTGATCCGGTTCAAGCGGGGCACGCTCGCCCAGCTCGTCGCAGCGGCGTCCGCAGCAGGACTGCGCGAGGGTGAGCCGTACCACATCACCGACCTCGACATGAACGCGATCGGGTTGTCGACCACCACCTACCGGTTTGACGGCGTGTTGCAACTCGACGACTCCGAAGCGGTCCCCACCGGGTACATCGGCGCAGTGTCACGCCCCGCCACGTTGGCGACCGTCGCCGGCACCGGCGACTACAACGACCTGTCCAACCGGCCGTCACTCGCAGCGGTGGCGACATCGGGTGCGTACTCCGATCTGTCGGGCCGACCGACGCTCGCCGCTGTGGCGACATCGGGTGCGTACTCGGACCTGTCGGGCACACCGACGATCGTCGCGTTGACGAACTCGACACCGG
>Ga0315904_10004287_pt1 | contig 20446 bp, 31 predicted proteins | sample LakEriMetagenome_6_FD_203529 | JGI IMG/M metagenome (GOLD analysis project Ga0315904, IMG submission 203529) | Freshwater fungal communities from buoy surface, Lake Erie, Ohio, United States - Buoy 12 MA120 | ecosystem: Environmental > Aquatic > Freshwater > Lake | place: USA: Lake Erie, Ohio...
GTCGTCGAAAGACTTAGCTTGGCGAACCAATCGATGAGCAAAAAACCATCCCCGAACCAATCGAACAACGGCAATTGAGAAGCCAACTGTCCACAAGATTCCGATGGCAGGAATGAACCGTTCCATCAACGATCGCAAATCATAAAGAATCGGTAAATTTTTATGCAATGCAACAGTACTTAGGAAGCGATCGATCGATATACCTGAGGTGTCGTCAGAAAGTACGACTCGTGGAACTCCGGAATCCCTACTAAGAAATGTTCCCAATCCAAGGAGTGGAATCGCAAGAAGCGCCAGCAACGATATCGAATATCGGAGTTTGCTGTAGTATTGAGAAAAGCGTGAGATCGCGTAGAGTGCGAGCCTTAGCAATCCTGCGATAACCAATCCTTGCCATAAGGAGTGGTAGCAAGCCCACCCGATGCGTGGGGCGTAATCGGTAAGCAGACGACCCCATAGGAGAGCAATGACTTCGCCGTTCATAAAGAACACCTTTGCCTGATCAACCTCAATGGATGAGCTAGATCATCAACCTGAGGACTTGTTCGATTTCGAATCTGTTAACTTCTCAAGCTTTTCGAGCATAAGGCGAATTTCCGCCAATTCTTTTTGTGTCGATTTACGGCCCGATAGGGCATGCAAAATCAGCTCGGCTGCAGAGCCTGAAAAAGCCCTTTTCAACAGGTCATCGACAAGCTGCTTCTGTGTTTGGGGGCGTGGAATTGCTGCGGTGTAGACATGTGCTCGGTTGCTGCTGTCGCGTGTGACGAGCTGCTTCTCTGTCATGATCTGCATGAGCTTCAAGACGGTTGTATAAGCCAGGGGACGACCGTCCCGAACAATTGCATCGTGAACATCCCGCACCGAACACGGCTGCTTATCCCAAAGCACTTTTAGGATTTCAAGTTCCGAATCGGTAGGTAAAACAGGCTCAGTCATAAGCAGATCTGTGGGTCGATATAAAGGTGTGAATAAGGCTCGCTTGGGCGAGAAGACTCGATAGTCTATCCGGATCAGAATTACTCCTGGCCAATAACGGTGATCACCCGAGCCAATGGGCAATAGCCTTTTGGCAATTTGGTGACCACCGTGAAAACTATCTTGCAGGAAACCGTACAGCCAGAGGGATCAGCCACCGAGTTCGACAAGTCGCAGTCTTACTTGGAGCATGCTCAAGGGCCTATCGATTGCGATTGCATCGTAGATTTCCCTACTAAGTATGGCGAGGATTTTCTCGGACACCCCCGACTCGGCGAGCCTTGGCAATAGCGAGTCGGCGACAGGCCTAGTGACCATGACAGCCGTCACGATTGGAGGTTCAGGGCGATCGTTGCGATCATCGCGAGGGTCTTGCCGAGGTGGTTGCGGAGGCTCTTGATCAAGGGCTGGAGGAAGCACCTCGGGAACAACGTAGCTGACGGATTCCCATGAGAAACCGAGTTGACCTAGTCGCGTTTGGACTTGTTCTAGCCTAAGCGGCGCCCCCGCGTCGATCGCATCTGAGCACTCCTTGCTAATGGTGTCTATGATTTCCCGCGCTGCACCGGCATAGTTCAACCTTTCAACGATCGATTCAAGAATCGGAGCAGTTACCAGGATTTGTTCGACTACCGGATCTTGAGGCTCAACCAGATCGATATCGCTTTTGGGCTGAGGCATGATGGTATCGACGTCAACACCAAGTGCGGCCAATCGTTCACGCACTTGCGATTGATCAACAGGAGAACCCGTCGTGGATCCATCTCGAATAAAGACGGAGATATCCGAGATAACCTCGGACGAGACGTTGAATGCTGCGAGTCTTTCAGAAACCGCAGCGATAAACGATTCAACTTGTCGGGCGTCATCCTTCGAAGATTGGCCATCATCGTAGGGCAGGCTAATTACGTCAGGCATCCAGCGAAGCGAACCATTCACGACGCTGTCACCCAGCTCGGGACGACCGCCCACGCGAAGAGTCTCAAGGATCGCTTGTGCTTGGTCGATCGTCCATCCGGGTGGCAAGGTGTTATCTTCGACAGCCCTTTGGATTCTTGCCATTCGAAGATCGGGTTGGACGCGGCTGGCTAGCGAACCGCTTTGTCCATTCGCGCTACTGGAATTAAGGATATCGATCACAGCCAATGCATCGAGCGGACTGATCGACTCGTCGGCGTTGACATCCACCATCACCGTGTCGACCTGAGACGACGGAGCCAAGGACTCTCCTGCGACGGACCGATTGATCCGGTCGATAGCGATGAGCGCATCGATCGGTGTTACCGACCCATTGGCATCGACATCCTCTGGCATCGAAAAATTGTGGTACAAGTCACCGGCCATCAGAGCTCGGTTTTCGAGGCTTTCAATGAACATTTTGCGGGAAAGCCGCTTCCGCAAGGATCGACCGTTTCGCATCGCGAAACCCTTTAAAACAAGAGGTGTGAAAAAACCATCAACTGTGCGTACTGCTTGTACGAAAGCAATAGTACTAACCATTTCGTAGATAGACAACCCCCAAGTCCAATGTTTTTGGCTGGATTCCAAGGAACTACGCAGGATAAGCGTCTAGCTTGTCCTGCATTTCGCAAAACATCCTAGTTACGCAGGGTCCGTCAAACATGCATGAGTAATGGAGGCGGCCTCCTAAACTCGCAACCTTGCTCTGTTTCGGAAGCTGCCAGCGAAACATTTGTCCCGTTGAATCTTCGCGGTCGCAACCGGTACGAACTGGACTTGCGGGTAGCAAAATGCTACCATTGAATTGGAGGATTTTTTATGAGTCAACCGGTTAAACTCTCGGACGAATTGGTCGATGATGCTCGCGCTGTCGTGCCGTTTTCGTAACGGAGTATTGCAGGGCAAATCGAGTTCTGGGCGGGGCTCGGGAAATCAATCGAACCCCTTCTTCGTGGCGATAGGGCGTTATCGCTTCAGATGGCAGGTGGAGATCGACCGCTCTCGGAGCTTCTTGCGGAACTCGAGACGAGAAAAGGGCGAAAACGACTTGAGGCAGTTTTGAAAGAACGTCCCTATCCGCATTTCAAACCAGTCGTCGGTCACCCCGAACTGATCTGCCGCATTGAAGAAAATGGGAGTGAAACGATCGGTCGATTTGTTGGTCGTGAGTTTATCGCGGTCGAGGTTCCGCGTTGAGCCTGCTATTTGACTTTCTTGATAAGCGTCCGCTGATTATCGCTTTGGCCGGTTCCAACGGCGCGGGCAAATCAACTTTCTATGATAGCTACGGCGAGAAAGTAGACCAGCTCGCCTCGTACGAGGCGCTCGGATACACAGTCGTTCTCATCTTCATTCGCATTGAGAGTCCCGACGAGTCGATCAAGAGAGTGGCCATGCGTGCTTCCCAGGGCGAACATGATGTACCCGATGCAAAGCTCCGTGCCCGATTCGCTCGTACTCAAGCAAATCTAAAGCGAGCGATCCAAAGGCTGCCACACGTCATCGTCTATAGCAATGAAGATTTGGGTAATCCTTATCGCTTTGTTGCATATTACGAGAATGGTCAGAAGATCGAGCGGTGAACCGCGCCGTAACTTGTTCCAAGTGCGCGAAGGTGGATGTACTCATTCAGATCGATTAGAAACCCAATGAGACAGCGTAGGAGCTTGGAGACCGAGCTATAAACCGATTCAATTTGTAAGAACAACTGCCTCAATGTCCGCGCACAGGCCGCAAAAAAGCCAAGTTCACAGCATGATTGAGCAGAAACCGAGCATCGAAAGAGTAGTGATTGAATCATCGAACCAGCGTTTGAGCCTCACATCCCCCTGTGAGCTCGCTGCCACGATAAGTTTCGCTCCTAGTGCCGAGTTCTCGGACACAAAAGTGCTGAATGTTGTGACGCGGAGCGCGGATGAACGCTAATTGGTTCCCAACTAGTTTGGGCCGTATCCGGCAGGCTAGGCTATGGGTGGTAGAGCCCTCTAGTAACCACTCTCGGATATCTACTATCTAGCCGTGAAGCAGGTCGCCGAGTTCTCGAACGATTTTTTCCAGAATGTACTGCAGCGCCGGAGGGCAATGCATCAATGCGCTTCGAGCGTCACACGTTGGAACGGTCACTCAGATTCCGCCGGATTGCGGCAGTTATACTTCGGCTGAGTTTACTTTCCAACGGCGTCAAGAAGCGTTTCGCATCCACTTTTCAATTGCTGTTTGGAACACATCCGGAATGTCGGGATTCTCGATTCGTCGCGAGAATAGGTTTTCAAGTACCAACAGTACCGGAAGTTCCTTGTCTTTGTCGAAACCGACTACAACGGGCATGTTCCCAGTCGCATACTCAACTTTCCCAACTCCCCACTTCAATCTTGAGTGCAATCTAAGGAAGCACTCACCGAAATGGTATGCAGCACCTATGATGATACGCTTTGCTTCGGGCGTGAATTCATACAAGCCTGCTTTGTAATCTTCAGTATTCCGAATGAACTCAGGCAAGCTTAGGTCTTCTTGAGTTGGAGTGCTCGTAAGCTTCGTAGTCAATTCCTCCAAAATCGTAGGCAACGCCGATAGCGAGTAGTCTACATTAAGACCTAAGTCAGCTTCGTAGCGTTTACCCGTTTCCAGAAATTCGTTCAACACATCCTCTGCTTCGATTGCGGACATTTTTTCAAATAGATCGAATCTCATATCAATGCACCGTGTACTTGATTCCGAGGGACTTCAAAGCATCCAATGTTTCTTGAGCGGCGCCTTGCCAGAAGTGCCAGTGAGCGCCTTTGATCAAACCTTCGTCGATCAGCTCTTTATCTTTGAGCATCTGTGTCCAAATGCTATTGGTTAATTTGACATTAACGCCTGCTTTGGATTCATGCGCTACTCCGTTGATGAGGCGGTCAACGTAGCGTCTACCCATTGAAGTCAAGAACGGATTGTCTGGTTTGATGCCAGCTCCTCCGAGCAGAACTTCCAAGCGATCTTCGCCCCATTTCCCCAGCCTTTTTGCGCCAGTTGGAACTAACCCTCCTTTGACATTATGCACCACCAATCCCAGCTCGCCGACTTGGTAGACGTGCTCGGCGTGGACTTCGATATTGTAGACCGGTTGCGAAACTCGCGAAAGGGAGACGCTCAAAACGACCGCAAGTCCATCGAGCCCTTGCAAGGTTTCACCCTCGGCTAGCTCAGCTAGCGGCACCCATTCCTGGCGATCGACTGACCAGACTGGGTGGATGGTAGTCCCAGTGATCGTTTCGACAGTGCCATCAGCACCCAGCACATCCACGCTGGCCACGACGTGGACTTCGCGGGTGACAAACCGTGCGGTGACCACCGAACCTTCACGTTCGGCAATCGGTGGGCAATCGTCGATAGCAGTGACTAAGGCTAAACCGGAGACTTCGAGTTCTGGAAGATTTAGCGGTAACATGCGCCCGGCGCACAGGCCGCTTGCCAGAATCCACGATCGTGGCCGAATGATCTCGGCGTCGACAATGCCACCATCGCTACGCTCGACGGTGACGGATAACTTGGCCCAAGTGGCTTGTTCTGGCTCAGGTTGCGGCTCGACCTCGAAGCGGTTGGGGTTCTTGGTTGGAACCGTGACCGCAATGCCGTGCTCATCCTCTCGCAAACCGCCACAGGGACCAAGGACCGCGCAACGTACCAGGGAGCGATGGACCACGTTGATAGCGCCAAGGTACGTTCCGCGGCAGGCTTGATGGTCGGCTCGAGTTGGGTAATGGATGTGATTGATACTATTGGCGGTTGTTGGGATGGCGACCCCGACCGCTGCACGTACCCTACGACTTACGACCTACGAACACTCCGTGGGACCCGATAGCCTGGTTTTTCATGTCACTGCCCTAGGCTATTCCTGGACTCGCAATCTTGCTCTGTTGTGGGAGCAGCGGACTATAATCGGTCGAAAGCCTCAAGGGTAGTAAAACTACTTCGACCATTAGAGCCACTTGTTCTCCAACGCCCTGCTCCGCTCCTAGTGCCGAGTTCTCGGACGCAAAAGTGCTGTATGTTATGACGCGGAGCAGTGGTCCGAATAATGAATTCCACTTCAACTACTGCTATAGTCGATCTAAGGAGGTTATTTCCGACAATAGCAGGATGAATCATTCATTCCGAAACCGGTTCACTGAATACCTTGTCGAAAGCGTGCTTACCCCATTCTTCGGCTTCCTGAAAGCTAAGATTGGCGGGTCTTGAATCCCATATTGACCGATATGATTCGTATAAATTCTGAAAACTAACTACATGGACCCAGGCTTTAAAGCATTCTTGATGGTATGCACAGTCTGCAAATGAAAAAAATGCATGATTGGGTGGGACGAAAGCTGGAAAGGCAACTACGGACTCGCCTTTTTGAAGTGTTTCACCACACAACCGACATTTTGTAGAGCCAAATTTTACCAGCGCCATATTGTTTTTTTCCCTCGACCATTAAAGTCCGAATCTAGACAAACCGCCACCAAAAAGCTCATAGATGTATGAATGCCTTTGTCCGAGCTGACGCAACATGTCGAAGTCCTCTGCCGATGGCCCCGTTGTACGTGGGTGGGTGTGCATAATCACTCGTTTTACATCATCACCAAGTTCTATTCCTCCCGAGCCTCCGCGAACAATAATTCGAGTCCCGTTCCTTAAAGACACGATAGCGTGCTCGAGCCCCCCGCTTTCATAGGTGGCTTGAGCAAGTTCCCGTACAAGATCATCAACCTTCTCGCCTTTTCTAATTGTGCGTAAGGTGGATGCAGGCAAAATTTTACCGCCGTGTCCAGAAGCAACCCTTATAAAAGCGGCAGAGTTGTTATGCACCACCAATCCCAGCTCGCCGACTTGGTAGACGTGCTCGCCGTGGACTTCGATATTGTAGACCGGCTGGGAGACTCGCGAAAGGGATACGCCCAAAACGACCGCAAGGCCATCGAGCCCTTGCAAGGTCTCACCGTCGGCTAGCTCAACTAGCGGCACCCATTCCTGGCGATCGACTGACCACACGGGGTGAATGGTCGTGCCAGTGATGGTTTCTACGGAGCCGTCAGCACCTAGCACATCCACGCTGGCCACGACGTGGACTTGGCGGGTAACGAAGCGTGCGGTGACCACCGAGCCTTCGCCACCTGCGATCGGTGGACAGTCGTCGATGGCAGTGACTAACGCTAGCCCGGAGACTTCGAGCTCTGGTAGGTTGAATGGTAGCATGCGCCCTGCGCTCATGCCGTTACGTAGAATCCACGAGCGTGGCCGAATGATCTCGGCGTCGACAATGCCGCCATCGCTCCGCTCGACGGTGATGGAGATTTTGGTCCAAGTGGCTTAGTCTAGTATTTCCTTTAGCGAATATTCGTATTTATCAGCGGTTCAAAAAAATGAACCGCTGATGAACGCTAAAAGAATCCTAGCTGGTTTGGATTGCGTCTAGGCTATTAAATCATAAACCGAATATTTTGCTGCTTTCCACTCTCTGAACTGTATTCTCTAGCCGCAAATCAGCTCAACCAGTGCTCGAATGCAGGTTCTGCAGAGAGTCTTGATTGGTCGTTTAGCCAGGTTGGTTAGTACTGCGATCCCTTAATTACTCTTAAAAGATTTTTGTAAGCTTCAATAGCTGATGGTTCCCCATCTGCGTAATTTTCGTAAAAACCTGGAGAAGAAAGCTCCGGGGTGTCACAGGAAAATTCTCCTTCGCCAAGGTCACGGTAAACCCAATTTAGAGGTCTCGTAAATGCATCGTCGATGAAATAGGATTTAGGATAAAACGCTGGTTCATTTGCTTCGTCAATAATCCGGTAAAATGAATCATCAAAGCCGATTACTTCGTACTCGTGACCTTGAATCAAAGATGTTCGGTTTGTGTTTTTTGATACAAGTGCTAGTATTTTCGGCATATTAGCGTCCTAAAAAGGACCAATGGCTCCAGCAAGCTTTACACCGACTCTACCAATACCGTGGTGTTCATACCAATGCCACTCTTGTCCCATGGCATCCCAACCTTTCTTTTTTACCCAACCTTTTGTGGTACCTCCGAATTGCTCTACGAGCTCTGTAATTTTCTTAATTGATCTTCCTCGCGCAATCGTCTCCGACTGGCTCAGCATCCCTTTGGTGAAGACACATGCCGTTTTCGATTCAAGAAGCTTCTTACCCCAGCCGAACGCACCCCATCCAGACCGCGACACGTTATGCACCAGCACTCCCAGCTCGCCGACTTGGTAGACGTGCTCGCCGTGGACTTCGATATTGTAGACCGGTTGCGTCACTCGCGAAAGCGTCACCGATAAAACGACCACAAGGCCATCGAGCCCTTGCAAGGTTTCATCCTCGGATAGCTCACTTAGCGGCACCCATTCCTGGCGATCGACTGACCAGACTGGGTGGATGGTCGTCCCGGTGATCGTTTCGACAGAGCCGTCAGCACCTAGCACATCCACGCTGGCTACGACGTGGACTTCGCGCGTCACAAACCGCGCGGTCACGACTGAGCCTTCGCCGTCAGCGATCGGTGGGCAATCGTCAATGGCAGTGACTAACGCTAGCCCGGAGACTTCGAGTTCTGGAAGATTGAACGGTAGCATTCGGCCTGCGCAGATGCCGTTACGTAGAATCCACGAGCGTGGCCGAATGATCTCGGCGTCGACGATGCCGCCGTCGCTGCGTTCGACGGTGATGGATAACTTGGCCCAAGTGGCTTGGTCGGGCTCAGGTTGGGGGTCGACTTCCCAGCGGTTGGGGTTCTTGGTCGGAATCCTCGCTCCAATTGGCACCGATTCGATGGGGACTTGAAGCTCCGTGCGCGTCGCTACCGTTGCGTAGCGCTCAGGGGCGAGCCATGGTGTTTCGTGGGACGGCTCATCGAGCCAGGACAGGTCCGACCAACGTGAATCGGGTGGCCCTATCTGGAAATACCGCTTGGGTACGGAATGACTCGCAAATTGGGCACGCGACGGAATTCCGCAGCATTGGTTGTCAGTAACTCGTAGTCAACCATCAAAGCGGTGGCTGCAATCCAATTATCGTGTGGGCCGATCGTAGTTCCATTGCTCGTCAGTTCTGACACAATTCTGGCATGAATGTCTGCCACTCTTGAATCAATCGGCAATACGACGACGTTCGAGAGCACTGTCTGAACAAACAGACTGCGCCTTTCCCGCCGTTCTCGGGTATTGGCACGGTGAATGCCCACTTTGAGCTCAGATTCAGTGATCACGCTGATGCAAGGTTCGCCTAGAGAACTCCACCGGGAGAACTCAATGATGCCTCCTTCCCGTTCCCAGCGAATGAAAACACCGGTGTCGATTACGACGCCCATGGGTCATCAAGCTCACTCATCGAAGCTCGAACTTCCTGAATATCCGCTTCGAAACTCGTCGCGTCATCAGCCCCCAGACGCGGTAAAAGGCGGAGTGCAGCGTCCAGCTCAGCCATCGTTTTTCGGCGTTCGATTGGAACTAACATGGCTATCGGTCGTTGCCCTTCGGACAATTCAACGACTACCCTTTCGCAAGCTACATGCCGTACAAGCTCTGGCCAATCTATTTTTTCAGTTGAGATCTCGTGTCTTTCCATGGTCCCCTCATCTGCTGGCATTATAGTCATGTTCCAAGGAATTGTCTCGGAGCGACTGGCGAAAAGCCAAATCGGTGCCAGGCATCCGGTGCGACGTCAGGTCCCCGATGAGCGGTTTTCCCAAGGACGGCCAATGATCGATATCGCAACTGAGATTCATCAGTCCCTACAAGCTCGAAATGGCAAGCGTATCGGAATGGAGGAAGTCTCTGTTATCCATTCGTTACCCTGGGGTATTCGCACCAATGCTGCTGGGTACTCGGTCGTCGTCGACGCTACCGGAACGGAAGTTTTGCTCGCCTTTGGGGAGGATCCGAAGACAAGTAGAGCGGTTGCGGAGTTTGTGGTTCGCTCGTTGTTAAGTTACTCCCGCCCGTAGCTTTCCGTCTGCGTCAGAAGAGTTCGAAAATTCGATTCAAATTGGCAGATGTGCTCGCCGTCGACTTCGATAATGGACGCTGATGAACGCTAATAGATTCACATCGGAGCTGGCCGGTATGAGGCAGGCAAGGCAGAAAGCTGAAAGTCCTCTGCTTTCCACTCTCTGAAATCTGCTTTCTAGCCGCGAAGCGGTTCGTCGTGTTCTCGAAGGCGTTTTTATTGAATGAGTTGTCGGGACGGGGCGCTACTGCTCCGATCAAAGGAAAGTACGCTACTTCAAATGGGGAATCTACGAATCAGTGAATTTTGCCATGGCGTCCGCAAGCGCCTTTTCGTCGAATATTTCACCGCTGCTACGAAACACCTCGAATTCAATGTTGCCTTCTAAATCAACTTCGATCTCCCAACGTTGTCCAGGTACGGCGGCCTCTAGCATGTAGTATCCATCTCGCACGCAGCGTTCATCATAGGCGATTTTTGCTTTGGAAAAACTGTTTCGTAGTCGCTCTAACGTGTGGATCTGAGGTGTCATCGGTCAAATCTTCCATCCGTAAGAAGCTTATTGATTGTCTGAAATCCAGATTGCTTTGCTTTCGCTGCCGCTTCGATTTGCTCCCACGACATCTTCATAATGCTACTCCAGCTTGGCGAACCTACGGGAAGCTCTGCGTTATTGATACTTCCCTTCTTCGCTTTCAGAATCTGCTCCACAGTTTGACTTGCGAACTTGTGAAGAGTCACTTTCGCTGGAAGGGATGCGATCGCAGTATCCGGGGCCTTAAGCTTCTTACCCCAGCCGAACGCGCCCCACCCAGACCGCGAAACATTATGCACCACCACGCCCAGCTCGCCGACTTGGTAGACGTGCTCGCCGTGGACTTCAATATTGTAGACGGGTTGGGTGACTCGCGAAAGGGAGACGCTCAAAACGACCGCAAGTCCATCGAGCCCTTGCAAGGTTTCACCCTCGGCTAGCTCAGCTAGCGGCACCCATTCCTGGCGATCGACTGACCAGACTGGGTGGATGGTAGTCCCAGTGATCGTTTCGACAGTGCCATCAGCACCTAGCACATCCACGCTGGCTACGACGTGGACTTCGCGTGTGACAAACCGTGCGGTGACAACCGAGCCCTCGCCGTCGGCGATCGGAGGACAGTCGTCGATGGCAGTCACTAAGGCTAGCCCGGAGACTTCGAGCTCAGGGAGATTCAGTGGTAGCATCCGTCCGGCGCACAGGCCGCTTGCCAATATCCACGAGCGGGGCCGAATGATCTCGGCATCGACAATGCCACCATCGCTACGCTGGACGGTGATTGATAACTTGGCCCAGGTGGATCAGTCTGGATGTAATACTAGGGATTAATAGCGTCGATCATCCGATCGATTTTTTTGAAGAATCTCGAACGCACTTCATCGTAATCCCTCGCTCTTTCCGAATGCCATCTGTCCTCATTCATAAAAGACCATTCGGGGCAAGAGGTTCGCAATAGATCACGAAGCTGATTACTAGTTTCGGTGAGATGCTCGCCTAGAATCACACTTGTCCTGAGATGAATTAATACGCAAAAAATTTTCTGCATTGTCGTCCTTAAGTCTGACGTCACTTCCGGAAACTCGTCCGTCCAGACTATTCCATCGACCATTCCGTGATACTCAATGTGCGAGGTACTAGAAACTCGACGCCGATTGCATGCATCAACGAATTTAGGAATCTGCTCAGTCGCCCAAGCGAACGCACTGCCTCTCATCGGTTCTCGGGTGTGCGTAGACATCTATAATCCTCCCGTTATCTTCCAAATGTCTCCGAATGGACCTGATCCAATTTTCTCAAACTGAAACCCCATTTTCATAAGCCGATCTCGAAGTGGAAAGTTCAAGAATTCCGCTGTTGCCTCGAAAGTCTTTGCTCCATTCGCTGCCCCAAATTTTCGAATCTGGTCAAACATTCGCAGCATGTCATCTCCACCTTGAACATAAATATCTGCGACTTTTAAAACACCGTTCTCAGCAGACAACTTGGCAGTGGACTTACCGATTTGTAAAACAACTTCACACGAATTATGCACCGCCACGCCCAGCTCGCCGACTTGGTAGACGTGCTCGCCGTGGACTTCGATATTGTAGACAAAGCAGGCCGGAGGCGGGAGGCTAGAGGCCGAAGGAAAACCCCAACCTATAAGTCAACTCAGTAGAGTTTTGGTCCTCACCTTCGGTTAGCTCAGCTAGCGGCACACATTCTCGGCGATCGACCGACCAAACGGGGTGGATGGTCGTCCCGGTGATGGTTTTGACAGCGCCGTCGGCACCCAGCCTCCCCGAGCGCAACCCTCTTCGAATCAAAACACTCTCTGCCCAGAAAACGCAAGGCATTTAGAGAATTGGACTTACGGAGTTCGAGACCCGTTCGGTCCAGTTTTGGAAAAGCAGGTTCGAACTCGTGAGTTCACAGGGGGGAAGGTAGTTGTTGTGATCTTTCCGCGTGATCTATGCCTATATGCCCCGCTTACCTAGGGCAAATCAAGTGACTTTTTAGCTAGACCGGCCTAGAATGTCCTCGGGGAAGTTTCTCGATCGAAACCAGGAGTTCTGCAATGGTTATCAAAGGCATAGTTCACAACGGAATGATTCGCTTTGAAAACTCTGAACTGCCAGAGGGAACGCAAGTCCTAATAACCCCCATGCAGGGTCCAATCGCGACAGTTCTGAAAGAGGGCAGTTTGGAACAGCTCAAGCAGGAGGTTCACCGTATTGCCTCATTGGCTTCGGAGAGCGACATCGATGATGATGGTTTTTCAGGTGCCGATCACGACAAACTCCTCTATGGGGGGTGAGTATGATCTTCGTTGACACCGGAGTATGGTACTCGCTTCTTGTACCTACAGATCCGAACCACCAAAAGACAGCAAAGTGGTTTGACTCGGTCGCACAACCGATCGTTACAAGCGACTACGTCGTTGACGAGACCTTGACTCTGCTATTGATGCGAGGCGAGCGTTCCAAAGCGATCGCGTTTGGAACTTTAGTGATCGTTGGATCTACCGCTATTTTGCATAAGCTATCCGAGGATCAGTTCCATCGAAGTTGGTTGCTGTTTCAAAGGCTATCATCAGCGGGATTGAGTTTCACCGACTGCACTTCGCATGTCGTCGCAGTCGACTTAGGGATACGAACGATTGCGTCATTTGATCACCACTTTCAGACCACCGGACGTTTCCAAGTGGTTCCCTAGGCGCGATCCCCCTTCATTTTTATCTTCCAAAGGCAAACACTCGACGCGATTTACTTTGGGGCCGTAATATTCACGAGAGGAACCGAATGATGTCGGCGTCGACGATGCCACTATCGCTGCGTTCGACGGTGATCGATAACTTGGCCCAAGTGGCTTGATCAGGCTCGGGCTGCGGGTCGACCTCGAAGCGATCTACTCAGACTTCGATTACTGATTAGCCGATCGAATCTGAATTCGTTTTTCTTTCGCCTTCTTGTCGAACAAATTGCCATAGCGTTTCACGATGTCAAAGTCATTTTCCCAAGGAACCGACTCCAACCAATCCGAAAGATGCCCAGCTAATTGATCAACGTCTGGGCATGAACAGAATATGCGATACTCGCCGTCTTCAAATTCAGCAACTTCGACACTTCCCCAGTATCGTTCCTTAAGCGAACTGACTTTCAGAGTCGAACGCAACGACTGCTCAATGTCTGATGCCAGTCGTTTCTCGTTTGGGCTAGGCTTTGGCTTCTTTAGTCGCAACCTCAAGATCAGTGATTCACCGACCAACTTGACCGCCTTGTTCTTCTTTCGGCGTTTGGCTTCTTCCATCCGCCAATCCGTCCCCTCGGGTAACGGCCACACAGGAATAAAATTGAACCCGTTGAGACAAGATGATTCTACTCGCTCTTTGAATATGTCTGTCACTAGTTTAACGTTTGAATTCTCGGGAACTCTAAAAATAGTTGTATCGCGAAGACTTGCATCCTTGAACGAGAAATACTCAATCGATACCGCAGTTCTTTCTGGACTTGTTCGCAGAAGAACTGACTTCCGTAAGTCTAAAGCGTTTCGGATGGTTTTCAGGTTGAATGCGAAATATTCGCCTTTGCTTGTCCTCAACGGAAGTAATTCTCCATTTCGTGTCAGAATATCTCCAAGGGCGTCAACGGCACGCTTGCTGAAAACAGGTGTTGCGAGCTCCAAGCAGGGATAATCATTAAATGGATTTACTGGACCGTCTACTGGTTGCGGTTTCCAATTTTGAGATAGATTTCTAGGTTTCCAATTGATCAAGCCGTCATTGATCGGATGGAAATCATCGATGGGATCATCAAGCTCCAGTATGGACTTCGCCTTCGCTCCAAATATGAAGCCATGGAAACGTGGATCGACTAAATCGGGCTTTAGTATGTAAACATGAATTGATTTCTTCATTTAATATAGATCCCAGAATCGATAAGTTCCCAGAGCTTATCGATTCCTTCAATAAGATCGTCTCGACCTGTACGGCCTTGCATTATGTCAATAAGATCGTCTATGAAAGCCTTAGAGTGCGTGCCGGCATGACGAGAGGTTGACCAAAAACCATTTGCCACATCATCTATTAGCCCGGCTTTCTCCATTGACTTCTGTATTTTTCTCAGCTCTCGCGGAGCCCACCAGAATCCTGATTTAGGGATGATGTGAGCAGCCTGCCATCCAGGACCAGGGTGCCCGAACGCCTTTATCATAGCCTCACGTAGGTACGAATTATGCACCAACACGCCCAGCTCGCCGACTTGGTAGACGTGCTCGCCGTGGACTTCAATATTGTAGACCGGATGCGTCACTCGCGAAAGCGTCACCGACAGTACGACCGCAAGGCCATCGAGCCCTTGGAGCGTCTCGCCGTCGGCTAGCTCAGCTAGTGGCACCCATGATTGCCGGTCCACCGACCACACGGGGTGGATGGTAGTCCCAGTAATCGTTTCGACTGTGCCGTCAGCACCTAGTACATCCACGCTGGCTACCACGTGGACTTCACGAGTGACAAACCGTGCGGTGACCACAGAGCCTTCGCCACCTGCGATCGGTGGGCAATCGTCGATGGCATGGACTAACGCTAGCCCGGAGACTTCGAGCTCTGGTAGGTTGAATGGTAGCATTCGGCCTGCGCAGATGCCGTTACGTAGAATCCACGAGCGCGGCCGAATGATCTCGGCGTCGATAATGCCGCCGTCGCTTCCCTCTGCGGTGATCGACAGCTTGGCCCAAGTGGCTTGATCGGGCTCAGGCTCCGGGTCAACCTCCCAGCGGTTAGGGTTCTTGGTCGGAATCCTCGCTCCAATTGGCACCGATTCGATGGGAATCTGAAGCTCCGTGCGCGTCGCTAGCGTTGCGTAGCGCTCGGTTGCGAGCCATGGTGTTTCCGGGGATGGCTCATCGAGCCAGCTCGGATTAGACCAAAGTGAATCTGGTGAGGTTGATTGACCTGGAAGACTCGATACGGTGAATTGTCACTAGGTTAAGAGTGACTTCCCGAATTCGCGAATGCATTTTAGCAGAATGTCTGGCAACGCCGGAGCGAGGACTTGCGATGTGCCCCATCTGGGCAATCGGCTCAGTCTTCAGACTCGTTCGACATTAACTCCGCTTGTACACCTTCGAAAATCCGAGCAAACGCGTCATTGGCATCCATGCAGTGCTCCTTCGAATAAGTCTCAGCTAACAATTTGGCAAGATCGACAAGCACAATTCCCCACGCTGCGGGGTCCTCCCACACAAGCGAGCTAATTGAAAACTGCTGTTTATTGTTAAGAAGCGAGATCTCCAGGATTCTATTCTCCATTGTTTTTCATCCTATTCATTATTTCGCAAACACTAGAGATGCTTTCCATTGGTATCGGTAGACCGAGCTGTTGCATGCTCGGAAGATCGGCACGTTTCGCATCGTAATGTCGACGTTCTCGAAACGCGACCGTCTCAAGCTGCGAAAACTCATTCAGGAATCGAATCTTTCCGTCGAGAATATTGGTGCTTTCAACAAAAGAGCACACTTTGAGTTTTTGGCAATTTTGAACGGGTAATAGCGATTCAATCGTTCCGACGTTGTCAATTGCCAAGTATTCCAGTTCTTTACAATTCTCGACAACATCTAGACTGGAGAGCCCCTTGCATGTGTCAACGTCCAGATAGCGAAGGTTCTCCAGATTGCGAATGAAGCTGAAGTCCGCCAATTTGCTAAATCCAGCTAACCGCAGGTACTGCAAATCGAATTCTCCAAGAACTGAAAGATCTTCTACTCGCGACTGCAGAAACCCCACATGTGTTAACCCCTCGTTTTTCCGCAAACTGTCGATATCTCGCTGTTTTGGACAGTACCAACCAATTTTCCTAAGGCTTTTGCTAGGTAGGTTAATAGGCGCTTTTACCGAATCGAGTTTTAAATCCTCAAGCACTTGAAGTTTTGATAAGTCAAGAGGATAAGTAATTCCTGCTTGAAGAACAAGTTTTACGAGACCTGTTAAATCCTGCACAACATCAATGTCACTGTTGACACCGCCGATTATGGTAAGCCCTTTCAGATTCTTTAGTTTATCTAGAAATCTAAGACTGCCATTTCGCCAGCCTTTGGCAACATTAAGTTCTATGTGCAAATCGCCTCGTCTGTTAAGATCATAGATTACATCGTCCGTGGGAACCTCTGAAACGATTACTATTGATCCGCATGCAGTTTCTGGGAAATAGTCGGATATCATGGTCGGAGCTTAATTCCTGTCTGGGCAAGGATTTCGGCAGCACGGGAAAAACCTATTGGATTCACTCTATTTGCAAGAACGGTACTAGGCAATCCACCGAGAGAATTTATAAGCATTTGCTCCGCAATTTCCCGAGACATCTTTCCGCCAGTAACATTAATAATGGTTGCTGTTGCCGCTGAAGCTAACCGTCCTGCATTTACGTGTTCAGCGAGCCTACGCGCAACATCTAAACTTTGACCCACGTACGTCTTGCCCGTAGTCGTCATGAAAACATAAATGCCTTCACATGTATTATGCACCACCACGCCCAGCTCGCCGACTTGGTAGACGTGCTCGCCGTGGACTTCGATATTGTAGACAGGCTGGGAGACTCGCGAAAGGGAGACGCTCAAAACGACCGCAAGACCATCGAGTCCTTGCAAGGTCTCGCCTTCGGCTAGCTCAGCCAGTGGCACCCATTCCTGGCGATCGACTGACCACACAGGGTGGATGGTAGTCCCGGTGCTGGTTTCGACTGTGCCATCAGCACCCAGCACATCCACGCTGGCTACGACGTGGACTTCGCGTGTGACAAACCGTGCGGTGACCACAGAGCCTTCGCCGTCAGCGATCGGAGGGCAGTCGTCGATGGCAGTGACTAACGCTAGCCCGGAAACTTCGAGCTCAGGAAGATTTAGCGGTAGCATCCGTCCGGCGCAAAGGCCCTTGGCCAATATCCACGAGCGGGGCCGAATGATCTCGGCGTCGACGATGCCACCATCGCTGCGCACCACGGTGATCGATAACTTGGCCCAGGTGGCTTGGTCGGGCTCAGGTTGGGGGTCGACCTCGAAGCGGTTGGGGGGCTTGGTTGGAACCCGGGATCCTAAACAACGCGCGAGGCAAGATCGCAAAACCATGCAGGATTGACATCGCAAGAACTCGAAATTCCAACGGATTGAGCTACTCGCATGCCTTTTCCTGGCGTAAAATACCCGTAGGTTCCATCTGATATTTACTACCTAGAGGATGCCGATGGTCACAACAATCGATGCACCACTGCAATGGGTCGAGACCGTTGCAACGCTCAAATTACCGGATCAAGCTGACAAGCACCTTCAGTATTTGATGGATCGTAACAATGAGGGAAAACTTACGGATCAAGAGAGGAACGACCTCGCCGCATTGGCGGAGTTGAGCGAACGCCTTTCGCTTGTGCGAGCCGAAGCATTGCATCTACTTGGTCGCAAGCCATAGGTTGACCGCTTGTGGCAGATGACTCCCGCGAATCCATTACGACGAGGGCTGGCAAGCGTTGTGAATACTGTCAGATGCATCAATCCCTCCAGGGAGCGACTTTCCACATTGAGCACGTCGTGCCCCGTGTGATGGGCGGCCTTAGTGATTCAAGCAATCTAGCATTGGCGTGTCCGAGTTGCAACTTGCATAAGGGCGACCGCATTTCCGTGAAGAGTTCCGTTAATGGTGATGTTATTCAACTATTTAATCCGCGACTCGATGACTGGAACAATCACTTTGAGTGGGACGACTACACCCTTGTCTCAAAATCTGAAATTGGTCGAGTAACTATCCAAGCCTTTGATCTCAACCATGAGCGTCGCATTCGAATTCGCCGAGCAGAGCAACTTTTTGGCTTATTTCCACCGGATCATAACATGGCTGGACGAAAGCGCGACCTCGACCTGTCGTAACTCTGACCGCAAAAGGTGATTATGTCGAAGACCTCGAAAAGAGGGTCTACCTTCTCGAGCGACGCACAGCACGAACAAGAGCTTTGCTTCGACTGTGCGTCGTCTTGCTTCGCCTATCGGGCTTTTCGCTTACCTATCGATGATTGCCTCAAGGGAGCGATAAGCAGAAACTTCTTGGCGTCATTGATCGCGCAAGCCGATTCGTTCGATTACCGAGATTACTTGCCTGCATCTGAATCTCTTCTTCGCGATACTACGATTGGAAGAACGCGCAAGAATGTGGACTCGATGATGTCTCGTCTTGTCCCAGATCTTTACCGGGGCAAATGACTGCGACGGAACGCTCCGAAATGCGATCGATGGTGCAGTCCGAAGACTATCGTCATCTTAGCGTCGGATCGATCGCTCGGTTGGCCTCACGTTTGGGAAAGGTCAAAACAGGTACGACAGCCGAACTCCTCAGGGAAGCAGCGAAGGGACTTCCCGATCGGACTGTGCCCTCTGCGGTTATGGATTCGGGCGTTGAAAACGTGAATGGCTCGGTAAACGAGCTTGTTTCTGATGGCACAATCGCGCTCTAAGCTGTGATTTATGCAGAGCAAAAACCAGCGAACCAGCACTTGTTTCACTCCAAAACAACACGAGCTAAACCTTATGCACATGCGTCTTGCACCAAGAAACGAGGATCACCAATCGAGGGAAAAGGATCGATGGATGTCTGATTGACCGTCGCGAGATAGAAAATCGAGGTCGAACCATCTCACAAAACCATAGAAACACCCCAACAGATCGCCCGTTTACACCGAAGTGAGTCCAAGCACATCGATTGCACGAACTGGGGTTCAGAGAAACTCTCGCCGCACCATCAACTCGCCTAATAGCGCCGAGTTCTCGAACGCTTTTTTCCAAAATGTTCTGCAGCGCCGAATGTAAGCCGATGCGAAGGTGGGGCGCAACAGCCATTCGTCATGCTTATTGGCCAAAAAATAAATATTCTTGAAATTCCAAACCGATTCAATAAAATGTCGCGAATCCTTGCTGCATATTATACACTACCGCGCTAGCAACTCTCTCCATTCATCTGACACATCGGAGTTTGAAAGTTTCAGAGACATCAAAATGCATGGGCTTAATAGATTGACAAGTTGTAGTATGCTATGGGGAACATCTTCTATCAGACTCCATTTTCCTTGGTAGTCAATTGCCTTTAAATCATGACCGATGGTTGTAAAGAAGAGTGGATCATCGACTGTTTCAATAACATTTTCTTTAAGTATTATTTCGCGGTATAATCGAAATGCATCATCTAATGATTCCGAATTGATTTCGCCGCAAAAATTTCTCTGCCGCATTCTATTTGAATCTGTGATATCGCCGTAGAACTTACCGTCAAATTCAATATTCCTTATAAACCACGCACAACCACGTTCCTTGTTTCTCCATCGGATAAACATTTGCGTCACCTACTGAAATATTTGAATCAAAGTCGTATCGCTTTGCCGAGTTCTTCAAGAGGGATCAAGCGAGCGATACCTTCGGGGAAATGATCGAATGCTTGGTACATTGAAATATCTTGTAAAGTATCAATCCGAGTGATTATTGCGCCTGTTTCGCCATTGGCTCTTAAGAAATCAAGCCATTTGGATGCCTCCTCGCTTGAGCCCCAGGCCCACTTGAATCCTTGCCAATCGTCAGCTCCATCAGCCCATCTTCCGAGCCTTGCTTGGGCGAATTCCGCAGCATCCATCACGCGAAAACATTCATTTGCATTATGCACCACCAATCCCAGCTCGCCGACTTGGTAGACGTGCTCGCCGTGAACCTCGATATTGTAGACCGGTTGCGAGACTCGCGAAAGCGTAACGCTCAATACTACCGCGAGGCCATCGAGACATTGCAAGGTCTCACCGACGGTTAGCTCAGCTAGCGGCACCCATTCCTGGCGATCGACTGACCACACGGGGTGGATCGTTGTGCCAGTGATGGTTTCGACAGTGCCGTCGGCACCCCGCACAAAGTAGCAGGCAGACTCCGCTCTGCCGTCAGCCGGGAACTCCAGTGCACATGATTAAATAGGGCGGACGGCACATGGAATGTGCCTGCGACTATGAGCCTTCGCC
>Ga0315904_10004288_pt1 | contig 20444 bp, 17 predicted proteins | sample LakEriMetagenome_6_FD_203529 | JGI IMG/M metagenome (GOLD analysis project Ga0315904, IMG submission 203529) | Freshwater fungal communities from buoy surface, Lake Erie, Ohio, United States - Buoy 12 MA120 | ecosystem: Environmental > Aquatic > Freshwater > Lake | place: USA: Lake Erie, Ohio...
CCCGCTGAATCTCCGGCTGCGTGAAACGCGGACGCTCTAGGTAGTCTTTTTCAGAATACAGTCGGATACAAAGTCCGGCAGCGACGCGCCCGGCGCGGCCCTTGCGCTGGTCGGCGCTGGATTGCGAGACGGGCTCGATGGGCAGTCGGCGGGTGCGCGCCTGCGGGGAATAGCGGCTGATGCGGGCGAGCCCGGTATCGACGACGTAGCGGATGCCGGGAATAGTCAGGGAGGTTTCGGCGATGTTCGTCGCCAGGATCACCTTACGTCGGCCGGAAGCAGCGAAGACGCGCTGCTGGTCCGCGTTGGAGAGCCGACCGAAGAGAGGCACGACGTCGAAGCGCGCTCCATCCGCGAAACCGCGTACCTCCACCAGTTCGCGCACCTCCCGAATATCACGCTCGCTCGGCAGGAACACGAGCACATCGCCGGACGGTGTTTCGCGGAGCACCCGCTCGATCGCACCGGCCGCGCCATCCACGTAGTGCAGCGCCTCGACCCGCGCCGAGCGCTCCGCCGCGCGGTCCGGCTCGTCCGGATCCTCCACGTAATCACTGCCAAGGGCATCCAGCGGGGCATACGTCACCTCCACCGGAAAGGTGCGACCCGAGACTTCCACCACGGGCGCCCCGTCGAACGCCTCGCTGAAGGCAGCCGTGTCGATCGTGGCCGAAGTGATGATGATCTTGAGTTCCGGACGCTTGAACCGGAGGGTCCGGAGGTGGCCGAGGAGAAAGTCGATGTTCAGCGACCGCTCGTGCGCCTCGTCGAGAATGATCGTATCATAATCCCGCAGCAGCGGATCGCCCTGCACTTCGGCGAGCAGCATACCGTCGGTCAGGAATTTGATCACCGTGTCCCGCGAGGTCCGGTCATCGAAACGGATTTTGCAGCCCACCGCCCCACCCCACTCGACGCCGAGTTCCTCGGCGACGCGCCGCGACACGGAAAGTGCGGCGACACGCCGGGGTTGGGTGCAGGCGATTCGTCCCCGGGCACCGCCTCCCGCCGCGAGGCACATCTTCGGGATCTGCGTGGTCTTACCCGATCCGGTCTCGCCCGCGAGGATCACGACCTGCTGCGTCTGGATCAGCCCGACGATTTCCTCCGCCCGCGCCGAAATCGGCAACTCCGGCGGGAAGTCGAGGCGGAAGGGAAACGTCGGCTTTTGGTCTGGCTTTGGCACGGAGCAGGGGTGGAATGTCCTCTCCCGGACGATGACTGGCAAGACCGACGCTCCTCCTCCTCTCCCGCACGAGACCCTCGACCGGGTCTGCCGGCTCGCCCGCTTTGAAGGACGCTCCCTGCTCGTCCTCGCCGGCCTGTTCTCGCTCCTCGCCGCGTACCAGCGCGACGGGATCGGCGCCGTGGCGGGCTGCCTCGCCGCCGCCGTCGGGGTGATCGAACTCAATGGTGTGAATCGTCTGCGACAGGCCTCGGTATCGGGTCTTTCCTGGATCATCGGTAGCCAGATCGCCCTGCTGTTGACCGTGCTCGCGTACGCGATTCTCCGGGCTACGACCTTTGATCCCGACACCGTTGCCCGCCTCATCACCACCGAAACACGCGCGGAGTTTGCCGAACTAGGCCTGCGCGAGGACCAGATCTTGCCGATGCTGGAAAAGAGCTACGTCGGGCTCTACGTGACGGTGGGGCTGGTCTCCGTCGTTTATCAGGGTGGTATGGCCCTGTATTACCACCGCCGCCGCGATGCGGTCCGGCGCGCCTTGGAAGACGTCTGAGACACCTCGGCCCCCGGCTTGCGCCCGCGCCGCCGCAGTACATCCTTCCCTCACATGTCCAAGGAGCGCTACATCGCCGCCAAACAGAAGTGGGCCGAAAAGCAGGTCGCCCGCGGCGTCCGGCCGCGGTTAGAACGCGCCGAAGGTCGGCTTCCACCCGGACAAAAGCTAACCGAGGGATTCCCGGTGCTTGATCTCGGTGTCCAACCGGACATCCCGCTGCCGGAGTGGACGCTCACGCTCGATGGCTTGGTGCAGCAGCCCACCGTGCTGTCGTGGGCGGACTTCAACGCTCTGCCGCAAGTGAGCGACGTCAGCGATTTCCACTGCGTCACCACGTGGAGCAAGTATGATTGTCGGTGGGATGGGGTACCGTTTACGGCGCTGTACGAACGAGTGCAGCCCACGGCAGAGGCCCGCTTCGTCTACTTCACCAGCTACGACGGGTACTCGACCAACGTACCGCTGGAGCAGTGCCTGGATGACGACGTGCTGATCGCAACGCGCTTCGACGGCGCTCCCCTGCCCCTCGAACACGGTGGTCCGGCGCGGGTGATCATCCCGAAGCTCTACGCGTGGAAAGGGGCCAAATTCGTGAAGGCGATCTCCTTTCTCGCGGAGGACAAACTCGGCTTTTGGGAGGTCCGCGGGTACTCCAATACCGCCGATCCTTGGCGCGAAGAACGCTACGCCTGAGTCGCGAAGCACGCGCCTCGATGGACCTTGCGTGGCCAATTCCGCGCAACCGGATCCTTGGCCTCTCCCTCGCTCTGGCCAAGAACGCGCAACCCGGCGGTGGCCAGGGCAACTGGCTCGGGTCCTGCTAACGGTCCGGGTACGGCGCTTCGGCGTCCTCCCGCATGCCCCCGATCCTCGACAGTCGTCGGCTGCTCGCCTTCGCCACCCTCGCGCGGATCGGCAGCTTCACGCTCGCCGCGAAGGAACTGCACCTGACGCAGTCCGCAGTGAGCCACGCGATCAAGGCACTGGAAGACGAACTCGGCCTGCGCCTGTTCGAGCGCCGCGGCCGCCGGGTCGCACTCACGCCCGCCGGTCAGCAACTGCTTGTCCGCACCCAACGCATCCTCGCGGAAATGCAGGATGCCCGGGCGGCCCTCGCCGCGCTGCCCCGCTGAAGGTGCCCCGGGGATCCGCCCGACCGACGGCTCCATCGCCGGCGCGGAACGCCCACGATGCGGGTCGATCGTTGACTCGTGGGAACCGAAATTCAGCCTCAATCCGCTTCGGACGTGGACCGCGAGACCATCAGCCAATACCTGCAGAGCCAGTTCCCCGGGGTTCATCCCGTCTCGGCGTGGGGAGAGACGTCGTTTTTCTACAATCCGCAGCACACCCTTCCCCGCGGCATCTATTTTGCCACCATCAAGTCCAAGGACGGCGAACATGACCGCGGCTCAAGACTCGATCGAACCGGGGTGTTCCGCCTCAACCTCGGCATCAGCAAGTCCTCCTACTGCGCTCTCTTCGGACCGCCACCCCCGCGTCCGCCAGCCGGTGGAGTCGTGCAAACCGGGCACGATTTCACCGCTCTGGATACGCTCACCCCACATCCGGTGTACGGCTGGATGTCGTGGATCTCGGTTCTGAATCCAAGCGAGATGACGTTCAAGGCGATCAAGCCTTTGCTGGCCGAGGCCCACACATTGGCGATTGGCAAGTTCGCGCGGCGAACCGGGCGTCGTTGAGCCGCGCGGCCCGTGCTCAATCCGGGCCGCATCGGCGCGGCGGGGGTTTCATGCGAAGGCACAGATCCTGCGGCTCGTTCACATTCCGGAACCAACCCTCCTGCTCAGCTCCGAGGGAAATGACCGTCAAGCTGCCGGCTTGCTCACGTTCGCGAAGCAACGCCTGCAAGCCTGGCGGACGCACCGCGCCGCCACAGGCCGCGCGCCATTGCTCCAGCCATTCGCACGGATAGAGCGCGGCCAACGGTTCGTAGGTGCCATCCGCCCAGCGACCGACCACCCCGGCGCCCGGCTTTGCCCGCGCCATCAGTCCCCGCACCCACTCCGTCGGCACGTCCGGCAAATCCACCGCCAGCACCGCGAGATGCGTGCCGTCGCCAACCGCCGCCGCCGCAAGCATCCCGGCCAGTGGTCCGGCGTCCGGGACCGCATCGCGCACCACGGGGAAGCCCGCCGGCATCCAGGACTGATCTTCCCGCGCCGAAAGCCACCGGCGCTCGATCCCCGCCTCGCCCAAAGTCCGCCATTGGCGCTGCCACAGTCGTTCGCCGTCTGGCAAGGCGACCATCGCCTTGTCCGTCCCCATCCGACGCGAACGGCCGGCGGCCAGCACCAACCCTTCAACCTGGAGCTCCGGATTCGGGATCACACGCGAGATACCCAGACAGAAACCGGTTTCCCCTGCGGTGTCGACTGCGCTGCGGTCGCGACGCGAACCGTCCGACTCCCGAAGGACCAACGCCTCTCCCCACCCCGATCAATCCAGCCCTCCCTCCCCAGGTTTGGGGTCGACCCCTGCCGTCACGGATCCAACTTTTGTCAGTCGCTTTGCCGGAGACCGCTCCTCCCCAGTCGCTGGAGCCGACTCCGGAGATGGTGCCCGGGCGCGGACTCGAACCGCGATGCTGTTAGGCACAGGCTTCTGAGACCTGCGTGTCTACCAATTCCACCACCCGGGCACGGATGGGAGGGAAAAGAGATACCGTCGCGTCCGACCGCGCAAGCCCAGAAATTTGGTTTCCCCCGGGGCCGGTCCAGTCACAGTCTTCCGGTCTCCGACCATGAAGAAAGAAGCCATCCTCTCCAAGCTGCGCACCGAGAAGGTCGTCGCTCTCATCCGCGCCGAGTCCCCGGACGGCCTGCTCGACTGCGCCAAGGCTCTTGCCGAGGGCGGTCTGACGAGCATCGAGCTGACGATGACCACGCCGGGCGCCCTCCGGATGCTAGAGAAGGCCTCGGCGGAGTTGCCCGACTTTCTCTTCGGCCTGGGCACCGTCCTCGACGCCGAGACCGCCCGCGCCGGGATCCTCGCGGGCGCGAAGTTCATCGTCACCCCGGCACTCCGCCCCGACGTCATCACGCTCTGCCGCCGCTACAGCGTGCCGGTGTTCTCCGGTGCCTTCACGCCGACGGAAATCGTCAATGCGTGGGAAGCCGGCGCCGATGCCGCCAAGGTTTTCCCGGCGGAGTTTTTCGGTCCCGCCTACATCAAGTCCATCAAGGCTCCGCTGCCGCACATCGAGTTACTCCCGACCGGCGGCGTGAACGCCGAGAACGTCGGCGAGTTCCTCAAGGCGGGCGCCTTCGCCACCGCCGCCGGCAGTTCGCTGGTTGAGGCCAAGGCGTTGAAGGAAAAGAATTGGGCCGCCATCACCGCGCGCGCCCGCGCTTTCGCCGCTGCCGTCGCGGCGGTCAAGTAGCTCCCCGATCCACGTCCGGTCACGCACCGCGGCGCGCCGCGAATGTCAACGGCCGCGCGCCGCCGCGCGGCCGAGGCGGTCCGCCAACGCGGCGAACGCCGACTCCCCAGGAACGCGCTCCGCGATGATCTCGCGGTAGCCGCCTTCGTCGAGGGTCCGTAGCCGAGAATAGACGTTGCGTCCCGCCTCAGCCGGATCGCCGGACTCGCTCAACCACGCAACGCGGTTGCCCAGCGCCGCCAGCCGCGGGTCCTTGGGCCGACTGAGAAACAGGTACGCCACTCGACGACCCGCTGCCAGCACCTCCGCAGGTTCGATGCGGGCAACCAGCCGCAATCGGGTGCCCGGGCTGTAATGACGTGCGAGCAAACCGGGAGCCCGCTGCGCCTTGCCCGTCTTTTTCCCGGACCGACGCGCTCCAGGAAGCACACGGGCACGGCGGGCCGTAACCGCAACACCAAGAACCTGGGCGATCGCCTCCGCCGAAATGGCTCCGGGCCGGAGCACACAGGGTCGCGCCGGATTGCGCAGGTCGACAATCGTGGATTCCAATCCGACTTCGCACGGCCCGCCATCGAGAATGTGCTCGATGCGGTCCCCGAGTCCACGTTGGACGTGCTCAGGACGCGTCGGGCTCACGTAGCCGAAGGGGTTCGCGCTGGGCGCCGCGAGCGGGAGACCACACTCGCGGAGTAAGTCGCGAAACACCGGATGCCGCGGCACGCGCACCGCCACCGAGTCGAGGCCCGCCGTCACAATCGCCGGCACTACCCGTTTCTTGGGCAACACCATGGTCAGCGGTCCGGGCCAAAAAGCCCGCGCCAATTCGCGCGCCGCCGGATTCAACTCCGCCACCGTCGCCGCAGCCGTCACCGAAGCGACGTGCACGATGAGGGGGTCCTCCGCCGGACGGTCTTTCGCCGCGAAAATCCGTTCACACGCCTGCGTATCCAACGCGTTCGCCGCCAGGCCGTACACCGTCTCCGTCGGCACCGCCACCAAGCCCCCCCGCCGCAACACACCCGCCAACCGCCGCAGGGCAGTGCGCGAGGGCCGATGTAGGATCGCCGTCATGGTGACTCAAGCCGACGTGGGCGTCGGGGGCAGGAAGCGCGCGATGTCCGGCAGCTCAATCGTGCGTCGGCCATTCTGGCGACGCTCAAAATATGCTTCCGCCGGGGACTCGTCATCATCGGCACCCGGCGGCGACTGCTCGCCCGCGTCCTCTTCATCGTCACCCGACTCATCCGTGAACGTAATCTCAGCCTCCGGTGCCAACTCCCGAGCGATTGCGAGGTCCGAAGCTTCGTCGAAGGCCTGAGAGAGCCGCCGCGCTTCTGGCTCCAACACCATCACCGGATTTTTGACCCGACCTTGCTTCACGAACTCAAACAGCGCTGGCATGAAGGCGTCACGGTAGTGAGCCTGAAAGTCGCTCATCCACTTGTTGGGTACACCTTCACGGGAAGCCAGCAGGACGACGTCGCTGAAATGAATGCAGGCATCGATCCACGGTCGAATGGCCGCATCATGCGCGTGCACCAAGGCGCAATTGACCACCGTGATAATGCGCGCGAGGTCCGCGGGCCGCCCGCGCAGCCAGTCGCGGAACGATTCGATCTGATCCACCGGGTTGCGCCGCCCGTCCGCCACGATGAAAAGGTGCGTGAAGTCCGCGGTCTCGCCCCGCGCCAATCCAGGCAACTCCAAGGTGAAGCCGCCGTCCCGCCACGACCACTGCACCGTCCGCCCGAGCCGCGCGTCCCACTCCGATGCACCCTCGGCATCGGGCAACGCGGTCAACGGACGGTCGTCCGAGGTCAGGCCATCCGCGATCAGGTCACTGAGGATCGCGCGGCGCCCGGAGCCCGGAGTGCCGAGCACGAGGTAAACCAGCGGTCGAGAGGAGGAATCCATGAAAGTGAAACGCGGCGGACGCCGACGCTGGGAGGCCAGCGGGGCCCGGCAATGCGGTCAAAGCGCGAAGGACCGGTTCTGCCCGGTGTCCCGCATCCAGTGATCAACGAGCACAAGCGCCGTCATCGCTTCCACGATCGGAACGGCGCGCGGAAGCACGCAGGGGTCATGCCGACCCTTGCCCTGCAACTCCACCGCCCGGCCCTGCACGTCCACCGTGGACTGCACCCGCAGGATCGTTGCCGTGGGTTTAAAGGCGACGCGGAAAACCAGTTCCTCGCCATTGCTGATGCCGCCCTGCGTTCCACCGCTGCGATTGGTCGCCGTACGGATCACGCCATCGCGGGTCTCAAAGAGGTCGTTGTGCTCGGATCCACGCAAACGGGTACCCGCGAACCCACTGCCGATCTCGAAACCCTTCGTCGCCGGCAGGGACAGCATCGCCTTGGCGAGATCCGCCTCCAGGCGATCAAACACCGGCTCACCAAGGCCGGGGGGCAACCCACGGACGCGGCACTCGATCACTCCACCGACAGAATCACCCTCGCTCCGCACCGCCTTGATGCGCTCCACCATCGCCGCAGCCGTGGCGGGATGCGGGCACCGCACCGGCGACGCCTCAACATCGGCCAAGGACGGGAACGCGACCAAGGCACCGTCCGGGATCGCGAGGTCGTGGATCTGGGTCACAAAGGCCCGGATCTCCACGGCCGCACCCTCCCCCACCGACGCCAGAAGCTTGCGGGCGACCGCACCGGCGGCCACCCGCCCGATCGTCTCGCGAGCCGAACTGCGTCCGCCGCCGTTCGGATCACGAATGCCAAACTTGGACTGGTAGGTGAAATCCGCGTGCGAAGGCCGGAACTTATCCGCCATCTCCGCGTACGCACTGGACCGCTGATCCTGATTGCGCACCCACAGGGCGATAGGGGTGCCCGTCGTGCGCCCCTCGTAAACCCCGGAAAGGATCTCTACGGTGTCGGCTTCCTTGCGGGGGGTAACGATCTCGCTCTGCCCGGGCCGCCGCCGATCCAGTTCCGCCTGAATCTCTTCGGCAACCAACGGCAGCCGTGGCGGACAGCCGTCGATAACCACGCCGATGCCCGCACCATGGCTTTCGCCCCAGGTGCTGATCGTGAAGAGTTTTCCGAAGGAGTTCGGCATGGACTACCCCCACGGTGCCGCCGGCCCCAGAGCCGGGCAAGTGAGAACTCGGGCGAAGGGCCTCTCGCAAACGTAACCCTCACGCTACCCATATCGCCGTTTACAAGTCCCACGGAACCCCTTCCACTCAGGTATTCAAGGCGCTCGCTCCCGCCAGTCGCCCTCCCCGTTCGCATGATGCTGCGTCTCCCGCTCCTCGCCGGCCTGATCTTGGCCACCCCGCTGGCCTTCGCCCAGACTCCCCCAGCGGCCGCCAACGCCACCGCGATCCGCGAGGAAATGATCGACCAGATCAAGCTCGCCGATGCGCCGCTGGATACCGTCCTCCAGCTTCTCGAGCAACTGACCGGGCGGGTCATCATCCGCCCCGCCACCCTCCCCACGGCCAACTACACGTTGGTCATCACTCGGCCGATGCCGAAGAGTGAGGCCATCCTCGCCCTCGAAACCGCCCTCGCCATGAATCAGGTCGGGGTCGCACCCATGGGCGATTCGTTCCTCAAGGTCGTGGCCCTCCCCAGCCTGCGCACCGAGGCCCCCCGCATGCTCGTCGGCCGCGCCAGCGAACTTCCGTCGAGCGGGACCGTAATGGCCAAGGTGTTCCAATTCGACTTCCTCCGCGCCAACGAGTTCGTCCCGCAGCTCGCCCAGTTGCTCAATCCGCAACTCGGCGGCCCCATCCTGTTCGAGAAGACGAACGCGGTGATGATCACCGACTCCGTGAGCACGCTCCAGCGTATCGAGGCCTTGGTCGCGGAACTGGACAAACCTGTCACCGCCAACCTCGCACCCAAGTTCTACCAGCTGCGCTTCGCCAAGGCCTCCGTCCTCGTCAACCAGCTCCGCACCACCCTCCAGGGCGTGGTTCAAACTCAGCTCGGCTCCGCCACCACGTACTCCGCCGACGATCGCACCAATCAGGTCATCCTCATCTCCGATCCGAGGCAGCACGCATTTTTCGATGACCTGATCCGTCAACTCGACGTCAAGGCCGACCCGAACACGCGCAACGAGGTGATCTACCTCCGCCACGCCGCCGCGAAGGATGTTTCTTCGCTCATCAGCCAGTTGGTCAGCGGCCAAAACAAAGCGACGTCCACCACCGGCCAGCAGTCCGTCCGACCGGGCACCGTTTCCAATAGCCCAGTTGCCGCGGCGGCGGACCAGACGAACGCTCCCGCCGCTCCCGCAGTCACGGGTCTAATGGACGGCACCACCGAATTCAGTAGCTTGGTCACAGTGCTCCCCGACGAGCGCTCCAATGCGGTGGTCATCTCCGGCACCGTCGACGACATCCGCATCATCCGCGAACTGGTCGAGAAAATCGATGTGTTGCTCGCGCAGGTGCGCATCGAGGTCGTCATCGCCGAAGTCACCCTCAGCGACGAATCAGCCACCGGGATTGAGGAGCTGGGGCTGCGAATTCAGGGCGATAAGCTGGTCGGATTCAACGCATCCCTCGCCGGCCCAAGCATCGCAGCCGACAACGGTACCGTCACCCGGGGAGCGGGCACGAGCGGTGGGCGCGATCTCGCGGCGGAGATTTCGATCCAGTCCACGCCACGCAAGGGTAACACCAACATCCTTTCCGTCCCCGCCATCGTCACCACCCACAACAAGGAGGCCCGCTTCTTCGTCGGCGAATCCCGCCCGGTGATCAGCAGCTACCTCGCCGACGGCGCCGGCATGTCCGGCGGTGCCAACTCGTCCTTCGGCGGCTATCGAAGCACCGTGGCGCAGCAGGAAATCGGCATCGAACTGAAGGTCAAACCGCTCATCGGCAATGATGGCTCGGTCCAGCTCGACATCAAACAGAAGGTCGAGGATGTGCTCGGCAACATCACGATCGATAACAATCCGCAACCGCGCATCGGCAAGCGCGAGACCGAGTCATTCGTCAGCGTGAAGAGCGGCGAGATCGTCGTGCTGGGCGGCCTGCAGCGCGACTCGCAAAGCCGCACCACGAGCCGACTCGGGCCGATCCCGATTCTCGGCGATCTGTTTGGCAGCCGGCGCCGCGAGAAGGGCCGCACCGACCTCGTCTTCTTCGTCCGGCCCTACGTCCTGCAGAACACGGCTGCGGATAACGCCGAGCCGATGTCCCGACTCGAGGGCAGTCCCCAAAAGGACGCCGTGCTCCGCGCCCTCCGCCCAACCGGGTCGTCTACTCCGGGCCCGTGATTTCGCCCGCAACGCCCTTCCGGTCTTCGTCCGCCACCTGAAGCCCGCCGCCTGCATCCGCGATGCCGCTTCCCCCGCTTCTTTCTTCTCCGGTCCCCGCCGCGCTCGCCGCGCGGCTGACTCCCGAGCAGCAGCAGGCCCTCGCCGAAACCCCGCGCGGCGGCCGCATCGCGCGGCTCTCAGCGGACCTCGGCATGGACGAATCCGCCGTCCTCGCCCTCGTCGCCGAGAGCGCCGGCCTCGATGTCGCCTCTAATCTCGAGACCGACCCACTCGCCCGCGGTCTCCTACCCGCCCGGCTCGTGCACGATTACCAGGCGATCCCGATCCGCGTCGAAGCAAGGGACTCCACAACACGCGCGGAGGACGCCCCACCGACGGCCGAGGAGCTCGCTCACACCCCGCTTCACTTCGCCACGGCTTGGCCCGCCGATGAGGCCATGCAAGACTGGCTGCGGACGTTCACCCCCCGACCGCTGGTGTGGCACCTCGCGGTGCCGGAACGCGTGCACCAACTCATCATCGAGAACTTCGGCGTCGGCTCGGGATCCCTCGATGATGGCGACGAGGGCTACCTCGCGCCCGAGGCAGCGACGGCTCCAGTCGAGGAAGCCGTCGACGAGGATGCTGCCGTCGTCCGCTTTGTCACCGACGTGATCAGCCAGGCGGTCACGGACAACGCCACCGACATCCACTTTGAGCCGCAGGAGGGCCAGCTGCGCATCCGTTACCGCGTAGACGGTCTGCTGGTGCCGGTGCCGGTACCCGAGAATCTCCTGCGCTTTCAGGATGCCATCATCTCGCGCCTCAAAATCATGGCGCGGCTCAACATCTCCGAGCGGCGTCTACCCCAAGACGGTCGCATCAATTTCAAGGCCGGCGGCACCACCCTCGACATCCGCGTTTCGACGATCCCGACCATCTACGCGGAGTCCATCTCGCTCCGCCTCCTCAACCAGAAAAAAGAGGCCTATACGATGGAGCGGCTCGGGATGAGCCCGGAGGAGCAGGCTGCGATCACTCACGTGCTCGACTTCCCTCACGGCATCGTGCTGGTCACCGGTCCCACCGGCTCCGGCAAGTCGACCTCGCTCAACGCCTTTCTTCGCAAGATCAACTCGACCGATCTGCGGATCGTCACGATCGAGGACCCGATCGAGTACGAGGTTCCAGGCGTGAACCAGATGCAGGTGCGGCCCGAGATCGGACTCTCCTTCGCGGGCGCCCTGCGGCATGTGCTGCGTCAGGATCCGGACGTCATCATGGTCGGCGAAATCCGCGATCGCGAGACCGCCGATATCGCGATCCGCGCGTCCCTCACAGGTCACTTGGTGTTCTCAACGCTGCACACCAACGACGCGCCGGGCGCGATCACGCGCTTGATCGACATGGGCATCGAGCCGTTCCTGGTCGCGTCCGCGATCGAGCTGGTCATCGCCCAGCGTCTCGTTCGCCGCCTCTGTCCTGAATGCTCCCGGCCTGAGCCGGTGCAGCCGCTCAAGCTGCGCGACACGCTTGCCATCCTCGGGGTAGATCAGGCCGAGGCGGATGCCGTGACGACCCTCAGGGTTCCCGTGGGCTGTGATCGCTGCCGCGGGACCGGGTACCGTGGACGCATCGGCATCTTCGAGATCCTCCGGCCCAACGATGAGCTCCATGAGTTGGTGCTCAAGCGGGAGAGCACGCGCGCCCTGACTCAGTGCGCCCGTCGGCACGGCATGCGGACTCTGGAGCAGAGCGGCTGGGAGAAGGTGCGCGCCGGGCACACGACCCTCGAGGAAGTGCTCCGCGTGGTCACTGTGACCGAAAAGTAGCCGTTACTCTCGGCTCGATCGCGCCATGCCTCGCTTCACTTATTCGGCCCGGGACCGCGCAGGTGCGAGCACTGCCGGCGAGATTGATGCTCCGTCCCGCCGTGACGCCCTCCGCCTGTTGGCTGCCCGCGGACTCGCCGTCTCGCGAGTTGAGGAAATGGCCGTTCGCAGTGGACGCGGTGCGACCGGAACACCCTCGTCCCGACCGGCAACCTCTCGAGTCCTCGGTGCTGGCGCGGCCGCACCCGGCCGTCGCGAGCGACTGCCGTTCCTCGTGGCGCTAGAAGATCTCACGTCGTCTGGCCTGTCCGCAGGCGAGGCGCTGCGTCTGCTCTCACTGCGCATCAAGGAACCGCGCCTGCGTCTGCTCTGCGGGAGCCTCTGGGAACGTGTCGGCGAGGGCGCCTCGCTCTCCGCTGCGATGGCAACGATGCCAGAGGTCTTCGATGCCTCGACCCAGAACCTGATCCAGGCGGGCGAAGCGACGGGATCGCTCAACGACGTACTGAAGCGGCTGATCAGCCACCTCACCGAGCAGCGCGATCTTCAGCGTCAGCTGGCCTCCGCCCTCGCCTACCCGCTCTTCATGATGGTGGTCGCGGGTGGTGTCATCCTGTTCTTTCTGTTTTTCCTCCTGCCGCGTTTGCAGACTCTGCTTTCCTCGCTCGGCGGGGAGCTTCCGACCTCCACCCAGATTCTCGTGGCCGTCTCGGAATTCGCGCTGCGCTACGGCATCGTCGTAGCAGGTGCCGCGGTATTCGGCGCCGTCGCAGCCTGGCGCTGGTATCAGACCGAGGTCGGGCGGGCCGCCGCCGATGCCCTACTCATCCGGCTCCCGCCGACGCGGGCCTTCGCCGTCTCGCGCACGGTACTCGCGATCTCCCAGACGCTCAGCGTCCTCCTGGAGAACGGCATCACCACCGCGGAGGCCTTGCGGATGACGGGCCGCCAAATCACCAATCGCGTCCATCGCGCCGCCTTCGAGTCAGCCACCGATCGCATTCTGGAGGGCGAATCGCTCTCGCAGGCGTGGGCCCGCACCAACTGCTTTCCGGATTTGGTCCTCGATCAACTCGCCGTGGGCGAGAACACCGGCAACATCGTGCCCGCACTCAAGAAGGTGGCGGCGGCATATCAGGACCGCATCACCCGCCAACTGCACCTCTTCACCCGCGTCATTGCGAGCGGAGTGCTGCTGACCGTCTTTGCGTTCGTCGGCTTCATCGCCTACGCGATCGTCAGCGCCGTTTTCCAACTCAGCGCCTCCTTCCAGATGTAGCCGGAAGGAGGCCGCGGCGAAGGAGGCGGTCGCGCGTCAGGGGAGTTCGTACACCTCGACCAGCACCACGCCAGCGGAGCCATCAACGCCGCTCACCTGAATGGTGTAGCCGCCCGGAGCGACCGTCAGGACGAGGGCCGCATCGCGCGCGCCGGCGGTCAGAGGAAATGCGCCCACGGACGTTCCGAGTGCCGTGAGGGTATCCGAGCCGCCCCAGTTATCGTTCTGCATGATCTTCACGCCGCTGCTGTTGAAGACCTCAATCTTCGGATCGGCCATGGTATCCGTAACCTGGAACGCAGCCAGCGCCGGGCCAGCGGCCCGGATGAGCAGCGACTTCGCCGCGCCCGTACCCACGCTGAAGCCGGCAAAGAGGATCTGCCCCGCGTCGACCTGCGTGCGCGCCGAAAGGTTGATGAATCGCACGTTGGCGTTCGCGATCGCCGCATCATAGACCTCAACCATGCCATTGCCGGTGCCATTCGCCACACCCGTTACCTGCGCGGTGTAGCCTCCCGCAGTCAGAGACGGCACCACGACGGCGTCCTTGCTTCCCGCCGGCAAGGCGAAGCCGCCGTAAGCTCGGCCGTCATCGCCGGTCCAGTTGTCGTTCGCTGCGACCAGCGGACGCCCCTCCGCGGTGCTGCGCAAATCAAGCAGCGGATCTGCCAGCAGCGAAGCGACGCCAAAGGTGCCGAGAGTCGGACCAATACCCCGGATGGCAGTCGCCTTCGCACCCGTCCCGCTGGTCACGAATCCCGCGATCAGCGTCTTGCTGCCCAGCCCAACAAAGGAGCGCACCGAAAGGTTGGTCAGGCGGCTCGCGGTCGCCGCTGGGTTGATCGACAGAATCGTGCCGACGCTGTCCAATGAACCGCTCGGGTTGCTGACCGTGCAGAAATACACGCCTCCGGTCGCCGCGGAGACCGCACTCAACACCAGCGTCGGGCTTGTTGCCCCCGCCACCGGCGCAGTGCCAGAGTCACTCACCCGCTTCCACTGGTACGCGAGATTGGGACCCGTCGCGACGACGTTGAGCACGACAGTCTGACCGAGGGCGGCCACCACGCCCACCGGCGGCTGCACGAGGATCGAAGGCGGCGTGGCGGGGGCGGCGACCTGAAAGGCAAACGTCGCCTCCGTTTGGTTCGAGTTGGAGTCAATGGCCCGAACGGAGACGGTCGTCGTGCCGGGCGACGTCCCCGGCGTAAGCGTCAGCGTGGACCCGGACAGGGTCGCCGTCGCCACCGCAGTGTTGGAGCTGGTCACGTTGAACGCGATCACCCCCGGTAGACCCGCGGTGGGGTAAACCGAGATGCGGCGCACATCCCGCACCGTGAGCAGATTCGCCGCGGTCGGAGTCGTTCCGGCTGTGTAGTTGTTGAGCGGAAAGTCGTCGCTGCTGCGCGGCAGCGCAGCGATCGCATCAGCGACGGTCATGCCCGTGCCGAGTACCCGCGCAAAAACCGTGAACCCGCCATTCTGGTTGTTCAGATTGGCACTATTGTCGGCGAGATTAATGAACCACTCGCTGGTCGCACTGTTGGGATTTCCGCCCAGCTTCGCCATCGCCAGCGTCCCGCGCGTATTGGAAATCTTGTACTCGTTCACCACCGCCGGAAACGTGGCGATGTGCTCGATCGGGAGGCGGGAGAAGTAGCCGCCTCCCTGAATCACGAATGACGGCACCGACCGGTGGATGATCGTGTTGGTGTACCGCCCGGCATCGATGTACTGGAGAAAGTTGTCGACGGTCCGCGGGGCATCGTCTGCGAGCAACTCGATGTTGATCCTGCCCAGCAGCGTATCGATCTGCGCCAGTGATCCCTTCACGCTCGGCAGGCCGAAGTGGTTACGCAGGTCGATCGTGATCGGAGTACCGCCAAACGCGGACGACTGCGCCGGGATGGCCTGCGTGACCGTGGGGATGGTCTGCGCACGCAGCCCGACGCAAACGAGGAGCAGGAGGACGCCAAAGCGGCGGAGGAACATCATGCCCTTCACCTTGGGAACCCCCGACCCACGCGCCAAGCCGCAAGTTCTGCGTCGGCAGCTCGCGGGCACGAGGGTGTAAGCGCCACTACGGCTGGACCTCGTAGACCTCGATCAGTCCCTCTCCGGTGCCATTGGCCACGCCGCTGAGTTGCACGGTATAGCCTCCACTGGGAAGCGAGATCACCAGCGCGGCATCTTTGCTTCCGGCGTTCAGACTAAATGCACCCACCGTCGGAAATACCGCCGCCAAGCTCGCCGACCAGTTGTCGTTTTCGGCGATCTTCGCGCCGTCGGACGCCCGATACACTTCGAGCTTCGGGTCCGCGAGTACGCCCGTGACGTTGAAGATAGCCAGCGTCGGACCCACGCCACGCACGAGCAGGGTCTTCGGCGACGTCCCGGAAACGGTCACACCGGCGATGAGGATATCGGCCCCGGTTCCCACGCGATTGCGAGCCGACACATTCGTCAGCCGCGGCGCCACGCCCGATCCCGCATCATACGCCTCGACCAGCACCGTGCCCGCCCCGGGACCGCTGACCTGTGCTGTCCGACCTCCCGAAACCGAGCTGACCAAGGCCGCGTCACGGCTTGAGGCGGGCAGCGGAAAGGCCCCGACCGACGCAAATGAGCCAACCAAACTCGAGCCACCACCCCAGTCGTCGTTGTTTGCCACCGAAGTCGCCCCATCGAACAACCCCAGCCGCGGATCATCCATCGTGCCCGGCACCGACAAGGCCGCCAGTCCAGGTCCCACCGCGCGCACGAGGACGGGCTTCGCCCCGCCCACCATCGTGAAGCCGACAATCAGGGTCTGACTCGCCCCGAGGTTCGTGCGCACCGCCACGTTCGAAATCGCGCTCGCCACCGCCGGAATCACCGAAATCGTCGCAGCATTGCTGACGACCGTTCCCGCCGCGTTTGTCACTGCCACCGAGTACGCGGCGGCATCAGCCCCCTGAACCGATGGGAGCGTGAAGCTGGGATTGGTCGCACCGACAATCGGACTGCCAGCCTTCTGCCACTGATAACTCAGGGGGGCGGTGCCCGTCGCATCAACCGAGAGTGTGAGACGCGCACCCACCACCACCGTCTGCGTAAGCGGAGCCGTGACGATCGTCGGAGCCTGCGCCGTCACGACGGTCAACGTGGCCGCTTGGCTGGTGACCGAGCCGCCCGATCCCGTCACCACCACGCGGTAGTCGCCAGCCGAAGACGCGCTGACGCTGGGCAGGCTCAGGCTGGAGGCCGTTGCGCCCGAGATCGCGACTCCGTCCCTGGTCCACTGGTACGAGAGCGTTCCCGTCCCGGTAGCCACCACCGTGAACGTAGCCGCCGCGCCCGCGTTGACCGAAAGACCCACCGGCTGCGTCGTGATCGTCGGAGCGGCGACGGCACCGGCTTGGACGTTGATTGTGAGAGTGTAGGTCCGATCGCCACCAAATCCCCCCTTCCCAAGACCGTTCCAGCCCCGCACGGAAAGCGCGTAAGAGCCAGCGACGGTCGGCGTACCCGTGATGACACCACTTGAGTCGTTCAGTAGATCTCCAGAAAGGCCCGGCACCGAAAGGCCCGGCGGCAGGGTGCCGCGAATCTCGTAGGAGGCGGCCGAGGTCGGCGATCCAACCAGCGCGAAGACCATCGAGAAGGGCTGACCCACCGTCGCCGTCGCCGGCGATGCAGGATTAGCCGAGAGCTGCGTCGCACCCGCCAGCGTGTGGTACCCACCCAGCGCCGCGACCGTAACCGCGGAGCGAAGCAGCGCACCCGCGGGACTAGCCATCGACAACTCCGTCGTCCCCAGCAGACGAACCAACGGCGAGCGTTGAAGAACAAACGCCAAGAGCGACGTAGGAACGTACAGCCAACGGAAGCGGTGCCAGATGGCGAGGGTGTTCAAGGCGAGGGTATTCATACAGGTGGAGTGGGGATAGGGGGTGAAGCGCGAAAGAGCCGACGAGAGAACAAAACCAAAGGAACTAGTTGCAGCCGCAGCCACTGCCGCCGACCGAGCGACCACCCGCCGCGGCTTCACGCGAGAAGTAGATGTGCTCTGCCATCGCCTGAGCCAGCGGATCGCGATCCGGACGCATCGAATAGCTGCTGAGCGTCGCGCGCTCCCACGGCTGCACGGTCGTGCACCCAGTGGCACCCAACGCCACCATCACCAGCAAGAGGGCCAAGCGGACGGGAGATATTCTCATGGGAAAGGAAGAATTGAGGGTAAGACGCGCGACCGAACTGAAGGCATCAGGGGGTTTCATCGAGGAGTTGGCGCACCTTCGTCCGCAGTGCCCGCTCCGTCGTCTCTCCACGGAAGCCTTCATGCACCAATCGAACCACGCCCTTCCGGTCGATGAGATAGCTCGTCGGCATGGTCGGCACCCGGACCACGCGGACAAGGCGCTTCTCCGCATCCCGCAGTGTGACAAACGAGGGTTTCAAACGCGAAACGAACGCGTCATAGGCGGTCTTCTTCTCGTCAACACTCACCCCGATCACCGTCAGCCCCTGCGCACCCCACTCGCGCTGCAACGCACTGAGCGAGGGAAAGGACGCCTTGCACGGCGCGCACCACGAGGCCCAGAAATCCAGTAACACGACCCGACCCGCCGTCGGCGCGGAGGCGAGGTCACCCTCCAGCCCGAACTCCGACAGCACCGGCATGGGATCGCCCTCCCGCAGTTGGGCCCGTACGTCCAGCACCCCGGCAAGGGTGAACGTGACTACAGTGCCGGCAAAGAACGCTGCCCGCGCCGCGCGCAAACCGCCCCGGAGCAAGGTGGCGACCCCAGGTAGGCGGGGCCAAGGCTGAGCACACATGTCAGGTGACTTCATAGCGGTAGAATCCACGGCTCTGATGCCGCGCACGCTGGGTGAGGATGCGTCCCTCGGCCCCAAAGGTCTCGCCGATCAAACGCAACCCAGCCTCGGGCCCGAGCACGAACGCAGACGTCGATAGCAGCCCCGCCTGAACGCAGCTGGGCGCAATCACGGTGACTTGCACGCAGCCGTTCGCCACCGGCCAACCCGTGCGCGGGTCGATGATGTGGCCATAACGCCGCCCATCGATCGTCACGCCACGCTGGTAGTCTCCCGAGGAGGCGATACCCACGTTGACCGCCGCGACGCTGCCGCGCGCGGTGCCCGGCGTCGCCGGATCCTCCAAGCCCACGTGCCACGCCGGGCGCCCCGGAGGCTGGCCCACCGCCCGAATATCATGACCAAAGTCGACCAGCAGGGACGTCAGGCCATGCTCCACGCCCAGTTGCGCCACCGCATCCACCGCGAACTCTTTCCCCCACCCGCCGAAATCCAACGCCATGCCAGCGAGCGGCAGCTGCACGCGCCCCGGCTCGCGACGCACCTTGCCCCACCCGACCAACCGCTGCGCCGCCGCCACGTCCTCACGCGCGGGCAGCGACGGCGCCGGATCCGAGAAACGCCAAAGCCGCAACAGCGGCAAGGCCGTCACGTCGATGATGCCCTGCGTCATGAAATGCACCGAGCCGCACAACGCGAGCATCTGGTCCATCTCGGCATCCACCTCCACCCAGTCTCCACCCGCCGCCGCATTAATGCGACTAACCAAGCTGTCCGGACGAAAACGCGAATAGCGCGCCTCAAATCGCTCCACCCACGCCTTCGCTGCCATGGCAAACGACTCCGCCCGCGCGTCCTCCAGGCACGCAAACTGCAATGAGCAGTCCGTGCCAAGCGCCCGCCACACGATCTTGCGCAGCGGCTGCTCCGTCCCCGTTGCAACCGGAGTCGCCACCGCGCGGGCTTGTGCAGGACTGAGAATCACGGTGCAGGCCCCGTTAGGCTACCAGCTTAAGTTCGCCCCCACCGTAAGCACATTCGCGTCCGCGTAGGCATCGACCGGCGTCTTGCCGTCCCTGCCGCGCATGGTGTAGCGCTCCAACGTCGCATCGATGGTCAACTGCTCCGGACGGACCGTCCAAATGACTTTCAATCCGATGGTCGCGGTATCCATCTCCGAGAGGCGATAATCCGCCGAGAAAAACGGCGCCCGCCCCGTCGTGAAGGAACCGGGAACGATCGCGGAGCCATCCAACGAGAGGCGGTAGAAGTCCGCTGCACCCTGACGGTAGTAACGGGCCGCCGGACGCACAATCAGGCGCTCGCCGATGGACTGGAACCAAGCCAGTTCAACGGTGTGGCTGCGAATGCCGTAGTCGTCGCGATAAACGCGATAACTCCCATCAAGTGCGCCGTGCATCTCGGGCACCGCGAGGTTGACGCCGCTGAACACGATCCACTTTTCCCGCCGGTTGGGACGATTCTCCGGAAACGTCAGGGGCAGCGAGAGACCCGGGAAGAGCTCGGTGTTCTTGCGGATGATCTTGTAAGGGTCCGACAGATACCCGCGCGCCACGCCCCGCGTTACATTCACCGAGAACGAAGTCCGAGGATTGAGCAGCTGCGTGACCCCAACGACCACGTCGTCACCCGTCTTCGTCTGGGGTGCCGGCAGGAATCGCGCGGTGATGTCGTCGTCCACCCGAGCATAGCCTACCAACACGGTCGTGTTCTTCTCGTTGAACTCGGTCCGGGTGTTCACCGACCAGCCGTCAGAGATGTAGTCGCTTTCGCGACTGTTGGCGTAGCCAAGGGCGACGGTCGTGACAGCAAAGACGTGGGAGAGATCGAGCGACCACGCTTTGCGTCGATCGGTCAGGGTCGCCACGGGGATCGGCGCGCCCGGCGTAGCCGCCGGCTGGCCCGTCGGGGATGCCCCGGAGATGGTATCGACCAAACCCGTGACCTTGAGCTTGGTCGCCACCCCCAGATCGCGCTCAGCGAGGGCATAGTGAGAGTCGACACGAATGCGGCCATTCTCCTCCTGCCACGTCTGGAATTTGTAGCCCCACTGCCCTTGGGCGCGCGTGTCCCGGGGACAGAGCCACAGCAGCAACGCAGCG
>Ga0315904_10004291_pt1 | contig 20439 bp, 13 predicted proteins | sample LakEriMetagenome_6_FD_203529 | JGI IMG/M metagenome (GOLD analysis project Ga0315904, IMG submission 203529) | Freshwater fungal communities from buoy surface, Lake Erie, Ohio, United States - Buoy 12 MA120 | ecosystem: Environmental > Aquatic > Freshwater > Lake | place: USA: Lake Erie, Ohio...
CTCGCCCAGATAATTCATTATCCTTTTCCTGCGAACCGAAACCGTACCGATACCCCATCCCGCCTGCAAATTCCCTGCCATGCATTTGCATTCCAAAGGGATAGTAGTCAAACATGCCGGAATACCAGCTGACACTGCTGTTGCGGATGTTGGTGGAAGGCATTGGATAGAACGAATATAGCGAAAATGCCGCGATTTGGATGGGGTTGGAGCACTGAAACTGAGGGCGCAGTACTGGTGTGCATCATGCCATGATGCAAGGCGAAGGGTGCTGCCGTCAACAATAGCAGCAAATGCGCTTCCGCCAGGTCAAAGAGGACTAAACCAACATCAACGCGATTTCACCCATGCGCCTATGTCTTTGATCAACTGCTCGTCGGCATGCAGGTTCGGGCGGTGGTATTCGTTGGGCGACAGGCTTCCATCGCTCTGTTGCAGCAAGTGGTTGAGTGTGGGGTATTCGCGGAATGTGCAGGCGCCGGTGGCTTTGCGCGCTTCGCAGTGCGCCCGCAGCGAAGTGTAAAAACGGGGCGGAACCTGGTAATCCATCGCGGCATTGACCACCATGTGCGGAACAGCATCCAGGAACCCGGGCCTGAACATGGTATCGATGCGGCGCCACCAGCCCACTGAAGTACCGAGTACCACGGCGTTCTCGGCCTGATTCGGGTCGTAAATGGAGCCCAGGGCATGGAGCATGGCGCCCGATTCTTCCGAACCTGCGCTGCCGTTTTGCATGTTCAGGTGTCTGATCTGGTATTCCACGATGCGGCTGAGCGAATCGGCTGTACCACAAAGCATCACCACACCGGCGATATCGTGCAGCAGATCCTTGCGCAGGGCCGCGAAACGCGGAGCCATCAATGCACCCTGGCTGTGGCCGATGATGAAGATGCGGTTGGTATCGACCCAATCGTGCTGCTTGGCCAGATCGACCATGGCCCAGAGATCGGTATAGACTTCTTCCTCGGGCGTTAGCAGCTTGTCTTTGTAGCGCTCGGGGTACTGAAAGGTGCGTTTGTTATAGCGCAGGCTGCCGATACCCTGCCCGGCGAGACCCAGGGCCAGGTCTTGAAAGACGCGGTTCGGGCCCATGCTTTCGTCCATATCGTTCGGGCCGGAGCCGTGAACGAGGATACAAACCGGCAGCCGCGCAGTATCAAAACGGGCAGGCCAAAGCAATTGCGTTTTGAGCGGCCAGCCGGAAACGCCGTGCTCCAGGTCTTTTACTGAAACCGGAAATCCGGTTCCATACGGCGGTTTCTTCCAGACATTGGGTTGCTCAAAAGGGCGCAGGAATAGTCCGCTGATCAGGTCTTTCTCCACCCCGATCAGCAAGGTGAAACTGTCTTTTTCCATCAACAGCCGGTAGCGATACACCTCCACACCCTCGGCCTGTTGTTTCGCTTCGTAGCTGATTTTCAGGATACGGCCATAGGTTTGCTGCACCTTGTCCATGAAGCCTTTCACCTGTTCGGCGCTGAGCTGTTCCCTGAACTTGGGTTGGCAATAGCGCGAAAAGGTCTTGTACTTGCCTTTCTGCAGTGCCGAGACTGCCTTCTGTGCCACACGGGGCGGTTCGGCCGGCAGTGCCGCAACGAGCAGCAGGAGGAATGCGGTAAAGAGGGGTTTCATCATTTCTGGCTTTCGAAGGCACCAATATCGGGCGGAAAGCTGCGCAAACGGCCCAGTACATCGAAATCGAGCGGAGGGGAGAGCATTTTCGCCTTGTCTTTCGCCGCAGAGAGCGTATCGAGACCATAATTATGCTCCTTGATGGACAGGAAGCGCGGATCCAGGTTCAGGATATTGTCGTTGATGCGCAAGGCGTCGTCGTTGCTGCGAATCAGGTTGTTTTCGAGGAAATGCGAGAAGGGTGACTGGCTGCTGTTGTCGAAGCCAAGCTCTGTTTCATTCGGCCCGTAAATCAGGGAGTTAACGAAATAGCTTTGAACGGGCTGTGTTTGCAACAGATTCCCATTGCCATCGCGCAAAGTATTGGTAACCGCCACGTGGGGATCGCGGCGACCTGCACCGGTATTGTAGGAGGCGAAGGTGCAATGGCGGAAATCGTATTTCCCGCCCAACAGTCCGAAAAAGGTGAAGCTGCCGCAATCGGCGAAGACAGAATTCTCCGCTTTGATGCCGCCGGTTACGCCGAGCAATCCAACCGAAGCATGGTGCATCACCCGGCAATTGCGCAGGATCAGGTTGTAATCGGAACCGTTCACCGGCAGGCTGTCGACCCGGATGCCGATACCGCCCTGGGTGATGACTGCGTAATCGATTTCGTTGTTCGTGCTGCCGACCAGGAAATGAATCCCGTTCCACAAGCCGGTGGTATAGCGGTAGCGATAGGCCAGTTTATCGCTTTGGATGATCACAGGCTGACCGGCAGTGCCTTTCACCTTCAGGGTTCCGAGCACGTACAGGCTGGTACGGATGCCGCAGTGCACACGCACGCCGTTTCGGATGGTGAAGGTGCAGTTTTCGGGAATCACCACCGTATCGAGCAGCACATAGGGTTTGTCGCGGTCGGCCCATTCACCGCCGCAGGGCAAAACGGTGCGGCGGAAATAATGCGCATCCCAACCCCAGGCTTCCAGGATCAGTTGCTGTTCCCTGCCGTTGGTGCTGAAAAGTATGGAATCGGTCACCAGGGCCGGGTTCAGGTTGTTATTGGCCTCCAGTGTGCATTGGACGAAGACGAAGATGCTGTCGCGCGGACCGATTTCGTAGTCTGTCACGGCCGGCGTATTCCTTCCGTTGATGTTCAGCCGGAAAGGCGAAGTGCTGCCACCGGCCAGGCGGATACTGGTTTTCAGCGGCTGGTTGTGCGGGTTCACCACCTGGAAGATCTTCGTCACCGACAAAGGATAACCGGTTCCGGGCAGGCGGGTGAAGACGGTATCGAAGCGCATGGTGTCTTCGCTCAGGCGCAGCCCATCTCCCCCATCGTAAAAAGATTCTTTTTTACAGGCGCCCATCGCCGAGAGCAGCAGGAGAATGAACAGGATACCGGCGCGAAACTTCACGGTGCAAAGCTAAGGTACAGGCGGATAACGCCACGCCCTGCCAACTATTGCCGCCTTTGCGTTGTTTTACCCGTTTCAGACACGGTTCGGCTGTGCTTCCCTGCTTAAATTTGATGCACGTTATTACCCTCGTAAAGGAACCCCATGAGCAAGGCATTTAAACTGATTTCTCCCTTCAAACCCACCGGCGACCAGCCCAAGGCCATTGAGCGCCTGGTGGAAGGCATCGAACAAGGTCAGCGTTTTCAAACCCTGCTCGGTGTAACCGGATCGGGCAAGACCTTTACGGTAGCGAATGTGATTGAAAAGGTACAGAAACCGGTGCTGGTATTGAGTCACAACAAAACCCTGGTGGCCCAGTTGTACAGCGAGTTCTGTCAGTTCTTCCCCGAAAACGCGGTGGAGTATTTCGTGAGCTATTACGACTATTACCAGCCGGAAGCCTATATCCCGCAGAGCAATACCTATATAGAAAAAGACCTCAGCATCAACGATGAAATCGAAATGCTGCGGTTGAAGACCACCTCTTCGCTCCTGTCCGGGCGCCGGGATATCATTGTCGTGGCGACGGTTTCCTGTATTTACGGCGCGGGCAATCCGGACGATTTTGAAAAGAGCACGATCCGCATCCATACCGGCCAGACCGTAAGCCGCAACACCTTTCTGTACGCCCTGGTATCGAGCTTGTACAGCAGGACAACCGCCGAATTCAAGCGCGGCACTTTCCGGGTGAAGGGCGATCAGGTCGATATCTTCCTGGCTTACAATGATTACGCGATCCGCGTGGTCTTTTTCGGGAACGATATTGAGGAAATCTACTCCTTCGATCCGGCCAGCGGGAGCCGTTTGGAGCGGATGTACGAAGTGGCCATCTATCCCGCCAATCTGTACGTATCGCCCCGCGATCGCCTGAAAGACATCATCCATCTGATCCAGGACGATATGGTGGCGCAGGTGGAATATTTCAAGGAACAGGGCCGTTTTCTGGAAGCGAAACGCATCGAAGAGCGGGTAACTTTCGACCTGGAAATGATCCGCGAGCTCGGTTATTGCAACGGCATCGAAAACTACAGCCGTTATTTCGACCAGCGGGAACCCGGTACGCGGCCCTTCTGCCTGCTGGATTATTTCCCCAAAGACTTCCTGCTCGTGGTAGACGAAAGCCATGTGAGCATGCCCCAGGTGCGGGCTATGTATGCCGGAGACCGCAGCCGCAAGGTGAACCTGGTGGAATACGGATTCCGTTTGCCGGCTGCGCTTGACAACCGGCCCTTGCAGTTCGACGAATTCTACAACCTTATCCCGCAGGCCATTTACGTCAGCGCTACGCCCACAGATTTTGAAATCAGGGAAAGCGAAGGCGTGGTGGTGGAACAGCTCATCCGCCCTACCGGCCTGCTCGATCCGGTGATTGAAGTGCGGCCCAGTGGCAACCAGGTGGATAATTTGCTGGAGGAAATTGATGACCGCATCAAAATGGGCGACCGCGTGCTGGTAACGACGCTCACGAAGCGCATGGCCGAGGAATTATCGAAATACATGTTGCGGGTCGGCATACGCTGCGCCTATATCCACAGCGAGGTGAAGACGCTGGACCGCGTGGATATCCTCCGCGATTTGCGCCTCGGTACGATCGATGTATTGATTGGTGTGAACCTGCTGCGCGAAGGCCTCGATTTGCCCGAAGTGAGCCTGGTTGCCATCATGGACGCCGACAAGGAAGGCTTCCTGCGGAATGTCACCAGCCTGGTGCAGACGATAGGCCGTGCAGCGCGCAACGAACGCGGCAAGGTGATCATGTATGCCGACCGGATGACGGAGAGCATGTCGAAAACCATTGCCGAAACCGAAAGGCGGCGCGCACGGCAGATTGAATACAACACCGCACACGGCATCATACCGCGCACGGTAACGAAGAGCAGGGAAGAAATCCTGCAGCAGACCAGTGTGGCCGACATGAAGAAGGTGAGTGAAGAAAACGCCTACATCGAGCCGGAAACGCCGTCTCTGGTGCAGGATCCTGTGATGAAATACATGGATAAGCCCTCGCTGCAGAAGGCGATCGACCGGACCGAGAAGGAAATGCTCCGCGCGGCCAAGGAGATGGATTTTGTGGAAGCCGCCCGCCTGCGCGATGAGTGGGAACAGATGAAAGAGAAGCTGAAAACCTTGTAATGCGCGGCTTGTTGCTCGGTACCGTGTTGTGCTTGGCCGGCAGTTTGAAAGCCCAGCCGGCTTTTCCGGTTCACCAACGGGCCGACAGCTTCATGCGCGACAGCGGCATCGGCTTCGACGGGCATCGCAACCGCTGCGTATGGGTGTATTGCGGCAAGCGTTCCTCCTTCTTCAAAACAGATACGATACGGATCATCAAGCTCTGCGGCGGCATGATCGGCAACTGTTACGAAAACCTCACCCTGCACAATTGGGACGGCAGCGGGTGGCGGGTGGAAAACGGTGGCAGCCGCAGGCCGCGCAACATACCCGCCGGCTGGACAGCCGATGCCGATTACCTGCGGATCACGGTTCGGCGCAGGGAATACCGCTTGCTGCGCATCCGTTCAGACGCATACAATGCCATGTACTTCGTACGCGAGAAATTGTAGACAAGACCGCAGGCTCCGTATCAACGCAGCGCTGTTTCTGTTAAAAAAGGTGAGCCTCCTCAGCGCATCAGGTGCACGACGCCGTGGTATTCCACATCATCGCCGTTCAGGATTCGCGCATTCACCTGCCAGACATAGACGCCAACGGGTTGCATTTTGCCGTTCACGAGGCCATCCCAGCCCTGGTCAGGGTCGGTGGTTTCAAACATCTTCGCGCCCCAGCGATCGTAAATGCGGAGCAGGTAATGTTCGCGTTGGATATTGGCGTATTCAGGCTTGAAGACATCGTTGCGGGTATCGTTGTTCGGCGTGAAGGCCGTCGGCACGAACAGGCTGCCGTTGGAGTGCACAAATACCGCATTGGGGAGGGTGAAAGTATCGATACAACCTTCAGCGCTCACACTGATGAGGCGCACATCGTACCAGCCGGTATCGGGTGCTTTGAACATCGGTTCGAAGCGCCGGCTGCTGGCGATGGAGCGTCCGGATCTCATCACATCCCAATAGTAATCGATCGCGCCGCTGGTCAGGTTCTTGGTAAAGAAATCGCTGCGCGGCAGGAAGACGCGGTCGGGCGCAACCTGGAACAGGCTGTATGGCGGCTTAAGGACCGTGATGTACTCATATTTAGTGGCTTGCGATTCACCGCCCGGGCCTGCGCCCATTAGGGTTACGTTATACGTTCCAGCGTTTTGGTAGGTATGTTTGGGATCGCGGTCGGTGCTGCGGTTGCCGTCGCCAAAGAACCAGATGAAGCGGTCGGCGTGTTGGGTATTGTTGGTGAATTGAACGGTCAGCGGCCCGCAGCCTGAATCTATATCGACGGTAAAGTCCGGATCAGGGAGGTAGGGGTCGATGCGCACGTCGGCCCAAGCTGTATCTGTGCAACCCGGATTTCTGGATACGTGCATCACCCGATACCAGCCTGAATCGCTGAAGGTATGATACGGATCGCGCATTGTACTGGTTTTGGGATTGCCCGGATCATTGAAATCCCAATACCAGGTAAGCGGCAAGGTAGAAGTGCTTTTCGACAAGAAGGAGATGGTTGAATTGGGCAGTTTACCTTTGGGCGGGGTGAAATCGATCCGGGCTTCGGGAGTTTCGCCTACTGTAATACTGCCACTGGACATAAAGGAATCGCGGCAACCATTGGCATCGAAGGCGGTCAATTTGTATTTAAAAACACCCGGGCGCAGGTATTGGTGATAAGGTTCCTTCACGGATGAACCGGCACCATCACCAAAATCCCAGATATAGTTTACGGCACCACGGGTAGCATTCCTAAAGAATACTTCACCTGGAATACAGCGTATAAAAGAAGTATCAGGCACACTTATGGACAAGCGTTGCGGAAGCGAAATGACCCGAACGAAAGAATCTACACAGCCGCGGTTGGAGGTTACGTGCAGTTCGACATTGTAACTTGTGTCTCGGTAGGGTGATACGGGGAACAAATGGCGCGGATCGCGGGTACTGCTTACACTGCCTTCATTAAAGTCCCAGCGATAAGTGGCCGCGTTGAAGGATTCATTTATGAAATCGAAGTAACCGGCATCACATGGGTTTACGCGTTCAAACTTGAAATAGGATTCGCTTGGGCGGTACACCGGAATTGATACCCCTACCGAATCTGTGCAATCGCGTGAATAGGTGGTGAGCAGCACGCGGTAGCTCGTATCCCGGGAACCGCGGTTATAAAAGGTATGGCTGGCATTGATCGATTTGGCGCTAAAGCCATTGCCAAAATCCCAGAAATAGGAATTTGCATTTTGCGAGCGGTTGGAGAAACGCACGCTCAGCGGGGAACATCCTTTATCCGCGTCAAGCGTAAAATCGGGAACCGGATACGGCAACACCGTCATTTTGCCGGTAAAGGTATCGCGGCAGCCGGAAGCACTCATAGCTTCCAGCCAGATATTATAGGTGGTATCGCGCGATGGGATGGGGTTTTTCGGGAAGAACACACCGGGATTGGGTGCGCTGGTAGTAGTTCCCTGACCCAGGTTCCAACGAAAGCGATAGGCATTGAGTGACTGGTTGTAGAACTGTATTTTATCGGGGAAGCAGAAGGTATCTTCATTGCTGGCATAGGATGCCACCGGATCACCTTTCACGATGATATCCTGGCGTGCAGTATCGCCACGGCAACCGAAAGGAGAGGCTACAATAAGGGTTACACGGTAAATGGAATCGAAGATAGGTCGTTGGAGAAATTTATATTGAAAATTGCGGTTGAGGCTTCGGGTTACACCATCGATACGCCATTCATTCCGATTGTTGTTGAACGACTGGTTGGTGAATGAAACCGGCAGCGGTCCGCAGCCCTGTGCCTTATCTGGGAAGAAGTAGGCGTATGCATCCGGACGCAGGGTTACATTCTGGTAGGCTGTATCGCGGCAGCCATGTTCACTGATTCCCACGAGTCCCACCCGATAGATGGTGTCGCGCTGGTAGCGATCGGTGAAGATGAAGGATGGGTTTAAGAGGAAAGTAGTGTCACGGCCGGTGAACAACCAGGTGAACTTCATGATGGCAATGGATCCGGTATCGTTGGGGATGGACGAGTTGGTGAACCTGACAGTCAAGGGTCGACAGCCGTTGTTCTTGTCCATTGAAAAGCGTGCACGAGGTTTAGGATATACTTTTACTGAGCGGGTGAGGCTGTCGAGGCATCCGTGCTCTGAGATGGCAACCAGCTTAACGAAGTGGGTCGTGTCTTTGGTCGCGCTGGCTCGCAGGCGCAAGGCGGTATCACGTGCGGAGCTGTTAAGGCCTCTTTCGAAGTTCCAGCGAAACTTCATGATCCAGATGGTTCCCGTATCGTTGGGCGTGGAAAAATTCTGTGTGGCGATGCGCAGGGGGCCGCAGCCTTCGTAGCGGTCCAATACAAACCTGGCCGTTGGATTCGGGTAAACGGTGAGTGTTTTGGTTACTGAATCCCGACAGCCCCATTGGTTCACTGCATACATTTTGATAGTATGCACGGTATCGCGCCACCGGCCGGCGCGGAAATGCATGGAAGTATCCTGTGCCCTGCTGGTTCTTCCGCTGCTGAAATCCCATTGGAAGGCCATGTTGCGGAGTGTACCGGTGCTGCCTCCATGTATTGAACTGTTGGTAAACAGGGTGGTATGCGGACCGCAGCCGGCGGGTTTGTCGATGATAAAATTTGCGGTTGGCTGGATGTATACCTCTACAGGTTTTGTTATTGTATCGCGGCAACCACCGGTTGAAACGATGGCTATCAACCTTACCTGGTATGTTTTGGCCGAATCAAAGGCCTTCCGCGTAGCCAGGGTTGAACTATTTTGCTGCAAGGTGGTGCCATCGCCGAAGGACCAATGGAATTGGTTCGCATCAGCTGAACTGTTGTTGGTGAAAAGAAAGGTGTCTTTCCGGCATCGGCCCAGCGCAGGCACGCTGAAGTTGGCTTTTGGTTTACCGATTACTCTGATGGTTTGTTTGACAGAATCCACACCGCACGTATCTGTCGAATACAAAGTCACAATGTAGGTGCCGGGGGAATTGTATGTGATTGGCGCTGGTGAACTCGAAGTGGAGGTCCTGCCGTCTCCAAAACTCCAACGATAGCTATATCCCTTAGAAAAACTCTCTCCTGTCGTGTTGGTGAACCGTACCGTAAACGGAACACAACCCAAGCTCGCATTCACAACGAAACTTGGATTTGCCTTGGCGTAAACGCGTACATTTATAGTGTCCAACGTAAAACCACACTTATTGGATGCTCTTAATATAACAGGAAAAGGTTTCGTATTTCCAACGGTAAAAGTGTGGGTTGGACTTGCCAAAGTACTGGTTCTATCTGCGGGTGCGGAATACGGGTCATTAAAATTCCAAAGAAAGTTCATCTGGTCGCCAGTGGATGTATTCCGGAAATTGACTTTCAGGGGTTGACAACCACTACTGGCGTCAACAACGAAGCTTGCATTGGGTTCTTTTATGATATTTAAGCGATATCTGCCAGTATCTATACCGCAACCATTGCTGTCTATGAGTAATATATCGTATTGTCCAAGCTTATTGTATTTCTTTTTGATAGACCCCATTGTATTTAACCAGCCTGAATTGGTACCGTCACCCCAAATCCATTTGAACTTCTTATTATCCGGAACAAGGCAGTAGCGATCTAAACTGTTGTTATTAAACGTAAAATCCTTTGTGGTATCACAATTGTTCGGGTTTGTCAGGCTGATAACTGCACTGTCTTTTGAGGACGCCTGAATTGGATTCCAGGTTGTGAAACTGCTCCCGCAAGTATTTGTGGCCGTCAACCGCACGATACCATTGCAGAGATTCGTGCGGTAGGTATGGAAGAGGGTGTCTTTGTACTTAGATGATGGCCATTCATACGATTTCCCATCGCCCATTTGCCAGGTAAATTTGGTATCCGGACTGGAGAAGGTGGAGTTGTTAATGAACCGTATGCGGATGGGAACACACCCTTGGTTGGTACCGGTTGGCGGACCAATCACACCTGCCACAGGCTGTCGTTCGTTGCCCACGAGGCCCTTCACAGTGTCCATACAGGAACCATTGTCGTAAGCGATTTTGATTTCAAATACTCCGAGGCTATCGTAGCGATGGTAAATCTTCTGGGTTTTGAGGAGCCGGGTTCCGGAATTGTTTGCTTTCCTGTCACCCCAAATAATAACATAATCCCGGAGGGTGTCTTCCGGCTCAATCCAGATTCCGAATGTATCCGGTGTTGAAGCACCTGAAATACAGTTATACCAGGTAGGCTTGAAAGAATATACGCCGTTTTGTCCCTTGATTTTCCTTGCTCTCCCACTAACGCTAAGGGTATAACTCTGGGTAACCGTATCGAAGCAGTTATTCACGGTATCGTGGCCGATGAGCATGAGCGAATAGGTGCCAGGAGTATCGAGGGTGGAACTTACCCTGGAGGTACCTAAAATGGTGCGCTTAAGCTGGTTATTGATAAAATACCTGTATCTGGTTATTGCGGCAGCAGCACCGGTACTGGTATTGGTAAACGTGATCGCCCTGGGAAAACCGCAGGTGCGGCTAACCGAGTACGTAAACCCTACGTTCAGGTTGGTGCCAGCACATTGGGCTATTAATTCCTTGCCATACCAAGATCCTTGTACAACCAAGGCCAAACAAATCCATTTTGTTAGGTTTTGTTTAATTTGTTTCATGCATCTTATCCCCCAAGACAAAAATAGGATAAACCTCTTATGCAAACAAAATCTAAAAAAAAAGTATAACTATATGATAGTCAGGCGTTTTGGATTCTTACCGCGTGCAATTTGTTCCGATCGACGTCAAATTTGTGCGTAGTTAGCCCCGAAAACACTGATTTTTGTCACCTGAATGTTGAAGCAAGTGCTTATTTGATTAACTTATTTGCCAATTGCCCACATGCTGCATCAATATCTTTACCCCTGCTCCGGCGTACGTTGACTATCAAACGTTTGCTTTCCAATCCTTGTGCAAATGCCAGCAGGCCCAATTGTGAACTTGGCCGGAAATCGGCCATGGATATGGGATTGTACTCGATGAGGTTGATTTTAGAAGGAAAGCGTCGCGCAAACACCGCCAGTTCCTCCATCTCCCGCCCCGTATCGTTAACACCTTCCATGACAGTGTACTCGAGTGTAGGTCTGTTGCTCGTTTTGGTGTAGAAATACGATAATGCATCTGCTAACAGATCCAATCCATTGCTTTCGTTGATGGGCATGAGGGCGGTCCGAGCAGTATCGTTGGCAGCATGCAGGGAGAGGGCCAGTTGCACGCCGGTGTTGTCATCGGCGAGGCGTTTGATCATTTTGGCGATGCCGGCTGTGGAAACGGTGATGCGCTGGGGAGACATACCGAGGCCAAGCGGTGAGGTTAGCAATTCCACGCTGCGCATTACTTCCTGGTAATTCAGTAGCGGTTCACCCATGCCCATGTAAACGATGTTGGAAAGGCCTTTTCCGGTGTGTTCCCTGGCCAAACGGTCGAGCATCCGCGCCTGATCCACGATTTCCGCGGCATCGAGGTTGCGTTGTCGATCGAGATAACCGGTAGCACAGAACTTACAGTTCAGGCTGCAACCCACTTGTGAAGAGACGCAGGCGGTGTTGCGACCACCGGATGGAATCATTACTCCTTCCACCTGATTTCCGTCGTGTAAACGGAAAGCGGTCTTGATGGTACCATCGCGGCTGATTTGTTTTGCCGATATCTGCGCCGGTTTGATTTCAAAAGTCGCGGCCAGCTGTTCTCTCAGTGCCAGCGGCAGATCGGTCATCTCACCAAACGCAAGCGCCCCTTTCTGCCAAAGCCAGGCATAAATTTGCCGGGCGCGGTAAGCCGGTATTCCGGCCTCGAGAGCCCAGGCATTCAATGCTTCGGGAGTATATTTCCGGATATCCTTCATCGTGCATTTCTCCATACATGTGCTTTGACACGCCAGGGCCAGGGGCAATGCCAAATATACTTCAGCCATTTCCATTCCTTCCACAAGGAGCGGGCATAGGGTTGAACAGCGATATGGTGGGCTAGGACTGTGTTGGCTACGGTCTGAAAATCATCGGCGAAGGGTTTGCCGCTTTCGCGGTACCAGCGGTTCAGGAATTCAATACGCTGTGCCAGATCCTCCAGCTGCGGCAGGGTCAGGGGGCCCGGAACTGCGGCCAGTGCGAGATGCGCCGTATCATCCTGAATCCCGCTGAACTTCTCCCAAAGCCGGAGGCGGAGTTCGTCTGTAAACTGCGCTTCTTCCGTTCTGCCGGCAGCATTCGGGTTGTAATGGTACTTCACCGTTACGCCCCGCATGGATGCAAAGATGTAACGGTCGGCAGCCCTGGCATAAAAATCGTAGTCTTCTGCACGCTTCAACGCAGGATCAAACCGGAGTCCTTCTTCAAACACCTTGCGGCGGAACATGATGGTCGGACTGTTGACGGGGTTGCGGAACATGAATGCAAAGCGGATCTGATTGGGTTCGCGGAACACCGGCGAGACGGGCCTTCCGTCGGCATAGACCATATCGGTTCCGAGGAAGTCAATTTCCGGATGTTTGCGGAAATGGTGCAGCTGGGCCGAAAGCCGACCGGGCATGGATACATCGTCGTCATCTGCCCAGGCTATGAACTTACCGGCTGCGGCGGCCATTCCGGTGTTGCGCGCTATGCTTCTTCCCATGTTTTCCTCTTGCCGGATCAGTTTCACCCGTTTGTCTGCGGTGAACAAGGTACCCCGGAGCGGGTCGCTGCAGCCATCGTCGACGATGATAAGTTCGAGCAGGCGGTGCGACTGGCGCAGGATGGACTCAACGGCGCGGCGCAAGGCATCCGGATCCGGTTCGTACACCGGCATAACGACAGAAACCAATACTCGGGAAGGGTTCAAGGCAGTGCTTTCTCTTCCTTGTATTTCTGTTTTTGGTCTCTCAGGTATTGGCCGCCGAAGTAAGCGCCGACCAGGATCAAAATGCCCAACATAAAACCTGCCAATGCGCCGATACCTCCCATAAAGACGGGCCGACCGGTAACACTCGACAAAGGAGAACGGGCGTCGTCGACAATGGAGATCAGCGGTTTGCGTTTCTCGTACTCGAACTTGGCGAGGTTGAATGCCGCCATTGCTTCTGCGTATTGGGCGCTCAGGAGCTCAATGTTGCGGGTATAGGTCAATTCAGGTACCATGGCACGGGTCATCACGGTACCGAAACTCGCATCGCGTAGGTTGGCAAGTCCGTATTCCTGTCCGAACAAGGCTGCCTTCAGGCTGTCTACTTTCCTTTTGCTGAAGGTGAGCATTGAGACTGCCTTTTCCATGCGTTTCTCGATATAAAAGGCGCTGATCTGACTGATATGTTCAGCTGCAAAAACCCTTGAAAACTCTTCGTTCCAGAAAGTAAAGCGATGTTCGATAAGGCCTGATTCTTTCACTTTTGCCGTGATATTCGGGCGAAGAGTCAGCGCAAGTTGGCGCAGCAGGAAATCGAAATCCGGGCGTTTGCCGTAGAGATAGGTGGAATCGAGGTTGAAACCCTTGTATTTCGGATCGGAGCGCAGCTGTTTTCCTTTACCGGTAAGTTCCAGGTAGTAATTGCCCAGGCTTTGCCATTTGCCATTGATCATGGCAGACCCAAGCAGGGTTTTTTCGAACAACTTGCTGCTGAGCGCAATTTCAACCATCACGGCTTTGTTGCTCGCCTTGCCCTGGCCTTGTAACATGGTGAGGATACCGCCACCGGCTGCTCCCTGTACATCGCCCATGATTTCGTCTTCGAGCATGAAGGTGTTGATGGCCGTGAACTGGGTGGGTATGCTGTTTTCACTGCGGAACAGCAAACCGCCGATCAGCAGGCCCAGCGCCAGCGGCAACCACCAGCGCCGGCGCACAAAACGCCATACCTTCTTTGCGATATCTGCTATCTCAAAGACGTTAACAGGTTTCGGTTGTCCAAGTGCTTCCATGCCTAGGTAACCGGGTTAGAATTGCGTTGCGATGCGATACATCCCTATGATACTTAAGAACGCTGTAGTGCGCACAATCATCTTATTCAGGATTTCGTCGAGGTTCACACGTTGTCCGGAACGCCCTCCCGCAACCCCGGGCTGGGTTTCCTTGGGAGGTACGCTTACGATGGCTCCTTTGGATAGCTTGGGATAAGTTTTAAAGACGACGAAGTTTCTGCTTTGTGAAACCCTGCCATTCTTGTGCATTACAGTCACCTTCCTGCGAAGTGCATTCTCGGTAAATCCGCCCGCGATATTCCGAATGTAATAACCAGCACGTTTTCCGGATATGTAATAAGAGGCCAGTCGTTCGTTGTTGGGCGTATTGATTTCACCGGTCAGTATAACCAGTTCTTCAGCATATGGGATGTCGATGATATCTCCGTTCTTCAATGTATAGTTGAAATCTGAACGCTTGCGCATCAGGGCTCTCCGCATGTCGATAACCACATTCATATATTTCCCTTCCTGGTCTTTCCGTTTGAAGGAAGCACCCGGCGAATAGGCTTCAGGGCGGAGGCCGCCGGCGCGCTTCACCACGGAGGAGATGCGTTCCCCGTTACCCATGAGGGTGTATTGACCCGGGAACATCACGGCGCCGTTCAGGGTAACTACCTGATTGGGCACGTATTCAGGGTTTGAGCGCACAAAAACCTGGTCGAAAGGAACGAGCTTGAATTTATCCGACTCTCGGTCGGCGATCAGATCGACCGGCACGGATGATGTGAATACGAGCGTCTTGGTCGGAATCCAGTATACCGGTTCGATTGGCGCACTGTGTCGCACGATTTCAATTTTGGCATTGGCAGCGGCGTAGGTGAATCCGCCGGCTATATAAATAAGGTCTTTCAGGCTGAGGTCGTCTGAGTAATCGTAATCACCTGGCTTGCGCACTTCACCCGATATAGATACTTTCAACTTGTCGCGCATTTCAAGTTTGTTGAAGATACGGAGCACATCGCGTGGCTGTAGGAATAAATCTTCTTCTGAACCAGGGTTCTCCATGATCTCGCGCAGGTTCAGCGATTTTGTGGTCTGAATCAGGTATATCGGATCAACGCGGATGAGCAGTGCCCTTTCCATGAATGCGCCTTCCAGCAGACCACCACCAAGGTACACCATATCCGAAATACGGACGTTCTCGGTGTAGTCAATGGTTACAGGTTTGCGCACGGCACCTTCAATTTTGCAAGTGAAGAAGTCCTGGTATTCTTTCCTTGAATAGATTTTCACCAGATCGCTCGGTTCGAGCACCGGATCTTTTTCAGAACCGGGGTAACTGAACGCTTCCTGGGGAGAGAAAGAAATCATTTTTTTGTTGTAGTTCTCATCTGTCCGCACGATAAAGCCTTTGCTGCGTTCGGCTTCTTCTGTGAAGCCACCGCCCATGAACAGCAGCTGGCTCATGCGCAAGCCATTGACATATTCAATTTCAAGTGGTTTGCGCACTTCACCGCCCAAGGTCACCGAGAACGAGTCGAGCAGTTCTCTGCGAGAGTAAACATTTACGATATCGCGTTCTTCCAGCACCATATCCTCTTCTGATCCAGGGTTTGCAAGTACATTTTTGGGAGAGAATGCGAGGAAAGAACGGGTCAGGTCTGCATTGGTGCGGATCAGGTACGCCTTTTCCGCATATGCAGTCGACATCAGCCCGTTGCACAACTTAAGAACTTTGCTGATTCTGTCGCCTTTGCGAATTTTATATTCACCGGGAATATTAACAGCACCAATTACTTTCACCAGGTAATTCTTGTCGTCTCGGATGGTTCTGAAGACCACCTCGTCGCCATTGCGGAGTTCAAAGTCTTTCCCTGCCTTCAGCAAGGAATCGTAATTGACGCTGATGCGTTCGAAATACTGATTGTCTGCGATGCGCGTTACCAGCACGTCGCGGGTATAGGTAATGGGCATGATACCACCGGCGAAGCGTATCAGGTCGCTGAGTTTTTCTTTTCCTTTCAGTTCATAGATTCCTGCTTTCTGGATTCCTCCGCTGATTTGGACAATTTTCTGCGCCGGTGCTACCACAATAGCATCCTGGTTTTGCAGATACAATTCACGGCCATCGGTCAGGTACTTGTAGACATCGAGCGAGTCGATTATCGAGCCACTGCGTTTAATGTAGATACTGCGTACGGTACCGATATTGGTTGGGCCGCCTGTTGCTGCGAGTATACCGAAGGCGGAATTCAGGGCAGTTACATTTACTGAGCCGGGATTAAAGACCTCTCCGAGCAGGTTTACGGTGATATTACGGGGTTTGTTTACTGTTACCAGATAACTGGTACTACCACCGGCACCGATGCGGCTTCCGATGATTTCCCGGGCCTGTTTGAGGGTGAGGCCTTTGACAAAGATTTTCTGGTAGCCACTGATATCGATGGAGCCCGATTCCCCTACAACATAGGATCCGCTCCAGTATCGGAAACCCCAGACCTCAATATGCACCATATCGCCGGTACCCAGCACATAACCATCTGGCACATTGAGGTTTGAGCCTGCTTCGATCAGGCGGTCCGGACCTGTTCTGAAGTATTGCTGGCCATATACCGCTGCTTCCGGAAAATCGCGCGATACTGCACGGGCTGCGCTCAGTTCTTCGAGGAGGAGGAGGCGTTCCTTTTCATAGATGATTCTCAGGTTTTCATTCTTGATGGCGATGAGTTCCTTATCGAGGGAGGTAAGCGAATCTTTCCGTTTCAGCTCAGCGAGTTCTTTTTCGATTTTCCCTTTCCGTGCCTGGATTTCCAGTTTCTGAACTTCGCGTTCTGCCTGACGGATTTTCAGCACATCCGGATCTTCCGGTTTTTCTGCTGCCGTGTCTTTTTTGGCATTGTTCGACTGCAAAATCTGGAGGTTTCGGTTCACTTTGGGGGTATCTACCGGCAACATGAGGTTACCCAAACCACCCATTCCGCCCATTCCGGGCATCATGAATTGGGCCGATAACAATCTGCTGCCTGAAACCAATAACAGCAGCAAGGCTGTTCTGATCGGTATATGCATCATTTGACGAGATTCATTAAGTAGGTGCCATAACCACTTTTCAGCAGTGGCAGGGCGAGTTGTATTAGTTGTTCTTTTCCGATGAAGCCCATGCGCCAGGCGACTTCTTCGATGCACCCGATTTTAAGCCCCTGGCGTTCTTCTATTACTTGAACGAACTGAGAGGCTTGCATGAGGGAAGCGAAGGTGCCGGTATCGAGCCATGCTGTGCCGCGGCTCAGCACAGCCACGTGGAGTTTTCCCGCTTCGAGGTAAACTTTATTTACATCGGTAATTTCAAGTTCACCACGAGGGGAAGGCTTCAGGTTGCGCGCAATTTCCACAACGCTGTTATCGTAGAAATAGAGGCCAGGCACTGCGTAATTGGATTTCGGTATTGCTGGTTTTTCTTCGATTGAGATGGCTTTCATTTCGCTATCGAATTCGACCACGCCGTAGCGTTCGGGATCACTCACGTGATAGGCGAAGATCATGCCGCCTGTCGGATCATTGTTTCGTTGTAGCAATTGCTGGAGGTCTGCCCCGAAGAAGATATTATCCCCCAAAATCAGACAAACTTTATCGTTACCAATGAAATCTGCCCCGAGGATGAAGGCCTGTGCGAGTCCTTCGGGCTTCGGTTGTTCCACATATTCGAAACGACAGCCAAGGGAAGTGCCGTCTCCGAGCAGCCGACGAAAGCCCGGCAAATCTTGCGGCGTGCTGATGATGAGAATTTCCCTGATACCGGCCATCATCAGGACAGACAATGGGTAATAGATCATCGGCTTGTCGTAAACAGGCATCAGCTGCTTGCTTGTGGCGAGCGTTATGGGATGCAGGCGTGTGCCTGAACCTCCTGCCAATACGATCCCTTTCATTGAAGGTTCAAATATAGCCTACATGAGGCGGCTGCCAAGGCCCATTCACGATAAAGGCAGACAGTAAGCAGACAAAAGTCGGGCTCAGGGCTTCAGGGCATAAACCCGGATATAGTCTACTTCCATGGAATAAACGGGCATATTGGCAGGAAGATATTGTAAGAATTCATTGTGAAATGATTGATTCAAAACTACGTACATATCTGCATTCAGATAGCTTGCCAGGTAATGGTTCAAACGTATTTGTCCAATGAGATAGCCATTGAAGTAAAACTGTATGCGGTTTGGTTCCCACAAGCAAGCATAGCGATAATATTGATTATGGATATCATTGGGAAGCTTCAGGAATCTTATTTGCTGCGACTTAGTTCCACCTTCGATGGTCCCATAATGCAGAGACATAGATGTTCGGTTTATAGATTTACCTTTTCTCTTACCATACATTTCAAAGATATCTATTTCAGGAGGCCACCCATTTACGGGAGTAAGCCAAAAGGCAGGCCATAATGCTGGTGCTTCAGGTATTCTGGCTGATATTTCAAAGTAACCAAAGCGGCAGGTAAAACCGGGATAAGAGGTTATTAAACCCACCTGGTAAGGAACGACTGTATCTGCTCCATTGACTTGCATTTTCAATGGTGCCCTGATACCGTCGAGATGGAGGATTCCACCTTCAACACGCACTGCGGAGTCGCCATACCATTGATGCGGATTACCGGGATGAATCCGACCCCAAGGCATACCAATCTGCCAACGCGAACGATCGAGCCGTTGAAAATCGTCTGCGAACAAGAGACGGCTGCTGTCTGCAAACAAGAGATTTTTACCTTTTCTCAGTTTACCCGGTGTGATGATACGCATGGAAGCCATATTGATCCTGCACCAGGCATTGACTGGCGAAGCATGCATGCGCATCCACTTGTTAAAGCGGATTACCCCTTGCCTGACAGCGCTGTCTCGCGGGTCACCGGCGTTGGTATCTCCCACACAAAACCAGCCGATCGTGAGCAGTAAAAACCTGAACACAAGGGCAAAATAGCGTAATTTGCAGGATAGATGTCGTTTCGCTCAGGATTTATCAGCATAATCGGTCTGCCCAATGCCGGCAAAAGCACCTTATACAATCGGTTGGTGGGAGAAAAACTCAGCGTTGTGAATCCGAAAGCGCAAACTACCCGCCACCGTATACTTGGCATCGTAAACAAAGAAAACGCCCAGTTGATCTACAGTGATACACCCGGGATGGTTCGTAAGGTGAGCAACAGGATGCACGAACAAATGGTTGGCTTCATCTATGAAAGCCTGGAAGATGCCGATGTGATGGTCTATCTCGCCAACCCGGGTGAAAAAGAGATTCCCGACAATATTGCACGCCGGGTAGCGGCAAGTAAAGCAAAGTTGATTATCGCACTCAATAAAATCGACCTTTCAAAGCAGGATGACATAGAGGCTGAGATCAAACACTGGCGAAGTCAACCGGGCGTGCATACCGTTATACCCCTGAGTGCATTGCATGGGTTTAATATTACCGCGCTGGAGAAAGAAATCATTGATTTGCTGCCCGAACATCCGGCATTTTTTCCGGAAGATCAGTTGACAGATAAAACCGAACGCTTTTTTAGTGCCGAAATCATACGCGGTCAGGCCCTTACCCATTACAGCAAGGAGATTCCGTATTCAATTGAAGTTGTAGTTACCGATTTCAAAGACCATCCTACTATTCTGAAAATCAGGGCGGAGATATTCTGTGAACGCGAATCCCAAAAAGCCATTTTAATTGGTGAAAACGGCCGTGCACTCAAACGAACAGGCACAGCTGCGCGTAAGGAGTTGGAGGGGTTTTTCGGGAAGAAGGTTTTTTTAGAGACGCACGTGAAGGTACGGGAGGATTGGCGTGACAACGATCGGATGCTCCGGCAGTTCGGGTACCGTCCAGATTAGTCTGAAGCCTCCACTATGTATGGAAGATTCCATGCCTTGCTGACGAACAATGCGAACATTTGTTCAAGTTTTTCAAATCCACTGTAGCGCCGGTTGGTGAGGTAGCAGAACTCGCCCACGTAGTTCCTCATGTATCTTTTCCATACGTAATGGTGAATGCCATCCAGGTTGCGCTTGGCGTTCACTTTCATGATCTCCGTGTACCACAATTTCCCGTTATCCGGGTCATCTTCGAACCAGGGGCGAGGGCGATTGTCCATACTCCGTATACCGATGTTCATGCCATTTGGCAACACATCGGGGCTTGTCGGTGTGGTCTTGCGTGAAACCGGATGGTGGTGATTGTACGGCATGTCTTTCAAAGATTCCGGACGCATCGAAATCAAGCGCAAACGCCCACCCTGCGCACGTTTGAACCATGGATGCCATTCCGGAATCCGAAGGTTCAGACCCCGTAACTCTACAGACATTAGTTCCAGCTTTTGTCCTT